>Ga0265338_10002851_pt1 | contig 25265 bp, 32 predicted proteins | sample 42126metaG_FD_193579 | JGI IMG/M metagenome (GOLD analysis project Ga0265338, IMG submission 193579) | Rhizosphere microbial communities from Carex aquatilis grown in University of Washington, Seatle, WA, United States - 4-21-26 metaG | ecosystem: Host-associated > Plants > Roots > Rhizosphere... | reverse complement strand
CTGGCCGACGCTGGCCGGCCAGCTACCTGACGGGGCGATGATCAGGCACAACGGCGTTCCCGGCCTGGTGGCCGATGGGCGCGTTCTCCCGTGGTCGTTCAGCGGCTACCTGGCGCCGATCGCCCTGCCGACGGCCACCCCCGTGGAACTGCTGACCCCGCCGACCACCGTCCGGGCGATCGCCGCAGGTTACCGTCCACTGCTGCACCCAAGCGCGGCGGCTTCCCTAGCCCGGCCGACCTGATCCGCATCAAAGCAGGCCGTGCCGTCATTGGCGACCGTGTCTGGCGGGTGGCCCAGGCGGTGCGGCACGCTTGGACAATGAGCCAGCCGTTTCCCTCGCCCACAATTCCCGCGCACTCGCGCACCGAGGTCTTCCTCAACTACCTCGAATTCTTCCGGTCCCGGGTCGTACACAAACTCGATGGCCTGCCCGAACGTGAGTTGCGGCATAGCCGGCTGCCGTCAGGCTGGGCACCGATCGAGTTGCTCAAACACCTCCGCCACGTTGAGCTGCGGTGGCTCGTATGGGGCTTCGAAGGCCAGGATGTTGGCGACCCGTGGGCCGACAACCGGGACGGCCGCTGGCACGTCGCCGCCGACGAAACACTCGCCGACCTGGTAGCTGCGCTGGACGCGCAAGCAGCACGCAGCCGGGACATCATCGAATCTCACGACCTCGCCGAGATAGGCAAACCCGGCGAGCGGTGGGCTGGAGCCGATCCTCCGACGCTGGAGCGGATCCTGTTCCACCTGCTCCAGGAGTACGCCCGGCACGTTGGCCACCTCGATATCGTCAGCGAGCTGGCCGACGGCCGGGCCGGGGAATAACGGCGCGGAGGGCATATCCTCAGCGCTCAGAGGTTCCCTGTCATCGCGCCTGGCGGCGGGCCCCCGGGAGGCAGACAATGGTCGCACGCACCAGCCTGGCCGTCACCATCCGTGGCCGCCGTCCTCTCGCCGGAGCTGTGGCCGCACTCATGCTGACCGGATATGGCCTGACGGGCTGCGGGGTGGTGAGTTCCGTCAACAAGGTCAGGCACGATGTGGCGAGCAACAGGGCCACCGTCGACCAGTTCACGAGCACCTTGAAGTCCAGCGAGGCGACCACCTTCGAAGTGACCTACGTGACAACGGGCAGCGCCCCCTCGACGACCGTGTACGCCGTCAGGCCTCCGAAGGGACTCGCGTTCAAAGACATCCCATCGGCCAGCAGCGGCAGCGGTGCTGATACCAGCAGGCGGGACATCGTCGCGAATTCGTCGGGTGAGTATTCCTGCTCCCCGCCGTCCTCCCCCGGGTCAGCTTCGAGTTCCAGGTGGGCATGCCAGAAACTGGGCACCGCCGACGCCGCGGCCCGAAACGCGATCTTCAGCATCTACACGCCCGGGCACTGGGTCGCCGTCCTGAAGGGCTTCTCGGTGGCCGCCGGCTTCGCCGGGGCCACGATCACGTCATCGAGGATGACGGTGCACGGATTCAGCCTGAAGTGCGTCGACTTCCACGCGCCGGGGATCAAGGGCAGCAGCAGGATCTGCACCACGGCCCAGGGCATCCTCGGCTACGTCAAGGTCGCCCCGGACCCGACCAGCTTCGAGATCACGGCCTACACGACGTCGCCGCCGGCGTCGCTGTTCGAGCTGCCGCCGGGCGCCAGGATCGCGGCCTCGCAGGGTGCCACCGGGTAGGTCAGCGGGGCGCGGCGCGGGTCATGGCGGGCGGCATATCGTTTCTGCCATGGCGGGCGACCGAGTTCTGGTGACGGGTAGCGCCGGGCATCTCGGCGAGGCACTGGTCCGTGTCCTGCGCGCCGCGGGGCGGGACGTCGTCGGCATCGACGTGCTCGCGTCGCCGTTCACCACCGTGACGGGGACGATCACCGACCGCGACGTGGTCCGTGGCTGCCTGGACGGCGTGGGCGCCGTGCTGCACACGGCAACACTGCACAAGCCGCACATCGGGTCGCACGGGCGGCAGGAGTTCGTGCACACGAACGTCACCGGGACGCTGGTGCTGCTGGAGGAGGCGGCCGCGGCCGGGGTCGGCAGTTTCGTATTCACCAGCACCACGAGCACCTTTGGCCGGGCGCTCACGCCCGCGCCAGGCGAGCCGGCGGCGTGGATCACCGAGCAGGTCTCCCCGATCCCCCGCAACATCTACGGCGTGACGAAGACCGCGGCCGAGGACGTGTGCGAACTCATCCACCGCGACCACGGGCTCCCCGTGGTGATCCTGCGCACCGCCCGGTTCTTCCCCGAGCCGGACGACCGGGATGAGATACGCACCAGCTATCCCGATGCGAACGTGAAGGCCAACGAGTACCTCTACCGTCGCGTCGACATCCAGGACGTGGCCGACGCCCACCTGCTCGCCATGGCTCAGGCGGCCGCGACCGGGATGGCCAGGTACATCATCACCGCCACCACCCCGTTCACCACCGGCGACCTGCTGGGGCTGCGCCAGGACGCACCGGCCGTCGTGCGCCGCCTGTTCCCGGACCAGGACGCCGAGTACGCACAGCGCGGATGGACGATGTTCCCCCAGATCGACCGGGTCTACGTGAACGCGCACGCTCGCGCTGGGCTGGGCTGGGCGCCCCGATACGACTTCCGGCACGTGCTCGACCTGCTCAAGGCCGGCCAGGACCCGCGGAGCCCGCTGGCCCGGGCCGTCGGCGCCAAGGGCTACCACCTGCGCTCCACCGGCCCATATACGGCCCGCTGACGCGGACTCTGCTGCAATAGGAGGATGTGCACGGCCATCCTCAGCATCGAGCCCGGTGCTCCGGTCCTGCTGGCTGGTGTCCGTGACGAGCTCGCCGACCGCGCCTGGCAGCCACCGGGACGGCACTGGCCCGACTATCCCGGCCTGATCGGCGGCCTGGATCTGGTGGCCCGCGGAACGTGGCTGGCGGTGTCGCCCGCGCAGCGGCGGGTGGCCTGCGTGCTGAACGGGCGGGGCCGGATGGCGCCCGCCGGGACACGCCGCTCACGGGGCGTCCTGCCCTTGCGGGCCGCCGCCAGCGGAACGCTGCCGCGCGCCGGGCTCGCGGACTTCGATCCGTTTCATCTGCTGACCGCCGAGCCCGGCACGGCCACCCTGCGCAGCTGGGATGGCGCACGCCTCACCGAGCGGAAACTGACCGCAGGCCTGCACGTGGTGGTGAACAGTGGCCTCAGTAGTGAGAGCGCTCCCGAGCGGGCCCGCGTCGCTCATTTCCTGCCGAAGTTCCGCGCCGCGGCACGCCCGGTCCCCGGGCCAGGGAGCCCGGTCAGGTCAGCCTGGGGAGCCTGGCTGCCCCTGATCAACGGCGACGGCATCCCTCCGGACGATCCGCGGGCCCTCATCGTACGGCGTGACCTGGGCGACGGGCGGGTCTGGGGAACGACGTCGATATCGCTGGTCTCGCTGTCGCCGGAAGCCTTGCGGTATGACTTCACCGCCGCGCCGGGTGAGCCGACCGCGTGGTACCCGGTCACCGGGGGGTGACATCCCGGCCACGGCCCTGGCCTCGCCGGAAAGAAGTTGCACAGCTGCGCCGGGAATGGTGGTCTGCTTCCGTGGAAGCAGCTGACATGCTCGCAGAGTTCGATTCCCAGATCCGGCGCAGCACCCGGCCGGACGGGTCAGGCGCCCGGATCGAGGCCGACGGCAGCGTCGTGCGGTGGGTCGCGGCGGACGGCCAGGGCTGGTCGGGAATCACCTGGTCGGATCTTGATGAGCACAGTGCTGACCCGGCTATCGCCGGGCAGGTCGCCTACTTCCGCGACCTTGGCCAGAAGTTCGAATGGAAGGTCTACGACTACGACCGGCCGGCTGACCTGGCCAGGCGGCTGCTGGCCCAGGGCTTTACCGCCGAGGATGAGGAAGCGCTGATGGTCGCGGAGGTTTCCAGCCTGCCGACGGACGTATCGCTGCCCGACGGGATCACCCTGCTGCCAGTCAGCAACGGCGCAGGCGTCGCGCTGCTCATCGAGGTACATGAGAAGGTTTTCGGCACCGACCACTCACAGCTGCGGCGATCGCTGCTCACCCAGTTGCGCGACGCCCCGGAGATGACCGCGATGGTGGTCGCGATGGCCGGTGACCAGCCAGTCTGCTCGGCCCGCATCGAATTCTTCCCCGGCCGGGAATTCGCCAGCCTCTGGGGTGGCGGGACCATGCCCAACTGGCGTGGCCGCGGGATTTACCGGGCGCTAGTTGCCTACCGCGCCCAGCTTGCTGCCGCACGCGGTTACCGGTACCTGCAGGTGGATGCCTCGGCCGACAGCCAGCCCATCCTCACCCGGCTTGGCTTCGTCTCCCTGGGCCGCACGACGCCCTACTTGTGGCATCCGCCCACAGAACGCGGCTAGCCGCCACTCTTGCGGCGGAATGAGCGCCGGCTCCCGGCCGGCCCATGCACGCCGTTGACCTTCCCGGCGTTCTTCCCGCCACGGCCTCCGCTCTGCTCCGCCTCCTTTTCGCGCTTGCGTTCCAGCGCCTCACGGAACTTGCGTTTCACCTCGTCCTCGGAACCCTCAGGTTCCGGCGCGGGTTCTGGCGCGGCGGCAGCCATGCAGACCTCCTGCAATTGGACGGATTGAGAACTACAGCCTTGCATACTTACCCGCGATCATCATCGCCCCCTGGGTCCGCGCGCCATGGCCGGCAGATGACGCTGAACTCGTCCTGCGCCTCCGGCGCCCACAGTGCGGGCTCAGCGGGGTGGATCGGCGCGCAGCATGCTGATGGCTTTAGCAATGCGCCGCTGCCGGGTTTCGGCGGCCTTGGCCGCTTCGATCGCCTCGACGTGCGCCCGTTTGTGGCTGTAAGAGAGGGCGTCGAAGCGCTGTTTGGCCGCTGGATCACGGCCAAGGGCCTCGGCGAGGTCAGCAGGGACCGTCACCTCGCGGGGGGTGGTGTCGAGTTCGAGTTCGACCTCCACCTCGTCCCCGCCCGCCACCCCGGCGCTCGTGCGGTTCTCGGCGCTGACCCCGACCATGAACACCCCGCCCATGACGGCCACCGTGCTGCGGTAAGTGTGCCCGTTGATCGTCACCCGCACGGGCGGCCGCTTGGTCGGGCCGAGCCGGGCCACGACCTCGGCCGGGACCTCGATGCCGGTGGCGGTCTTGCCCGCCCGCAGCAGGGTGGTGGTGAACCTGACGCGCGGGCTGTCCTCGCCGCTGCGGGCGGACGGCCCGTCACCCGATGGCTCGGCCATGAGTCCTCCCCGGTTTCAGTACTAGACGGTACAGTACTATTTTGGGTACTGAGCCGTCCAGTACTATCGGCACAGCAGAGGAGGCCCGATGGAAACCGCTGACGAGGGCCGCTCCGCCCGGAAGCACCGGGCGATCATGGAGGCGGCTACTACCTTGTTCCTGCGCGGCGGCTACCAGGGCACCAGCATGGACGAGATCGCCGCGCTCGCCGCAGTGTCCAAGCAGACGGTGTACAAGAACTTCGCCGACAAGGAGCGCCTGTTTACCGCCATCATCCTGGGCGTCACCGAAAGCTCAGACAAGATCATCAGTTCGATGGCCCGCATCCTGCCCGGCACCGATGATCTGGACAGGGCGCTCACCGAACTCGCGCGGACCTACCTCACCGCGGTGTTGCAGCCACATGTCCTGCGGCTGCGCCGGCTGGTCATCGCCGAAGCCGACCGCTTTCCCGACCTGGCCCGGACTTACTACCAGCGAGCGCCGCAGCGGGCCGTCGACATGCTGGCCGCCGCGTTCGGCGATCTCGCCGAACGCGGCCTGCTGCGCATCGACGATCCGGGGCTGGCCGCCAGCCATTTCGCGTACCTGGTCCTGTCGATACCGCAGGACAAGACGATGTTCTGCCCGGACGAGCGGTTCACCGCAGCCGAGCTTGAGCACATCGCCGATGCCGGCGTCCGCGTCTTCCTCGCCGCCTACCGCGTGAAATGACCCTCAGACCTTGCGGCCGACCCCGCCCCAGAGCGCTGCCGGGCTGTTGGCCTCGGCCTCGGTGTCGGGTCGCCATTGCTGGACCCGCACCATCCCAGGCTCGATCAGTTCCAGGCCATCGAAGAAACGGGCGACCTCGGCCTGCCCGCGGAAGGTGACCTTCTCCGCCATCATCTTGTTCAGCCGCTCCGCCATCTGGCCCATCGCCTCGGCTTCGATGTCCGCCGCCGGGTGGGACAGGGACAGGTAGCTGCCGGCTGGCACGGCGTCCAGCAGTTTCGCCACGATGGCGTACGGATCGTCCTCGTCCCCGAGGTGCTGCAGGATCGCCATCAGCATGATCGCGACCGGGCGGGAGAAGTCCAGTGTCTTGGCCGCCTCGTGCAGGATCGCCTCGGTGTCCCGCAGGTCGGCGTCGATGTAGTTCGTGTGACCTTGTGGATCGCTGACCAGCAGCGCGCGGGCGTGCGCCAGCACGACGGGATCGTTGTCCACGTAGACGACCCGGGCGTCAGGGACCACGGACTGGGCGACCTCGTGGGTGTTGTTCGCGGTCGGGATGCCGGTGCCGATGTCGAGGAACTGGCGAATCCCGGCCTGCCCGGCCAGATAGCGCACCGTGCGAGCCAGGAAGGCGCGGTTGGCGCGGACGGAGAAGACGATGTCGGGATAAGCCGCGATCGCCTGTTCGCCGGCCGCCCGGTCAGCGGCGAAATTGTCTTTGCCGCCCAGCCAGTAGTCGTAGACCCGGGCTACGTGCGCCACGCTGGTGTCAAAGGTCGGCGGCTCCTCGCCGCCGACCGGAACGTCACCATGCCATTCGTCACTGGCTGGTGCGCCTTCGCTGGTCACTGGTACGCCTTTCGAGCAGATTGCCGACACGTTGGTATGCGGTGCTAGCGGACTGACCCGCGTTCCGCGCTAGGTCTCCCGGATGATCTCCGAAAGGAAACGCGCGGTATCGGCGGGGGTCAGGGCCTCGGCGCTGAGGCGGTTCATGACCTCGACATAGTGATCAACGTCTGGGCGGCGTTCCAGGTAAAGGGCGCTGAGCAACTGCTCGATGTAGACGACATCAGGCAGGTCCGGCTCACCGAAGCGCAGCACGGTGAACGAGCCGCCTGCCCCGGCGTGGCCGCCGCGGTTGAACGGCATGACCTGCACCGTGACATGCGGCAGTTCCGCTACCTCGATGAGGTGGCTGAGCTGGGCACGCATCACCTTGCGGCCGCCGAGCGGCCGGCGCAGTGCCGCCTCATCCATGACGGCCCACATACGCGGTGGTTCCGCACTGGTGAGCAGGTCCTGGCGCTTCATCCGCAGGCTCACCCGGCGATCGATCTCGGCGGCGGGCGCGGCCCGGTGGCCGAGCAAGGTGACAGCACGGGCATAGGCCTCGGTCTGGAACAGGCCCTGCACGAACTGCAGCTCATAAGCGCGGATGAGGGACGCCGCCTCCTCCAGCCCCAGATAGGCCTCAAACCAGTCAGCCAGGATGTCGCCGTACTTGGCCCACCATTCCGGCTCGTTGGCCCGCTTGGCGAGCGACAGCATCCCCGCACTGACCTGCGGGTCGGTGACGCCGTACAGCGCGAGCAGGTCAGCGACGTCCCGCTCCTTGAAGCCCACCCGGCCATGCTCCATGCGGCTGATCTTGGACCGCGATGCCCGGATCGCATACCCGGCCTTCTCGGGCGAGATGCCTGCCGCCTCGCGGAGACCGCGCAGCCGCGCGCCCAGCATCATACGCAGGACGGTGCCGCCGACCCGTTCCCCGCCGAAAATGCGGACAGGCTCGCCGTCCGGTTGAACCGTGCTCATCCTGGCTCCCAGACCGATGGATCAGCGCTTCAGCCCGTTCCCGGCCGGTCCGGCCAGTGACGAGATCTCACAGACTCAGCGTGCCCCCTATCCGGGCAATGGCGGCACAGACCGCCGCCCGGCGCGGCACAGACTGCACGATATCACCGCAGCATCGCGTTGTCGTGACCCCCATTTGGCGGGATCTTGGATAATGACGCCACGCTGCCGCTCTGGTAGAGATCATCGAACTCGCCGTTCTTCGCCCCCTTCAGGAATGCGGCGACTTCGGCGCGGGTGTAGATCAGGGCCGGGCCGGACGGATGCCGGGAGTTGCGGACGGCCACCGCGCCGCCGGGCAGTTCAGCCACCTCGACGCAGCTTCCGCTGGGATTGCTGACCCGGCTCTTGCGCCAGCGTGCCCCGAGCTGATCAGCCGGGACACCGTTCTTGACCGGCATCGTGTTTCCTCCGCGGGGATACCAGGAACATACGTGGCGGGGCCTGGTGCGCGGGACTACAGTGCGCAACCGTTTGCATAAACAGCGTAACAGATCATATGCACGTGCAGAAGCCTCTTGCAGCTGACGCGTGCGTAGGCCACCATAGGGGCTGTACGCGCCATTTCCCCCTGCCGCGACGAGACGTTCGGATGGCGATGACGGCACACCCATTAAGCGTGGCGAGCAGTGCGGCCAGCGACGTGGGCCTGCACTGGCTGACGTCGGCCGTGCAGATGGCCGCCTCGGCGAATGGCGACTGGCCACTTGCGGCCGGCCCCGGGGGACTGGACTGGACGCGCTTCCCACGGGTCGCCACCCGCACCCAGGACCCCGACGCCCGGTCGGTCCGCGCCGCCCGGGACGTGACTGTGGCCACGTTGCAGCGCTGGGGAGTAGCGGCAGAGCGCCGCGACGATATCGCGGTGGTCGTCTCTGAACTGCTGACCAACGCATTGCGGCACGCCACACCACGGTCGGCCGGCATCGAGTCATGCTGGCCGGTCCAGCTCGGCCTGGTGCAGTTCGGCTCCTGCGTGCTCTGCGCGGTCGCCGACCCGAGCGATAAGCCTCCGGTGCCGAAAGACCCAGGTGAGCTCGCCGAGACCGGCCGTGGCCTGCATGTCATCGAGGCGCTCAGCGACGCCTGGGGCTACACCACCCCGAGCGACATGGGGAAGGTCGTGTGGGCCCTGTTCTCGATAGAACCTGGCTCCGCCGCGGCCGACGCTGATTCCTGTGTCAGCTTCCCGGTCCGTCCTGTGGCCGGGGCCAGGCGGTAGCACCGCCCGTTGCCCTGTTGCCCCGGTGCTGGGCGTGCGCGGGCCCCGGCTCTGGTGGCCGGGGCCACCAGCTCAGCGTCAGGCGTCCCGCGGCGGCGCCGAGCGTGAATCCGGCGACCACGTCGGACGGATAATGCACCCCGGTAACCACGCGGGATGCTCCCACGGCGGCGGCCAGCACGCCGGCCGGCAGGGCCAGCGCGGGGATTTCCACGGCCACACCCGCGGCGAATGCCGCGGCGGACGCCGCATGCCCCGAAGGGAACGAGGTCGACTTGGGGACCCGGGCCAGCTGACGGGGCGGCGGCTGCGGCTCGGTGGGCCGGTCCCGGCGAGCCAGGCCCTTGGCGACGACGTTGGCCGCCGTGCTCGCGATGGCAATGCTGGCTACTCCCCGCAGGGCAGCGCGCCGGCCCCGCTTTCCGCGGGTGACCGCCAGGCCGGCCGCGACGGCGATCCAGAGCACGCTGTAATCAGCCAGCCGGCTCAGCCGGGGCATGACCTGATCGAGGACAACCGAGTCGGCCGCCGCGATCCGCTGCATGATGTCCCGGTCCGCGGCGGCGATCCGGCCCCGCGCCGACCTGGCCGGCGCCCTTCCCGGGTTCACTCCGGACCTCCGGGCCAGCCGGCCGCGGCGCTCCGCTCAGCCCGCCTCACGCACCACTTCCGTGGCGTCCTTGTCCCGGCGCAGGCCCTGGAACCTGGGATGACGCAACTGCCCGTCCTGGGTCCACTCGCTGAAGCCGACCTCGCCGACGAGTCGTGGCTCGACCCAGTGCACCCGGGACCGGGGCAGCGCGCCGCGGTCGAACGCGGGCTGGTCCCGCTCCAGCTCGGCCAGCGCCGCGTGCAGGCTGGTCAGCGTGTGCTGGTCGAATCCCGTGCCGACCTTGCCGGCGTAGATGAGCTGGCCGCCGGCGTCGTAGTAGCCGAGCAGCAGCGCGCCGAACCCGGTGCGTGACCCCTGCGGGTCGGTGTAGCCGCCGATGACGAATTCCTGACCGGCCTCACACTTGAACTTGAGCCAGTCCCGGCTGCGCCCCGGCCGGTACGGCGCATCCGCGCGCTTGGCGACGAGTCCCTCCCAGCCCTGCGCGCAGGCCTCCCGCCAGTACGCCTCGCCGTCGGTGTCGCGGTGCTCGGTGAAACGCAGTGGGCCACCGTAGGACAGCAGGCCGCGCAGCAGCCGCTTGCGTTCCCGCAACGGCAGCGGCCGCGTGTCGCGGCCGCCCGCCCACAGCACGTCGAAGATATAGAAGTAGACCGGCACCTCGGCGCGCAGTTCCGGCCCCGGATCGCGGACCCCGAGCCGCTGCTGCAACCGGGCGAACTTGGTCTGCTCCCCGTCGAAGGCGACGACCTCCCCGTCGACGATGAAATCAGCGGCCGGCTGGTGGGCGCCGAGCGCGGCGGCCAGCTCCGGGTAGGTGCCGGTGACTTCCTTCTGGTTGCGGGTCATCAGCCGCAGCCGCGCGCCGCTGCGGAAAGCCAGGCACCGCTCACCATCAAGCTTGCGCTCGAAGATCCATCCGGGGTCGGCGAACCGCTCCCTGGTCAGCGTGGCGAGCATGGGTTCGAGCCAGCCTGGCTGCGCCAGGCCGGCCGGCCGGGGGTGCTGCGGACTATCCGTGCTGCTGGCGGGGGTCATTCTGCACCGTCTGCCGCGCCCTCCTCCGCGGGCTCATCATCATCGGCTGGCCGCGCCGCGGCCTCCCGGCGCTCCTGGTCGTGGTGGCTGGCCGGGATCGGCTCATCCTTGGCCTGGTTGACGTTGGCCTGTTGGCCGGTGCCGTCGGCGGTGTCCCCCATGGCAGCGTCCCCTTCCTGACGATGACGTTTGACACGCTCCTTGAGGGTAGTCACCCGGGTGCATGGCGACATTCACCACAGTGCCGGGCCGGCCAGGCTCGAAACGGCCGAGGGCCGCTACTCCTCGCGGTGCCCGAGCGGGAACGCGAACCACAGCACGGCGTACAGGCAGGCCACGAAGGCCGTGATCAGCGCCGCTGGCCAGCCCCTGGCGACGTAGCTGGTCACCAGCAGCACGGCGGCCGAGACGGCCAGCCCGACGGCGGCCAGGCCGAGGATCGCCATCACGTTGGCCGCACGCACCAGGCGTTCCTTCTGGTGGCGGCGGAACACCAGGCGGTGATAGGCGACCGGGCCCAGCAGCAGGGCCGTGGACACCGCGGCGAGCAGGAGGCTGGCCAGGTAGAGGTCACGCTGGAAGTGATCGAGCTGGCTGAACCGCTGGGTGAACGGGAGCGAGAGCAGGAAACCGAACAGGACCTGAACTCCCAGGCCTGCCACCCGGAGTTCCTGGAGCAGCTCGGCCAGGTTGCGGTCATCACGCGCCGCTACTGACTCGTGCCGCGGATCCGCCTCGCCCCGCGGATCCTGGGACGAGGTGGATCCCATCGCCGCCACCTCCGCACTCCGGGAACCAGCCGGCTCCCCCGGTGGAACCAATGGACTACCCGCGGCAGACCGCACGAAACGAGACCTGCCGCCGGCGCTCCTGGCCTTCCCGCGTCCCCGCCTGATTGACGCGATAGCCGCGCGCACCGAATTTCGCGCGCCGTGTTTGAGGCGGGGAAGTTTGTTTGAGGCGGGGAAGTTCAGGTAGAGAAAGGGCCGACCGCTCGTCCCGGCGACGCGCATCCCCCCCGTGCGCCGACGGGACGAGCGGCTAACCGGCCCGCCACGCAGGAATCGCACCGGAAGGATGCCCGATGAAAGTCGCGCCCGGCCTGACCTTAATTACTATCGGGGCAATCTTCACCTTTGCTATCACGACCAGCCCGAGCTGGCTGAACCTGCAGATCGTCGGTGTGGTGCTGATGGCAGCCGGCGCGGCCGCGCTGCTGCTGCCGCAGCGGGCGCAGGGCTGGATACGCCGCCGGATGGTCGTGCGGAGGGGCCCGCGCGGACCCGTGGTCAGCGAGGTCGACGAGACCATGCCGCCCTACATCATGCTCAACCCGGGAGCCTCCCCTGACGGTTCTGAGCAGCCCGGGATTCCCGTGCAGCGGACGGTGATCGTGCCCGGCACCCCGGCCGCTCACCAGCAGCCCGCGGGCACCGAGATCGTCGACGAGTACCTCGAAGAATAACGACGTGATCAGGCAGGAGCTAGAGCCAGTGCAGTGCGAAGAACGCACCGATCAGCGTTTTGCGGAGGCGCTCGGCCACCGCAGGCAGCTGTACTCGGCCGCGGCACGGATGACCCACAACCCGGCCGACGCCGAGGACCTGGTCCAGGAGACCTACGCCAAGGCCTACGCGTCGTTTCACCAGTTCAAGGAGGGGACCAACCTCAGGGCGTGGCTGAACCGGATCCTGAAGAACACCTTCATCAACGCATACCGCAAGAGGCAGCGGGAGCCGGTGCTGGCCGACACCGGAATCGAGGACTGGCAGCTGGCCGGAACCCAGCCCGATACGGCGGACGGCGTGCGCTCGGCGGAGGACGTCGCCCTGGACAACCTGCCGGATGCCGACCTGAGGAATGCCTTCCAGCAACTCCCGCATGACTTCCAGGTCGCTGTCTACCTGGCCGATGTCGAAGGCTTCGGCTACCGGGAGATCGCCGACATGATGCGCTGCCCGATCGGCACAGTGATGTCCCGGCTGCACCGGGGCCGGGGCCGGCTGCGGGACCTGCTCACCGACAGTGCGAGCCAGGTAGCCGCCTGAGCCATGTAGCTGCACGGCTCCATGATCCACGAAGTACGCTCACGTCACGGATGTGTGAGCAGCCTGACGGCGGGCAGTCCAGAGCGACCGGCACTACTCTCACGATCTCACGACAGCCGACCCCGCTGCTGCTTAAGCGGCGCCCCCAGGAGCGTCCCGTGCCTGCTAGTGACCGTCCCGCCGACCGGGCGGCCACGCCTGGGGCTGATACCACGCCCGTGACTCCGCAGCCCCGCGCGGCAGTTCCTCCTGATGGCGAAGCCCGGTACCAGGACACCGTGGGCCGGATGCAGGGCCAGGTCGACGACCGGATACGGGAGGCGGTCGACGCGACGGACGACCAGACCCGCCACCAGGAGGCCATGGGCGGGTCGCCGCCCGGCGAGTCCGTGGACCGGATGCAGGAAGCGGTCGACGCGGCGGCCGCGCTCGCCGAGGAGACCGGCGGGCTGGGACGCCCGGGCGCGCCCATGAACAGGCGCTCGCCGTTCTTCGTGGGGATGGCAGCGGCCGCCGGGGTCGCGGTCACCTACGGGCTCGCCGAGTTGCTGATCCGGGCCCGGTCTGTGCTGGTCCTGATCGGCCTGGCCCTGTTCATCGCGGCCGGCCTCGACCCTGCGGTCAACTGGCTGACCCGCCATCGCTTCCCGCGCTGGGCGGCCGTCGCGACGATCCTGGTGGTGGCGGTCGGCGTCGTCGCCGGCTTCCTGGCCGCGGCGATCCCGCCGCTCGCTAACCAGGCGACCGCCCTGGCCAACGAGCTGCCGCACTACCTGCACACACTGCAGGATCACAATTCTTCGCTGGGCCGCCTGAACACCCGCTTTCACATCCAGGCGAGGCTGACCAAGCTGCTCTCCGCCAAGGGCACCGCCCTGGTCGGCGGGGTCCTCGGCGCCGGCGAACTGGTGCTCAGCGCGGCCACCTCGGTGCTGGCGGTGGCGGTCCTGGTGGTCTACTTCCTGGCGGCCATGCCACGCATCAAGCTGTTCGTCTACCGGCTCGCGCCGCAGTCCCGCCGGGCCCGGGTCATCCTGATCGGCGACGAAATCTTCACCAAGGTCGGCGGCTTCGTCCTGGGAAACTTCCTGACGTCGGTGATCGCTGGCCTCGGCACCTATGTCTGGCTGCTTATCTTCGGCATCCCTTACGCCATCCTGCTGGCGTTGCTCGTGGCCCTGCTCGACCTGATACCGGTCGTCGGGTCCACCGTCGGCGGGGCTATCGTCTCCCTGGTGGCGCTGACCGTATCGCTCCCGATCGCGATCGCCACCCTGGGTTTCTACATCGCCTACCGGCTAGCGGAGGATTACCTGATAGTGCCGAGGATCCTGGGCCGGACCGTGCAGGTGCCCGCGGTGGTGACCGTGGTGGCCCTGCTGGTCGGCGGTGCGCTGATGGGAATCATCGGGGCACTGGTGGCGATCCCGGTGGCCGCCGCCCTCCGGCTGCTGCTCTATGAGGTTGCCTTCCACCGCCTCGACTCAAGCTAAGCCGGGTGCGCCATCGGGGATGACGCGGGTCAGCCGGACGAGGGCCGGGCTGACGAGAGCCCGGCGCCGCGGCGCCGGGGATGGCTGCGGGCCGCCCGGCGCCCGCTGCGCCGTGTGGTGATCCTTTTCATCCTGGTCCTGATCATCGAGTACCTGGTCATCCCGGAACTGGTCGGCGCGAGCAAAGACCTGTACCTGCTCGGCCGGGTCGGCGTGGGCTGGCTGATCGCCGGGCTCCTGCTGGAAGCGGTGTCCCTGTTCTGTTACGCGCTGCTGACCCGGGTCCTGCTGCCACCCCGGGGGCGGCCCGGACTGTCCCGGCTTTTCCGCATCGATCTGGCCGCGGCAGCGGTGGCGCACGTCATCCCGGCGGGCACAGTCGGCAGCGCCGGAGTCGGCTACCAGCTGTTCACCGCGGAAGGGCTGCCGGGCACCGATGTCGGCGTGATGATGGCGACTAAGGGCATGGGCTCCACGGTCGTGCTGAATGTCCTGCTCTGGCTGGCGCTGGTGATCTCCATCCCGCTGTCCGGATTCCGCCCCATCTACGCCACGGTCGCCATCGTGGGCGCGGTGCTCCTCGCCGGGGTGGCGGCCCTGGTGGTCGGCCTCACCCGCGGCGGGCAGCGGGCCGGGCGCATCGTCCGGGCGATCGGGAACAAGATCCCCCGCGTCGGCGGCGAGCGGCTGGAGAAGATCGTGCTGCAGGCCAGTGCCTCACTGCGCGCGCTGACCAGTGATCCGAAGGTGCTGGCCAGCTCGCTGACCTGGGCGTCAATGAACTGGCTGCTCGACGCGGCGTCACTGTGGTGTTTCATCGCCGCGTTCGGCCGGCTCGCCAACCCGGTCGGGCTGTTCGCCGCCTACGGGATCGCGAACGTGCTGGGCGCCATCCCGGTCACCCCGGCCGGGCTGGGCGTGATCGATTCGGTGACCCCGGTGCTGCTGGTGAGCTTCGGCCTGACCAGGAGCGTGGCGACCCTTGGCGTGCTCAGCTGGCGGCTGGTGAACTTCTGGCTGCCGATCCCGACCGGAGCGGCCGCTTACGTCTCGCTCAAGGTGCCGAAGGGCTCAGGCCTGCGCGCGATGCGCCGGTCGCTGGCCGAGATGACCGCGCGGGGCAAACCCGGCGAGGAGCCGCCCACCCTCAGCCAAGACTGAGCACGGCGATCGCGACCACCGTCCCGGTGATCGCATAGGCGGCGTAGTCGTTCGCCGAGCCGGTGTGCAGCGCCCGGAGCCCGCGGATCAGCCGGGGTTCCCGGATCCGCAGGTACCCCCAGGCCAGGACCGCCGCCACGGCGAGGCTGACCGCCAGGGTGCCGAGTTCGGCCGGCGAGACGTAATCGAAGGGAATGCGGAGCTGGGGAATCCGCCCGCGGCCGGCCAGTACCGCACTGGCGTACCGGGCCGGGTGCAGCAGGCTGGAGGCGGCGGGCGCCATGAACGTGCGGAGCGCGAATGACCCGGCGACGCCAAAAGCCACGCAGCATGCGCTCAGGCTGGCGAACCCGGTGAGCATTCCGGGCCGCAGCGTGTCCTGCCACTGGTAGTCCTCGGTGCGGCGCCGGAAAAAGGCCAGCCAGGCCGCTCGGCCCAGGGCCGCCAGGGTGATCACCTGCGCCGCCAGAGTAAGGATGTAGGGAATGATCTCGCGATCTTGCAGCAGCCCCTGGTGGATCAAGTTGAGCGAGACGTACCCGTTGAACGGCGGGAAGCCGGCGATGGACGCCACGCCGAGCAGGAAAGCGGCCGCGACGGCCGGCATGTGCCGGACGAGGCCACCCATCTCGGAGAGCCTTATGGCGCCCGTGCGGTGCACGATCGCCCCGGCGGACAAGAACAGCAGGGACTTGAACAGCGCGTGGTTCACGAGGTGGTAGGCGGCGCCGGCCACCCCGGAGGGATTACCGGCGGCCAGCCCGACGACGATGATCCCGACCTGGGAGATCGTGTCGTAGGCGAGCAGCCGCTTCAGGTCGTCCTGGGCCAGGGCCATGATGGCGCCGAGCAGCGCGGAGATCAGCCCGAGCGTCATCAGCAGCCCGAGCACGGGCGCGGCGCCCGGGCCAAAGATCTGGAAGACGACGCGCGCGATCGCGAGCACACCGAGGCTGTCCATGAGCCCGGAGAACAGGGCGTTCACCGGGCCCGGCGCCGCGGTGTGCACGTCGGGAAGCCAGCCGTGAAATGGGACGAGCCCGGCCTTGGTGCCGAAACCCGCGACCAGCAAGCCGAGCGCGATGGCATCCGGGGTGGTGATGTGGCCGGCCAGCGAACCATGCAGCTGGGCGTAGTTCAGCGCGCCGGTCTCAGCGTAGAGCAGCCCGGCCCCGATGAAGATGGCGAAACTGGCCAGCGTGGTCAGCACCAGGATCTTGAACGCGGCCTCCAGGGCGAGCGGCCGCTCCAGGAAGAAGCCGGCCAGCCCGTAACTCGACAGCGCGGCGACCTCGAACCAGACGAACAGGTTGAACAGGTCGGCGGTGAGCGCGGCCCCGATCACGGCCGCGAGCAGCAACTGGAAGAGACACGCGTACCCGCCGAGTTCGCGGGCGCCGAGCCCGCCCAGCTCGGACAGGGTGTACAGCATCAGGATGGCGCCGATGATCGCCGCGGCCAGCGCGAGCAGCAGGCCGAACGGGTCGGCCGCGAACGCGATGCCGAGCACGTGGCCGCCGACCGGGGTCCAGTGGCCCAGGTACTCGGCCAGAACACGGCCGCCGAATACCGAAGGCGCCTCAAGCAGCAGCACTGCCGCCGACCCGGCCAGGGCGGCCACCGAGACGATGACCGGCAGCGCGGCGGACAGCCGGGCCAGCAGCGGTGCGGCGGCCGCCCCGCAGAGCGGGATGGCGACCGGCAGCGGCAGCAGCGAGGCGAGCGCCGCCGCGTTCACCCGCGCATCTCGCGGACCTTATCCGTGTCCAGCGTGCGGTAGTGCTGCGCGATGCGCACCACCACGCTGAGGAACACGGCGGTGACGGCGACGCCGATGACCACGGCGGTGAGGCAGAAGTTCTGCAGCACCGGGTCGGCGACGTTGCCATGCACCAGGGATCCCACGCTCTGGCCGGGCGGCGGGCTGAGCAGGACTGGCGCGGTCGATCCCGCCCGGTAGGCGAGCGAGATCATGAACAGGTAGGTGGCGGCTTCCATCAGGGACAGCCCCATCACTATCTTGATCATGTTGCGCCTGGTCAGCACCGTGTACAGGCCGATGCAGAGCAGCGCCACCGCAGCCAGGTAGTTGACCACGATCATTGCGAGCCCCCGCGGTCATCGGCGCCGGAGCGCTCATCGGGCGACCAGTCGTGGCCCATGCCGATCAGCGCGAACACGGCGATGGCCAGGCCCGTGCCGACCTCGATCAGCTCACTGGCCGAGAAGAGCTGCGCGATGCCGCCGGACAGGATGGTCTGCGGTGCGGCCAGCGGCAGCCAGTTCGCACTGAACGACCCACGCAGTAGCAGGCCGAGCAATTCGGTCCCGATGATCGCGCCCGCGCCGGCCAGTTCGACCGCCTCCAGCAGGCCAGGCCGGACGACCGCGGCGATCCGGCGGCGGCCGAAGCCGGCGTAGACCAGCAGCAGGACACCGAGGATGACAGCGCCGCCCGGGAACCCGCCGCCCGGCGAGTAACCCCAGGCGACCAGGTAGAGGCCGGCCACCGCCAGGACCGGGAGCGCGATCCGGATCGCCGTGCGGACTACTACGGTCATCGCGTCCGCGGTCTCCGGCGCGGGAGTGCCCAGCGGGGTCTCGTCGGGGGTGGCGGGCCCGGCCACCTCGCCCGGCGCGAGCGCACCTTGTTCCCGGCGCTCCGCGGTCCGGGCCGCCTGCTCGGTGGCGTCGGCCTGCTCGGCCGGATCGCACTGCTCCTGCTCCCGCTCGCCGGCCTGCGCCTCGCCGAAGTAGCCGCGGCGCGCTTCCCGGGACCGGGTGATCAGCACCACGCTCATCACCGCCGCCAGCAGCAGGAACGTCTCACCGAAGGTGTCAAATCCCCGGGTTCCGTAGACGATCTCATTGACCGGCTCGGTCAGTCCCCACCGGGGCAACGAAACATCCATGGCATAACGGGCCACCGCGGACAGTGCCGCGTGTTCCCTCGGGATGCCGGTCATCGCGGCTCCCAGGGCCACGGCCATCGCGGCCGTCAGGATCGCGCCCAGCCACCGGCGGTGCTCGGGCTCATGCTCGGCCGCCTCATCACGGACGCCCGGTGGCTCAGCCCGGCTCATGGTCGCGCTCCGTGACCTCATCAAGCTCCGGCTTGTCCGTGACGTCGGCCCGGGACTTACCGATCGCGACCAGGTACAGGACGGGCAGGGCGATCGCCCCGACCACCACCTCAGCATGCGCGACGTCAGGTGCCCCGAGCACCACGAACAGGACCGCCAGCATGGTGCCGGCCGCCGACAGTGCCATCACCGCGCCGCCCAGGTTACGCAGCTTGACCACCAGCACCGCGCTGGCCAGCACGACGGCGAGGATGAGGTAGTCAAGCACCCAGAACGCGGTCATGGCGCGCCCGGCCGGTCAGCATCGGCCGGCCGGGCCGGACGCGCCGGCCTGTCCCCGGCCGCCCGCTTCCCCGCTGCCGCCTGCGCGGCGACCTCGTCGGTGACCGCGCCCGGCCACATCGGCACGCCCGCCTTGTACGCGGCCCGGGCCAGCGCGTGCGACGCGACCGGGTTCACCACCAGAAGCAGCACGGCGACGAGGATCGCGCGGCTGCCGTACGGGCTCACCGGCCCCTCCGCCACGACCAGTGCCACCAGGAGGGGCAGCGCGCCCATCGTGATGGTCTTGCTGGAACACTGGATCCGGCTGTACACATCGGGCATCCGCAAGATCCCCACCGCACCTGACAGTGAGAACGCCAGTCCGATGACGGCCAGGCCGATAACGATGCCTTCCCTCACAGCAGCCCCCGCTCCAGGTAACGTGACCAGACGATGGCGCCCAGGTAGCTGAACGACGCCAGCCACAGCGCGACATCCAGGTAGATGGTGCGGCCGGCGAACGCGGCGAAGAACAAGACCGCCAGCGTCGCCTGCGTCGACATCGTGTTGAGCGCCACGATCCGGTCCGATACGGTCGGGCCCGCCGCCAGCCGGACCAGCAGCAGGGCCGCGATCGCCACCTCAGCGATCGCAACCGCCAGGCAAATCTCAGCCATCGGCCTGCCGCCTTCCGTGGAACGCGGCCAGCAGGTCCTCCACCGGCCCGTTGATGGCCTGCCTGGCCTGCTCGGGCCCGCCCTCGGGGACCTCGACGGCATGATACTGAAGCTGGCCGCCGCGGCGGTCAAGATCGACGAGCTGGTTGTCCACGATCAGCGAGGTGATGAGGCCCACGGCGGTCAGGTCCCCCTCCGATCGCTGCGACGTGGCCACGATGACCATGCCGCTGCGCAGCGGCCGGCGCGGATTCCAGATCAGCCAGGACAGCCGCAGGTTGGCCAGCACGATCCGCCGCGCGGCGAGGACCAGGAGCGCGCCGGTGGCGGCGAGCCGCCGCGGGGTCAGCAGCCGCCACGGGCCGGCCACCTCACCCAGCGGCGCCAGCGCCACCGCGACGACGATGGCGACGGCAACCCCGGCGAGCACCTGCTCCAGGGTGAGAGTCCAGGTCAGCAGCATCCAGACGCCGAACGCCCAGCAGGACAGCGCGATAACCCGGCCGGCCATCGCAGGCCCTCAGCCGGTGTAGTTCTGAGCCATGACATCCGCCCCTTTCGGTGACCGGCCTCGCCTACCCGGTGATCTCCGCCGCTAACATCAGGCCAGCTGACATTGACGCTGCGGGCCGTCATCCGCGGGTGTCCGGACTCCGGTCGGCGCGGGCGGGCATCGGCGGGTCATCACCCGTGATGATGCCTCCCCCGTGGCCCCAGGTCAGGTACCGGTAGGACAGGTTGATCAGCGCGGAGATCCGATTGCGGTTGCCGAGCAGGGTCACCAGGTGCAGGGCCAGCCAGGCGAGCCAGGCCAGGGTGCCCCGGACCCGGACGTGGTAGGGCAGCTGGACGACAGCGGACCGGCGGCCGATGGTGGCCATGATTCCCTTGTCGTGGTAGCTGAACGGGACGGTGGGCCGCCCGGCCGCGAGCCTGCGGATCTGCCGGGCGGCGTGCCGGCCCATCTGCAGGCCCGGCTGGGCGAGCTGCGGCACCGACTGGCCCTCGATCAGCGCGATGTCGCCCACCGCGAAGATGTGCTCGTGCCCAGTCACCAGGAGGTCCGCGCCGGTCGTGATGCGGCCTGCCCGGCCCTGCGGCAGGCCCCATTGCCCGGCCGATTCCGGCGCGGAGACACCCGCGCCCCACACGGTGAGGTCGCTGGCCAGCTCCTCGCCGTCCGCGAGAACGACCTTGTCGGCGGTGATCTCGCGAATGGTGGTGTCCAGCCGGATGTCGACCTGCCGGCCCTGCAGTTGCTGGCGCGCGTACTCGCGAAGGGCCGGATGGAATGGGGCCAGCAGCGCGGAAGCCTGCTCGACCAGCGTGATGTGGATACGGGCCGAGTCAATGTCGGGATACGAGCTGGGCAGGGCGATGCTGCGCAGCTCCGCGAGCGTGCCGGCCAGTTCGACACCGGTAGCCCCGCCGCCCACCACGGTGATGTTCAGATCCTGGCTGTCGCCGGTGGCGCTGAGCCGCTCCACGCAGGCCGTCAGGTGGTCGCGGAGCCGGATGGCGTCGTGCCGGGTGTAGAGGCCGAAACTGTGCGTGGCCGCCCCGGTCACGCCGTAGTACCCGGCTGACACCCCGGTCGCCAGGACCAGGTAGTCGTAGACGAGCTCGCCCCCGTCAGTGAAAGTGATGCGCCGGGCGGCGGGATCGATGCCGGACAGCTCCCCGCGCCGGAACCGGGCGCCGTATTTCCGGGCGAAGCCCCGCAGCGGGTACGCGACGTCGCTGGGGTTCAGCCCGCCGGTCGCGACCTGGTAGAGCAGCGGCTGGAAGGTGCTGTATACGTTGCGGTCGACCAGCGTGACCGCCAGCCCGGCGCGGGTCAGCCGGCCCACCGTGGCCAGCCCGGCGAAGCCAGCGCCGACAACCACCACCCGAGGCCGGTAGCTGCCGGCCTCGGCCCCGTTCCGCCACTTCCTGGCCATGGCACCTCCTGCACGTCACTGGCGGGGCAAGCGCACGACCGACACGAAGAATTCGTCGATCTGACGGACAGCCGCGATGAACTGGTAGACATCCACCGGCTTCGTCACATAGGCGTTGGCGTGCAGCTTGTAACTGCGCAAGACGTCCTCTTCAGACGAGGACGTGGTCAAGACCACCACCGGCACGTGGGTCAGGTCAGGGTCGGATTTGATCTGTTCCAGGACCTGCCGCCCGTCGTATTTCGGCAGGTTGAGGTCGAGCAGGATGAGGTCGACGCTGGGCGCCCCGGTGTGCGCGCCCCGGCGGTAGAGGAAATCCAGCGCTTCCTCGCCGTCGCGCGCCACATGCAGCCGGTTGTTGATCTTGTTGTCCTCGAAGGCCTCCCGGGTCATCAGCTCATCGCCGGGGTCATCCTCGACGAGCAGGACCTCGATGGGCAGCAGGGGGTCAGTCATGCGGGGATCCCTTCGGGGGTGGTGCTGGCGGTCTCGCCGGCCTGATCTGGTACCACCGGGTCGATGCCGGGCAGCGTGAAGCAGATGCGCGTGCCGCCCGCATAGGCGGTGTCGATGCCGATCTCGCCGCCGTAGTGCTCGACGATCCTCTTGCAGAGCGCGAGACCGATGCCGGTTCCGGCGTAGGCCTCGCGGGTATTCAGGCGCTGGAAGATGACGAAGACCTTCTCGGCAAATTCCGGCGCGATGCCGATGCCGTTGTCGGTGACGCACAACCGCCAGGTCCCGTCCGGCTCTTCCGTGGCGGTGATCCGCACCACCGGGGCCCGGTCGGGGGCCCGGAACTTGATGGCGTTGCTGATCAGGTTCTGCCACAGCATGGCGAGCAGGGTAGGGTCGCCCATCACCTCGGGCAGGTGCTCAGGGGGCTCGATGACCGCGCCAGCCTCCTCGATTGATGTGCCGACCGCGGCGATCGCGGTATCCAGCGGCTGGCTGAGCGGGACCTTGATGCGCGTGTCGCTGCTGCGGCCGACCCGGGAGAAGGTCAGCAGGTCGTTGATCAGGACCTGGAGTCGCTTCGCCCCGTCGACGGCGAAGTCGATGTACTGGCGGCCCCGGTCATCCAGCTTGTCGCTGTAGCGCTTCTCCAGCAGCTGGCAGAACGAGGCCACCTTGCGCAGCGGTTCCTGCAGGTCGTGCGAGGCGACATAGGCGAACTGCTCGAGTTCGCTGTTGGAACGGCTCAGCTCGGCCGCATACGCGTCCAGGTCGGCCGCCTGGCGGACGGCGGTTTGCCGGGCCGTGCGGGCGTCCTGCAGGGCGGCGGCGAGCTCGCTGCGCATCGCCTCGACGTCGGCGGCGACCGCGCGCAGGTCAGCGGGGCCGGACGGCTGGATGCTGGTGCCGAAGTCGCCTGCCGCCACCAGGCGGGCGCGCGCGCCCAGGCGGCTCAGCGGCTGGACGACCGCGCTGTGCAGCACCAGGGACACGGCCGCCGCGGCCAGCAGGAAGACGGCGAGGATGGTCGCGAAGATCCAGTTCTGCAGGGTGCGGACAGCGCCCAGTCGGGCACTGTCCTGCCGCACGAGCGCGGCCAGGTGCGCGTTCTGCACCGCGAACAAGGCCCGCAAGCGGTCAAACGCCCCCTTGCTCCGGTTCAGCAGCCGCAGGTCCGTGGCGCCGAGGGGGCCCTTCCTGGCCTCGTTGATCAAGGGGATCGCGTAAGAACTGCGCCAGCCGGCGGCCGCCCGTTGCACGTTCCCCAGGTCGGCCGCCAGCTCCCGCCGCCCGCCGATCAGCGTGCTCAGCCGGGCCGCGGCGGCTGCCTCCACCGCGCGCCCGGTGGTGTAGGGCTGCAGGAAACCCGCCTCGCTGGTGATGCCAAAGCCACGGACGCCCGTCTCTTCGTCGATCAGGGCGCCCTGCAGCCGGTAGGCCTGCGCCTGGGCCGGCAGGAGGTGGTCATCCAGCTCATGGGATACCGTCCGGCCCTGCCCGAGCAGCGCGATGACGATCACCGAGCCAGCCACGACCAAGACCACGATCACGCCGGACACCAGGGCGAACCATCCCTGGACGGTCAGCGCCGGGAACCGGGGCAGGCCCGGCCGGGGCCCGGCCGTGGTCATCCGGCCACCGCCCACCTGAGGTGGACGACGGCGACATCGTCGGCGAGGCCTCCGTAGCTGCTGGCCGCCGCCTCGGTCCGTTCGATCAGCGCGTCCACGAACGCCGCGGCAGGCAGTGCGGCCAGGTCCCGGGCCATGGCCAGCAGCCCCTCCTCGCCCAGCCGCTGGCTTCCAGGGCCGGTGCGTCCCTCGAACAGCCCGTCGGTGAACAGCACCAGGCCGGCCCCGCCGGGCAGCAGCATCTCTTCTTCCTGCCAGGCCAGGCCCGGGATGAGGCCCAGCGCCGGCCCGCCCTCCCCCTCGATCAGCTCGACGCCGCCCACCGTGCGGAGCAGCAGCCCCGGGTGACCGGCCCGCAGGATTCGCACACTGCGCCGGTCCGGCGCGAAAGCCAGGTGGGTGAGGGTGGCGAAGACGTGCTCACCCTCCCGCTCGGCGACCAGCATCTGCTCCAGCAGTTCGATCACCGCTGGGGCCGGCGTCCCGGCGAGCACGAGGGATCGCCAGGCGACCCGGAGGCAGACGCCGACGGCCGCCTCGGCCGCGCCGTGCCCGGATACATCGCCGATCACCGCATGCACGATGCCGTCGGAAGTCTCGACGATGTCGTAGAAGTCGCCGACGAGCAGCGCCTGCGCCCGGCCGGGCCGGTAGCGGGTCACCATCTCGAGTTCGCTCGTGCGGACCAGCGGGGTCGGCAGCAGGCCACGCTCCAGCCGGGCGTTCTCCTCGGCTTGCAGCGCGCTGAGCTGCAGTGCCGCCGATGCCTGCTCGACGTGCTTGCGCTGCGCGGCGTAACGGATCGCCCGGCCGAAGGCATCCGCTGCCGCCTGCCCCTTGACCAGGTAATCCTGGGCACCGGCCGCGACCGCCGCGAGTCCCGCGCTCTCCTCGGCCAGCCCGGTCAGCACCACGACCGCCGCACGCGGGGCCGCGGCCAGCAGCTGGGTGACCGCTTCCATCCCCTGGGCGTCGGGGAGATGCAGGTCGAGCAGAATGCAGCTGGGCACGGCTTCGCGCTTCAGCAGGTTCTTCGCCTCAGCCAGCGAGCGCGCCCAGGACATCGTCGCCCGCAGGCCGCTGTCGACGAGTAGCTCCTCGACCAGGACCACGTCCCCCGGATCATCCTCGACCAGCAGCAGCGTCTCGGGCTCGGTGAGCCACGCCGAGCTGCCCTCTTCCGGGGTGCCCTCGGGGACCGCGCTCTCGGCGGCCTGAGGCGGTGAAACGCTGGTCGGAGTCGTCACGGTCACCTCCTTTGCGCCCTGGTCCCTCGCCGGGGGCGAGGAGCTTATCCGCGACTGACACTAACCACCAAAACGACCAATGAACCTGTAATCGCCAGCTGGCCCCAGACACCGGGGAGGCGGCGGGCAAGATCACGCCTCAGCCCGCCAGCTGGGCCGGCTGATCGCGGTGGCTCCGCCGGATTGCCCGGCGCTCCTCCTCGCTCATGCCGCCCCATACCCCGCTGTCCTGATGCGTTTCAAGAGCGAAATGCAAGCACGCTTCCCGTACCGCGCATCGGGCACAGACCGCTTTGGCTGCCGCCACCTGAGCCACGCCTGGCCCGGCCGAGGCGATGGGGAAGAACAGATCAGGATCCTCGTCCCGGCAGGCTCCCAGGTCGAGCCAGGCCAGTCTCCCGTCAGCGGCAGCAGGCGAGTTCATCAGCACACCCTCAGTGGGACGGTTACGGTCATTGCTGGTCCCATCCACTGCCCCGCCGGGGTCACGTTATGCATCGTCGCGGATCTGCCCGTCAGGCCGGTGGTGGCGGCGCGGACAGCGCGCGCAATCCGCGCCGCAGCGCATCCCGGCCCTCCGCGCCCATCGCCCCCAGCAACTCATCCAGCGC
>Ga0265338_10002850_pt1 | contig 25269 bp, 24 predicted proteins | sample 42126metaG_FD_193579 | JGI IMG/M metagenome (GOLD analysis project Ga0265338, IMG submission 193579) | Rhizosphere microbial communities from Carex aquatilis grown in University of Washington, Seatle, WA, United States - 4-21-26 metaG | ecosystem: Host-associated > Plants > Roots > Rhizosphere... | reverse complement strand
GAGCAGCCGCAGTTCAGGTCGATGATGGAGGGAGCGCGCGGGGCAATCCGACTGACCGCCACTCCTGCCGCGGCGGCGCTTGAAGCAAAGATCTGGTAGCCCGTGAGCGACTCCTGGGGGGCACGCGCGAGCAGCCGCAGCGTGGTCCCGTTGTCCCGGGAGAGCGCGTCAGCGGAGACCATCTCGGCAAAGCAGAGCGACGCCCCGTGGCGTGCACACACCGAGCGAAACGCGGCGTCCGTGTAGCCGGCCATTGGCGCGAGCCATACGTTGCCCGGCACGTTCAAAGAAACGCGCGGAGTACCGCCGCGGAGAGAGGAGATGCGGACCGGGTGGTAGAGGATGGTCTTAAGAGAGCCCAAAGATCCTGAGGCTGTTCGCGTACAGCGTTTCGGTCAGGTCCTCCACGGGGACTTCCCGCAATTGGGCGATGAAGGAGGCCGTCTCGTTGATGTACGAAGGCTTGTTCCGCTTGCCGCGGTAGATGGCGGGTACCATGAAAGGGGCTTCGCTCTCGATGAGCATCCTGTCCGCGGGGATCTTCTTTGCCGTGTCCTGAAGGTTCCGCGCGTTGCGATACGTAACGTTCCCCGCAAACGATATCCAGAGATTCAGATCAAGGGCTTTCTTCGCATATTCGTAGTCTTCAGAATAGCAGTGAAGGATTCCGCCCCTTCGGGGCAGGCGTTCGCGAAGGATTTCCAGCACATCGGACCCCGCGTCCCGGTTGTGGATGATCACCGGGAGGTTGAGCTTTTCGGCAAGCTCCAACTGGCGGATGAAGAGCTCCACCTGCGAATCACGGTCTCCGAACTTCCGATAATAATCGAGACCGATTTCCCCGATTGCAACGACACGCTCCAGGCGCGTGCCATCTTCGATCTTGGCATCCCAGTCATCACCGGGCTGAACCACCGAAGACGGGGAGATCCCTATGCTGTGATAAATCTGGTTTTCCGTCTTCAGATTCTCGTAAAGCTGCGCGAAATCAACGAGGTTATTGGAGACAGTGACGAGGTGCTGGACCCCTTCCTGACGGGCTTCCTGCACGATGATCAGCTGATCGATCGGATCTTCCGTGATGAGGCCGATGTGTGCGTGCGTGTCGAAATAGCGCATAGAGCTCCGTCGGGTATAGATTTCGAAAGAGGTCGTCTCTCATCTCTCGATTTGACAAAAGTTTACCATGAGTAAGATGCATAAGTCAAACCATTTTTTGGCCCTTGCGGTGTTCGGACGGCCTCTATTTGACAAAATCACTTCGCTATGGTAACGTTTCCCGGAATTTCATATACTATTTGACAAAGACCATCGCAGCATAGGTATAGATGGAAGGAAGGCGACTTGCCTGTTACCCAGTACAAGAAGGTCGAGAAAGAGTTCGCCGACAGGGTAGGGTCCTGGTTTCGGCGTATTTGGGTTTCCCTGGGCAACTTCTTCAAATATGTCATGGTCAAGGGGAAGCAGCGGTTCACCGTCATGCTCATTCCCCATTCAGAAAAAAAGATATTCAATTTTCAGATCTCTTTCTTCACGCTCATTTTCGTCACCTTTACCCTCGGCATCATCCTGGTAGGTTTTTTCTTCCTGGCCACCAGCTTCACCTACACGAACGGGCAGAACGTCAAGCTCACGCAGGAACAGATCGCGGACCAGGCAACGCTGACCAGCCTGAAAGATGAGATCGCCGCCATCCGGGCGGCGGGCAAACATTTCAAGACCAGCATCGACAGCGTTATGGCCGCAATCGGAAACCAGGATGCCGTTGCGGCAACGAGCACCGGCGGGGTGGCGGCAAACTTCCTCACCCCGGAGGATCCGTCCACGGAAAACAAGGAGCTGAGCGATCTGAAAAGTCTCACCAGCCTTCTTGACAACTCCAAGGCGCCCCTGGACGAGATAAGCAAGATCCTGTCCACGTACAAATCACTGCTGGCCGAAACGCCCACCCTGTGGCCTCTCAAGGGCGCTCACGGAAACATCACCACGCGCTTCGGGTGGACAATCCATCCCTTTACTCATCTCGGATACATGCATACGGGAGTGGACATCGCCTGGGGCATGGGCACGCCGGTGGTGGCCACCGCAGACGGCCAGATCCAGGAGACGCGCTACACGGATGACCTGGGCAACTATGTGACCATCCAGCACAAGTACGGATTCTACACCCGCTATGCGCATCTCAGCGCTTTTGCCGGCAAGCACAAGGGAGATCAGGTAAGCCGCGGTGACATAATCGGCTACGTCGGGAGCACCGGACTCTCCACCGGGCCGCACCTGCACTACGAGGTCCGTCTCGGTTCGAGCTACCTTGACCCGATGACTTTCCTTTCCATGAGCTCCGACCTGGCCGTCATGTCCGTGGGCGGAAGGAGCAGCGATTGAGCGACACCCATGTGACCGACGATGCCTTCATAAACTCCATCATCGGGGAAGGCACGAAGTTCAAGGGTGAGTTCGATCTGAACGGCCTCCTCCGTATCGATGGTGATTTCACCGGCATCATCCGCACGAAGGGTAAAGTCCTCGTAGGCAAGAACGGACGGGCGGAATGCACGCTGAACGCCGGCACGGTGGTCGTGGGCGGTGTAGTACGAGGGGAGATAGTCTCCTCGGAGAAGGTCATCATCCTTTCCACCGGGCTCGTCCTGGGCAATATCACCACACCCCGCCTGATCGTGGAGGAGGGGGTGATCTTCAATGGCTCCTGCAGGATCACGGCGCCCGCACCAATGGAAAACGGTCATGCGCGGGCCAACGGCCAGAAAGTACCGGCCGCGCCGCCGCCTGCGGAGGCAGTCGTGCTCCAGGGCCAGAAGCGCTGACCTCTCCGCGCCGATGTCGCGCATCGATTCCCTCGGGGAGGCGTTTCAATACCCCGTTCCGGACAAGAAGAAGACGGGCAAGAAGGAGAAAGCCCAGCGGAAGACTTTTTCCCAGCTCGTAGAGTCGGCGGCGTCGGAGGGAGAGCCGCTGCCTGCGGATCTTTCCGAGGGGGGGCAGCGACGCGGGGTCGAGGACCTGCTGGACGCGGTTTTCTCCTCCGGAGATCGGCTGAAAAAGTCGATCTCCATGGAAGCCATCAGGGACTATCGTCAGACAGTCAAGGCGTTCATCACATTTGTGGTGCAGCACGGCATGGCTGCGGAGGAGACCACTTCGGGGGCGAATGTCATGAAGCGCAAGCGCTTTACTCTCGTGAAGGTGATCGACGAAAAACTGGAGGCTCTCGCCGCTTCGGTGCTTGCCGCTCAGAAAGAGCAGCTTGCCATCCTTGCCCAGATAGACGAGATCAACGGCCTCCTGGTCAACCTCGTGTCCTGAGCCGGTCGAGAAGAGGAGAATGACGCATGAGCGATGATGACGATATCCTGAAAGAGGATCCCGAGACCGACTTCGCCGCGGAGGACGAGGCAGCCGAACGCGCCGCCTTTGCCGCCGCGGGCCCTGCCACGGCGGCGCCGCAGAGGCAGGAAACGCCCCCGCCGCAGTCCGAGCAGGCCGGAGAACCCGGTGTCCCCGTCGAGGGCCGGGCCGCCTGGCGGGTGAAAGTCCTGTACTCCAGCGCCACCGAGTTCTGCGAGGCCCCGGCGAGCCTTCAGCCGTCGGTGGGGGACAGCGTGGTGATCTCGACGCGCTATGGCAATGAGCTGGGGAAGGTTCTGGGCAGGGAAGCGGAAGGCGCGGCGTCGGGGGGAGAGATGCGCACGATCGTCCGCATCGCCAGCCAGGCGGACCTTGCCCGCGTGGAAGAGAACGACATGAAGCAGGAGCGCGCCTTCGAGGTCTGCCGTGAGAAGATCGAGCATCACGGCCTGGACATGAAGCTGGTGAGCGCGCACTACCTCCTGGACGAGCAGAAGATCCTGTTCTTTTTCACCGCGGAGAGCCGTGTCGATTTTCGGGAGCTTGTCAAAGACCTCGTGGCGGTGTTCAAAATCCGCATCGAGCTCCGCCAGATCGGCGTCAGGGACGAGGCGCGGGTCGTGGGCGGAGTGGGCATCTGCGGCAGGGCACTGTGCTGCAATGCCATTACCGACAAGCTGCGGCCCGTGTCCATCAAGATGGCCAAGGAGCAGAACCTCACCCTGAACTCCATGAAGATCTCGGGACCCTGCGGCCGGCTTCTCTGCTGCCTCTCCTACGAGTTCGACGTTTATCGCGAAGCCCGCCAGACCCTTCCGGCAATGGGCACCCGGGTCCAGTTCGAGGGTGAGGAGTTCAGAGTCACGGAAATGAACGTGCTTGCCCGCCGGGTGCGTTTTCAAAGCGAAAGCGGCCGTGTTCTTGACGTGGGCTTCGACTCGATGTCACGAAACCCCAAGACACAGGTCTGGGAGCTGAAGACCCGGGAAAGCGGCACGGCGCCGTCGAGCTGACGACGCCGGGACTGGGCGGCACCGGTCAGCTCATCAGCCCGCCGGCCATGGCCGCCTGCATGGGGCGCGGAACCAGCCTGGTAGCAAAGGCGAGGGCCTTGTTGACGAATCCGGGAACGATCTGCGCCCTTCCGCGCAGCAAACCTTTGACCGCCGCGCGCGCCACGGGTGCGGCGTCCATTCCCGTTCTCTCCTTGAAGCGGTTCTTTTCGTGGCCCGCAACCCGGTGGAACTCGGTCCTCACTACGCCCGGGGAAAGGACGCTCACAGTGACCCCCGTGCCCTTGAGCTCATGACGTATGGCCATCCCGTAGCTCAGCACGAAGGCTTTGCAGGCGCAGTAGACCGCGTAGAACGGGGAGGGTGAATAGGCGCCGACCGAGGCTGTCAGCAGTATCCGCCCGAACTTGGCAGCCCGCATGGGCCGGGCAAAAAGCCGGGTCATGCGCGCAACGGCCTTGACGTCGAGGTCAATCATCCCTTCCTCCATCGCCGCATCTATCGAGTCGAATATCCCATATGTGCCGTAGCCGGCATTGTTGGCAAGAACAGAAACGTGGATTCTGTCTTTTCGAAGGGCCTCGAACAGGCGCTCCGGCTCTCCTGCCCGGCCCAGATCCGCGGTCTCTACGCGGGTCCGAACGCCCTGCTCCGCGCTGATCTGCTTCGCAAGGTTCTGGAGGGCCTCGACCCTGCGCGCCACCAGAACTATGTCTGCGCCCCGTGCGGCAAGCTCCTTTGCCAGCGCGGCGCCGATACCCGACGACCCGCCGGTCACCAGTGCCCATTTGCCGCTCAGTTCCTTTTTCATCACTGCCTCCTTGTTGATGACTCTCAGCCCGCCTCGCGCGCTCACGTGACCGGCATGCGCAAAACGGTAGCTGACTTCGGAATGGGATATCATTGTATGCGGGCCCGGCCAGTCTCGATGGTGCGCGAGCGGCAGCCGCCCGGCATCGGGACATCTGAAGGAAGTTCTGCTCTGTTGCGCCGTTCCATCCCTAGGCCTGACCGGGGGAGGAGGACCGAAATGCTTACAGAGTTCAAAGGCACATTCCGGGACCGCTTCGAAGGGGAGAAAGAGTACCACATCACGGAGAACGCGAGGGAAAACGGGATCTTCGAATACACCGTTTTCTGCCCGTTCAGCAGCCGCACCACAATCGTCCAGTCCCGCGTAAAGCTCGAGCAGGTTGCGTGCAACGGGTGCCTGAGGGCGTACCAGATCCATCGCCCCCAGCCCGTAGAATCCGCGGGGTACCGTGACACCGGATCCTCGGAGTACCGCGGCGCCGTCATGGCCTTGTCGGACGAGCGTCAGTCGGTAACGGGCTGACCTTTCAGCAGAAGGTCGAGCTTCGTGCGCACGGCGTCCATCTGTCCCCTGGTCAGGGCAAATACGCTCTTTCCGTCCATGAAAATCGCGTAGAAGTCGCGGTCATAGGGGGCATAGTCCACGGTCACGGTTTGCGACGGGCCTTTGTTCATCGTGAATCTCACCGTGACGTCGGGCACGTCGGAGACCTGCCTGCGCACCTCGCCGTCCGCCTGCAATCCGATGAGGGACTGGTAGAACTTCTTGAAGTATTCCTCCACCGCTGGCTTGCCGTCCATTGAATACGCCGGGGTGACCTTGTCCTCCTCCCCCGCATGTGCCGCCTTCTGCACCGTGCGCGTGATGGCGAGGACGTGCTTCACGCCTGCCGCGGTGATGTCGATCCTGTCCACCTCGTCGATATTCGGGATGAAGATGAACTTGTCCACGATGTCGAAGGGTTTCGTGTCCATGAACGAAAGGCTCGAGGTCGTGACGCTGTACACGGTGGGCTGGCCCTTGACCATGAAGTACGTTTCCGTGTCGTTCTTTTGTGCGCCGAACAGGAACGTGATGGCATTTGCCTTGTCCCGCACCAGCGCCTCCCCCCACGGCCGCGCAAGCCCGTATGTGGCCAGGTCAGCCGGGGCATCCGCGACAATCGACTCTATTGCGATTCCCTGGGCCCCCTTCAGGAGCTGGTCCTGCTTCTCCGTATCGACACCCCGCGGGTATGGGTAGGGCTGCGTGAGAAGGTACTTGCCGAACCCGAGCTGGTAGCTCTTGATTTCCCCCCCCGTCTTCTCCTTCGCCTCGATGACCGTCCCATTGCGCTCCACCACCCTGAGGTACGTGACCTCGTCGTAGTTCAGCGCAGGGGTGATCACCTTCGAACGAAGATCGTTCATCGTCCATTTGAAGTGCTCCGCATCGTACATCTGGACGGTGTAGACGCGTGGGTCGCCCTTTACCTGCAGATAGTACGTGCCGCTCGAAGGGGCCTTGTCCCCCAGGTACACCGTGTTCTGGGTTCCGTCGAGGAATGTACCGGTTGCGACAGCTTTCGGAGGCTTCAGACCGTACTGGGCCAGGTCGGTCGGCTTTTCATCAATGACCCGATCGGCGAAAAGGGTCGAGATGCCGGTCGTGAGCCTGTCGATAGTGCTCGTGTCGAACACGAGCCCTGCGGGCCCGGGAGGCACGAGCGCCCAGTCCTTGCCGCTCTTGAGAAGGGTCAGGTCCTCCTGCGTGCGTCCGGTCAGCGCGACTTTCAGCAGCTTCTCCTTGTCTCCCTTGAGGAGCTGGATCCGTGTGTCAGCGGCGGCCTTTACCGGCTTGGGCCGCGTCATCCACAGCGTGCCGCCGATCAGCGCGCAGAGGACAACGAGCACGGCGATCAGGGTCCATCCCCGTCTGCTCATAGGTGACGCCTCCTCATCCACACGAAGAAGCCCGCACCCAGAATGAGCAGGGGCATCAGGATCACCACGATGCCGGAGAACAGCAGCGCCTGGAGGTTCGTGAGGGTGAGGCGCATCTGGAGCAGGTTCTTGGCCCGGATCGAAATGTTCTGCTTCTGCTCCCTGAGCCAGTCCAGGCTGTTCATGAAGAAGTCGCCGTTGCCGGGGATCTGCGACGTGAGATTCTGGGAAAGGAACTGGATGTTCCCCACGACGATGAGCTTCGTGTCCTTTCTGGAGGGGTCCGCGGCCGGGTCGGTGATGGCCACCGCCAGCGTGAAGGGACCGGACAGGTCGCCGCTCTCCTTCGAGACGGTCTTTGCATTCGTGATGTTCATCTTTCCCCAGGACTTGTTCGACGAGGTGAGAAGGGGCTCGACCCTGAGGCTCCGCTTCTTCAACTCGAGGGTCTGAATGACCTGGGGCCCCGGCAGGATAATGGCGTAGTTGTTGGTCCGCAGCGGGGCCAGGATGTCATGGGATTCGAGGGTAGGAATGACGTACAGCGGATTCTGCGCCGCCATCCTGTTCTGATCCCCTTCCACGACCACGGCGCTTCGCACTTCGACGCCGTAGCTTTGCAGAAGACCCGCAAGATTGGGCAGGGCCTTGTCACGGGCCAGCAGGTCGACAAGGATCACCGCCCTGCCTCCCTGGTCCAGGTAGGCGCGAAGCTTGTCCGCGTCCTGGAGGGTGAGATCGGTTTTGGGCGCCAGGACCAGGAGGATGTCCGTGTCCGCCGGCACCGCTTTCACCGTGAGGAGAGAGAGGCTCTTTATCGCGTAATTTTCATTGCCCACGGCCGAGGTGAGGCCGAGCGAATCGAGGGTCTGCTCGCCATGGTCCTGGAGCACGTAGAGGGTGACATTTTTCGCCGCCGTCACGAACTGAACCGCCGATGTCACGCGCTGCTCAACGGAGAGGGAGGTGAGCTGCGGCTGCCGGTTGGGATTGGAGGTGTCATAGTTGTACATGTCGTAGACACCGATGGTCTTGAACTTCTTGCCGGATGCCACCACGAGGGACCCCGGGGCGAGGCCCTGGTTGTTCGGGTCATACTGGCGAGTCCAGCCGGGGTTGCGCTCCGGGTCGATTGTCTGCAGTGCAATGTGCCTGCTTCGCGCCGCGTACTTGGCCAGGATCTCCTTGATCGTGGGATCCTGGTTGTCCGGCTTGCTGACGGTCGTGATCGTCACGTCCGAGCCGAGCCCGTCCAGCAGCTTGTACGTCTGATCGGAGAGTGAGAACAGCTGGTTCTGCGTCAGGTCCAGCTTTCCCGGGATCTGGCCGACGAGGACATTGACGACGACCAGGACTGCGAGCACGCCCACGATCAGGAGGGCGGCATATCCGCCGAATCGGAACTTTCGGCTCTTCAAGGAATCAAAAAGTGGGATCTTTTTCACGGGTTTTTCCTCTACACCCAGCGCCGTCTTTCGATCATGCGGACCGTAAGGAAGACGAACGCGCCGGAGAACGAGATGTAGTACACGATGGGGCTCAGGCTGAGGATCCCCATGCTGAAGTCGTTGTAGCGCTTGAGCAGCGAGAACCAGGTGAGGACTTTCGCGGCGATTCCCTCGTAGAAGGTCCTCGAGAGTATGAACAGTAGCACGAGGGCTGCCCCCACGATGACGATGGTCACGATGGTGGCCAGCGTGCTCCGCGTGCTGAAGAAGACGAGCAGCACGAGTCCCGCGGCAATGGCCGCCATGAAGGCGAGCCCCATCCCGGGGTCAGTGGGAATGTTCTGCGCGATGATGTCCAGTATCCAGATCAGCAGGAGCGCGGCGAATGTGATCATGGCGGCAACGAGCTGATTGTCCGTGAGGGAGGAAAAGAACAGCCCCACTGCGATGAAGGAAGAGCCCAGGAGGAAGAAGCCGATATAGCCGCCCAGGATTTCCCACCCGGCAATGCCCCCGATGGCGAAAAAGCTGAGCAGGATCGGATAGAGGGCCGTGATGAGGAGCGTGATGAGGAACACGGCCACCGCGGCAAGGTACTTGCCCAGGACGACCCCCGTGATGCTCAAGGGGCTCGTGAGCAGGAGCTGGTCGGTTTTCTGGCGCATCTCATCCGAAAGGAGGCGCATGGTCAGGATGGGCACCAGGAAAAGGAAGATGAACGTGAGGCTGCTGAGCATTCCCGTGTAGGCGGGGCTTCCCGACAGCAGGTTGGAGAGTGCGAAGAAGACGCCCGTGATCAGGATGAAGAATCCAACGAATGTGAATCCTATGGGCGATATGAAGTAGGCCTTGAGCTCCCGCCGGAATACCGCGAACATGTCAGGATACCTCCCTTTCTTCCGTCGTAATGAGATTGAGGAATATCTCCTCCAGGGTGAGATCCATTGATTTCATGAGGAGGATCGGCAGGTTGGCCCGGGCAAACGCAGTGAAAACCTCTCTTCTCACATCCTGGTCACGCCGGGCTTCCACCACGATCTCCACCGTGCCGGGTTCCCGGCTCCCGGCGCTCTCGGCTTTGACCACGTGCGGAACTCCGCGTGCCACCGCGAGCACTTCCTTCTCGGGCCCCGCGACCCGCAGGGAAAGTCGGTTGTCCTGTGACATGCCGCGGGACAGGTTTTCGGGGGTGTCACTTGCGACGATTTTTCCCCTGTTGATGATCAGGATCCTGCTGCAGACCGCCTGCACCTCGGGAAGGATGTGCGAGCTGAGTATGATCGTATGCTCCTTCCCCAGCTCACGGATGAGGTTTCTCGTCTCGATGATCTGCTGGGGATCGAGGCCGATGGTCGGCTCATCGAGGATGAGCACCGGCGGGGTTCCGATGAGCGCCTGCGCGAGACCGACCCGCTGCTTGTACCCCTTGGAAAGGTTCTTGATGAGCCTTCCGCGCACGTCCGTGATTTTCAACAGCTCCATGGAGCGGTCCATGTTCTGCTTCCGTCGCGACTTTGCCACGCCTTTTATTTCGCAGACGAATGACAGGTAGTCTCCGACTGTCATGTCCACGTACAGGGGCGGGAGCTCGGGCATGTACCCGATCTGTCTCTTCACCGCCTGCGGCTCCTCGAGGATGTCGTGGCCGTCCAGCTTCACCGAGCCCTCCGTGGCGGAGAGATAGCCGGTGATGATGTTCATTGTCGTGGACTTGCCCGCCCCGTTGGGACCAAGGAAGCCAAGAATCTCGCCCCGATTGACGGTGAAGTTCAGGCGGTCCACGGCGACACGCTGTCCGTACTTCTTGATGACGTTCTCGACCTGTATCAAGACGTTCTCCTTTCTCTCAGGCGAATCGGCGTTTTCGATATTTTCCTGTCCGCTGAATGCCGCGGCCAATGACCCAGTGGCATTCGCGGCCGCGATAACCGCAATATATCAAAAATGACGTTCTTTGGACACTCCGGCCACGATATTTCCGCGGCATTCAGGCCGGGGCGAATTTCAGCAGTTCTTTCAGCGAGCGTATGACATAGTCCGGCGCGCCCGCGCTCTCCGTCCAGGCTGCTCCCGAAGGGGCGTACCAGCAGGCGTCGATTCCGGCAGCCCGCGCTCCCAGCACGTCGGCCGCCGGCGTGTCCCCCACGCACAGCAGGTCCGCGGGCGGCAGGCCCAGCGAATCGCATGCTGCCTGGAAGAAGCGGGCGTCCGGTTTGGCCACGCCCAGCTCCTCGGAGATCAGGATAGCGGCAAAACAGCCTGCGATCCCCGACAGGGAGAGCCTCCCGCGCTGCACCTTTGAAATGCCGTTTGTGACCAGGCAGAGCTCTGCGCGTCGTGACAGGGCGCGGACCACCTCGCGCGCGTGGGGCAGGAAATGGGCCTTTTGTGACAGACGGGTAAGGTATCCGTCGGAAAGCCCGTCGGCATCGCCTTCCAGGTCAAGGTCCTTCAGCAGGTCGGCGAAACGGCCGACCTTGAGGGCGGCAAGGCTGACTGCCCCCTGCTCGAATCGCTTCCAGTAGCCTGCATTGATGGCCCTGTACGAGGCCCGGGCCTTCTCCCGCGGCACAAGGGGCGCCGCCACCGCCAGGGTCTCATCCAGGGCCTCCGTCTCCGCCCGGTCATAGTCGAAGAGGGTGTTGTCCGCATCGAGGAGAAAGCCGCGATAGGTCTTCATGCCGCCTGCTACCTTGCACGGAATGCGATGAAAGGTATAGTGGTTGCTGAATGCGTGCTTGACTTTTTCTTCAATAAAGGTAAATTTTTCAGGCTTCTCTGTTCCTCTTACCAAGGAAAAATACAGAGGCCCGCGTACACACTGACGAAAGGAGGTTGAAGTCATATGGCTGAGGTATTGAGCAAGAATGCAAGGGTGGGGATCGTCACGCAGAAGTTCTTCTGCACCTGCGGCGGCGAGGTGAAAATGAAGCTCGTCTTCGCAAAAGGCAAGATGCGCAACACGGCCGAGTGCGAGAAGTGCCATCGCCAGGAGCGCAAGCCCAGCGATTTCAAGGCCTGATCGGCCGCGATATCACCCATCCGCTGCGGGCTCGTGCCCCTGGATGGGTTTTTTTTGCCCGGGGCGGCAGTCACCCCATGCGTCGCAAGGACACACGGCCGTCTGTTTCCCGCCACTCCCTGACCTGTGCCTCGATCTCCGTCCGTATCCTGACAAGGAGCTCGCTGATTTCCCTCTTTCCTCTTGGCGCGGGGTAGAGTGTGAGGGGCTTGACCCTGTAATGCGCCCCTCTCAGGTTCTTGAGGAGCTGCCTGAGAGTGGACAGGCGGTACCCGCCGTCCAGGGCCACGGAGAGCACGGGGATGGGCGCCTGCTCCAGGATGATTCTGACCGCCCCCGTATAGAACTCGTTCACGCGTCCCGTCCGGGAGCGCGTGCCTTCCGGAAACACGACAGGGCAGATTCCCTGTTCCGTCAACCCGGCGAACCTCCGCAGCTCCTTGTTGCCCGCACGGTAGTCGCCGGTCCTGGAAATGAGCGCATGCCGTCCCCACCGCAGCGAGGTGGACGCGTAGGGAATTCCTCTGCTCAGGGACTTCTTGGCCACGTATCGGAGGGCATTGCGCGGGAACGTCGCTGCCATGGCCGGGATGTCCGCCAGGGTCTGATGATTGGAGACGATCAGGACCACGCGGGGAAGGGTTCCGTCGTATTTTTCGAAATCAGTGCGCAGCCCTGCAAAAAGGTGCATGAGAAAAAAGAGCTTTCTCGAGATCACGGGCTGAAAACCGCTGATCCACTGCATGACCGAATCGGGTCTGAATGCCGCGACACAGCGCAGGATCAGCTCCGCGCGGATGAAGATCAGGGCCGCACAAAGGATGAGCAGCGCCGCGCCCATGCTCTACTTCCGCCGCACCGGACGAAAATGCGCGGAGTACCGCACCGCGGTGATTTTCGCGGCAAGAGCGCGGATGAAGCAGGGATCCGTGCCGCAACACCCGCCCAGGACGTCTACCCCCGACTCGAGGAGCGCGGGCGCGTAGGAGGCATACTGCTCGGCAGTGAGCGGGTAGGCAACTTTACCGGCCACGATCTGCGGGATCCCCGCGTTCGCCTTCATCCAGATCGGGAGCGGCGTCAGTTCCCGGAGAAGGGGAGCCAGAGGCACATAGTCCTCGATGCCGGAACCGCAGTTGGCGCCGATGAGCGACGCGCCGGCATCCATGGCCTTCCTCACGCACTCTTCAGGCGGATTGCCCATCATGGTCCGGTATCCCTTGAGCGTCCTGTTGTACGTCATGCTCGCCACCACGGGAAGGCCGGTCGTCTCCACCGCCGCGCGGACCGCGACCGCCATTTCGTCCACATCGGTCATCGATTCCACGACAATCCAGTCAACGCCCGCGGCACCGAGTGTTTCGGCCTGCTCGGCGAACACATCGTAGAGCTCTTCCGCGGTGACCTCCCCGAGGGCGATGAACCGGGCACACGGGCCGATATCCCCGGCCACGAGCGCTTTGCTGCCGACAACGTCCCGCGCCAGGGCTGCCGCGGCGGTGTTTATTTCGCGTACCCGTGTGGAAAGACCGTGCGGCTCCAGGCGGAAGCGGTTGGCCCCGAAGGTGTTGGTGAGCACGATATCCGCGCCCGCCTCGAGGTATTCGCGGGTGATGTCGCGCACGATTTCGGGATGATCGAGATTCCATTCGTCCGGAGGCGATCCCTGCATGAGCCCCCGCTTGAAGAACTCCGTTCCCCATGCCCCGTCAGCCAGAAGCACCGAGCCCTTTTTCCACGTTTTACCGCGAATTTGCATGATGCGGGCGATAGTATCCCTTCCCCGTGCTTGTGAAAAGGATGCGTTTCCATTAGGCTGGCCGTTGAATGGGAGCTTTCCTCATCGTTTTTGCCATTCTCAGCGCAGTCATACTGGTGTTTCACCTCGCCCTTACAGCCGGCCTGCTCATCAATTTCCGCAGCGAGCGCAGCGTGCATGGAAGGCCTTCATCGCCGGACACGCGTGGCATGGCGGCGCTCCCCCGAGCCGAGGTGGTGGTGGCCGTACGCGACGAGGAGAACACGCTTCCCCGGCTGCTCGCGTCCCTGCGCGCGCAAACCCTTGACGGCTGCCTCTTCCTGTTCGTCGACGACAGGTCCACGGACGGAACTGCGCGGCTCCTCGATGACTTCTGCGCCGCCGTGGGCGCCCGCGCACGGGTCATCCACAATGGAGCCGAACCGGTCGGACTGACCGGGAAGCAGGCCGCCCTTGATTTGGCGTTCGCCGAGGTCAGGGGGGAAGTTCTCCTGTTCACCGACGGGGACTGCCTGCTCCCTCCGGAGTGGGCGGAAGAGATGCTGCTCCATTTCCTCGACACGCGGGTGGGCGTGGTCCTCGGAAGGATAGAGCTTGTCGAGGGTACCTCTTTCCTCGGCCGGTTTCAGGCATTCGAGCAGCCCCTGCTCAACCAGTACAACTTCGGTTCTGCAGGGATCGCCATCCCGACCGGATGTTTTGGAAACAACATGGGCGCGCGGGCAGCCGCCGTGAAAGAGGCGGGAGGGTTCCGGTCCCTCGGCTACTCGGTCACGGAGGATGCCATGCTTCTGGACGCTGTGTGCCGCCGCGGCGGGTGGGAGGTGAAGACCTGCACGTCGATCCGGGGCGCAGCAACCACGATACCCAAGGCGAGCTGGAAGGAGTACGTCAATCAGCACGTCCGCTGGAACGCCGGCGGTCTTTTTTCGTCAGACCTGGTGACCCGCGTGTCCTTCATCTTCGTCGTTCTCATCTACCTGGTTGGCAGTCTCCTGGTGCTTCCCCTGGGGTTCGCGGACTGGCGCGTGCCTGCCCTCTCCCTGAACGCATTCCTCAGCATTGGTCTCCTGGCGTTTGCCGGGGGATTCTACGAGGGCAAACGGAAGGGGCGTTATTTCCTTCGGTTTCTTCCCTACCTTTTCTTTTTCGGATTCTTCTACAGCTTCGTCACCCTGCGGGCGCTTGCGCAGCGATCCTTTGTCTGGAAAGGGGTCTCTCTCCGCGCCGTGATCAGCCCCGGGAGAACTCATTCTCCACCAGGGCCAGGAAGCCTTCGGCGGTAATGACCGGGGCGGCAAGCGGCTCCCTGAGCCACTCCTCCCTTACATAGCCCCAGGCGGCCAGGAGGCCGCGCACGCGCGGGTTCCTGTTGTCCCGCAGATGGTCGACCTGGTCTTCGACCAGGATTGCCTCCTTGAATCCGCCCTCAGCGCGGAGTCTTTCCGTTGTTGCAAGCTTGGGCTCTTTGTCGCTGAAAAGGATCCGCTCCCGCGCCATCCGGATCTGGTTGGCGGAGAGGATCTCTTCAATGAATTGCGGCTCCTTTGTCGACAGGACATAGAACGGCGCGCCTTTTGCAAGCACGGAGAACGCCTCTTTCACGTGGGGGTACAACCTGTTCAAGGCAAGCCACGACGCCCGGTCCCTCGCGAGCATTTCCGATCGCTCCTGGTAGAACAGCTTCCGGAACGCTGCCCGCCTCTCGGCTCCAGCCCGCCGCCACAGCTCGTCGAACTCTGCCTGGTCTTTCAGCGTGGACCCCGTTGAAAGGACTTCCTGGATGATGAGGAAGTCCTCGCTGGATCGTATGAACGGCCGCAGACGCGCAAAATCCCGGCGCGACGCAGGGGAGGAGGCAGCCGCGTCTTTCCTGAAAAGAGTGTGATAGGCAACCCACGAGACAGCATAGTTTTCGTCGATGGAGTCGCAGATCACTCCGTCGAAATCCAGGACGAGAAGGGTGGGAAAACTCATATGGACGAGTGTACCTCATGCGGACCTTTCGATATAGTTGGCGCGTGCAAAACTACTATTTCCAGGATTTCATCTCCCGGTTCGACGCTGCAGGCAATCTGGCGTGCAGCTGCGGCCAGACCCACCACATAGGCACCCGCGCGGTGCTCGCCGGGCCGGACGCCTTCAAGGACTCCGCCGCCATGCTTGCGGCGGAGCTCGGCGGCCGCCCGCGGCTGTGGGTTTTGAGCGACGAAAACACGGAGGCAGCGGCGGGCGAGAAATGGAAGGCCGGCCTCCGCGCACGGATCTCGCCGCATGTTCTTCCGCGGCATCCAAGACCCGCGCCGACGGCCGAGCTCGTGTCGGCTCTCGCAGACGAGGTGCGGCGCATTTCCCCCGATCTGCTGGTGGCCGTGGGAAGCGGCGTGATCAGCGACCTGGTGAAACGGGTCTCACTCGGTGTGGACATCCCGAACTGGTGCGTGGCAACCGCGGCCTCCGTGGACGCATACAGCTCCGCCACCGCGGCCATCGAAGTCAACGGCTTCCACAATGCAGTGCCTGCGCGGGTCTCGCAGACCATCATCTGCGACCTGGACGTGATTGCGAAGGCTCCCCGGGAGATGTTTCTCGCCGGCCTGGGAGACCTCCTTGCAAAGTACCTGGCGTATCTGGACTGGAATCTCTCCCGCATTATGACAGGAGAGCACTACTGCCCGGTGGTGTCCCGCGTGGCGCTGGAATCCGCCCGCAGCGCGTTGTCTGCCGCGCGAAAGCTCGGCGACGATCCGGGTGAGGCTGTGCGCACGCTCACCGATGCCGCCCTCAGCTCCGGATTCGCCATGCAGGCATTCGGCTCGTCGAGGTCTGCCGCGTCGGTGGAGCACACGATGGCGCACCTGTGGGAGACCGCGGATGCGGTGCGCAATGCGCGCCTGGATCTGCATGGGATACTTGCGGGGGCCGCAAGCAGGATCGTGCTCTGCGGCTACCGGGCATTGTATGCCCGGCTGCAGGATTTCGAGCCTGACAGCGCCGCGCGCCTCGGCGCCTATGCCCGCGAGTCCTCGTGGCAGGATTCGATGGAGGAGGGGCTTCTGCCGTTCATGGCAAAAGTGAGGGAGGAAATGGCAGCCAGGACTTTCGACCGGGACATCCTGGCGCAGCGGCTCCGTGCCTTCCGCGCCGGCAAGGCGGACATCCTGGCCCTGGCGCTCTCCACGCTGGAGGAGCTGGCATCGGCCGTCACGACCCTCGAGGGAATCGGCTACCCATTCTCACCGGCGGAGATCGGCATCGACGTCTCCTACGTGCTCCTCCCGTTTCGCAATGCCCGCCTGATCAGAAAAAGGTACACGGGATTCGACCTCGCATATGAGCTGGGATTGGAGCGCGTGCTGACCGAAGCCGGGGAGGCCTGTGTGGAGGCCGGAAGATAGTCAGATCGAAAAGTCCTGTCCTGCCTTGAGGGCGGACGCGTAGCGTTTTCCGTTCTTTTCCAGGATGTCCTTCAGTGTGACGTTTGAGAGGTAGTCCTCCATGGTCTTCTGCAGGCCGGTCCAGATGTCGTGGGCGGGGCAGGGGACGGGGCGGTCGCACAGCGTCTTGCGGCGGAGTGTGCAGGGGGTAAGCCCGCGCGTTTCCCCGACAGCCTCGAGGATGTTCTGCACGGAGATCTCGCCCGGCTTCTTGTTGAGAAGGAATCCCCCTCCGGGACCCCTGATGGACCTGATGAGCCCTGCCTTTTTCAGCTTGAAGAATATCTGCTCGAGGAACTCTGAAGAGACCTTTTCCTCGCTGGCAATGGAGCCGATAGAAATGGGCCTGTTGTGGCGCGCACCGGCAAGGTTGATCACGGCCCGCAGGCCGTACCTGCCCTTTGTGGTGATTCTCATCTCTTTGAAGCTCCGTAATGAATATATTATTATTATTGTAAGATATTATCAACACGTGGGTTCCGAAATCTTGAACAAATGACACAGCTATCAGCGCGCGGAACGATACCGACAGCCCTGCTCCTCTTCTTCCTGGCGCTCAACGCGGCTGCGGCACCAATGCTCTCCGTGCGAAGCGGCCCGGTCGTTGCACAGGTAGCGGTCGAGCAGACTTCGATACTTCCAGGAAAGCCCTTTACCGCAGGCGTGAGCCTCCGCATGGATCCTGGATGGCACGTCTACTGGAAGAATCCGGGTGATTCGGGCCTGCCGACAAAAGTGTCCTGGGAAATGCCCGCAGGATTCACTGCTGGACCGCTTCAGTGGCCTGTTCCGGAGAGGTTCGAGACCCAGGGCCTGGTGACGTACGGCTATTCGGGACAGGTCCTTCTGCTTTCCGTCATCACGCCGCCGCCGAGCCTGCCTGTGGGTCAGGCCGTGACTGTGCGGGCGTATGTGGACTGGCTCGCATGCACCATAGAGTGCACTCCCGGCAAGGCTGCGCTCGGGATTTCACTGCCCGTCGGTCCCGCAGAGCCGCAGAATGACCTTCAGTGGGAGGAATCATTCCGCTCAGCCAGGGCGCTTGTTCCTGCCGTGCTGCCCGCGGCGCGTGTATCGGTGCACGCTGACACCGCCCGTGTTACCTTGCGCGTTCAGGGGGTCGATGTCCCGGCCGGCGCGCAGGTTGGCTTCTATCCTGCCGCTGCCGGCACCATCAAAGATTCCGCGCAGCAATCCGCCGAACTATCGGACACGGGGCTCACGCTTCGGATGGACCGGCCCGCAGACGCGCAGGCCTTGTCGGTCTTTGAAGGCGTGCTTGCCGTTTTTGGACACGGACAGGCGCTCGGCTACGAGGTGAGTGTGCCCGTTTCTCCCACGCGGAGCGGAGAAACAGGGACGGCGGCCGTACCGATTGCCGGATTCCTCCTGGCCCTTGCCCTGGCGTTCCTGGGGGGAATTCTTCTGAACCTCATGCCGTGCGTGCTTCCCGTGGTATCTCTCAAGGTGCTTTCGTTCGTCCGCCAGTCCGAGGGCGGGAGCAGTCTGCGTCATGGGATCCTTTTCACGGCCGGAGTCCTTGCGTCATTCTGGATAATCGCGGCGGTCCTGGTCGCGCTCCGCGCCGGCGGCAGGCTCCTCGGGTGGGGCTTCCAGTTCCAGGACCCGATCGTGCTCATCATCACTGCATTCCTCTTCTTCCTCATCGGGCTCAACCTCTTCGGAGTGTTCGAGATCGGGTCAGCGTTCACGCGGCTTGGCTCGCGTCTTGCCGGCGCGCGCGGGGAAGCGGGCTCGTTCTTCAGCGGTCTCCTGGCCACCGCCGTGGCAACACCGTGCACGGCGCCCTTCATGGGAAGCGCGCTCGGCTACGCGCTGACCCATTCTCTCCCGGCGGCATTCGGCGTCTTCACCGCCCTGGCCCTCGGCATGTCAGCGCCGTATGTGCTGCTCTCCGCTTTTCCGGCCCTGGCGGCGCGCCTGCCGAAGCCCGGGAAATGGATGGAGACCTTCAAACAGATCATGGGCTTCCCGATGATGGGCGCGGCGCTCTGGATGATCTTCGTTTTCTCGGCCCTTGCGGATTCGGCCGGCGTGATCCGGCTGCTGGCCGCGCTGCTCCTGTCCGGAATGGGAGCGTGGATCTGGGGGCGATGGGGGGGGATCGTGCGGCCCAGAGTGTCCCGGATCACCGCCGCGATTCTTGCCATTGTCCTGGTGGTGGGGAGCGCCGGCTTTGCCATCGTCCTTGTCCGTGCCGCCCCCCCGCCGGGCCTGGCGGGCATTTCTCCCGTCGCGCGGACGGCTGCGCAGGGCGCTTCTTCATGGGATGCGTGGAGCCCGGAAAAAGTGGCCCAGCTTCGCAGCCAGGGCGCACCGGTTTTCATCGATTTCACCGCGAAGTGGTGTCTGAGCTGCCAGGTGAACGAACGCTTTACGCTGGACAACCCCCAGGTGGCACGCCGGTTCACGGAGCGGGGAGTGACCGTTCTCCGGGCCGATTGGACCGACAGAAGCGATCTCATTGCGCGCGCCCTTTCCGGGTATGGCCGCGCGAGCATTCCGCTGTACGTCTATTACGCCCCTGGCGCCGCGGCGCCCGTTTTCCTTCCGGAGATACTGACTCCGGGAATCGTGCTGGCTGCACTCGACCGGGCGCGATGAATCCGCGGAATACCGCGGCGCAATGAATCCGCGGAATACCGCGGCGTGTTGACCCCCGGCGAAGGCGCAACTATAATCATCCAACACTTTTTTTCAGGAGGCTCTCCGCATGAGCGTTCGCGTGCGCTACGCACCGTCCCCGACGGGCTTCCAGCACATCGGGAGCGTGCGAACGGCGCTGTACAACTATCTATTCGCTCGATCCCAGGGGGGAGAGTTCATCCTGCGCATCGAGGACACGGACAGGGAACGCTACGTGGAAGAGGCACTCCAGGATATCTATGAAACCTTCGAGTGGCTCGGGTTTCACTGGGACGAGGGTCCGGACGTAGGCGGGCCGAAAGGCCCCTACTTCCAGTCGGAGCGCGTCGAGATCTACAGGAAATTCGCCGACGAGCTTGTCGCAAAAGGCATGGCATACCCGTGTTTCTGCAGTCCTGAAAGAATGGACGCCCTGCGGAAAGAGCAGGCCGCAGGCAAGTCAGGCATGGGCTATGACAGGCGTTGTCGGGAGCTTTCGGATGCGGCCCGCAGGGAGGCGCATGCAGCCGGGGCGGTGCCCGTCATACGGCTGAAAGTCCCCCTCGAAGGGAGCACGACGTTCACGGACGCCCTGCTGGGGGACGTCACGGTTGAAAACAAGGACATCAACCCGGATCCCGTGCTCATCAAGTCAGACGGATTCCCCACCTATCACATGGCCAACGTGGTGGACGACCACCTGATGGAGATCACCCACATCATGCGCGCGCAGGAGTGGCTCCCGTCCGCGCCGCTGCACAAGATACTCTACGGGGCGTTCGGATGGGCGCAGCCCCGCCTCTGTCACCTGCCAATGGTCATGGGAAGCGACGGCCACAAGCTGTCCAAGCGTCATGGCGCCACGAACATACGCGAGCTCCGCAAGCTCGGCTACCTTCCCGAGGCGCTCATCAACTGCATCGCCCTGGTGGGCTGGTCGTACGATGATGCACGGGAGTTCTTCACTCTCGGGGAGCTGGAGAGCCTGTTCAGCATGGAGAAGATCAACAAGGCGCCGGCCGTTTTCGACTACCAGAAACTTGAGTGGTTCAACGGAAGCTATATTCGGAAGCTGAGCGCCCCTGCGTTCGCCCGGGCCGTGAAGCCCCTGATGCAGGACGCCGGGTACCTCAAGGGTGACCCTTCTGAAGAGACCCTTCTCGCGTCGCTCGCGCCCCTTGTCCAGGAGCGCGTGAAGCTTCTCACCGAGGTCCCCGGCATGGTGCGCTACCTGTTCGAAGAGCCGGCGCCGCCTGCCCCCGAAGATCTGCTCGGAAAAAAGCCGGACCCGCCCCGGGCGCTCGACGCCCTGCGGAGGCTCGAACCGCTTCTGCCTGAGCTGAGCGAACCCGGTGATCAGCACGAACCGCGCCTGCGCGCCATTGCGGAAGAGCTGGGCATGAAGCTCGGGGACATGCTCATGCCCCTGCGAGTGGCCGTCACGGGCGCCCGGGTTTCTCCGCCGCTCTTCGACAGCATCAGGCTCATGGGGCCGGAAAAAGCGCGCGCACGAACGGCCCGGGCAATTGCGATCCTTACTGAATACACGACAAGGAGTTCATAGATGTCACAGAACGAAACGACCCCGCCCGCGGCCGCACGTGCAGATCCCGCGGCCCTCACTATGGATACCCTGGTCTCCCTCTGCAAGCGGAGAGGATTCATTTTTCCATCGAGCGAGATCTACGGGGGACTCGCTTCGGCGTGGGACTATGGTCCCATGGGTGTGGAGCTGAAGAAGCGCATCCAGGAGTTCTGGTGGAGACAGATGACGCAGCTCAACAGCAATATCGTCGGCCTCGACGCTGCCATCATGATGCACCCGAGGGTCTGGGAGGCGTCCGGCCACGTGGAGAACTTCACCGATCCCATGATCGACTGCAAGCAATGCAAGCATCGCTTCCGGGCCGACCAGATTCCGGAAGAGAACATGAAGGCGCACAAGTGCCCTGACTGCGGCACGGCCGCGCTGACAGAGGCGCGCAAGTTCAACCTGATGTTCACTACGCACATGGGTCCCCTGGAAGACGAGGGCGGCCTGATCTACCTGCGGCCGGAGACGGCGCAGGGCATCTACGTGAACTTCAAGAACGTGCTGCAGACCGGCCGGGTGAAGGTTCCGTTCGGGATCGCCCAGGTGGGAAAGGCCTTCCGCAACGAGATCACGACGAAGAACTTCATCTTTCGCACGTGCGAGTTCGAGCAGATGGAGATGCAGTTTTTCGTCCACCCTTCGGAAGACGCCAAGTGGTTCGAGCACTGGAAAGAGAAGAGGCTCCAGTACTACCTCGACCTGGGGGTGCGGAAGAGCAAGCTGCGCTTCCACCAGCACGGACCCGACGAGCTGGCGCATTACGCCAAGCTCGCTTTTGACATCCAATACGAGTTCCCCTTCGGCTGGAAGGAGCTGGAAGGGATCCACAACCGCACGGATTATGATCTGAAGCGTCATATGGAGTTTTCCGGCAAGGACCTCACGTACCTGGATGAGCAAAGTCACGAGCGTTACACCCCCTACATCATCGAGACTTCCGCGGGCCTCACCCGGACCGTGCTCGTGGTGCTGTGCGACGCCTACGACGAGGAGACGGTGGAAGGGGAAAAGAGGGTCGTCCTGCATTTCCATCCCCGCATCGCGCCGATCACAGTCGGTATTTTCCCGCTCGTGAAAAAGGACGGCCTGGCAGAGCTGGCCCGAAAGCTGGATGATGAGCTGTGTGAAGATTTCCGAACGTTCTACGACGAGAGTGGCGCAATCGGCAGGCGGTATAGAAGACAGGACGAGGTGGGAACCCCGTTCTGCGTCACCCTGGACTACCAGACAAAGGAAGACCAGACCGTTACGATCCGCTACCGCGACAGCATGAAGCAGGAACGCGTGAAGATGGCCGACATTGCGGCCACGCTCAAAACGGCCATCAAGGACTACAGAAGGGTAGGGGAGTGAGCGAAGAAATGCGCGGAGTACCGCGCCGGAGCGAACAAATGCGCGGAGTACCGCGCCGGAGCGAACAAATGCGCGGAGTACCGCGCCGGTCTGTTTTCGACACGTTGAAGGAACGCGGCTTCGTCAGCCAGTGCTCGAACGAGGAAGGGCTGCGGACCCTGCTGGACACGGAGCAGGTCACGCTCTACATCGGCTTCGATCCCACCGCAGAAAGCCTTCATATCGGCCACCTTCAGCAGCTCATGTTCATGGCGCACCTCCAGCGCGCCGGTCATCGTCCCATCGCGCTGGTGGGCGGGGGCACGACGCGCATAGGCGATCCCACGGGACGCACGGAGAGCCGGAAAATCCTGCCGGTGGAAATAATCGCGGCGAACGCCGGACTCTTTCGAACGCAGATCTCCCGGTTCCTCGATTTCAGCGAGGGCAAGGCGCTCATGCTGGACAACGCGGAGTGGCTCGCACCGCTGAACTACATCGAGTTCCTCCGCGACATCGGCGTGCATTTCTCCGTCAACCGTATGCTCTCGTTCGAGACGTACAAGATGCGGATGGAGACCGGGCTGTCATTCATCGAGTTCAACTACCAGATCCTCCAGTCCTACGACTACCTTGTGCTCTTCCGCAGGCACGGCTGCCGGCTGCAGATGGGCGGAGACGATCAGTGGGGCAATATCGTGGCCGGCATGGACCTCATCCGCCGGGTGGAAGGCGTGGAGGCATTCGCGCTCACATCGCCTCTCATTACCCGGTCGGATGGCAAGAAGATGGGAAAATCCGAGGGTGGTGCACTGTTCCTTGCTCCGCACCTGGTGACCCCGTACGAGTTCTACCAGTTCTGGGTGAACGTGCCCGACGCAGATGTGCGCCAGTTCTTCCTTCGATTCACTTTCCTCCCCCTGGAGGAGGTTGCAGGGCTGTGTGCGGCAAAGGACGAGAAGATCAACGACGCCAAGCGCCGTCTGGCCTTAGAGATCACCACGCTCGTCCACGGCGCCGATGCTGCCCGCGAAGCTGAAGAGGCCTCGCGCGCCGCGTTCGAGACAGGGGGGCCCGGAGACCTCTCCGGAGTTCCTTCCCGGGAACTGTCTCGCAGTGAAATGGAAAACGGCATGGGGGTTGTTGACCTCTTTGTCCGTTCAGGCCTGTGCGCAACAAAGAGCGACGCCCGACGCCTCATCACGCAGGGAGGCGCGTATGTTGGCCGTCGGAACGTGACGGACATCGCGGCGAAGATATCAGCGGAGGCCGCGGAAGACGGCGTGATCCTGCTGCGCGCCGGCAAGAAGAGGTATTTCCGGATCATACTATCCTGACGGGCGGGGCGGCGGAGAGCTCCTGGAATGAAGAAGCTGAAGGAAACTGAAGCGGGGAAATACCTTACCGCAATCACCCGGACGGTGCATCCCGTACGCGCGACTTTCGAGGTGTGCGGAACCCTGCTGTTCGCGGTCCCCTTCCTCGCTGCGTTTGCAATCAACCGATCCGGCACAGTGTATCTCTATCTCCTGTACCCGCTTCTCTTTCTCATCACGCATTTCGTCTGGTTCCGCCTGCCTTCGGTGGACCGCAGGGTCCGCTGGTTTCTCTTCTGGCTGACTCTGACCCTTGTGGCCGCCCTGGGAGCGGGTTTCATGTTCTGGAGCTACTGGGAGGCGGGAAACCGCGGTACGGGATTCCAGCCTGAGGGCATCTTCGCCATCCCCCACTGGGTCAGCCCGAATATCGTGGTGCCGTTCCCGACAGTGGCCGCTTATTTTCTGGTGCCTTCGGGCGCCGGAGCCGCACTCTACTGCATTGTTCTCGCCCTCTTTCTGAGGATCTACGAGAAATACCGTGCGGAGCAGCATCGCAGACGCTCTGCCAGGGATGGAAGCGTGGAGTGACCTCTCTTTTTCGCAGGATCCTTGCCCTCCTGCAGGTGCTGGTGCCGCTTGGCCTCGCTGTCCCGCTTCTGTTCCGGCCTTTCGGAGCCTCGGAGCTTCTCTACGGCGCCTTCCTCCTGCTTCATTTCATGTGCGGCTTTGCACTTGCCCCACGCGCAGGAAGACAATCGCTGAGCCCGAAGCGGGCCCGGACTTTCATGTTATTCCGAGCTCCTGAGCTGCTTCTTTCCATCGGGGCAGTGCTCTTCCTCTTTTCGTATATCTACGCAACCAACGCGAACATGGACTACGTGCAGAGATTCATGTCCTCCCATGGCAACCTCAGGCTTGCTCCCAACAGTACCCAGGAACGCCTTGACGCGTGTCTCCGCTTCGTGCCCCTCCTCGCCATGGACGCAGCGTGGTACCTGTACTTCCGCCTGCGGAGACGCACCCTGGCCCGCCACGCGCTGGGAGGGGATCGTTACACACATACATGGGCGCTCCCCCTCGCAATTCTGAGCGGCATCCTCTACGCGCTCGCCTTCCCCTCGTTCCTGGACACGGCGGGCGTGCCTGCGCTCGGCTGGGTGTGCCTGGTGCCGCTCCTTCTCTGTCTGGCCGAGGTGCCCGCCGGATGGGGGGTCATGTACGGGACGCTTGCCGGCGTGCTTCAGACCATGATCTCCAATTACTGGCTGGGGACATTCAACCTGCTCACCCTGCAGTTCGTGAGCGTGATCACTGCTTTGGAATATGCGCCCTTCATGGCGGTCTCCGTGCTGATCCTTCGCCGGAGCCGGGGGGCCGGCTTCATCGTCTTCCCGGCTGCATGGACGGTTTTCGACTGGCTCAGATCCATGGGATTTCTCGGGTATCCCTGGGGAATGCTGGGCGCATCACAATACTCTGTAATCCCGATCATCCAGATCAGCTCGCTCACCGGGGTGTGGGGTGTCACTTTCCTGCTCGTGCTGTGCAATTCCGTCATTGCCTGGTACGGAGGCCGTGCCCCCGGAGCGCTGCCGAT
>Ga0265338_10002849_pt1 | contig 25270 bp, 23 predicted proteins | sample 42126metaG_FD_193579 | JGI IMG/M metagenome (GOLD analysis project Ga0265338, IMG submission 193579) | Rhizosphere microbial communities from Carex aquatilis grown in University of Washington, Seatle, WA, United States - 4-21-26 metaG | ecosystem: Host-associated > Plants > Roots > Rhizosphere... | reverse complement strand
TGTGGACTTATAAACGGCTGGGCCAGGACAAGTCGCTGATCGCGGAATTGAAAGTGGAACAGACGCTGAAGCGGAAATAAACGGGAACTGCCTTAGCGCTTTGAGTTCAGGGCGGCCAGTTCAGCCTGTGTCATTTCGGTGATGATTTGTGCAAAGGCGGTTTCCGGCTGCCAGTTGAGCAGGCGACCGGCTTTGGCGGCATTGCCCACCAGACGTTGTGGTTCGACCGGCCGAAGCAGCTGTGGATCGCGTTTCACATACTGTCGCCAGTCCAGACCAGCGATCCGAAAGGCAATCTCAATAACTTCCTGCACACTGTGCAGCCGGCCGGTGGCGAAAACAAAATCCTCCGCATTGCCATGCTGCAGCGCCAGCCACATGCCGCGCACATAATCCGGGGCATATCCCCAATCGCGCTGCGCGCCGGTGTCGCCCAGCACGAGTTCCTGCTGTTTGCCGGATTTGATCGCGGCGGCAGCCCGGCAGATTTTCCGGGTCACGAAGTTCTCGCCACGGCGCGGCGATTCGTGATTGAAGAAAATCCCATTGACCGCAAACAGCCCGAAGGTTTCGCGATAAATGCGCACCAGCTGGGTGCCAAAAGCCTTGGCGCAACCGTAAGGAGTTACCGGCGCGATGGGCGTGGTTTCGTCCTGCGGCGAAGATTCCGGGCTGCCGAAAATTTCACTGGAACTGGCGTGAAGAAAACCTGGCGGTTTGGGCAATTGCCGGATCATTTCCAGCAACCGAAGCGTGCCCATGCCCGTGACCCGGCAGGTTTCCTCGATTTTTTCAAAACTCTGGCCGACATGGCTCAGGCCCGCCAGGTGATAGACTTCATCGGGAGCAGAATGTTCCAATGGGATGCGCACGGAATCGGAATCGTCGAGATCGGCAAGGTAAAGAAACAAACGTTTCTGGAAGACCTGTCCGTCCCGGACCAGATGTTCCAGATTGGCCGGATTGAGACCATTCTCGCGCCGCACCAGTCCATGAACTTCGTAATCCTTTTGGAGCAGCAATTCCGCGAGATAGGAACCATCCTGCCCCTCGATGCCGGTGATGAAGGCGCGCTTCACGTGAGCTGCTTATATGATTTTCCGCCCGGCCCCGGCCGATTGGTTTTTCAACAGCTGAACATCGGCATCCACCATGAGGTGCACCAGGTCGGCGAATTTGGTTTTGGGCGTCCAGCCGAGCCGTTTGTGCGCCTTGGCGGCGTCGCCAACGAGTTGATCCACCTCGGCCGGCCGGTAAAACTTGGGATCAATCTCCACGTGCTTTTTCCAGTCCAAACCGGCCCGCGCGAACGCGAGTTCCAGGAATTCCTTTACGCTGTGGGTTTCACCGGTGGCCACGACATAATCGTCCGGCTCCGGCTGTTGGAGCATGAGCCACATGACTTCGACATATTCCTTCGCGTAACCCCAGTCGCGCTTGGCGTCCAGGTTGCCCATGAACAATTTGTCCTGGAGCCCGGCCTGAATGCGCGCGATGGCGCGGGTGATTTTTCGCGTCACGAAATTTTCACCGCGGCGGGGGGATTCATGATTGAAGAGAATGCCGTTGCTGGCGTGCAAACCGTAGGATTCGCGATAATTCACCGTGATCCAATAGGCATAAACCTTGGCACAGGCATACGGGCTGCGCGGATGAAAGGGCGTCAGTTCGGTCTGCGGCGTCGCCCGCACCTTTCCGAACATTTCGCTGGAGGACGCCTGATAAAATCGTGTGCGGATTTTGCCCTCGTGGATGGCCTCCAGCAAACGCGCCACGCCCGTGGCCGTGATGTCCGCCGTATAACCGGGGATGTCGAAACTGATCCGTACATCACTTTGGGCGGCCAGGTTGTAGACTTCATCCGGTTGAATCTTGTCCAACAACCGTTTCAACGAGCCGGCATCACTCAGGTCGCCGTGATGCAGCGACAGGCGCTCCGGATTAAACCCGGGTTCGGCATAAACCCGCTCCAACTGTCCGATATAGGGGGCGGCCGTGCGGCGGATGATGCCGTGAACTTCGTAGCCTTTGGAAAGGAGCAGTTCAGTCAAATATGAACCATCCTGGCCGGTAATGCCGGTAATGAGAGCTGTTTTCGCCATAACGGTGAGGAGAGTGTTCCGCAATTCTCGTTGCGCCGCAAGCTTGGAGAGCGGTTGAAATTTTCAGATTCCGAGTCAAAACCTTCCGCCGCCGTAAACCGTTCCCTCCCGATTGGAGCGTTGCATTGACGGAGGAAAAAAATTCGTATTTGCTGTGTCGGCCGTGGACAATAAAAAACCATACGACGTGGCGGTGGCCTATCGCATCTGCCCCCACATGTCACGCTCGGTGCCGCCGGTGTTTGCCGATTCAAAGTACAACCTGTCCTCCCTGTGCCTGCGCTCCTTCAAGGAGAGCCTGGGTTCGTTGAAGATCAAATTGTGGGCCATTCTGGACAATTGCCCCAAGGAATACGAAGACCTGTTCACAGAGTTGTGGCCTGAAGAGGATTTGGTTTTGGTACGTTGTGCCGGGGCCGGCAATGCCGCCACCTTTGGCCGGCAGATCGAAATTCTGACCAGCCAGAATGACGCCGAATTCGTTTACGTGGCGGAAGATGACTTTTTCTATCTGCCGGGGCGCTTGCATCTGATGTTGGATTTGATCCGCAACCACCCCGATGTTGATTTCTGCTCGCCGTATGACCATCCGGATTTCTATAATCATTCCTTCCATCTGCATTCCATGCGCATCAAGGCCGAACAGGGGCAGGCTTGGAAAACGGCGAACGGGACGATTTGCACCTTCCTGACCCGGAAATCCATCATGCAGGAAGCGCGTGCAACCCTGTTGAGCTATGCGCGCAAGAATTCCGACGCCGGCATGTGGTTGAGCCTGACCAAACAGCACGTGCTCAATCCCTACGACTTGCTGGTTCAACCATTTATCTCCCCTTATCGCGGCTGGAGCCTCGCCTGTGCCTGGTATTTCAACTGGCGCCAGATTCTTTTTGGCCGGCGTTACACGCTGTGGATACCCGTTCCCGCACTGGCAACCCACATGGTTGCCACTTTTTTGGCGCCGTATGTGGACTGGGAACGGGAATTTCAGCGGATTCAAAACATTCCCCGGGCGGTCCAGTCCGGATCAAGACCTGCGCCCATCGCGTAACGCTTCAAAAATTTTGATCATCTGGTTCGCCGTTTTTTCCCAGGTAAAATTTCGCGCCTGATTTTGATTTTTCTCCACGAGTTCACGACGTCGGTCCGGGGACAATGCCAGCAGGCGTTGCATCTTGGCGGCCATATCCGCAGGCTGGTAGGGATCCACCAGCCATTCCTCATCGGGCATGATTTCCGGCAGCGAACTGGCATTCGCCGCAATCACCGGACAACCGCACGCCATGGCCTCCACCACCGGCAGGCCGAATCCTTCGTAAAAGGACGGGTAGATCAGGAATTCGGCGTTGCGGTAAAGATTGATCAGTTGCTGGTCATCAGCGTAACCAAACAGCACAACCCTTTCCCGCACCCCCAACCGGTCGGCACACGCATAAAACTCCAGTCGTTGCTGCTCATTGATTATTCCGGCTATGACATATTTCAACCGGCTTTGACCGGCAAACGTCGCAAAGGCCTTTAGCGCGCCCAGCACGTTTTTTCGCGAGGGATGGGTCGTCACCGAGAAAAAATATTGGTCGGATATCAGCCGTTCATAGGGTTGGCCGGCGGCCTGGAAAAATTGATCCGCCACTCCGAGATGAACCACCTGGATGCGCTCCGGAGCTATGCCATAAAAATGAATGATGTCCTTCTTGGTGTTGTGTGAATCCGCCGCGATGACATCGGCCATCCTCAGCGAGCGCGACAACTGCCATCCAATATACCAGCGGTGCTTCCAATCGTACTGTGACGGCATGACTCGAAACGCCAGATCGTGGATGGTGACCACATATTTGACGCCCGCACACTTCTGCAGCGGGAGGATGTGGGCCGGGCCGTGATAAACATCCAGATTGGCGTGACGGACCAGCCGTTGCACCCGCAGGCTGTCGAACAGTGCGGCGCCCAATAATCCGGGAGGCGCGCCGGCAACCTCCGTCAAGCCCAGCGTGCGGGATGCATTCGGCTGGAAAAATACATATTGATTGGCCGGGTCAATTTCCAAACATTTGCGGTACAGGCTGGCCACATAATTCGGCACACCGCTTCCCCGTTCCAGGAACATTCGTGAATTGACACCTATTTTCAAAGGAACAGGAGAGGGGTTCCTGAAGTTACGCGGGACCTTGAGGATTTGTTGCGAACCATTGCACCAGCGAAGGTTATCTTCGCACCGACCGGCGTCAATCTGGAAATGGTCACGTCACCGATCGCGCTAACCAATGCAGGATTCAGCCCTGGCCGGCATTGCGGCCACCTTGACACCCGGCCCGGCACAATCAACAATCATGTTTCGATTGTCAGTCAACCGATCACATGGAATATACAAAAGCGGGTGGGGCCGGTGTCTATCCTGTGAGACATGACACATTAATTTATTAACTGACGTTCTTTTATGAAAGCTGCCAAATCAACGACTGCGACCATGTCCCGCGGAGTTTTGTTCGCCGCAATGCTGGCCATCATCCTGGTTGTGCTTTTCTGGAAAAGTTTTCTGCCGGGATACGTTCATTTTTCCAACGACGGGCCGCTCGGCCAGCAGAACGCCGGATGGACCCGGCTGCCCGCCGCATTCACCGGCAGCTGGGGAGATCTGAATGGCATCGGCAGCAGCGCCGGTTCCTGGCCGCTGGGCCTGACCGCGCTGATAAGGTGGGGTTTGGGACCGGTCGCCTTTGCCAAATTTTTTACGCCCATTGCGCTGTTCATCCTTGGCCTGGGTGCCTGGACGTTTTTCCGGCAATTGCGGCTCTCGCCATTGGCGGCCGTTTTGGGGGCATTGGCAGCCACGTTAAATTCCTCTTTTTTTGCCTGCGCCTGCTGGGGAGTGGCCTCTCAAGAAATCGCCATCGGCATGGATTTCTTCGCGCTGGCCCTGGTATTGTCCAACTCGCCGGCAACCCCGGGGCTCATTCGCTGGGCGCGCCTGGCCCTGGCCGGCCTGGCGGTCGGCATGAATGTGATTGAGGCGGCGGACATCGGCGCGATTCTCAGTGTGTTCGTTGCGGCATTTGTTTTCTACAAGGCCGTCGCGGACGAGAGCGGGTCGGTCGTGGCAAAAGTCGGCCGCGGCATCGGACAGGTCGCGATGATTTCGACATTCGCGGGTTTCATTGCGGCGCAAACCGTCGTCTCGCTCGTCGGCTCCCAAATCAGCGGCATCGCCGGCAACGGTCAGGATACGGAATCAAGAGCCCAGCGTTGGAACTGGGCGACGGGTTGGAGCGAACCCAAACTGGAAACCCTTGGTTTGGTTGTGCCGGGATTATTTGGCTACCGGATGGACACTCCCAAGGACATGATGGAATTTCTCCAGGATAGTTACAAAGGTGGCAATTATTGGGGGACGGTTGGAAGCGATCCGTTGTTGGATCCGTATTTTCAAAGCGGGAGAAAAGGCCCGGCTCCGCCGGGCATGATGCGGTTTACGGGCGGCCAGAATTATGTCGGCATTTTGGTGGCGCTGATTGCCTTGTGGGCGGTGGCGCAATCACTGAGACGACAACAATCTGTTTTTCCGCCGGCACAGCGCCGGCTCATCTGGTTTTTGGCTGTGGTTTCAATTGGTTCACTGCTACTCGCCTACGGCCGTTTTGCGCCTTTTTACAAATTCTTTTACCTGCTGCCCTACGCCTCCACGATCCGGATTCCAACCAAATTCCTGCTCCCGCTTTCCATGGCAATTATAATGTTGTTCGCCTACGGTGTTCACGCTTTGAGCCGGCGCCAGTTGGAAAATCCGAAAACCGCTCCGGCTTCACTGTTGACGGAGCTGAAAAACTGGTGGCTCAAGGCCCGCGGGTTTGACCGGAATTGGGCAATCGGTTGCATCGTGGCGGTCATCGGCAGCTTCCTCGCCTGGCTTGTTTTTGCCTTGGAGAAGCCGGACCTCGTTCATTATCTGCAAACGGTCGGGTTTGATGACGAAGGCATGGCAAACCAGATTGCCAGCTTCAGTGTCAGACAGGCGGGCTGGTTCGTTTTGCTGTTCATGCTGGCGGCCGGATTGTTTGTGCTGGTCAGCGCCGGGGTTTTTGCCGGGCGGCGCGCCAGATTGGGCGGTATTCTGCTTGGCGTCCTGCTCGTGGTGGATCTGGGGCGGGCAAATCTGCCGTATATCATTCACTGGGATTACAAACAAAAATACGAGAGCAATGCCATCCTGGATTTTTTGCGTGAAAAGCCTTACGAACACCGCGTGATCGGCCTGCCGTTTAATGTCCCATCGCAACTTTCGATTTTTGGGGAACTCTACCGCATCGAATGGGCACAACACCATTTTCCCTATTACAACATCCAGTCACTGGACCTGGTTCAAAGACCACGAGTACCCGCCGCCGAGGAGGCTTATGAAATGGCAATGGCTCCTCGTTCCGCGGACACATATTATTTGATGGCCCGACATTGGCAATTGACCAATACCCGGTATCTGCTCGGCCCGGCTGGATTTTTGGAGGTGTTGAACGAACAACTTGACCCGCTGCAGCAGCGCTTCCGCATCGTACAGCGTTTCGAAGTGGTGCCCAAGCCGGGAATTCAACAGGCGACCCGGCTCGAAGAATTGACCGCCGTCCCCAATGACAGCGGCAGTTACGGGCTCTTCGAATTCACCGGCGCGTTGCCCCGCGTCAGCCTCTATGACCACTGGCAGACCAACACCAATGACCAAACCACGCTCCAGACACTCGCGAGCAAGGATTTTGACCCAGGGCAGATCGTTCTGGTTTCCACACCGACACCATCATCATCATCTGCTGCCACCAACGAAAACGCCGGCACCGTCACTTTTAAAAGTTATGCGCCCAAAGATATTTTGTTGGAGGCAAAACCCAATACGCCGTCGGTGCTGTTATTGAACGATAAATTTGATCCGCAATGGAAGGTGCTCGTGGACGGCAAGTCCGCGCCTTTGCTGCGCTGCAATTTCATCATGCGCGGCGTATATTTGCCCGCTGGCACTCATCTGGTGGAATTTGAGTTCAATCTTCCGAACCGGCCCCTTTATATTACCTTGGTAGCCATGGTCGTCGGAATTTTGTTGAGCGCCGGGCTGATCATTTGGCAGCGCCGGACAAATTCCCGCAGGCCAAACGGGGCTTGAAAATTTCTTTCAGCCCGCCCACTCCGGGTGCTCCATGAACGCGTAGCAAAGCAAGTGGCAGATGGTCATTTGCGCGTCCTCCACCCGGCCGTAGTGCGTGTCCTGGATCACAATGACTTGCTCCGCGATTTCGGCCATGCGCCCGCGCTTGGCGCCAACCAGGGCCACCGTGTGCAATCCATGCTGCTTTGCCCAAGCCAGGGCCTTTACGCAGTTGGGTGAACTGCCGCTGACACTGAGGCCCAGGGCCAGATCTCCCGGTTGGCCGTAATTTTGCAATTGCCCGACAAAAATTTCCTCGTAGGCGTAGTCATTGGCCAGGGCCGTCATCCAACTGACATTGTCGTTGAGTGAGAGAATCCGAAAACGCCGGCCCGCCTTGTCCGAGGCGCCTTTGCCCAGATCCGTGGCAAAATGCGAGGCGTTGGCGGCGCTGCCGCCATTGCCAAACACGAAGACTTGCCGGTTCTCCTGGAGCGCCGTTCGCAACCGGTCAACCAGCTCCGCCACCGCCTCCATGGGAATGGAATCATGAGCGGCTTTTTGGGCGCGGAGGTAGTCGGAAATCCATTGCTTCACCGCGGCAAATTATCAGGGCGTGATTTCCTTGTCAGGAACATTCTGGGAGCCGCCTTTGCTTTCTTGCTTTCGCCAAGACATTACTTTCGACATCCTCTCTGGATGTCCCAACCTGTATGCTTAATGTTGCGCCTGGCTAAAATATGGCCGCGCGCCATCCGCCGGCTGCCGGTTGCATCATGAATTACGATGTCGTCATAGTTGGCGGCGGCATTGTCGGCCTGGCCACGGCCCATCGCCTCCTGGAAGCACGACCGCAGACCAAACTATTGCTGCTTGAAAAAGAATTAAAATTGGCGGCGCATCAGACTGGCAACAACAGCGGCGTGCTGCACTCCGGACTTTACTACAAGCCCGGATCCGCCAAGGCCCGGCTTGCGGTCCAAGGCCTCCAGCAAATGGTCGCGTTCTGCCGCGAACACGGCGTTGCGTTCGAACAATGCGGGAAAATCGTCGTCGCCACCGAAGAAAACGAGTTGCCCCGGCTGGAAAATCTCTGGCAGCGCGGCCAGGCGAACGGACTTCAGGGTCTGCGCAAACTCACAAAGGAACAAATCCGGGAAATTGAGCCGCATGCCGCGGGCATCGCCGCGATCCATGTGCCGCAGGAAGGCATCGTGGATTATCCCGCGGTTTGCGAGACCCTCGGCAGATTGATCTGCAAAAATGGCGGCGAGATCCGGCTGCAGACCCGGGTAATGAAAATGATTTCCGGACCGGATGGCTGGACGCTGGAAACCTCCGTCGGGAGTTTTTCCGCGCGCTTCGTCATCACCTGCGGTGGCCTGCATTCCGACCGTCTTGTCAACGCTGCCGGACAAACACCCTCCGCCAAAATCATTCCGTTCCGCGGCGAGTACTACCAGATCAAGAAGGAACGGCAGCATCTCGTGCGCAACCTGATTTATCCCGTGCCAGACCCGAAATTTCCGTTTCTGGGAGTCCATTTCACGCGGTTGATTCACGGCGGGATCGAGGCCGGGCCGAATGCCGTGCTGGCGTTTGCGCGCGAAGGCTATCGCTGGTCGGATGTCAATCTGCGCGACCTGGCCGAATCCCTCTGTTTTCCTGGCCTGTGGAGATTTCTCGCCCAATATCCGAGCATGTGCGGCTACGAAATCCGGCGCTCGCTTTCCCGCACCGAATTCTGCCGCTCGCTCCAAAAGCTGGTGCCGGAAATCCGCCGGGAGGATCTGGAGACCGGCGGCGCGGGCGTGCGCGCGCAGGCCATGCTGCCGGATGGCAAATTGGTGGAGGATTTCCATTTTGAGGAAGGCCATGGCATCCTGCACGTGCTCAACGCGCCGTCGCCGGCGGCCACCGCGTCCCTGGCGATCGGGGCGCAGATTTTGGAAAAAGTTTTGACCCGGCTGCCCCAGTCCGGCAAATAATGGACATGAAATTCATCGAAACCCCGCTCAAGGGCGTGTTCACTGTCGAACTGGAAAAGCGCGGTGACGACCGGGGTTTCTTTGCGCGCCTGTTCTGCGAGCGTGAATTCCAACAGCACGGATTGAACCCCCGCATCGTCCAGGCCAACAACTCGTTCAGCCGTTATCGCGGGACTTTGCGTGGAATACATTACCAGCTCGCACCCAAGGCCGAGGACAAAACCTTTCGCTGCGTGCGTGGCTCGTTGTTCGACGTGGTCATTGATTTGCGGCCGGCCTCGCCGACCTTCCTGAAACATTTTACCGTCGAGCTTACCGCCGGGAACCGGACCATGATTCACGTGCCCCAAGGTTGTGCCAACAGTTTTCTCACGCTGGAAGACCATACGGAGATTTTTTATCTGGCCAGCGAATTTTACTCGCCGGATCACGAGCGCGGCCTCCGTTACAACGACCCCAAACTGGGCATCCGCTGGCCCATGGAACCCGTGGTCATCTCGGACAAGGACCGGAATCATCCGGATTTCGATCCGGCCATCCACCTCAAATAAATGGTCCGATGAAAATTCTTTTTACCGGCGCAAGCTCGTTCACCGGGTATTGGTTTGTCAAAACCCTGGCGGAGGCCGGTCATGAAGTCATTTGTCCGCTGCGGGGTTCCCTCGAACAGTACGGTGGTGTCCGGAGACAGCGCGTCGAAAAATTGCCGTCCCTTTGCCGCCTGGTGCCGGAAACACCATTCGGCTCGGAGGCTTTTTTCAGGTTGATTTGCGAAGGCGGCTCCTGGGACCTGTTTTGTCATCATGCCACCGAATCAGCAAATTATCGTAGCCCGGATTTCGACGTTCAGCGGGCGCTGCAAAATAATACGCAAAACCTCTGCGCCGTAATCGGTGCGTTAAAGGCCGACGGATTGAAAGGCGTGGTCTTGACGGGCAGCGTATTTGAGAACGATGAAGGCGCGGGCGAGGAACCCTTGCGGGCTTTTTCCGGCTACGGCCTGTCGAAGGGCCTGACCTGGCAGATGTTCCGTCATTTTTGCCGCGAGGCGCGGTTGCCGCTGGGCAAGTTTGTCATCCCCAATCCGTTTGGGCCATTTGAGGAGCAGCGATTTACGGCCTACCTGATGCGCTCCTGGAAGGATGGCAAGCCGGCGGGGGTGAAAACGCCGGATTATGTGCGGGACAACATCCATGTGGACCTGCTGGCCGCCGTTTACGTGAAGTTTGCCGGCCAGATCCCGGACTTGCGCGACGGGTTGGCCAGGATCAACCCCAGCGGCTACATTGAGAAGCAGGGGGATTTCGCCCGGCGCCTGGCGCAAGAGATGAAGCCGCGGCTGGGTTGGGCTTGTGATTTGGATTTGCAGCGGCAGGAGGATTTCAGCGAACCATTGCGGCGGGTCAACCTGGATCCAGCGGCTTCCATGATCCCAGCTTGGGATGAAAGTGCCGCTTGGGACGCCTTCGCCAGCTTCTACGCGCCACAGCCGTAACCGGCCAAGGTTTGGGCAAACCCCATCAGTGCTCAAACGGCAGCAAGACCCGCGAACCATGCACTTCGTAACGGATCGGAACTTCCAGCAGTTGCCCCAGGGCCTGCCGCACGGCCGCCTGCTTTTCCGGTTTTACGATGAACAGCAAAAAACCGCCGTTGCCGGCGCCACAGATTTTTCCACCTTCAGCACCGGCCTTCAAGGCGCGCTCGTAATATTCATCAATTTTGGGCGATGAAATGGAACTGGCCAGTTGCCGTTTGAGCTGCCAGGACTCGTGCAAGACCCGACCAAAAGCCACCGGATCAAACCGGCCGGAACCAGCCAAGGTCTGCAGTTCATGCGCGTGATCCCGGATTTTCTTCAAGTACGGGAGTTTGCCGGGAATGTTTTGCTTCTGTTCGGTCAATACCGAACTGGCATCGCGCTGCAGTCCCGTCCAAAACATCAGAATGTGGTCAAAAAGTTCGCTCAGAAAATGATTGCCGACCCGCACCGGCTCGACCGTCACCGCTCCGCCGGGATTGAAGCGGAAAAAATTCAATCCGCCGAAGGCCGCCGCGTACTGGTCCTGCTTGCCGATGGGTTCCTTGAGCAACGTGATTTCAATGTGGCAGGCTTCCTCCGCCAGTTGGCCGGGCGAAACCCGCTCGCCGCGATAGGCGTGGAGCGCGTGCAACAAACCCACCGCAAAACTGCTCGAGCCGGCCAGGCCCGTCGAAGCCGGCAGATCGCCGACGGTGCTGATGTAAATCGGCGGATCAATCTTGAGCATCCGCAGACATTCGCGCGCGATGTTGTTTTGAATCTGGCCGACGTTTTCGACCAGTTCGGTCACCGAGTAATTAATGCGGATAGGCTCGTTGAACAGCTTGCTGTGACTCTTGACGGTGACAAAAATATATTTGTCAATGGCCGCGCTGATGACCGCGCCATAATCCTGCTCGTAAAAGCCGGCCAGGTCCGTTCCACCGCCCGCGAAGCTCACGCGGAGCGGTGTGCGGGTCACCACAATCCTCGGAGTCTCGGCGCGGACCAGATTAGCCATTCTTCAATCCCCAATCGTAAGGAATTTCCTTCGTGAACGGATCAATCCGGATGATCTCGTTCGGGTCGTGCGGTTCGGTGGCGCAATTGGCCAGAATGACCATCTTGTCGCCGTAGGCCTTGTAACCATTGGCGATACCGGGCGGCATCTGCACCAGGACATAATTGTCTTCGCCAAAAAAAACCTCCTGCAGCTCGCCTTTCGTCGGCGAATCCTTGCGCAGGTCGTACATGACCAGTTTGGCGCGTCCGGACATGACGGCATTGTTGATGGTCATGCTTTTGTGGATGTGCCACGCCTTGATGGTCCCGGGCCAGGCGCAGGAGAAATAAATCTCCCCGAATTTGATGAAGTGCGGGTCGGTGGCCTTCATCATGTGCATGATTTTCCCGCGCTCGTCCACGACCTGGCGCAGGGGAATGATTTTAACGCCGTGTATCATATTGATTTCGGTCAATTATTTTTGCTCCATCGCAATGCACCGTCCAGCCGGCCGGTATCCAGAAGATAACGCAGCCATTTTAGCCGGGTGAATTTCTTGTCGGTGTAATCGGCATGGGTCAGTCCCACCTGCTGGTAGGCACCGTATAGTTCCGCCGCGCCGCGCACCGCGTTCCACTTGAACTTGAAATCCGGGAACGTCCGCGCGAATTTGCTGAAGTCGGCCTTGTAGGTGCGCTGGTCCGCGCCGGGTTTGGGCACCATCTCCAGCTTGCAGCCCGGGACCGTTTTCACCGCGATTTCCGCCAGTTCGATGATTTGATGGTTCAATTCATTCGCGCCCGCGTTGAAAGCCTGATTGTGAATCTTCTCCTTCGGCGCCTCCAGCATCGCTTGAAAATATCGCGCCACGTCCTGTACGTGCATCACCGGCCGCCACGGTTTGCCGTCGCTGTGGACCACCACCTTGCCGGTGGTGGCGGCGGAGCCTACCAGGTCGTTCAGCACCGTGTCAAACCGCATGCGCGGCGAAACGCCATAGACCGTGCCATTGCGGATAAACACGGGTGAGAATTTCTTGTCCGCCAGCGCGGTAATGGCGCGTTCGGCCTTCACTTTGGAACGGGCATATTCCGTTTTGGGGTCCAGCGGCGAGTCCTCGTTCACAACCAGCGTGTCCGCCGAGCCATACATGATGCACGAGGACGAAAATAAAAACCGCTCGACGCCCGCGGCGCGCGCGAGTTCCGCCAGCTTCACCGACGCCTGATAATTGATCTCCTCCGTCCAGGAATCGTTCAGGTTGCCAATGGGATCGTTGCTTAATGCCGCCAGGTGGATGACCGCGTCGAAATCCGCCAGATCCGCCGCTGCCAGGTTGCGAAGATCCTTTTTGACCGCCGGCACCTTGCCCAAATCCGGGATCAGGCTGCATTCGCTGAAGTAGCCGGTGTCCAATCCAACGACGTCGTAACCGGCAGTTGCCAGATGTGGTGCCATGACCGAGCCGAGATAACCATCGTGGCCGGTGATTAAAATGCGTTTTGCTTTGCTCACGTTTTAGAATTTTTATTGGTTTGCAACAATTCAGTGATGACTACCAGCAGCGGCTTTTGGTCGGATACCATGGCCGAGCGGCAGCCGGCCGCATCGGCAGTCTGGGCGTCGCGCTCATCATCGCCGACAAAGAGCGTCCGGCTCAAGTCTAAATTGAAATCGCGCTGCGCCTGAAACAACATGCCCGGAGCCGGTTTGCGGCATTCGCAACCTGCGTCCCAGTCATGCGGACAATAGTAAATGGCGTCAATGCGCCCGCCCGCGTGTTCGACGTCCTTCACCATCCGGCGGTGAATCTCGAGCAGGCCGGCTTCCGTCATGGCCCCGCGCGCCACGCCGGCCTGATTGGACACAATGATGATCCGATATCCAGCCTGGTTCAAGGCGCGCAACGCTTCCTTTGCCCCGGGCAGCCATTTGAACTCCTCCCAGGTGCGGACGTAATTTGCCCGCGGCGCCTTTTCGTTGAGGACCCCGTCGCGATCCAAAATAATGACGGGGCGTCGCGACAGGAACGCTTCCGTGATCGGCAGCCGGGGCGTGTCGCCGATGCTGTAATAACGATGTTGCGTGACATAGGCCGCCAGTTGCCGGTCTCGGATCAGAACGGGAAACAATGTTTCCTCCAGCGAGACATTAGTGTCCGGCAGCAGGCCGACGAGTTCCTTCCGGAGAATGGCGAAGCTGATTTCCGTGCCCTGCAGGTCTGGTGTTTTGTGGGTCTTGTCATAAACCGTTACGAAGCCGGCCTCATCCAGTTTCAAAGTGTGCTTCGTGTATTTATCCTTGTTGGCATAAACCGTCAGCATGGCCGGCGCACCGGCTTCCACAAAACGGCGCCACATCCGGTCCATCTGCATGGGCCAGTAATTGTCGCAATATACCAGCAGGAAACTGTCTTCCAATTTTTGTTCCGCCAGTTTAATGCGTCGTCCGGTGTTGTCCTCCACGGCGGTGATGGAATAATCAATCTGCATTCCCCATTTGCTGCCGTCGCCGAAGTAGTCCCGAACCACCTCGGGCAGGTAGCCGAGCAGGAGCAGGACGCGCCGGAAACCCTGCTCGCGCAACATGAGCAGTTGATGCTCCAGAAACGGCCGGCCGCAAACTTCGATCATCGGTTTGGGCCGGATGTCCGTCAGTGGACGCATGCGTTCGCCCCGGCCGCCGGCGAGAATCACGGCTTGCGTGGGACGACGCAGGGCCTGGTTTGGTTGTTTAAGGGTGATGGCCACAACAAATCAACCTCGCCACCCGCCGGTTTCAAAAGCGTCCAGGCGGACGGGAGAGAACGGAAAAACTAGAGGCAGCCGTGGCTGGTCGCAATTCAAAAAGTTCGGTTCTCTGCAACCACCATTAGTCTTCTGTATAAATTGCCTGAATCTCCGAATCGGAAAGCGCCCGATTATAGAAGGCTATTCTGCCAATGATTCCATGAAAGAAGGTGAAATAATTTGGATCGCTGTGGTTCCCGATACGCAGCGGTTCGGTATTTGACAAATCACCGGCTTCTTCTGTCGGGTCAAACGTCAATACCACTTGTCCGTCAACATATAGATGGCCCCCGCTGGGTGAATTCCGAAGCAATGTCGCGGCGACATAATGCCATTGGCCGTCGCGCAAGTCCGGTCCAGCGGGCCCCCAGTCGGTACCATTATCGGCACTCGAGTCGGACACGCGGAGATCCAACCGGCCACCTACAAGATGTAATTCGTAGCCCTGACAATGAGCGCTGTCGGGGGCGTACCGCTTGTCGACAATCGACATGATCCCGGACGTCAAAGGAGGAGGAGGAGGCAGCGGCATGATCCACGCGCTGAGGGAAAAGTCCTGATTGGTTCCGAAATTTAATCCCGGCGCATCCGGAACAATGATTCGATGACTTCGTCCGTCCAAATTGAAACCCTGTCCTTTTTTCGCCGGCGCGTAAGTCACATCGGAAGAGACCGCTGCATCATGCCCGCCGACGGAATCAACTCCATTGCCATTTCCAAGCCACAAAGCTACCAGCCCAGGCTGGTCGTTCCCCGATCCAAACGGAGAAATCTGCACATGCCGAATCAAATCTACTGGTAACTTGAGTTTTCCGAATGCCGTTTCCACGCTAACGGCCTTGGTAACAAATTTGGCGGCCAAAATATCACCATTGATGGTTGTCAATTGCGCCACATTGGTCTTGGCAGGGCATTCGATGGACCGAATTCTCCCGATTGGCAGTTTGATGTCACCCAAGACATCGGACCGGAATTGGAAACCTTCATCGCCGTTCCGGCCGACAATTCTCGATCCATCCTGGAGTTCGATGGTCAGTCGGAACCCGGTTGGTTGATTGGTGACGACCAAAGCTGCTGGGGAAACAATCAGCCCAAACCATAAGATGCTCAATCCCAGGGCAAACAACGGGTAAGCTTTCATAACGCCATGCTCGTTCCTGAAATTTCTCCAGTCAAGCGTCAAATGGAGTGTCTCCCGTCGGAGGGCATCCCGTCACGGGGAGAATCAACTAAATATATTTTGCCGGTGACGCGGGCGGCGGCAAATCTTGAAAACAATCAACTCGCGCAATTGAACCAGGACTTGGCCCGCCAGCCAAATGGGCAGACCGGTGTAACCGCGACCGGTCTTCACAATTTCCCGTGAATAAGGAAGATTGCCGAGCTGACGGAAACGCTTGGCCATGATGCCGCACCGGACGGCCATCAGTCCCTTGAGTTTCAGCCTCCGACTTGGTTCGGTGGGTTTGTTTCGCAATGCTTCGGCCATTTGCATTGTGTTCCAGCAATCCACGACAAGCGATTTCAAATTCGGCGCGACGAAAACCGACATGTTGGTCTGATGCCAGCGGTATTGGGCCAGCGGACGGTTGACGAAGACAATTTTTTCCGCGTGCGACCCGAACCGCGCCCAATAAACCATGTCGCCGTATACCAGCATGTCCATCGGAAAACGGGCGGGGGCGGGCAGATAATTCGTCTTCATCAGTGTGGAGCAGAAGGATTGGTTCCCGATCTCCGCCTTGATCTTTAAAAACGTGTCCCGGTCGAGGATGTCCACGCCGCCTTCCACTTTGCCGGAAAAGGTCAGATGCCGGTTGTGCTCGTCAATCCGCTCATCGGTACTCCAGCCGAACGCCCGGCCGGGACAGTCCTGCAAATACCCCACCATGGTTTCATAAAATTCCGGGAGAATCAGGTCGTCGGCGTGAAGAATTTGAAGGTATTCCGTTTCGGCGGCGAAATCGAGGCAGCGGTCGAAATTACCGAACGTACCCAAATCCGTGGAATTCCGGATGAATTCGACCGGCAATTCCTTGAAACCTCTCACGATTTCTTCCGTAGCGTCCGTCGAAAGATTGTCCAATACGATCACCCGGTCGGGCCGCAACGTCTGGGCAGCGAGCGATTGCAGCGTTTGCAGAATAAATTCCTGGCCGTTCCGGACTGGGATGGCGGTCGTTATCTTTGCCTTCATGTCCGGACCAGTCTAGGGAAGCAGCAATGCAAATCAAGGTCGCGGGCACGAGTGGAGGGGGAACGGCTGCCCGACCAATCATCCGGCAGCTCGGGCATTCGATTCCAACTGGGCCATGTCCTTGCAGCCGACGATGACCGAAGAAATCGCTGGATTTTTCAGGCACCAGGCCAAAGCCCATTGAGCCATGTTCTGGCCGGGCGGCAGCTCCTCGCGCCGGATCTTTTCGACCAGCTCCAACTGCCGGTTGTTGAATTCCGCACTGTAACCCGTGCGAGTGTCATTTTCGGGAAAAACTGCGCCCGGCCGGTAGTTCCCACCCAGAAAACCCTTGGCCAGCGGAACCCGCGCCAAAACTCCAAGTTGTTGTGCCCGGCAATATGGCAGGACCTGCTCGTCCGCCTTGCCTTGTAGGCGGTTATAAACGATCTGGACCGCAGTGACTTTCGCTTTGGGGGCGGCATGAAGTTGCTGGAGATCGTTCCTTAACATCAAATCAGCCGCCAGTGACAATCCGAGCCACCGGATCTTTCCGGCCCGGACCTGTTCCTGCAACATGGCCCAAAGTTCTTCGTTCAGAAAAGCCGCGTTGCCGCCGGAATGAAACTGGTAAAGGTCAATGTAATCCGTTTGCAATGCCCGGAGCGAATCCTCCAGCTGTCGCCTGACCTGATCGGCCGTCCAGGCATCGGTTTTTTGCGGGGAGCCCGCATAGGCATGGCCGAATTTGGTGGCGACAATCCAATCCGCTCTGCGGGCCTTGATGCTTTTTCCAATCAGCGACTCCACGACGTGATCCCCATAACACTCGGCCGTGTCCACGAAGTTGATGCCCAAGGCGCGGGCGCGTTCCAGTATCGCTGTCACCTCGGCTTCCGAAAACTGTTTCGCCCATTCGCCGGAGAACTGATGCGTGCCCAAACCAATGACGGACACCGCGAGACCGGTCTTGCCCAGGGCGCGATACTTCACCGGCGTTCGCCCTCCGGTTTGTTCCAGCGCAAATCATCGGACAAAAAGTGGTTTTGATACAGATGCTCGATTTTTTGCAACCGGTAAAAATTGCGGTTCTTGAACTGGTCGGCGGTCAGTTTCCGGATCTTGAATCCTTCCACCATGTCCTTGACGCCCAACGCCAGCGGCCAGTCACATTTGAAACCGGGAAACACCTCCCGGATTTTTGCGAACGACACTTTATATGTCCGCGTGTCAACACCCTGCTTGACCTTTCGGTCCCGGACCAGGCCTTCCTTGTCCAACTCGGGGTTCTGGGCCAGAAATTTTAATTCACAGCCGGGCAGTTGGGCCTGGATGGCCCTGGCAATGTCAATGACCTGGAGATTGTTCTGTTCGTCGCCCACATTCAGCACCAGAAGCTTCCCCTCGTTGTACCCGGAGGCGATGGCGAATTTGACGGATTTGCAGATGTCAAGAACGTGCACGTTGGGCCGCCAGGGCGTGCCGTCGGAATTCAAAATGATCCGGCCGGTCGTGAAGGCCATCCCGGTCAGCATGTTGGTGACCAGATCAAATCGTATCCGCGGCGACAAGCCAAACGCCGTGGCGAACCTGAGCGCAATCGGCGAAAAGTTTCGGTCGCTCAACGCCGACAAATCCTGTTCCACCTGTAATTTATTGAGTGAGTACGGTGTTTGCGGAGTGGTGGGGGAACTTTCATCGAGCAATCCGGCATCACCGACGCCATAGACCGAGCAACTGGAAGCAAAAATAAATTTTACCCCCACCTGCTTGCAAAGCTCTGCAAGCTTGCGGGCATAGGCCCGTGTCGGATCATAAACTTTTGCGGCATCCAGGTTCCCAAACGGATCGTTGGAAATGCCCGCCAACTGTACCACGGCGTCCACGCCCTCCAAATCCGCCGCTCCCAGGTCCCGCGCATCGCGCATGAAAGTTTGGGTGGCTAGCGGATCGTAAAACAAACAGTCCTTGAAAAACCCCGTGTCATAACCCGCGCAATCGAAACCGTTCTGATCAAGATACCCGGTCAAAACACTGCCCAGATAGCCCAGTGATCCGGTGATTAAAATTCGCTTCCGATTCCCTTTTACATTCATGCTTCGGTTCACAATAACGAAACCTTGTCTCAGCTACAAGCCCGTCGGGTGATCAATGAATTTCCACGGCACTTTGAATTTCTTGGAAAGATGCGCCGCCAGCGCCTTTACGCCAAATGTCTCCGTGGCGTAATGGCCGCCGTAAAAAACGTTGATACCCAATTCCTCGGCCAAAGCGTAGGTCCAATGCGGCCCTTCGCCGGTGATGAAGGTATCCACACCTTCCTCCGCGGCCAGCTTCAAATCTCCACCCGCGCCACCGGTCACCACGCCGATACGCCGGCAAATCTTGTCACCGCCGGAAATGATTCGCGGTTGCGCGCCAGTTGCGCGCGCGAGCTTCACGGCAAGCTCGGCGCGGGAAATCCGGGTGTGCGCCTGGAAGCCGATGGGCTGGCCGTGTGAAACAAAAAACGGGCGCAGCTTCTTCAAGCCCAGCGCGGCACAGAGTAATGCGTTGTTGCCGAGCTTCGGATGCGCGTCCAGCGGCAGATGCGAACTGTAAACCGCCAGGTTGTTTTCCACCAACAGCCGGATCAGCTCGTATTTTTTGCCCGTCCAAGGATGCGCCGGCGACCAGAACAATCCGTGATGCACGATCATCAGGTCCGCCTTTGCCGCAATGGCAAGTTTCACGGTGGCCAGGCTGGCATCCACCGCCGCCGCGATGCGCGTGACGGTGCCGGCGTTGGCGACCTGCAGGCCGTTAACTGCGCCGTTGTAATCACCGACGGCCTCAGTCCGCAGCAGTCGGTCGCAATGCCTGACAACAACGGCAAGTGAAATTCTCGGCATGACGGGATGAAATCAAATCCTTTGCAAACTGCAAAGCCCGAACGTTTCAAAATTTATTCCGGTGATTGCTTTCTGCAGGGAGAATTTTATAGTTTGAAACATGATCAAAGCTCTCGCCCATGCCTGCCTCTTTTCAAAGGACCTGGATCGCAGCCTGGAATTCTATTGTGCAGCACTGGGATTGCGCCGGCATTTTGATTTCATCAAGGATGGCGGGTTGTTTGGATTTTATCTCCAGATCGCCCCGGACCAGTTCATCGAAATCTTCAGGACCGATTCCACGGAGGCCATCGGCCGCCAGCGAATACATCACCTCTGTCTGGAAGTTGAAGATATTGACGCGCTACGGAATGCCCTGGTCAAACGGGGCATCGAAGTGACGCCAAAAAAGAAAGGTTGCGATCAGACCTGGCAGTGCTGGTGCAAAGACCCCGACGGGACGGATGTGGAATTCCAACAGTACACCGCCGAAAGCTCGCAGTTCACCCGGGCACAGTGCCTGGTCAACTGGTAGTCACGGATGGCCGTTTTGCGTTTCTAAAATTTTTCATTCCGCTTGTTGCTTTCTGTGCAGGGAATTTTATAGTTCGGTCGGTTTGAATTCACCGAAATGAGCAATCCAATTGACGCGCCGCCGCCGTGGAACATCGAAGCTGCGCGCACGCTTTACAACATCCAGCGCTGGGGCGCGAAGTATTTTGACATCAACGACGCCGGGCATGTCATCGCGCGGCCATTGCAGGATCCGGCCGTGTCGGTGGATTTGACGGACGTGGCCGAGGAGGCCAAGTCGCGCGGGCTGAAATTCCCGCTGCTCATCCGGTTTCAGGACATTCTGCGGCACCGTGTCGAGTCCATCAACCTCGCGTTCCGCAACTCGATCGCCGAATACAATTACAAGGGCCGTTACCGCGGCGTGTTTCCCATCAAGGTCAACCAGTTGCGCGAGGTCGTGGAGGAAATTCTCGACGCCGGCCGGCCGTTTGAGTTTGGCCTCGAAGTCGGCAGCAAGCCGGAACTGTTCGCCGGCCTCGCGTTGCAAAACCAGATGGGCAGCCTCATCATCTGCAACGGTTACAAGGACGCGGAGTTCATCAAGATGGCCTTGCTCGGCATCAAGCTCGGCAAGACGGTCATCATGGTCGTCGAAAAACTGGAGGAGCTGAAGCAGATCATCTCCATTTCCAAGCAGCTCGGAGTCGAGCCGCTCATCGGCATTCGTGCCCGGCTGCTGAGCAAGGGCGCGGGCAAATGGGCCGAAAGCGGCGGCGAAAACGCCAAGTTCGGCCTGAGCACGGCCGAACTGCTGGCGGCGACCGAAATGTTGACGGCGGAAAAGCTCGGGCATTGCCTGAAGCTGCTGCATTTCCACATCGGCTCGCAGGTGCCGGACATTCTCACCGTGAAAAAGGCCGTGCAGGAGGCCGCCCGTTTTTATGCGAAATTGAACAAGATGGGTTTTCCCATCGAATACCTGGACGTGGGCGGCGGCCTGGGCGTGGATTATGACGGCAGCCGTTCGGCGTTCGACAGCTCGACGAATTACACGTTGCAGGAATACACCAACGACATCGTTTATTACATTGCCGACGTGTGCAACGCCGAGAATGTGCCGCATCCGAACATTGTCAGCGAAAGCGGCCGCGCGATTGTCGCGCATCACAGCGTGTTGATTGTTGAGGTGTTCGGCGCCATCGAAAAGATCCGGCCCGGTGATTTCTTAAAGTACGGCGACAACGAGCACGCCCTCGTCAAGGAGCTGCTCGACATCAAAAAAAATCTCAGCAAGGCGAACAAGCTCGAGGCCTATCATGACGCGCAGGAACGCAAGGAGGACGCGCAGCAGATGTTCGCGCTCGGGCTGCTGGATTTGCCGGACAAGGCCAAGATCGAAAACCTCTATTGGGAAATCAGCCAGGAAGTCGTGGCGAGTTTTCATGGCCAGGCGTATGTGCCGGAGGAAATCCGCAAGCTCGAAGATACCCTTGGCGACCAGTACCTGTGCAATTTTTCCGTCTTCCAGTCGCTGCTCGACCACTGGGCGCTCGGCCAGTTGTTCCCCATCATGCCCATCGGCCGGCTCAATGAACGCCCCACGCGCGAAGGCACGCTCGTGGACATCACGTGCGATTCCGACGGCCAGGTGAACAAGTTCATTGACCTGCGTGATGTGCGCGACACGCTGCCCTTGCACCAGCTCAACACCAACGGCAATGGCAACCTGGAGCCTTACTACATCGGCTTTTTCCTGATGGGCGCTTATCAGGACATCATGGGCGACCTGCACAACCTGTTCGGCCGCGTAAACGAGGTTCACGTTTTTCTCGAACCCGACGAACCGACCGGCTATTACATCGAGGAAATCATCGAAGGCAACACCATCATGCAATCCCTCGCCGCCGTCCAATACGACGAGAACGAATTGAAGCGGCAGATGAAGGCACAGATGGACGAGGCCATCAAGTCCGACCGCATGAAGCCGTCCGAGGCCATGCGACTGCTGGACGATTACGAACGCGGGTTGAAGGCCTATACTTATCTGTCGTTTTAAACCGGCGGCGCCCCTGCCGGAATTCAAGATCCGCAACCAATTTGACCGAAACCCGAAATCCAGAAGCCGAGGCCCGGAACGAGGCCGAACTGCTCCGTTCCCTCGGGCGGCTGGCCCGCGGACTTTCCGCCTTGTTTTGGGGACTGCCCGCGTCGCTGATCATTTGCGCCGAAACCGCCCGGGCCGACTGGCTGCGGCCATTGGGCGTCGTGCCTCCGCTGGCAAGCACCGGCCTGCTGCTCTACGGCCTCTGGCAGATGAGCGTCTTCCAGAAACAGGAACGCCCCTGGCGCAATGTCCTCGACCGCGCAAAACTTCTCGGCCTTGTCAATTTCGGCCTCTGCCCGTTTCTTTACTGGCAGAACCAGATGCCCGGACAGCCTTTTTTCAATGCGGCGATCTTTGTGCTCATCCTGTCGGCGTTGCTCTTCTTGTTCAATTTGAACGTGGTCCTCAAACAGCTCGGCGCCATGCTGCCGGATGAAACTCTCCGCCATGAAATCCACCTGTTCACCACGCTCAATCGCTGGCTGCTCGTCGCTCTGTTGTTTTTTGGCACCGCGTACGTGGTCCTGCTCCACGATCCACGTCTGCCGACGGCGCTCGGGGCATTTTTCGTCAGGCTCGAACGTTTGGGTTTTCTGATGCTGACTTTCTTCGCGCTGTTGCCGCTGGCCATGACCATGGCACTTATCTGGAAAACCAAGGAAGTCATCCTGGACAGCGTCTTCGGCGCGCGTCACTGATTCTGTAGCGGCGGTCTGTGACCGCCGTCAAGCACCCGCCAAGACAATTGGCGATGCTCATAAAGGGAAGCTACGATTCAAACTTCGTTTCTTGGTTCCTTTGTTGTTCAATTTCACAGCCTTGATTATCATTCCCGCTCTTTCAAATGAAATCAGATGTTCTGTCCAAAATGGGCCGACGCACCGCCGAGCCGCCCATCTCGTGGCTCATGCACGCGGCGCTCTCGCGGCCCAATTTGATTTCGCTTGCCGCCGGCTTCACTGACAACGCCTCGCTGCCGGTGGCTGAAGCCCGCGCCGCGTTGGATCAGGTGTTGCACTCGTCCAAATCCGGCCAGCCGGCGCTGCAATACGGCAGCACGGCCGGGGACCCGGTCTTGCGCCGGCTCACTGCGCGCTATTTGCAAAAACTCGATGGCGTCACCGCGCATGACCGGTTTCATTCCCCCGATCGCCTGCTGATCACCAGCGGTTCGCAGCAATTGCTTTACATGACGACGGAGGCGTTGTGCGACGAAGGTGACATCGTGCTCGTGGAAGACCCGACTTATTTTGTTTATTTGAGCATCCTCCAAAGCCGCGGTGTGCGCGCCCGTGCCGTGCGACTCGAACGCGACGGCCTCGACCTTGCGCATCTGGAGGCCGTTCTGCAATCGCTCAAACGCAGCGGCGAGTTGCGCCGGGTCAAACTGCTTTACCTCGTCAGCTATTTTCAAAACCCCACCGGCGTCACGACCGGCTTTGAGAAAAAAGCGGCGGCGCTGAAGTTGTTGAAAAAATTCGAGCTTGCCGCCGGACACCCGATCTATCTGCTCGAGGACGCGGCCTATCGCGGACTGCGGTTCGCCGGCCGGGACGTGTCCTCGGCGTTGACGGTGCGCGGTGCGGCGGACCGTGTTATCTATACCGGCACATTCAGCAAGCCGTTCGCAACCGGCGCGCGGGTCGGCTATGGTATTTTGCCGGAACCGGTTTACACCGCTGTTTTGCGCATCAAGGGCAATCACGATTTTGGCACGGCGAATTTGCTGCAACAACTTTTTGTCCGCGCCCTGGCCTCGGGAAATTATGGAAAGCATGGCGTGCGGCTGCAGAAACGCTACGCGCACAAAGCCCGCGTGATGAAACAGGCGATTGAAAAATATTTTCCCGCCGGCATCGAATGGTGGGGACCGGAAGGCGGACTTTATTTCTGGGCGCGCCTGCCGCGCCAAATTCCTACGGGCGTGAAGTCAAAAGTGTTTCAGACCGCGCTGAAAAGTGATGTGCTCTACGTGCCGGGCGAACTTTGCTACGCGGACGACCCGGTGCGGCGCAAACCAAATCACGAAATGCGCATCAGCTTCGGCAACGCCAGCGAGGAAGACATCCGTAAAGGAATTGCCCGGCTCGGCAAGGTGTTGAAAAGAATTCTCGGAATCCAAAAAACAGTCTAAGCTGCGGGCAGATACGCCAGCCTGATTTGCGGGCGCACTGCCGCCGGCAGCACGCGCAACGTCAAATAAAACGAGCGCGACGTGACACGAAGTAAATCATGCAACTGCAAGCTCGCGGACATGGTTGATGTCACGTTTGCCAACCGGACGCAAATGAGAAGCTTCCACCGTGGCAACGGCAATCGTCTTGCCTGTGAGCGTGACAAATTCCACTTCGTAAGCCACTCCGCCCTTATGAATGTGGATCACCGCGCCCACGTCACCCGCCTTCAAGTTTTCGTCCGGCAGGTCGCGCGTCAGCACGACACAGTCATGTTCTTTTAATTTCATCTCGCCTTCAAAGGATGGGCGGTTATCAATCTCTGCGCAACTGCGCCTTTGTCCATTTGCCAAAGTAAATTTCATTTCACGATAGCTGTTCCCGCCAGCGCGCCAATTGCTTCGCGACTTCCTTCGTTCCTGGCGCACCGGTAAAATTGCGTTTGGCCATCGCCGTTTTCAAATCAAAAACTTTTGAGGCTTCTTCGTATTTTTTGTTTTGCGATTTTACATGCGCTCGCAGTGCGGCGTCTCCTCGAATTGGTTTGCTTGGGCCATGAATTTTGTAATTTGAGTCAGCAATATGCTTTACAAGCAATGCTGCCCAATCGTCTTGGCGTAAAATACTTCTACCATATTTTTTCTTAATTTTTTCGGCATCAGCGAATACCGCGCCAACGACATGGTGCGCTTGTCGGAACGGTATCTTCTTTTGCACGACGAGATAATCCACCAAGTCGGTTGCTAGTAACGTTTGATCGCCAACGGCATCGGCACACGTGCGCAAATTGATCTTGGTATTTTGCAGCATCGCGGCCATGAGCCGCGTCGAGGCGCGCACGGTGTCGGCGGTGTCGAACAGCCGTTCCTTGTCCTCCTGCAAGTCGCGGTTGTAGGTCATC
>Ga0265338_10002848_pt1 | contig 25279 bp, 19 predicted proteins | sample 42126metaG_FD_193579 | JGI IMG/M metagenome (GOLD analysis project Ga0265338, IMG submission 193579) | Rhizosphere microbial communities from Carex aquatilis grown in University of Washington, Seatle, WA, United States - 4-21-26 metaG | ecosystem: Host-associated > Plants > Roots > Rhizosphere... | reverse complement strand
TTCGATTGGCAAACGCTCTTCGCCGATGACTGTCTTGTGGAAAACCCCGCTATTGGGGAGATCACAAACGCCAGCCTGCTGGTGCCCCGGGGGCCGGCCGATCTGGCTGCTCGCCACCGGGCGATAGACCGGCTAGCGCGCTACTCCTACGGCATGTTGGGTCGCGCGCCCGACTACGTGAACGTGACGCTATCGGGCTTTGTTGCTCGCTCGGACGGGTTCATCGTCAACGGAGATCGGCGCTACGCTGACCGGCTCGAGGCTTATCACAGGGAAGTCGCCCGGCGAGATCTATCACTCACCCACGCTTTGATCCATGCCACCGTCGATAAGTCGGTTGGCGAATTGGAAGGGCAAAACCGCGATATGCTCACTCGGGTGGTGCGACGCACACAAGAGGGGGTGGTGATCAGCGGCGCCAAGGTCCTGGCCACGCTGGCGCCCTTCTCTGACGAACTCTTCGTCTATCCCGCTCTGCCCCTGCCGCCAAACGCGCCGCCGGAAATCGCGTTGGTGTTTTCCATTCCCGTGGCGACAAAGGGGGTGAAGATCCTGTGCCGCGACCATTTTGGCGTGGAGGCTAGCCTGGCTGATCGTCCATTCTCGGCTCGGTTTGATGAGCAGGACGCCTTTGTGATTTTTGACGAAGTCGAAGTGCCGTACGAGCGGTTGTTCGTCGATGGCGACATTGAAGCCTACAACAACTGCGGAAAGTTCGGCTGGATGTCGAACATTCTACAACAGACCTGTATCCGGGCCGCGGTGAAGCTGGAGTTTGCCTACGACTTGTGCGCGGGGATGGCCAAGGCGTTGAACGCCAGCAAGCGGCCTGAAGTGGGGGCCCTCCTGGGGGAGCTGCGCAGCTATGGCAACCTTACTCGCGCAGCCATCAAGGCTGGCGAGGCGAATGCTTACGATCACGGCAATGGGGCGTTCTTCTGCGATCAGGCGCCGCTGCGCGCGATCAAGAACCTGATGCCGTCCTGGATGCACCGCGCCAACGAGATCATTGTCGCGATAGGCTCACACAATCTGCTCTGCGCGCCCGGCGAAGCCAGCTTCGCCGACCCAGAGATCGGACCGCTGATCGAGCGATATTTGGCCGGCGCCGCGGGTGTCAGCGCACGAGAGCGCAATCTCATATTCCGAACCGCCTGGGACTTCGCAGGTTCGGCCCTGGGCGCCCGGGTAGCGCTTTACGAGCAATATTACCTGGCCAGCCAGACACGCAATTTCATCATCGAACACGCCACCGCGAACCGAGAGCCGCGCGAGAACCTGCTCGACTCGTTTTTGTCTGAATTGGTTTCGGCGTGACGGCTTCAAAATGTTCCCGGTGATGGGCTAGCCGCAGACCGGAATGGGCGCCTTCCGCGAGTAGGAGGGCGCCTGGATGCCAGGTACAGGACAAGAAAAAGGGCGGCCCTTTCGGGCCGCCCTATGACTGTCGTGATCTGGGTCCGCTTAGGAGCGGGCGCCGCCGATCTGCACGCCGTTGACCGACACCGACACCAGCGAACCGCCGTTGGTGCCGTCCTTCAGCGGGTGGATGATCGCCACCGCCTTGTCGCCCGGCTTCAGCGAGGTGCGCTTCCAGCCGGCGCGCGACAGGCCGTTCGGGCTGCCGCCTTCGATCGAATATTCGACTTCCTTGCCCGTGGCCGGGTCCTTCACCACCAGCTGGATCCAGCTGTGGGGGTTGGTCCATTGGAAGTCCTTCACGGTGCCGTCCAGCGTCACGTTCTTCTGGTTGTCGAACATGGCGAAGGAGTGGTGCGCGAACGCCGGCGCGGCCAAGGACATGGCGGCGACGCCAATCAGCGCGGACTTGAAGAGGGACATGAGGTTCTCCTTCGCTCGGTCAGTGAATGCGGTACGTGTGAGTGGCTCTATGGCCGCGTGCAGGTGAATGCAGGGCCAGGTCGAGGCTTTGGACCTGTGTGGTGGCAGGCGAACCGAAGGCGGCAGATTGGCTGCGACAGGGCCATGGGTTGAAACAGGTTGATAATTCTAAGACGACCACGCCGCGCGAGTGTCGCGGCGTGGTCGGCGGCAATATCCCAAGTTGCTTGGGTGCTAGTAGCGGAAGCTGGCTTGCAGACCCACCGTGCGGGGACGAACTGTGACACCGGTAAACTGCGGGTCCCCGGGAACAACGTGTTGGCGCGCAATTTCGGGTAGGTCGTTGGTCACGTTGGCTGCGAACAGAGCCCACTGGACGTGATGGACGTTGACGCCCAAGCGGAGATTCAAATTGGTGACCGCAGGTTCCCGAGGGATGTCGGGGTCGTAGTTGCCCACGTCAGGATCCAGCGGGGTGGAGTCATGGCTGCTGTATTGATAGTCCAGATGGAGAAAGGCGTCCTGGTTAAGAGCGGTGAAGCGATAATCACCGCCAAAAGTCACCGTCCACGGCGTCTGCCCCAGGGGGTCTCCCGCACGAATCGCCAGCGCTGGCGCGCCTGAGGGTTGAAGACCTGTTTGGACCGTCTTGGTGTAGTGCGCATCATCGTAGCCGGCTGACCACGAAACGGTGAGTGCGTTGTTCACCCGATATCGGCCGGAAAGGTCGAAGCCGTTGCTGACCGCCTGACCCAGGTTCATGTTGATCGTAGAGCCGCAGGTGAGGTCGATCTGCGTCTGAATGTTCTGCCAGGTGATGTGATAGGCGCTGGCCTCGGTTTGCACGCGGCCGTCGAAGAACTGGTTCTTCGCGCCCAGCTCATAGCTCCAGACATTGTCTGAGGCATAGGTCGGCGGCGTGGTGGTCAGGCCGAAACTGGCAAGCGAGGATGCGCAAAGCCTTGAGAGAGGTTGGTTCCCGCCGCCCGGCCGGAAGCCTTCCGCCGCGCTGAAATAGAAGAGATCGTGAGCATCGGCCTGATAGGAGATTCCGAAGTGGGGCGTGGCCGGGGTTTCCGTTTCGTTGCCAGCCGTCGGCGCGCGGGCGAACGGCCCGGCGGTCGTGCCGACATAGTTGTAATTGGTGCGCGAAACCCGAAGGCCCGCGGTGACCTTCAACTTGGAAGTCAACGCGTAGTCCACCTGGCCGAAGACGGCGTACTGCTGGTCGGTATCGGTTTCAACGTTGTCGGTCAGGATGTTCCCCGGCAAGAGGGGGAGGATCGTGGCGGCGTTGGTCGGCACGCCATAGCCGTAAGTGGCGATGATGTTCAGGTTTGGATCGCGCACGATTGCGGTGTTGGCCAGAGCCTCATGCTGGTAGAAAACACCAGCGACCCAGTTGAATCGTCCGTCAGAGGTTGGCGATTGAAGACGAATTTCTTGAGTATAGGCCGTCTGAAGATTGGCATAAGTTCCAGTTGCTTCAGTTTCTCCGGGAAGAGGATAGTTTGAACAGATTGGAGCTATGGCGCATCCGACATTGGCGTTCTCAGCAGTGGTGTAGTCGTTGACGCCGTGGTTGTTCCGCGAGAGATACGAGGTATTGGAAATAATATGGACCAAATCGCCGCCCCATTCGATCTTCAAGGACGGTAGATAGAACTGATCGCTTGCAGGTTGAGGGCCGAGGGCGGCATTCTGGTAATGCCCATTGGATGAGAAATCTTCCCAATAGGCGCTCGCATCATTGAGGTGGGTGTTTTGGAAATAAAGAGAGGGCGTGATGGCCAAATTTGGGATCGGTTCCCAAAGCAAGCTGCCGTGGACAACGTAGGTGTCCTTAAAGTTGGAATCCGGCTGATCGACAGCGCCGGTGAAATAATTGATCCTATCGACGTACCCGCCGTCCTGGCGATAGTATCCGCTCAATCTGAAGCCTAATTTATCTTCGACGATCGGGCCGCCGACCGCCAGCCCTGCTTCTGAGTTCTGCCCGCCGTCCTGGATTCCCGAAAATTCAGCGCGGCCATACACACTGTAGTCCGTCAGGCTCGGGGTCGGGGTGATGAACCGGATGGTTCCGCCCTCCGCGCCGGCGCCGAACAGCGTCCCTTGGGGTCCGCGCAGCACTTCAACCCGGTTCAGATCGAACACCGCAGGATAGGGGTTGGTCGCGGTGAACCCGACGTTGCGGACTTGGATCGGCGTGTCATCGATATAGACGCCCGTCGTGGCCGCGCCCACGCCCGACGATATCCCGCGAATAGCGATCATCGACTGATCGCCGTTGCCGAATGCGGTGCGGTTGAATGTGATGCCGGGCGTGACGCGCGACAGGTCGTCGATGTTTTGCACGTTCAAGTCGGTAAGGGTCTTTTCCGTATAGGCGGCGACACTGACCGGCACTTTGCTCAGCTGGACGGGCTGGCGGGTCGCGGTGACTACGATTTCCTGGAGCACATTGGAGTCTCCAGGAGCGGCGGCCGGGGCTGCAGGGGCGGTCGTCGTAGATGCCTGCCGAGCGGGTGCGGCGACCTGAGCGGATGCTGCCGTCGCTGACAGGATCCCAATGAGGGAGGTCGTCGCGAGCGCTCCCAACTTCGTGCGCCACGCGCCAGCGCCATGTCCACAATGGTAACTCATGATCCTGCCCCTATGAAAATGTCTTGGGGCATTGATGTCGCATCAATGCCCAGCGGGAATGCTACACTTTCTTGAACAGCGCACAACATTTATTGTACGCTAGACAATGAAAAATTTATCTCGTGCAAAAACGTGCGCGGGGGCGCCTATTTTTTGGGTCGATGACCTAAAATCGGTGGAAAAATTGCACAATGGGGGCCTCCTTTAGAGGAATCCCGTTGGTAGGGCGCTCGTGACGGGCAGCGGTGGTCCGCCCCCTCTTCAAGCCCTTCGCTCCGTCGGCGTAACGAATATTGTACAGCAGACAATTCACTCATCCCGCGCCGCCCGTCTTGTCGGTCCTGGTGGCTGGTCGAACCACCACCATCATGCCGTCTTTCCTGGCCCCAAGCGCGGGCCCAGCCGGGGCTTGGTCGACGCGCGCATCAGAGCCGCGGTTCGCCGTTGGCGGAAAGGGCCATGGCCACGTTTGCGATCTGCGGGGGAGGCGGCGCCCGTCCTGATCGAGTCGCAGATCTTCTGCGCGTTTCCGCCGTTTGGTGCGTAAAAACCTCGATAAATCGGCGGCTTTGTCCCTGCGATGCGCGGATGCGGCGGCGCGGCGATGCTACTTCTTGGGGGTCATCACTGCGAGTTCAGCCTCATGTTCGACACGCTTCAACAACAGCCGGCCGACCCGATCATTGCTTTGATGGCCCTTTTCAGGGGCGATCCAAGGCCGGGCCGATTGGATTTGGGCGTTGGCGTTTATCGCGACGAGCACGGATCGACCCCGATCCTGCGCGCGGTGAAGGAGGCCGAGCGAATTCTCCTGCAGACCCAGACGACCAAGGCCTATCTCAGCCCGGCCGGAGATGAGCGTTTCCTCGAGCTGGTGCGGTCATTAGTTCTGGGGCCGGTGCTGGCCCGGTCCGATCGGATTGTTGGCATACAGACCCCCGGCGGCGGTGGCGCTCTGCGCCTGGCGGCTGAGTTGATCGCGACGGCCAATCCGAAGGCCAAGGTGTGGCTTGGCGCCCCAACCTGGACCAACCACCAGCCTATCCTGCACGAGGCGGGTCTGGAGGTCGCCAGCTACCCCTGGTTTGATGTTGCGGAGCAAGCCTTCCAATTCGATCGAGTCGTGGAAGCTCTTTCGAAGGGGAAGCCCGGGGACGTCGTTCTTCTGCAGGGTTGCTGCCACAATCCTACGGGTGCGGATCCGACTGAAGCCCAATGGCGGCGCCTCGCACGTTTGATCGGCGAGCGGGGACTGGTTCCATTCTTGGACATGGCCTACCAGGGCCTCGCCGATGGACTTGACGCCGACGCCGCCGGGGTGCGGATCGTGCTGGAAGAAGCGGACGAGGCGCTTCTGGCCTATTCCTGCAGCAAGAACTTCGGGCTTTACCGCGAACGCACCGGCGCGCTTTTCCTGCAAGCTCGGAACGCCCGGCAAGCGGCGACAGTCCGCGCCCAAGCGGCGCACCTTGTCCGGGTCAACTGGTCCATGCCGCCGGATCATGGCGCTGCGGTGGTCAGCCTGATCCTCGATACGCCCCTCTTGAAAAACAAGTGGACCAGCGAGCTCGCCACCATGAGGGACCGTCTGATGTCCGTGCGCAACGCGCTCGCCATTCGGGATCCGAGCCTCGCCGCGGTGGCCGATCAACGGGGAATGTTTTCGCTGTTGCATCTTTCGCCGCCTCAGATCCAGGAGCTGCGAACGGAGTACGGCATCTATGTCGTGGATTCTGGGCGCGTGAATCTTGCCGGCCTGGCCGCCAGCCAAATGGATCAGTTCGCCAAGGCGTTGGCGGCGGTTCGGCAGACTAGCGGAACAGACGCGGTGACCGTTTGATCTGCTGCAGAGCGACGCTGCTGCGCACGGAGGCCACCCCGCCGGTGGCCTTCACCAGCCGCTCCAGAAAATCGCTCAGATCGTCGAGGTCACGACATAGGACCTTCAGAAGATAGTCCGCGTCTCCCGTCTGGGTGTAGCACTCGATGACTTCGGGGGAGCCCTGTACAAATGCTCGGAAGGCGCTGTTAGCCGTCTCGTCGTGCGATCGCACGGTCACCAGCGTATGCGACAGGATCGAAAACCCTAGCTTCTTGTGGTCGACGATGGCGCAGTAGCCTTGGATGTAGCCCTCCTGCCGAAGGCGGGAGATACGCCGGGCGCATTGCGTAGGCGACAAATGCACACGCTCGGCCAGCTGGGCCTGTGTCAGGTCTCCCTGGACCTGGAGCACCGCCAGGAGCCGTTCGTCGAATTGGTCGAGGCCCGCGCTGGTCATGCTCGGCTATTTGACGATCTGAGCGACGCCATGGTCGTCCACGACGTTGCGGTTGTTCTCGGCGCAGACATATTCTTGGATTTCCATCTTGGGCTTGCGCTTCAAGGTGTAGTCGCTGACCCACGGCTCGGCGAGCGCCTTGGGGTCCGTCACGGTCATCCGCACCTTGATCAGATCCGGCCCGAGTTGCCGGATGCGTTCGGTGATATGAATCTGGTCGCTGTGCATGGCGCCGGCGCCCATACCGGAATCGGCGCGAATCTGAGCGGTGTCGATGACCAGCTCACGCCCCTCCCAGTGCCCGATCGAGTGTCCATTGAAGGTATCGTCGGCGTCAGGGTTGTGCCCGCGGCCGTCGAGATAGACGCGGCGAGTCTGCTCGTTCCATTCCTGGAAGATGTTGACCTGCACCGGGGTCTGGCTGATCTCGAAGGCGTACGGACCGTGCCAGAAGCGAGGCATGCCCTGGGGCAGGCATTCGGCCCCGGTGTCGTTTAAGCGTTTGCCGGCGGCCTCTTGGGCCTCAAGGGCCTGGAACTTGGCCAGATAGTCGCCCACCAGTTTCGGCTGCGAAAATTGCTGTTCGTTCTTCACGGCCGTGCCGCCATCCGTGCCTGTAAAATTGGCCGGGGCTTTGTCCATGAAGGTATTGGCTAGGACCCATACGCCGTTCCAGTTTGGCTTCCCGGCGACCGTCGCAGCCGCGTGCTCGGCGGTCTTGGCCAGGGCGAGGTCCGCCTGCATCGCGGCGGCCATTATGCCGACAGCCAGCAAGGCCAGGGAGGTCGGACGGATGTGGATTCTAAAGCGCTGGCGGCTGGCCATGGAAGGTTTCCAGATCATGATTGGGGAGCCCGCAGCGTCGGGTTCTGGGCCAGAGCCGCCGTCGTGGCGGTCGTGGCCAAGAGGCCAGCGACTAAGGTTGTCGCAAGGCGCATGCTCAGGGGACTCCCTTTCCTCTCGCCGCGACCATGTCAAATTCTTGTACGATGAACAAGGAGAAACAAGGGCTTGCCCGTTTGGCTGCTGGACCGCCATATTGCTGGTGGATACGAGGGGCCGATGGCGACTAGGACAGCGAAATCAAAACCGAGGGCGGCTGCCAAGGGTGCATCAGAGGCGTCTGGGCTGAGCCGCGCGACGATCGTCGCGGCCGCGCTGGACCTGATCGATGAACAAGGACTCGAGGTTTTCAGCCTCCGAGGCGTGGCCAAGAGACTCGGCGTCTATCCGACGGCGGTCTATTGGTACGTGGACAACAAGGACAAGTTGTTGGCTGAGGCGGTGGCCCTCGCTTTCCAGCCCGAAGAGCCTCCCAATCCGACGGCGGATTGGCGAACCGACATCCGAAAGCTTTTCCGGCGCTGGCGGGCGGCTATCCGACGCCATCCAAACATCGCCCCGGCCGTCGGTTCACAATTGGCCTCCAACACCGATGTGCAGTTTGAACTGGTCGAACGCATTCTCAACGACCTGAGCAGGGCTGGCTTTGAAGGAAAGGCCCTAATCGGGGCGTACAATGCGATTGTGGCGTCGGTCGTGGGCTTCGTGGCCCAGGAGTTCGCCGCGATCCCGCGGGATGATCTCGCCAACTTTCAGGACCAGATGAAAAACAGGCTCCTGACCGTTGACCCGAAGACCTATCCGCTTTTGGCGGCGAACGTTCCCTTGCTGGCCAATCGGGCCTTCATCCTGCGTTGGCAGAACGGCGCCGAGGCGCCTTTGGAGGACAGCTTTGAGTTCTACATCGACATCGTGATCGCTGGCTTGGAGGCGATTCTGGCATCGGCGAAAGCAGGCAAGGCCTAGTCGTCGACAAAACTATTGTCCGCCGTACAATAATGCGTCATCTCTTGGCTCTACCCCTTACTGGAGAGCTGCATGTCGACGCCCGATGTCGTCTACACCGAGAGGACCGGCGGCGTTCGGACGATCGTCCTCAACCGACCCCAGAAGCTGAACGCCCTCACCCACGAGATGATCGGCCGAGTCAGGGATTCGCTCGCGGAGGCTCAAAGCGATCCTTCGGTAAGGGTGATTTTGCTGCGCGGGGAGGGAAGGGCCTTCAGCGCGGGTGATGATCTCTCGGATCTATCCGCTGCGGCCGCCGAGGTGGAAAAGCAGTCTGACCTGGTGGGGATTCTGCAGGATGTCACACGGCAAATCCTCGCTGGGCCAAAGCCAGTCATCGGCCTCGTCCAGGGTTGGGTCATTGGCGCCGCCTTCTCATGGGCTCTGAACTGCGACCTCCTGATCTGCGCCCAGTCCACCATTGCCTTTTTCCCCGAGCTCCGGTGGGGCGTATCTCCGACCGGCGCGGCTACGGTGTTGGCGCCCAAGATCCTGGGCGTGGCGGCGGCCCATAGCGCCTTCCAAGAGTTGAGGCGGTTCACCGCCGACGAACTGCTCGCGTTGGGGGCCGCGAACCGTGTCGTCGCCGATGATCAGGCGCTCAGCGCAGCCATGGAGTGCGCGCTCGAATTGGCTTCTCGGCCAGAGGCCGCCTTACAAGGCTTGAAGCATCTCGTGAACCGATCGCTCGTGGACAATCTTGACGATGTCCTGGCCAGGGAAGCCCAGTTGGCGGTCACCTTGGCTGCGGGCCATGCCGTTTCGGGCCGGATCAACGCTTTCCAGTCCGTCAGCCCCCAATCTTAGGTCAGGTCGACAAATGCAAAAACGTCCAAATCGATTTGCTAAGGCCCTCGGCGCCGTCGCTCTCGGGGCTTTGTCGCTGTCCGCCGCGGCTGCCTCTGCCGCGCCGCGGGCCCGCGACCTGGGCATCCCGTTCCCTGGCGCGCCTGGGCCCTACGACGCGATCACCGACGTCGCTGGCGTAGAAGTGGGCCAAACGACCCTCATTCAGGACGCTGATCCGGCGACAGGAAAGGGCGCCGTGCGCACGGGCGTCACCGTTATCCATCCCTTGGGCAAGGTTCGGACGGATGCGGCCTCGGCGGGGTTCGCGGTGATCAACGGGACTGGGGAATTCACCGGCATCCAAATGGTCAATGAGACAGGCCTTTTGCTCGGCCCGATCGGATTAACAGGCACGGCCAACATACCGACGGTGTCGCAGAGCTTCATGGATTGGGCGGCCAGACCGGGTTACCTGCCTAAGGAGCTCGTCTTCACCCACTTCCTGCCGGTGGTCGCCGAAACCCTCGATGCCCGTCTCAACGACATCCTGAGGCGTTCCTTGACCGAAAAGGACGTCTTTGCCGCGTTAGACAGCGCTAAAAGCGGACCGGTCGCCGAAGGGAATGTCGGCGGCGGCACGGGGATGCAGGCCTACCGGTTCAAGGGCGGTATCGGCACGGCTTCGCGGGTCGTGCATGTCGAAGGGCAGACCTACACCGTGGGCGTGATCCTGCAGGCGAACAACGGCCGCAGACAGGATCTGCACATCGCCGGTATCCCGGTCGGCGAGGAGATCAAGGATCTGATGCCCGAGGCAGGCCGCCCCGCCTCAGTGGAGAATCCCGATCGATCGAAGAATTCCCTCCTGATCGTCATCGCCACCGATGCCCCTCTGCAAGTGCATCAACTGACGCGCCTGGCGCGTCGGGCCGCGCTCGGCGTCGGCCGCGACGGCAGTACGGCGGGCAGCATGTCGGGTGAATTCGCCCTCGCCTTTTCGACCACCAACACCACCCCTCTCGAAGGCGCTCCGCCGTCGCGTCAGGCGATCAGCGACTTGGATGAGCCCCGTCTGGACGCTCTTTTCGAGGCCACCGTTCAGGCGGTTGAAGAGGCGATCGTCAATCAGCTGGTGGCCTCCGATACCATGGTCGGGCTTGGCGGCTACAAGGTCTACGGCCTTCCTCGGGAACGGGTTGTTGAAATCCTGAAAAACCACAACCGCCTTACGGCCGCCGCCCACTGATCCAGCTGCGCCGGTGAGTCGACGGCGCCGCGTCTCACATTGTACGCTGTACAATCAAAATTGTTCGGCGTAGAGGAAGTTGAGAGACGGACACGGCCAATCGACGCGGCCGATGCAAATTCGAGGGACGGGATATGAGCAGCGCGCAGGACACGGTCGTTTTCGAAATCCAGGACCGGATCGCCTGGGTTTCATTCAACCGCCCGGAAAAGCGCAACTGCATGAGCCCCACCTTGAACCGGCGCATGCTCGACGTGATCAACGAACTGGAATTTCGTGATGACGTCGGCGTCCTGGTCCTGACCGGTGAGGGCACAGCCTGGACCGCTGGGATGGACCTGAAAGAGTATTTCCGTGAAAGCGAGGCCCGCGGACTCGGCGCCGTGCGGCAGTCGCAACGTGAAGCGGCGGAATGGTGGTGGCGGCTTCGCTGGTGCCAAAAACCGACGATCGCGATGGTCAACGGTTGGTGCTTTGGGGGCGGCTATGGCCCTCTGTTCGGCTGCGATCTCGCCTTCGCCGCCAATGAGGCCAGCTTCGGCTTGAGCGAGGTGAACTGGGGTATCCTGCCGGGCGGCGGGGCTTCGAAGGTCGCAACCGAGCTGCTGACCATGCGCAACGCGATGTACCACGCGCTTACTGGCGAGATGATTGACGGCGCCAAGGCCGCAGCCTGGGGTCTGGTCAACGAAGCCGTTCCGCTGGCTCAGTTGAAGGCCCGCGTCACTGAAGTGGCGGAAGTCCTGCTTCAGAAAAACCCGGTCACCCTGAAGGCCACCAAGGACGCCATCCGCCGCGTCCGAGAGATGACCTACGACAATGCCGAGGACTATCTGGTCCGCGCCCAAGAGGCGGCCAATTTCTTCGACAACGACGGGCGCAAGGAAGGCATCAAGCAGTTCATCGACGACAAGACCTATAAGCCGGGCCTTGGCGCCTACCAGCAGAAGCAAGCCTGAGCGCGCGCCGGCTTAGCGGTAGAGAGACGCGGTGCGCACCCAGGTCGCGATCATCGGTGGAGGGCCCGCAGGCCTTCTGCTGTCCCAACTCCTGCACGTGGCGGGGATCGACAACGTGGTGCTGGAGCGCCGCGACCGCGCTTACGTGGAGGAGCGCATCCGCGCCGGCGTCATGGAGCAGGGCACAGTCCAGCTTCTGGAGAAGGTCGGCGCTGCCGGGCGTCTGCACGCTGAGGGCTTGCCTCACGACGGGGTGGTGCTGGCCTCGGACGGCGAGACTTTCCGCGTCGACTTGAAAGAGCTCTCAGGGAAGTCGGTCATGGTCTACGGCCAGACCGAGATGACCCGCGACCTCAACGCCATCCTGGCCGAGCGCGACCTGCCGATCTTCCAGGCGGAGAACGTCGACCTGCACGACATCGACAGCGATGCTCCCTTCGTCACCTACCTCAAGGATGGCCGCCGCCATCGTATAGATTGCGACTTCATCGCCGGCTGCGACGGTTCTCACGGTGTCTCGCACACCATGATCCCGCACAACGTGCGCCGGGCCTTTGAACGCATCTATCCGTTCGGCTGGCTCGGCATCCTGGCGGACGTGCCGCCCTGCAACGAGGAGCTGATCTACTCCAGCCACGAGCGCGGGTTCGCCCTGGCCTCGATGCGCTCGCACAGCCGCAGCCGCTACTATGTCCAGGTCCCGCTCGACACCAAGATCGAGGACTGGCCAGACGAGCGCCTTTGGGACGAATTGGCCGTGCGCCTGGGCCCCGAGGCGGCCGCGCGCATGACCCGCGGCCCGGCCCTGGAAAAGAGCATCGCGCCCCTGCGCAGCTTCGTCTGCGAGCCCATGCGGCATGGCCGTCTGTTCTTGGCCGGCGACGCCGCCCACATCGTGCCGCCGACCGGCGCCAAGGGCCTGAACCTGGCGGCGTCGGACGTGCACTACCTGTCGGAAGCCATCATCGCCTTCTACCGCTCCAGCACCCAGACCCTGCTGGACGGCTATTCCGCCACGGCTTTGGCGCGAGTGTGGAAGGCGGTGCGCTTCTCCTGGTGGTTCACCAACCTGATGCACCGCTTCCCCGACGCCGACGGCTTCGGCCGCAAGGTCCAGATCGCCGAGCTCGACTACCTGAAGCAGTCGCGCCACGCCGCCGCCTCGGTGGCCGAGAACTATGTCGGCCTGCCGCTATGACCTTCTTTTCCGACCCCAACGCAGCCAGTCTTTCCGGAGCTTCGAAATGGCCATAAATCTTCTCATCGGCGGCAAAGACGTTGCGGCCTCGAGCGGAGCCACTTTCGACCGCAAGAACCCGGTCACGGGCCAGACGGCCTCGGTCGCCGCCGCGGCGACGGTAGCCGACGCCAGAGCGGCCTGCGATGCCGCTGCACTCGCCTTTCCCAAGTGGTCTGGCATGGGGCCGAACGCCCGCCGCTCGGTGCTGATGAAGGCCGCCGATGCGCTCGAGGCCCGCACGCCGGAGTTTGTCGCCCTGATGGCCGATGAGATCGGCGCGACCGCCGGTTGGGCTGGTTTCAACTGTTTCCTGGCCGCCTCTATGCTTCGCGAGGCGGCCGCCATGACCACCCAGGTTACCGGAGAGGTCATCCCCTCCGATAAGCCAGGCTGCATTTCCATGGCCATCCGCAGTCCGGCTGGAGTGGTGCTGGGCATCGCGCCGTGGAATGCTCCGGTGATCCTCGGTGTGAGGTCCATCGCCGTGCCGCTTGCCGTCGGCAACACGGTGGTGCTCAAGGCATCGGAGATTTGCCCGGGCGTCCAACGCCTGATCGGGCGCGTGTTGCAGGACGCTGGCCTGCCCGAAGGCACGATCAATGTGGTGACCAACGCCCCGGCCGACGCGCCGCAGATCGTCGAGGCTCTCATCGCCCACCCGGCGGTCAAGCGCGTGAACTTCACCGGTTCGACCAAGGTCGGAAGGATCATCGGCGAACTGTGCGGCCGTCACCTGAAGCCCGCCGTACTCGAACTGGGAGGCAAGGCCCCCATGGTGGTGCTCGACGACGCCGACCTGGACGACGCGGTCAATGGCGCGGCCTTCGGCGCCTTCATGAACCAGGGCCAGATCTGCATGTCCACCGAGAGGCTGGTGGTCGACGAGGCCGTGGCCGACGCCTTCGTCGGGAAGTTCGCCGCCAAGGCTTCCAGCCTCCCAGCGGGGGATCCGCGCGGCGGCAATGTGGTGCTGGGCGCTCTCGTCAGCGTGGAAGCGGCCGAGAAGGTCGAGCGGCTGATCAAGGACGCGGTTGGCAAGGGGGCCAAGCTGGTGTGCGGGGGCAAGCGCGAGGGCTCCATCATGGACGCCACCGTGCTCGACCACGTCAAGCCGCACATGGACATCTACTATGAGGAGAGCTTCGGCCCGGTGGTGTCGGTGATCCGCGCCAAGGGCGACGAGGCCTTGGTGGCCGTCGCCAACGACACCGAGTACGGCCTCGCCTCCGCCGTCTACAGCCAGGACATCAACCGGGCCCTGCGCGCGGCCCAGCAAATCCAGGCCGGCATCTGCCACATCAACGCCGCCACCGTCGCCGACGAAGCCCAGATGCCGTTCGGCGGGGTCAAGGGCTCGGGCTATGGCCGGTTCGGCGGCAAGTACGGCGTGGCCGAATTCACCGACATCAAGTGGCTGACCATCGAGAGCGAACCGCACTACCCGTTCTGATGGTCGCCCCCAGGGCTAGGCTGGTCCTTCGAGCAGGCCAGCCTAGCCCTGCTGGGCGCTTGGGCGAACACGGCCGACGTAGGCTTTGTCGATCATCCCGAGCCTATCTCTCGAAATCCTAATCGATCCTAGATGCGCCATTTGGAGTTCAACGCCCTAAAGGCTTGCCGAACGTCCCGAAGTCGGGGGGCGACGGTGGTCATGACCCAGGCGCCGAAGGCCGTTGGCCGCGCTGCTGCTTGCTGGGCTGAGCCGGTCGGAGCCACGCGATGATCGCAGCCAAGCCCAGGCTCGCCGAATACGATAGATCCCTTGGGCGCGTTGCTCTCGCCCCGGCCCAGGTTCGGCGCCCCCGGGTATCTTTTGAGATTATGCCGCCGAAGATGGAGGAGGCGAAGTCTGACCTATGGCGGGTCGTTTGCGCACTGGCCCCTTTGGGCCCCAGTTTCGTTTCGGTGACGCACGGCGCCGGCGGCGTGACCCGCCAGGGCGCCTTCGGCACGACGCTGCGTCTGCTAGCGCAAACTCGGCTCAAACCGGCTCCTCATCTGACCTGCATCGGCGCCACGCGCGAAGAGATCCGCGATTTGATCTGCGACTATTGGATCATGGGCGTGCGCCACGTCGTGGCGGTACGCGGCGACGAGCCCCGCGCCATGGGCGCAGCCGTCCATCCCCAGAAAGATAGCTTTGCCAACGCCACCGAGCTCGTTCACGCGATAACCCGCATCGCCGCCTTTGATGTCACCGTCGCTTGCTATCCGGAGAAGCATCCGCAAAGTCCCTCCTTCGACCATGACATCGACGTGCTGAAAGCGAAGATCGACGCGGGCGCGACCCGCGCCATCAGTCAGATGTTCTTCGACGTCGAAACATTCCTCAGGTTTGAGGATCGCGTTCGCAAAGCGGGTGTCTTCATTCCCATAGTGCCGGGCGTCATGCCGGTAGCCAGCCTCCAGGGCTTGGCGCGGACAGCACGACGGTGCGGCGCCTCCATCCCAAGGTGGTTGGTGAGCCGCTTGGAGGGCTTTGACGACCAGCCCGGCGCCCGCCACCTCATTGCCGCGACGCTTGCCGCTGAGATGTGCGAAGGACTGACGCGCCGTGGCTTTGAGGACCTCCACTTGTTCACGTTCAATCACGCCGATCTAGTGGTCACGGTGAGCCGTTTGTTGGGGCTACAGAACCAGGCGGCCGAGAACGACGCCGTGGGATAAAACGCGATAGCTGCGCTGCGCCTCGTTTCCAGGGGCGATCAAGCCTCTGGGCCACGGTCTGGACCCTCGGCCGGGAAGTTCGCCGCGGTCGCTACGCCGAGCACGGCCGCCGCAGCTGCGGGAGGAGGATGGTTCTCACGCCTGCGCCGTCTGGCGGCCGACCAATTGCTCGCTCGAAGATGGCCTGCTTGGCCTTAGATCACGGCGCCTTGGCCGCCGCGGAGCCCTGCAGCGCCGGAACGATGTACTTGTTGATGATCTGGTTCAGCACGATGGGCGTGCCGCCCGGCTGCCAGTTGGATGACGTCACCACGATGACCGCCTTCAGGCGAGGTATGACCACGATGTACTGGCCGGCCTGGCCGATCGCCATGAAGCCGCTTTCACCGTCCAGGCGCGGCTTCTCCTTGGTCGACAGGTGCCAGTAGTAGCCGTAGGCATAGCCATCCGCAGGCGTGTGCTGGGCAGTGGATGCGTCGACCCAGGCTTCGGATAGAACGCGGTGGCCGTTCCACACCCCATGATCAAGCATCATCTGACCGATCTTGGCCATGTCGCGGGGGCGCAGATAAAGTCCCCCCGCCGCCAGGACGTGCCCGTTCTTCTGCGTCGTCCAGAAATGCTCCTTGATTCCTAAGGGCGCGAACAGGGACCGGTCGGCAAATTCTCCGAACGGCTGGCCGACGCGGCGGCTGACGGCGTCACCCACGAGGTTGGGCAGGCCGCTGTTGTATTGAAAATGCGTCCCGGGCGTCTCGGCCAGCTTACGGTCCAAGACATAGGCGGTCGGATCCTTGGCGACCAGCAAGCCTTCGGCGGTGTTCCGGGGGTCCTGGTAGGGGACATCTTCGTTCCAGTCCAAGCCCGCCGTCATGGAGAGGATCTGCTTCAGGGTGGTCGGGTATTTGTTCTTGATCCAGGACGTCTCCGCATAGTCCGGGAAAAAGCTGGAGACGAGGTCGTCGGCTGAGAGCTTGCCTTGGTCGATCGCGACACCCGTCACAATGGACGTTATGCTTTTGGTGTCGGAGGATATCTGGTGCGGCGTGGCGCGGTCGTAACCCCAGAAATAGTCCTCGAACACCAGTTTGCCGCCGACGGCGATGACGATGCCGTCCGTTTCGTTTCCTTTCGGATCGCGGTTCTGTGCCTCCACCGACCGGACCATGTCCTCCAAAAGGGCGACATTGGCTGGCGTCTGGCGCAGCGAGCCGGTGGTCCAGCCATCTGTTGTTGTCGCCGGAACGACATAGCCGGATGTGTGCTCACCCGATGGACGAGCCTCGAAGAAGCGTTTGGCGTCGGGGTTGTCGCGGGACAGTGCGATGGCGTCGGCCTCGTGTCTCGACTCGATCTCGCCAGCGAAATGAACTCTGAGGGTGCGACCGTCGGGGGAAAGCTCTCCCGTCAGCGTGACTTCGCCGGTCATGGCGCTCCATGCCCCACTGAACTTTCGACCATCGAGTTTGAGGCGGGCCGGAGCAGTCCCACTCGCGGTGCGGGTCAGGTCGACGATCTGCAAGCCTTCGGGACCTTGATCGATCCGCAGATCCACCCCCTGGTCGGCGCTGTAGTGCGGAGCCTTCAGGTGGCGCACGCCGCTCCATTCGCCGATGAAGGCCGAGGCGGGCGTATTGCTCGCCACAGGCGCGGCGTGTGCCGCGCCGGCGATGGCCATCGCGCAGCCCAGCAAGATCCCGGTCGTCTTCGCGAACATGCTTTTCATCCGTAGCCTGAGACCGGCGATGCGTCAGATTATTGTACATCGTACAGGTGATCATGCTGGTGTATGACCGTCAAGCGGCCTTGCCGTTGGCGTCGCCGCGCACGCGATTGAGCCGCCCGCTGCTGGCCTGGCGCCGCTCGTTTTCCTGGGCTGAGATTTGCGTGCAACGAAGGTGCGGGGATCATCGGGCGACAGCCGTCCCGTCGCCGGATGCTTCGCCCAAGGGCTCAAGCCGCCAGGCGCGCATGCCCCGTATCTTGTTCCGTAGGACGCAGCATTTCAGAAATGCGGGCGCGAACTCCAGGAGCCGGGTGCCGGGGCCAGACCCGGGCTTTTTGCGTCCCGAAATCGTCTAGGATTTGGGCTTGCGAGCGGCGGGCTTGGCTGTCGTGGTCGCGGCAGCCCTCGCCCGAGACGCCACCACGCCGCCGCGGCCGAGACCCATTGTCTTGGCCAGGGCGGAACGGGACGCCGCGTAGTTCGGGGCGACCATGGGATAGTCCTTGGGCAGGCCCCACTTCGTCCGGTATTCCTCCGGAGTCATGTTGTACGCCGTGCGCAGATGCCGCTTCAGGCTCTTGTACTTCCGTCCATCCTCAAGGCTGATCAGATGGTCCGGGGTGATGGACTTCTTGATCGGAACCGCCGGCTTTAGCGGCTCGGCGTCGATCGAGGGGCTTGTGGCGCCCAGATCGCCCAGCGCGCCGTAGACGCTGCTGATGAGCGAAGGCAAGTCGGCGGCAGCCAGTTTGTTTTGGGCGACGTAGGCGGAAACGATCTCGACCGCCATCTCTACGATCGCGTTCTTGTTGGCTTCGTCGGACACCGCGCTCCCCCTCGTTGAATCAGCCCTGCGGTCATTATCAACCGAAGAGGCGGCAAGCGACTTCTTTTGCCGTCGAGCTGGAGGTGAACTTGCGCGCTCGGCTGGGTTACGGTGGGCCCCTACGGTGTGGTCGCAGCCGTTGTTGGGGGCCAATGGACGCTGACGTGTTCGGGCCCACGGAACGATAGATTCGATGGGTAGTCGAACCTCTGCGGCTGATCGATCCGCAGGTCAGGCATGCGGCGCACGAGCTGTTCGATGAAGACCTTGAGCTCAAGCCGCGCGAGGCCCGCACCGATGCAAAGGTGCACGCCGTGACCGAAAGCGAGGTGCTTCCTTGCGTTAGCGCGGCACAGGTCGACCCGATCGGGATCGGGGAAGTGTTCGGGATCGTGGTTGGCCGAGGCGAGCATCAGGAGCATGCGCGACCCCTGCGGTATGGTTTGGCCGCGCAATTCGACATCTTGAGTGGCGACGCGGCGCCACGATGTCACCGACGGCCGATAACGAAGCATCTCTTCCACCGCCTGGGAGATGACCGCGGGTTCCGCCACCAGTCGCTCCCAAAGCCCGCGCTCCGTGAGCAGTGTCTGGAGCGCGCTCGCCAAGACGTTGGAGGTGGTTTCGTGCCCCGCGACGAGCATGGTGAACAACATGCTGGCGATCTCATTGACCGATAGGTCCTGCGGATTTTCGCTGTGATATCGGGCGAGGTCGCCAAGGAAACTGTCGGAGGGACTGGCCACCGCTTCGGCGGCGTGGGCCTCGCAGAAGGCCCACATGGCGATCAGGCCATCGACTTCGACGAACTGTTCGTCCTCTGTGCAGCGCCCCCAGGTCAACCGGACACGATTGGCGGTCCAGGCCTTTACGTCAGGGACACGATCATCCGGCACACCCACGAAGCGCATGCCCACGAGCGCGGGCAGATCGTAGGCGAATTCGCTGACCATGTCGGCCCGGCAGAGCCCCTCGGGGCCGACCGGCTTCGCAAGAAGCCGATCGATGAATTCATCGGCGAGATCTCGAATCCAAGGTTCGGCGGCCGCCACATGACGCGTGCTGAAGGCGTTGGTGGCGTGCTTTCGGATCCGGGCGTGCTCGGGGGGGTCGAGATTGGTCAAGACCGGATTCATCCGAAAGCCGCTCTCGCGTAGTTTTTGCAAGGCCTGCGGCGCCAGGGGCGTCACCGCACTCAATGTAATGGCGGCGCTCCAGACAGCCGGATTTTGGAATATGTCGCGGATGTCGTCGTAGCGGGTGACCACCCAATAATCGATATCCGGGCTGTAGAAGACCGGTTCCTCGCGCATAGCCTTAGCCAAGAAGGGGTAGGGGTCGTCGAGGAATGGCCGGTCAAACGGCCTGAAGTCGGAGGCAATCGCACTGACCGGGCACGATGTCGGAGTTCCAGCTCGGCCCGTGTCGAACTGAGCCGTGGCGCCATCTTCCAGCGTTGTCTGGCGGTTCATGGCTAGCTGTCCTCCTGGTGTTGGCGCTGGCGCCGTTGGCCCGGCGGCGGCAACGAATTTTTCGCTACGTTTATGGGTTCACGTATCTGGCCTGACAACGGAAACTAGCGAAATATAATGTACGATGAACAATAATTGAAAGGCCGTAGCCGTATTTTCTGGCGGTCGGCGAGCCGCAATCGCTGTCGAGGCGTGACGCCATCGCGAAGCGCGCGGACGATCGTATAAAATACTGGAACTACTATAGTTTATCGAAAGTCCGGCGTTCATGCCCTCTCAATCTTAGCCCCATCCGTCATTCAATTCCGGGACGAGCGCGGGGCAGCCGGTTTGGTCCCGGTCATTGTTGTACAAAGAACAATAATGAGAGTGGCGTTGTGCTCCATTCGATGGCCGCCGAACTCGAGGTCGGACAACGCGAGCCGAGGCGCGGGCTGCCCAACACAACTTTCGCCTCACAGTCTGTCCGCCGACTGAAGTTGGCCCTGCAGGCTTCAGCGTGAGGAGGCATCATTCCGAACAGCATGGCGTGCGATGCTCTGGGCGAACGTCGGCGTCTCGCGGCGGCCTCGTAGCCGATCCGATGCTCGTCCAAGAAGGTCATGAAGACGTCGGTCGGACGCGCGGTGACGCGATTGGTGTAGCGTGTGCGGCCGCCCTCGATGGCCTCGGCGATCGAAATCGAGTTCATGCGGCAATAGGCCGGACGGCGGCAGCCCTGCACCTGGCGCGGACCGTCGTGCGGCGCGCCGAACAGGCCGTCTCCAGGTTGGTCGACGGTGGCGAGCCAGCCGACCGTGAAGCGCTCGTCCTATTTGAACCGGCTGTCGGACCTTCTGTTCGCCGCCGCGCGCCACGCCAACCGCGGACGTGGTGATTTGGAGTGGGAACCCGGTCGCTCTGATTGAGGGAACGAGCTCTGCTGAAGCGGTTGGCTCCACGTCTCCTAGGGGAGCCCCTCCACGGAATTCGCCGCCTGCTCCGTCGTCAGGGTCGTCACGAGCCGAGCGTTCCACTGGAGGCGCCCAAGCAGCCGCAAAACCGTGCTGCGCTCTTCGTCAGTGATGTCCGCCACGAGCGTCAAGCAGCGATCTTCGAAGACATCGGCCACGGCCGGGACCAGAACCTTGCCTTGGGGCGTAAGCAATAGACGGCGCTTGGGGCCCAGGTACACCAGACTCTGCGCGGTCAGGCGGCCCACGGCGCGGCTGATCGCGGCTCGGTCCACCGCCAGCCGGGCGGCGAGCTCGGCCGAACGCATGGGCGTCGTCTGCGCCAGGGCGTAGACGATGCGAGCATCCAGGAAGCCGAGGTTGAAGCGGGAATAGGCGGCGGTGCCTGTCGTCGTCATCCGGTTACCGATCCAATGGATCAGGCTGGAGATGGCGATGGCGTCGGTGATCAGATCGGGCCTCAGCCCAAGCTGCTGCTCGGCTTGGGGGCTCATAGTTCGGGGCTCCCCGCCAAGGCCTCGTTCCAGCGCAGGCGAGGCCGGCGGGCGGCCTGGGTCTCGTCGAGCCGGCGCAGTGGCGCGGCGACGGGAGCGTCCTTGAAGGCGGCAAGCACAGCGGGATCGGTCCCCGCCGCCCTGGCCCTTTGGGCGATGCGGCGGAGCGCGTCGCAGAAGCGGTCGATCTCGATCTTGGGCTCGGTTTCGGTGGGCTCAATCAGCATCGCCCCGTCCGCCACCAAGGGAAAATACATGGTCATGGGGTGGAAACCCTCGTCGATCAGGGCCTTGGCGACGTCCAGGGTCGTCACCCCGGTTCCCTCGAGCCAGCGGTCATCGAACAGGACTTCGTGCATGCACCTCGCCTCGGGGAAGGCCGGCGTCATCAGATCCTGCAGGCGCGTCTTGATGTAGTTGGCGCTCAGCACCGCATCCTCAGCGACTTGGCGCAGGCCGTCGCCGCCGTGGCTCAGGAGGTAGGCGTAGGCGCGCACGAACATGCCCATCTGGCCGTGGAACGCGCTCAGCCGCCCGGAGGCCGCGCTCGCCTCGACTTCGGGCCTTTCCTGCAACCGGTAGCCATCCGATCCGTACACGATCCAGGGCGTCGGCGCGTAGGGTGCAAGGGCCGCGCTGAACACCACGGGGCCCGCGCCGGGACCCCCTCCGCCATGGGGCGTGGAGAAGGTCTTGTGCAGGTTGATGTGCATGGCGTCGACGCCCAGATCGCCAGGGCGGATCTTGCCGACGATGGCGTTGAAGTTGGCGCCGTCGCAGTAGAAGAAGGCCCCGGCGTCGTGTGTCATCCGCGCGATGTCGAGGACATCCTTTTCGAACAGGCCGCAGGTGTTCGGGTTGGTGACCATCACCGCCGCGACGTTCGGCGCGAGTTTGGCCGCCAGATCGGCTAGGTCCACGCGTCCGTCGTCCGTCTGGGTGATCTCTACCGCCTCATAGCCCGCCATGGCGGCGGTGGCGGGGTTGGTGCCGTGAGCCGAGACCGGGATCAGCACCTTGGTCCGCGTTTCGCCGCGCGCCGCATGCGCCGCCCTGATCGCCAGGAGCCCGCACAGTTCGCCCTGGGCGCCGGCCTTGGGTGACAGCGCCACCGACGGCAGGCCGGTCAGCACCTTCAGCCATTGGGCGAGGCGATCCATCAGAGTGAGGGCCCCTTGAACCGTCGACATCGGCTGCAGCGGATGCAGGTCGCGAAAGCCCGGCAGGCGCGCCAGCGTCTCGTTGAGGCGCGGGTTGTGCTTCATGGTGCACGACCCCAGCGGATAGAGCGCCAGATCGATGGCGTGGTTCTTTTGCGACAGGCGCACGTAGTGGCGCAGGGTCTCCGGCTCCGACAGACCCGGCAAGCCGATCGGGACGGTGCGAACCAGATCGCCCAGATCGTCCGAGGCGTAGGGCGCTGGTTCGGCCAGATCGACCCCGGTCTTGGACCAGCCGCCGAGCTCGAAAATCAGCGGCTCGTCCTGCGTCAGGCAGCCTGAACGGCCGGAAATCGGCGCCGCGGCCTTGCGGCGGGGGTGTCTAGCGATCGTTTGGATGGTCATGCAGCTTGGTCCTTGCGGTCCAGGATGTCGGCCATGGCCGCGGCCATATGGTCGATGTCAGCGTCGGTGTTGGTTTCGGTCGCGGCCAGGAGCAGCAGATTGTCGAGCCCTGCGGAGGGATCGAGGCGTGAGAACGGCACGCCAGCCAGGATGCCTTGCTCGGCGAGGTGCTCGACGACCTCGTCAGCGTTCCACGGCAGATGGACCGCGATCTCGTTGAAGAACCGGCTGGTCATGACCGTGACGCCGGGGATCATCTCGACCATGGATTTCAGGCGCATGGCCTTTTGGTGATTGATCGCGGCAAGCCGCCTCAGGCCGGTTTCGCCGAGCAGGCTGAGATGGATGGAGAAGGCCAGGGCGCAGAGGCCGGCGCTGGTGCAGATGTTGGAGGTCGCCTTCTGGCGGCGGATGTGCTGCTCGCGCGCGGACAGGGTGAGGACGAAACCGCGTCTACCGTCAGCGTCGACGGTCTCGCCGCACAGGCGCCCGGGCATCTGCCTGACGTACTGTTCGCGCGTGGCGAACAGTCCGACGTACGGGCCGCCGAAATTGAGGCCGTTGCCGAGGGATTGGCCTTCGACCGCGACGATGTCGGCGCCCATTTCGCCAGGCGATTTCAGAAGGCCCAGCGACACGGCTTCGGTCACCACCACCACCAGCAGGGCGCCCGCTTTGTGCACCGTCTCGGCGGTTTCGGTCAGGTCGTAGACCTGGCCCAGGACATTCGGGTTCTGCATCACCACGCAGGCCGATTCCGCGTCTACGGAATAGGCGGCGACCCGCGTATCGTCCAACAGGGACGCGGAGCGGCGGACCTTCAGCCCGGCCGGCTCGGCAAGCGTCCGGATCGTCTCGGCGTAGTGCGGGTGCAGGTTGCCCGACACGATGACCTTGGACCGGCCGGTGATGCGCGCCGCCATCAACACGGCTTCCGCACAAGCGGTGGAGCCGTCGTACATGGAGGCGTTGGCCACCTCCATGCCGGTCAGGGTGGCGACCTGGCTTTGGAACTCGAACAGGACCTGCAGCGTGCCCTGAGCGATTTCAGGCTGATAGGGCGTGTAGCTGGTCAGGAACTCCGAGCGTTGGATGATGTGGTCGACGCTGGCGGGCACGTGATGGCGATAGGCGCCCGCGCCACAGAAGAAGGGGCCATCGCCGGCTGATTGGTTGCGTGCGGCCAGAGCGGTGATTTCGCGCTCGACCTCCATCTCACCCTGGTGGGGCGGCAGCTCCATCGGCGGCGCGTGGAGCACCACTTCCGGCGCGTCGGCGAACAGGGCCGCGACGTCGGGAACCCCGATCGCCGCCAGCATGTCGCGGCGGTCCTGGGGGGTCAGGGGCAGGTAGCGCATGTCAGCGGTCCTCCAGCCAAGTGTCGTAGGCGGTGCGATCCATCAGGGCCTCGATCTGCGACGCATCGCAGAGGCGTAGGCGCGCGATCCACGCGCCGCCCTCAGGATCCTGATTGATCAGCTCCGGATGCGTCTCGAGGACGGCGTTGGCCTCAAGCACTCGCGCAGCAAGGGGGGCGTAGACCTCAGAAGCGGCCTTGACGCTCTCCACGACGGCCAGGCCGTCGCCGGGCTCGAGCACCCTGCCGATCGCCGGAAGCTCCACGAACACGATGTCGCCGAGTTGGGCTGCGGCGTAGGCGGTGATGCCCGTCGTGGCGACCCCGTCCTCCAGCGCAATCCATTCGTGGTCCTTGGTGAAACGCATGACGACTCCGATCAGGGTTTGCGCACGTAGCGGCTAGGCAGGAAGGGGAGGGGAGCGACGGTCGCTGGCTGGGCGTGCTCGCGAACGATCACCGACAACTGGACGCCTGGCTCCGCGAGATCCGGCCGGACGAAGCCCATGGCGATCGGGGCGCCGAGGCTCGGCGAAAAGCCGCCGCTCGTGACGTGGCCCACGACCTCTCCATCCGCGATGATCTGCGCCCCCTTGCGGGCCGGGGCGCCTTGCACCCGAAGGCCGATACGCAGGCGCCCCGGTCCCTTCGCCAGTTCGCGCTTGATCCGTGCGGAGCCCGGGAAATCGCCCGCCTCAAGCCGGCGCCGCGACAGCACGAACTTGAGGCCGGCCTCCACCGGGGAGACCGACTCGTCCAGGTCGTCGCCGTAGAGCGGTAGGGCGGCCTCCAGGCGCAGGGTGTCGCGCGCGCCAAGGCCGATCGGCTTGATCCGGGGGTCGTCCAACAGCTGCGCCCACAGCGCCCCGGCGACCGCCGCAGGCGCTAGAAGCTCGAAGCCGTCCTCACCGGTGTAGCCCGAACGGGAGACGAGCAGTTGAGCCGGACCAAACCGCAGGAACGCCGCATCCATGAACGCCAACTTCACCGCCTGGGGGAGCACCAGGCCCAGAGCTGCAGCGGCCTCGGGCCCCTGCAGTGACAGGAGCGTGTGGTCCATCACAGGCGTGAGCGACGCCACGCCCGCCAGCCCCCTACGGATGAGGCCGAAATTGCGCGCCTTGGCGGCGGCGTTGACGACCACGTACAGCAGACTGGGAGGCCCCGCGCGAACGACCATTAGATCGTCGATGACGCCGCCCGAGGCGTTCAGCAGCATGGTGTAGCGTTGCCGGCCATTCGGCAGACCTCGCAGGTCACTTGGAACCAGCGTCTCGAGTGCGGAGGCCACCGCCAGGTGGTCGGCGAGCGGGTCGCCACTGACCCGCTTCGGCGCCAAGATCGAGACGCCCATGTGTGACACGTCG
>Ga0265338_10002847_pt1 | contig 25282 bp, 20 predicted proteins | sample 42126metaG_FD_193579 | JGI IMG/M metagenome (GOLD analysis project Ga0265338, IMG submission 193579) | Rhizosphere microbial communities from Carex aquatilis grown in University of Washington, Seatle, WA, United States - 4-21-26 metaG | ecosystem: Host-associated > Plants > Roots > Rhizosphere... | reverse complement strand
CACTTAATCCAGCATTGCCCTTACGCTTCCTTCTAATCCACCAAATTGCAAACCCGCCCACGGCCAATCCACCAACCACGCAAACCGCAGCCAGGGAGTGGTGCGCCACTAGCCCAGCAGCGCCCGGACCCAGCTTGAGCACCAGGAAAGCGAGAATGAACCAGCGCACCGCGCGGCCGCAGAAGACTGCCAGCATGAACGGAAGAACCCGCATCTCAAACACGCCCGAGGCAAAGACGAACACCTTCCAAGGCGCAGGCGGCGGCAGCATTGAGGGAATCATGACGGCAAGGAACTCCTGCCGCTCAAACCGGGCGCGGATGGCCTCAAACCTGTTGCGGTTAATGCGCTTCATCAAAAAGAGCTCGCCGCCGGCCCTGCCCAGGCCATACGGCAGCAATCCGCCGATCGCCGAGCCCGCCGAGGCCATCAGTACATACGCCCAGAAGTGGCTTTTGGCGTTCCACATTGCGATGGCCAGGTAGGCGTCCATCGGAACTGGGATGGAAGAGGAATCGAGCAGCGCAATGGCCCCCGCACCCCAAAATCCCATCTTGGCGAGCGCGGGCAGCATAATCAGCTTCCAAAAAGCCGCAAGGCGCAGAAATAAATGCTTCAAACAAGTTCCTTTTCAGGGTTCTAAACCGTCAATTCAGATTGTACGGGCCTGGCCGCCCACTCCACGGAGAGAACCGGCACAGCCAACTTGTGCATGATGGCAACACTTCAAAGAGAATGAGAGAATAAAGAGAGTCAGGAAGGAATTGAGTTGGAGCCGGCGCCCGAAGCGCGTACATGGGCTCCTTAGCATCGAATGCCCACCCGCGAAGCGCCAGCCGAAGTGAACGAGCCCAAGAGCCCTGCCGGATCAACGTCCGTGACGGCAGCCGCGCCTGAAGTAACTCCTTCTGAGACCGAACAGCCCGAGCAGGTTTCGCGCGGCCGGGCCACTTCCCGCTGGATCGACTACGACACCCACGAACTGCTGGAGATGATCAGCGAGCTCGAAGACGAGCGGCGCTGGGCCCGGCTGCGCGAGGGAGTTTTGTGGGCGGTGCTGTTTCACCTTGCGCTGCTACTCGCCCTGTTTCTGCTGCCCAGGTACATCAAGGTGCCGCCGGTGATTGAAGCGAACCTGCACGACAAGAACAACTTCGAATATCTCGATTCACCGCAGTGGAAGCCCAAAGCGCCGGTCAAACCCTTGGTGAAGCCGCCGGTGATTGACAAGCAGACACTGGACGAGATGAAGCGTGAGGCTCCGCCCGCGCCGAAGGAGACCACGCCTCCTCCACCACAGCCCCAACAAGTGCAGGAACAGCCCAAGCCGGAGCCCGCGGCGCCGGTTGTTCCGCCGACACCGCAGTCGCAGTCCCAAGTTGAAGCGCCGCGGCCTTCGGCGAATCCTGCGCGTCCGAATTTCGCAATGAACAGCACCAATCCCGCCGACCAGTTGAAGCACGACCTGGAAAACGCAATGCACAACCGCGGAGGCGCAGTGGGAGAGCAATCTTCTGGCGGTCTAGCCCAGCATCCCGGCGCGGCAGGCGGCGTCAGAATCCTGAGCGACACGCAAGGCGTCGATTTCAACTCCTGGCTGGCGCGCTGGCACTACGAGACTCAGAGGACCTGGGATCCGCTGATTCCTGACGAAGTGAATGCACCGCTCTACAAATCGGGCGTGGTGGTAATCCGGTTCAAGGTCTTGCCTAACGGCAGGCTCATGGACGGCAGCGTAATGCTCGAAGGCCGTTCAGGCGATACGGCTCTCGATCGAGCTGCATGGGGTGCGCTTACCGGGTCGAATTACCCGCCGCTTCCGCGCGACTTCCACGGCCCTTACCTCGAACTGCGCGCTTACTTCCTTTACAACATGCAGGCGCAAGGGCAGTAGCGCGGAAAAGTTAATCTTCCGCGGACTCGCCCGATGAGTGGTAGTGTGCCAGTTCATCCTCATCCGCCTTCGATTCGAGCGGATGCCCTCCGCCGGGCAAGAAGATTCCATCTTGCTCAAGCAGCGCTTCATAGATTGGCGTCCGCCGCCTGGAGCGGGCCAGGGCGAAGGCAGTCATGTTGGCGATCATGAGCGGGAGCACAAGTCCGTAGCCCCCGGTCATCTCAAAGATGATGAGCACCGAGGTCATGGGCGCCCGAACCACCCCGGCAAACATCGCTCCCATGCCGACCACTGCGAATGCGCCAATGGAGTCGGCTGGGTGATGAAAGACGTTGACGTCAAGGTACCCTACCGCGCCACCCAGCATTCCCCCCATAAACAGTGCCGGCGCAAAGATGCCGCCGGAGCCGCCGCTGGAGTACGAGCTCACAGTCGCCGCCAGCTTGAGCACGCACAACACGAGCATTGCGGTAAGTGGCAACCCGCCCATCAGGGCCAGGGTGAGTGTCTTGTATGCGTCGCCTGCAATGCCATTCACGTGAAAAAAGAGCAGCGCCACAACCGCAAAGCAGCCTGTGGCAGCGCCGCCGATTGCAGGCTGCACCCACCTGGGGACGTGCTTGAGCTTGCGAAACTGGAGACGCAGCCAGAGAAGCGAATCAGTAAACGCAACTGAAACCACGGACGCGAGCACGCCCAGCAGTGCATACCATACCAGCGAAGAAGCATTGCCGAGCGTGTACGACCTCTTCATGTGGAACAGCGGCGCCGAACCGAATCCGGGCGTGGAATGCTCGACGACCGCAGCCAGGGCGGCAGCCACAATCACTCCCGCAAGCATGGTTTGATCGAGACTGCCGATGAGTTCTTCGAGCGTAAAAGTGACTGCGGCAATTGGCGCGTTGAAGGCCGCCGCAATGCCTGCCGCCATTCCCACTGAGGTCATCCTGCGGCGATTCTCGGGGCTGAGCCGGGCTGCGCGCGCCAGCATGCTGCTGACTCCCGAGCAAATGTGTACCGTGGGGCCTTCCACGCCGAGCGAAGCGCCGGAGCCGAGTTGCATTGCGCAAATCAGAAACTTGCCGGCTGTTTCTTTGAACGAGATGAAGCCGAAACGCCTGAAGAAAGCAACTTTCACCTGGGGAATACCGCTACCGGCGGCAGTAGGCACCAGGTAAGCCAGCCCAAGGCCCGCAGCCGCGCCACCCAATGCGGGCGTGAGAATCGTCAACCAGATCCACGCGCGCCCGGGCGCAGCAGCGGCAGCCTCGATCCACAGCGCTTCAAGCCGTCCCGCGGTGATGTGGAAGGCGACCGCCGCCAGGCCGCATAATCCGCCAGAGAGAATGGTGAATGCCAGTAGGCGCTGCCGCTCGCCCGGCATGCGCCGAGCCAGCCATTCAAGAATGCGGGAATACTCCCCCGCAACGCCAGCCCAGTATTTCGATTTTGGGGAGATCTCGCCGGGACACATTTCGCTCTTCCAGTATAGATGCGGGGGTTTGGCTTTCCCGCGCTTACTGTTTTCGAATCGGTGTTGTGCAGATGAACGCAGAAGACATAGGCAGACAAGTTGTATAACTAGCTTCCATCTGAAAGTATCGAGTTATGCGCATCTCTGCCGCTGCGGTGATTCTTTTCTGCTATTCCATTGGCGCCAACGCGCAGACACCGCAATCGCCTAAGTCATCACAAACAACGAAACTGTCACAGATCGCCGACGGCGTGTTTGCAGGGGACACCTATACAAACGATGACCTGGGCATAACGTTCCTGCTCCCGCACGACTGGACTGCGACGGTCAATCCTAAAATGCCGACGCTTTTCAGCCCCGATGCAGACGCGCTCGCGAACCGGTGCACGCGAATCCTGCTGCAGTATGACTCCAAACCAGGCGATAGCAGAGCCAAGGGGGTGGCGTTCGCCATCGATCCCGACTGCCTCAAGATAGGGCCGTTTCCGGCGCCGGATGGAAACAAAGAAAAACTTGAGGCCTTCAATAACCGCATCTTCGAAATCTACCAGAGGTCGACGTTTTTCCCGCCCAGCGGCGTGCAGTTGTTTGCATTCAAAGGAACCGGCGATAAGGGCAGGTTATTTCTGGGCCTGGCGGGTACAGCGCAGGTTGCACCGCCTGGAAGCGATCCAGCGGCAAGACGCGAGCCGGTCGAGATGAACACGCTGTTTGTGGTGGTTGATGTGGATAAATGCTGGGTGGGCTGGGCGATTGTGGCGGACGATAAGGCCAAAGATGAGTTTGCCAAGGACTCGAGAATGACAGTCAAATAGAGGAAATGATTTCGGCAGGTTTCCACTGCGCCTGAGTCTGGAATACAATTTTTATTAGCATGCAGTCGCACCGCCATATCGGACTCGCATTTCATCCTCCTTTCGTTAGGCGCTTCCACCGCGGCCGCCACGACCGTGGACGTTAATCAAGCGCGCTGAGTAATCTATTCCAGTCGATCTTTTCTCCCCGGGCACGGGCCGGATTTTTGGCCGCGTCACGCGAGACTGCGCGAGCCCGAATGCGACAACTCTTTTGATGAAAATCCGCCCCATCGGCGGATGGAAAGGGATTCCTTAAGATGAACAGCTTTGACAGCCGCGCCGTGTTGACCTCCGGCGGCCGCTCCTACACCATCCTTCGTTTGCCTGCGCTCGAGAAGCGCGGCTTCAACTTGGCCCGCCTGCCCTTCAGCCTGAAGATACTGCTTGAAAACCTGCTTCGCCGCGAAGACGATGTGAACGTAACGGCCAGCGACATTGACTTCCTGGCTGCGTGGGACGCGAAGGCCGAGCCCAGCCGCGAGATTGCGTACATGCCGGCCCGCGTGTTGATGCAGGATTTTACCGGCGTGCCGGCGATTGTTGACCTGGCCGCGATGCGCGACGCCATCAAGACGCTAGGCGGCGATCCGGCGCGGGTGAATCCGCTGATTCCCGCCGAACTCGTCATTGACCATTCAGTCCAGGTGGATGAGTACGGCACCGGCGCGGCGTATGGCGCCAATTCCCTGCTCGAGTTCCAGCGCAACCGTGAGCGCTACGCGTTCTTGAAATGGGGCCAGACGGCATTCCGCAATTTTTCTGCCGTGCCGCCGGGCATGGGCATCTGCCACCAGGTAAATCTTGAGTACCTGGCTCGCGTGGTGTTCACCGCAGAAGTCGATGGCGCGTGGCAGGCGTATCCTGACACGCTGGTCGGCACCGACTCACACACCACCATGATCAACGGCCTGGGAGTGCTGGGCTGGGGCGTGGGTGGCATTGAAGCGGAGGCGGCAATGCTCGGCCAGGCCGTATCCATGCTGGTTCCGCAGGTTGTGGGCTACAAGCTCACCGGCAAGCTGCGCGAGGGCGCCACGGCTACCGACCTGGTGCTGACCGTGACGCAGGCGCTGCGCAAGCTCGGAGTCGTGGGCAAGTTTGTCGAGTTTTACGGCCCGGGAATTGCCGAGCTACCGCTCGCCGATCGCGCCACTATCAGCAACATGGCGCCCGAGTACGGCGCAACCTGCGGAATATTCCCGGTTGACGCGGAGACCCTGCGCTACCTCAGGCTGACCGGCCGCAGCGAAGAACAAATCGCGCTGGTCGAGGCTTACTACAAAGAGCAGGGGCTCTTCCACACTACTAGCTCACCAGAAGCCGAATACACGCAGACGCTTGAGCTCGACTTGGCGACGGTTGAGCCGAGTGTTGCTGGTCCCAAGCGCCCGCAGGATCGGGTGCTGCTGAAAGATGCGGCGGCAAGTTTCGCGCAGCAACTGCCTTCGCTGCTTGCGCCGACTGCCAAGCCGCTGGGCACGCGCACCGCCGTTGCGTGGGATCGTGCGATTGTCAACGACTCATCCGTAGCGACCGAAGACAATGAGGGTCCAACGGGCTCATCGGCTCTCGCCGGCACTCCGCTCCATGTAACGACCACAGTAAAGGAACGCTTCAATGTCGATCCCGATCCGTATCTCGATCATGGCTCGGTGGTGATTGCGGCCATTACAAGCTGCACCAATACTTCGAATCCGTCAGTCATGGTTGCTGCGGGAATTCTGGCCAAGAAAGCCGTCGAAAAAGGACTCACCGTTCCACCGTGGGTGAAGACTTCGCTGGCGCCGGGCTCGCGTGTGGTGACTGATTATTACCAGAAATCCGGCCTGCTGCCGTATCTCGAAAAGCTGCGCTTCAACGTGGTGGGCTACGGCTGCACCACCTGCATCGGCAACTCGGGACCGCTGCCTGCCGACGTTTCAAAATCCATCGACGAGCATGGCCTCGTTGCCGTGAGCGTGCTTAGCGGCAACCGCAATTTCGAGGGCCGCGTGAATGTCGACGTACGCGCGAATTACCTTATGAGCCCGCCGTTGGTTGTTGCTTACGCGCTGGCCGGCAAGATCGGCCATAACTTCGATACCGACCCGCTGGGCGTGGACCAAAGCGGCGCGCCGGTGTATCTGAAAGACATTTGGCCGTCGCAGGCCGAGGTTGCCGAAGCAATTGAGAAAGCGGTCACCAGCGAGAGCTACCGCAAAGAGTACGCGGTGGTGAGCGACGGCGACGCGAGCTGGCAGGGACTGAGTTTCCCCACCGGCGACGTCTACCAGTGGGAGCCCGACTCCACTTACATCCGCAAGGCGCCTTACTTCGACGGCATGACCAAATCGCCTGCGCCCATCAGCGACATTCTTGGCGCGCGTGTGCTGGCGGTGCTGGGCGATTCGGTAACCACCGACCACATTTCGCCGGCAGGCAACATCAAGGCCACTGGCCCGGCGGGCAAGTATCTCGCCGAGCACGGCGTGAAGTCCGCGGACTTTAACAGCTACGGTTCACGCCGTGGCAATCACGAAGCGATGGTGCGCGGAACCTTTGCCAACGTGCGTTTGCGCAACAAACTTGCGCCCGGCACCGAGGGCGGCGTCACTCGCCTGCTGCCTGAAGGCGAGCAGATGTCGATCTTCGATGCCAGCGTGGAGTACGCAAAGCGCGGCACTCCGTTGATCATTCTTGCGGGCAAGGAGTACGGCTCAGGCTCGTCGCGCGACTGGGCCGCGAAGGGGCCGAATCTGCTCGGCATCAAGGCGGTCATCGCCGAGAGCTACGAGCGCATTCACCGTTCGAACCTGGTAGGCATGGGAATTCTGCCGCTGCAGTTTGCCGCCGGCGAGAATGTTGAGTCGCTCGGCCTCACGGGCGAAGAGACATACGACTTTGCCGGGCTTACCGATTTGCTGAAGACAAAGTTTGCCGGCGGCCGCGTGCTGCGCGTTAAGGCAACCAACGCCGACGGCAAGGTGAAGGAACTCGATGCAACAGTGCGCATCGACACGCCGCAGGAGATTGAGTACTACGAACATGGCGGGATTCTGCTTTATGTGCTGCGGCAGTTGGCGGCAAAGTAAGCACCTGGGGTCGGGTTGCGCTTGGGCGCATTGAGAGTCGAGATATCCCAGGTCTTCCGCTGCGGCGGACGAGACCTGTGGCACCTAACTCGGCCGTCTTTACGGATTCGAGATCTTGGGCGGGTTCGGCGAGGGATACCTGCGGAATGTCTTGGGCGCCTTCTTTGCCGGGGCGCGCCTGGGTTCTGTCTGCTCCTGCAATGCCGCTTCCTGGTCGCGCGTGATGTGGAAGCGCACGCCTTCCAGCTTCTGCTCGCCCATCACGTGCAGGCGCATAAAGTTCGTCGAGCCTGACTTGGTGCGCGTCCCGGCAACAATCGCAATCACCTCGCGGGTGCGCACATATTCGTTCTGCTCCAGCAGATTTTCGGCGCACTCCACCAGCGCCTCGGTGCTGTTCACCTTGGGGCAGCGGATGGGCGTGGTTCCCCACAGCAGGTTCAGCCGGTTCACGGTAATCTCAACCGGGCTAAGCGCAAAGATGGGCGCGGAGGGATGGTACTTCGAAAGCTGGCGCGCCGTTGCACCCGACTCAGTAAACAGCGCGATGCCGCGCAGATCAAGATCGTCGGCCGCGTGCGCCGTGGCTTCGCAAATGGTTTCGGCAATGGACAGATGCGACCGCGTGAGGCGCGGCTCAAACAGGTCCTGCTCCTTGATGTCGCGCTCGGCCTCGCTCACAATGCGGGCCATCATGGCGACCGCCTGCACGGGATACTTGCCAACAGCCGACTCACCCGACAGCATTACGGCGTCGGTGCCGTCGTAAACGGCGTTGGCAACGTCAGAGACTTCAGCGCGCGTGGGCCGCGGATTCTCGATCATCGACTCAAGCATTTGCGTAGCCGTGATCACCGGCTTTGAATACTCGGCGGCGCGACGGATGATGTGCTTCTGAATCGCGGGCACCATCTCCGGCGGAACTTCCACTCCCAGGTCGCCGCGGGCCACCATGATTCCGTCAGAGACTTGAAGGATTGCATCGAGGTGCTCGATGGCCTGCGGCTTTTCAAGCTTCGCGATGATCCAGGTATCAAAACCGAGGGCCGAAACCCGATTGCGCACCATGCGCACGTCTTCGGCGGTGCGCACAAACGAAACGGCGATGGCGTCTACGCCGTTCTTGAGCGCGAACTCAAGATCTTCAGCGTCTTTCTCAGTAAGCGACGGCACGCGCACCAGGATGCCGGGCAGGTTGATGCCTTTATGCTCGCCCAGCATGCCTCCGTTGATGATGTCGCAAATAACGTCGTCGTTCACCACTTCGTGCACGCGCAGCTCAATCAATCCGTCCGAAAGCAGAATGCGCGAACCCTGCTCCACGTTTTCAGCCAGCGTTTTAAAAGTTGTGCCCACCAACGACGCGGTGCCGGGCACCTCGCGCGCGGTAACCGTCAGCCTTCCACCGGCTTTGAGCAGCACCGGCAGATGGTCTTTGAGATTGGCGGTGCGAATCTTGGGCCCCTGCAAATCGCCCAGGATGCAGAGCGGCTTGCGCTCTTCGCGGCTCACCTTGCGGATGAGCTTGATGACCGCAAGCTTTCTTTCGTGGGTGCTGTGCGAGAAATTCAGGCGCACCACATCGACACCGGCGCGAACCAGGTCGCGAACCACGCTTTCAGTATTCGAAGCAGGCCCCAGGGTGGCCACAATCTTGGCGCGCCGCTGGGCCGGCAGGTCGTTCAGCCCCGTATCAGGGAAAGACATAGAACAACTCCCTTGCAATCTTTATGTTTGCGAAATGCAGGTTGTAGGTCAAATAGCGCGGCAAGTGTGGGGAAACGATTCATCTCTATTGTAAATGGAGCGCGCGAGGGCAGGTTTTCAATGCCACATTAGCTGAATTATGAAGCTCTTCCCCGCAGCGACTCCTGGCGCTCACGATAAAGAACTCCGTTCAACTCCGCACCCACCAGCACGCTGAAAGCTGCAATGTAAAGCCACACCAGCGTCGCAATGCCCGCGCCGAACGACCCGTAGAAACGCGTGTAATCGGCGACGCGCGTTACATACCAGCCGAAGGCCAAGGTGGACGGGAACCAGATGAGCGTGGCCGCAACCGCACCCGGCGCGACCCACCCCCAGTGTTCTTTACGGCTGGTGCCGAAGTGGTAAAGCGCGCTCATCACCGTTGCGCTGGTGAGCAGGGCGATTGACCAGCGCGCCAGGCGCCAGAAAAAGATAACGATGTGCCGCAATTCGTGGCCGGCATTGCTAATCATCCAGAATTCAATCTCGTGACCGAAAATAACCACCAGCGTGGCGATCGAAAGCGGAACCAGGACAATGGGCAGAAGCAAAGTCCCTCGCACTCTCTTGTCCCAGAATCCCCATGTATCCTGCGGCAGGTTATACGCGCGGCGAAAACCCTCCATCAGAGAGAGCATTACGCCGAGTCCCGCAAAGACGCTCAAAGCGCAGGCAGAGAACAAAAGCTGGTTGGAATAAACGCGGCTGTTTTGCATGTACGACTGCATCAGGTCGAGCGTATCGACGGGGAGAAATTGCTCGTACATTGATCGTATTTCACCGAGCAACGTGCTTCCTTCCTGCACCTGGGCCACAAGAGTAGTGATCACCAGCAGACCGGGAAACAGCATCAGCATGCCTGAATAGGCGGTGGCCTTCGACGTGTTGATGACGTCGTGCGCCAGCGCCTGCAGCAACGTCCGGCGCGAAATTCTCAAGTACCGATTCAAGACTCCGGGCATGGTGCCTCATTGGCAAGGGTAGAGCATTCGGGCGGGTTCCGGACTTGCAACGCGTTTCGATGCAGCCAAAATTCTATCCAAATCCGTCCCACAGGCCGCCTGTCCTTATTTGACGGCAAAGATCTGAATATCAGATGGTTGCAATTCGATGAAAGCACTTCGTGCGGATCAGTGCGGCAAACGGCAACATCCTGCGAGAGGCAGTCATCGAATGGGGCTGAAGAAAGGAGGGAATCCAAGGAAATGACAAGGCAATGTGTGGAATTCACTTCAGCACAAAAGTCTTCCCGTCTTAAATCGGCAACGGGCGCCCGCGCCTGGCGGCTACGCGACGTAGTGCTGGCCGCGGCAGCTCTGTTGTATGCGGGCGTGGGCGTGGCCCAGCAAAACCCAGGCGCGCAAGGCCCGCCCATGCAGCAGCAACAACAGATGCAAGAAGCACCTGGGACTCCAAACGGAGTCACCCCGACGACCCCAACGAACTCTGAAAACACCTACAGCGACGTGGTGTTTGTGGAAGACACGATCCAGGACAACAATACTGAAGTTCAAATGAGCCAACTGGCTCAAACCAAGTCACAGAGCCCCGACGTGCAGCAATTCGGGCAAAAGATGGTGCAAATTCACAACGCGCTTAACGATCAGTTGAAACCGGCAGCTAAACAACTGGGCGCGAACGATTCGAAGGAGCCGTCAAAGAAAGAAAAGCAGCAGATAGCGCAGCTTGCCTCGCTTTCCGGGCCCGACTTTGACACCGCCTACATTATGGCTATGGCGAAAGAACAGCAGAAAACTCTAAGAGCTTTCAAGGACGAAGAAAACAATGCACAGAGCCCCGGACTGCAGCAAGCCGCCAAGGCCGATGAACCGGTGCTGACGCAGCACTACGAGATACTTCAAAAGCTTGCCCAGGCCCACAACGTAACCATTACGGCATCGAAGTAAACGCACGACCGACTCGTCCGGGGCTTACATGGACGAATACCCCGGAAACAGCGCCCCCTCGAGCAGAGCGAGGGGGCGCTGCCGTTTCTGCGCCCTGTCTGTTTGATCGGTATTGCTTCGCGGATTTTTCTTGCCTTGCCTCCGAGGGCAGTTACACTGTCCTCGGAGGCAGGACCTCATATGCAAACCCGGATTCTGGGCACCACCATGCCCGTACTCGAAGTCGAACTGCAACCCAACGAGAGCGTGTTCTCAGAGAGCGGCGAACTGAGCTGGATGACGGGCTCGATTCAGATGACCACGCACACCCAGATGGGTGGCGGGGGCGGGCTCTTCGGCGTGCTGAAGCGGGTTGCCGCCGGCGCCAGCATCTTCATGACCGAATACCGCGCCTTCCAGTATCCCGGAGTGGTCTCGTTCGCCACCAAGGTTCCGGGCCACATTGTGCCCCTCGACCTGGGCCAGGGAGCGGAATACCTGGTGCATCGTCATGGCTTTCTCTGCGCCACCGACCAGGTAACCATCACGGTGGGGTTTCAGCAGTCGCTGGGCGCGGGCATCTTTGGCGGCGATGGATTCCTGCTGCAGCGGCTCTCGGGCGTCGGCACCGCATGGCTTGAACTGAGCGGCGAGCTGATCCAGAAAAATCTCCAGCCGGGTGAGGTTCTACGGGTGCACCCCGGCCACGTGGGCGCTTTCCAGGCGTCAGTCAGCTTCCAGATCACGACCGTGCCCGGAATCAAGAACATGATTTTCGGCGGCGATGGAATCTTTCTTGCCGAATTGGTGGGTCCGGGAACGGTGTGGCTGCAGACGCTTCCCATCTCGCGGCTTGCTCATCAAATCGGCGAGTACCTGCCGCGCGGCGATAGCCGGCCAGCGCAATCGGCCATCGGCGGCGGCCTGCTGGGCGGCATTGTGGGTTCCATCCTTAGCGGAGATCAGTAAGAAGCAGCGGAGTTAGCCGCGCTTCGCGCGTGTTTGCGGGGTTAGCGGAGTTAGAAAGGCTCATGCAGCAAAACTTGGTACCTCAACCCTTCGACCTGCCCGGTATCGAGCCTAACCCCGCTAACCGCACTAACACCGCAGACTCCGCTTTTTTTCAAGGAACGGCATGACGAAAGAAGCAGCCCCAACCTACAACCTTCGCGGCGACATTGTCTTCACTTTCGCGCTGGCCGCGGTGATCTATATTGCGTGGCAGTTGCGAGACCTGCTGATTCTCTTCTATGTCTCAGCTCTGTTTGCCGTAGTGCTTAGGCCGATTGTCGACGCCACCGGCAATATTCATTTCAGGGGCAAGCAGCCATTTCAAGGACCAATCGCGATCCTGGTGCTGGTATTAGGGGTGATGGCCGTGCTTACTGTGCTTGGTATTGTCACCTTTACGCCGGTCATTCACGATTTGCAGGCCTTCGGCACTTCCGACTCGGCCCAGGTTCCCAACCTGGTGGACAAGATCAAAACCATTCCCTACATCAATCGCTATCACCTTGACCCGAACGTTGTGTATGCGCAGTTGAAAGGCCTGGCGACACAATGGGCATCGAAGGCGATCGCGTCCTTGTCGGATCTTGCTGCAGTTATTGCCAATATCATTGCCTGCTTTGTGCTTACCCTTTACTTCCTTGTCGAGGGCGACGATACATACCAATGGTGTCTCGCGTTTTTTCCTATTCATGTGCGCGTGCGTCTCGACCTGACGCTGCGCAAGGCAGGCGTCGGAATGGGCAAGTGGCTGGTTGGGCAATTGACCCTGATGGCCTTGCTTGGGCTCACCAGCACCACTGTCTTCCTGCTGCTCGATGTGCGCTACCCATATGCGCTCGGGGTCATCTCAGGTTTACTCAACCTGGTACCGGTGCTGGGCGCCTTCATCTCACTGGTCCTTGCAGCGATTGTGGCAGGTCTCGATTCGTGGCAGCGCGCGGTGGGCGTGCTCATTTTCTTTGCCGTGTACCTGCAAATCGAGAATTCTTTCCTGGCTCCGCGCATCATGAAGTCGCGCGTCGGCCTGCCTTCACTGGCCGTGTTTATAGCGCTGCTGGTTGGCTTCGAGCTTGCAGGAATTCCAGGCGCCATGGTTGCGGTGCCTACCGCGGTGCTGATTGCGGTACTGCTCAAGGAATACATGATTTTGAAATACAATGACCAAAATCACCAATAGCCATGCCTCGAGACGGAGACACTCGATCAAGCCGCACCCCTCGGCGGACACCTGGCGTTACGCCGCGGGCTGGCGCATGGCTTCAAGTGCGCTGGTAAGGTCGGCGCTCAGCGACTGCTGCGTCTCAGGTGGCAGTTTCTCGCCGTGGCTGGTGAGATAAAACACGTCAATCGCGGTTTCGCCTTCGGTGTCGATTAGCGCGACCTTGATGTTGCACTGATGCGTGCTGAGAGTGAGCGCAATCTGGCGCAGAAGGCCGGGCAAATCCTGCGCCACCACCTGCAGCAGCGTGGAGTGCGACGAGGACTCCGAATCGAACTCAAGCCGCGTGGGCACCTCGACCTTGAGATTGCCCGGGTGGTTCAAATGACGGCGCGCCTCAAGCAGTTGCTGCACCGAGATTTTTTGCGCCACCACATCGTGCATGTTTTCAAGGAACCGGTCTTTCTCACTTGGGTTCAGCTCGATGGTGCGAAAGAAGTCGGTGAAGTGGAAGCTGTCGACAATTACGCCCGCATCGTTTGAGAATGCGCCGGCGCGCACAATGTTCATTCCCCAGGCGGCCAGCGTGCCCGCCACATCGGCAAACAGCCGGGTGCGATCGCGCGTAATCACGGTCAGGTCGTAGAGCTGGCGATTGGGCCTGAGGTCAAGCTGCACGTTGTCTTTGTCGAGATTCAGCGCCATCTGGAAGTGGTTGCGGATCTGCTCGGGGAGGCGGGTTTGCAGGTAGCGTTGCGGAAGGCCTTCAAGAAAATGCTTGAGCTGGTCGTACTGGCTGGCCGGAACCATCGATCGAATTCGATTGAGGAGCGTAGGGTCGATTGCGGCGTGATAGCGGCTCTCGTCTACCGAGCGATCCATGAAATTGGCCGTCGACATATAAAACTGCCACAGATTCTCAGCCTTCCACGGCGTGAGCGCTTCGGGGTTCACGGCCTTGATATCCGCGAAGGTCATGATGGTAAGCATCTTCAACAATTGCGGGCTGCCGATTTTCTCGGCGAAGCTGCGCACATTTTCGTTGTCGAAGATATCGCGGCGCATTGCCGATGACATTTCAAGGTGCAGCCTGATCAGCTTGAGAATTGACTCGCGCTCTTCAACGTCAAAGTCGAGCCGGGCCAGGAAGGCGTCGGCCAGTTCCACCGATTGGCTGGCATGTTCGCCGGTACGGCGCGCCTTGCCGGTATCGTGCAGCAGCAGCGCCAGCAGGAAAAGATCGAGCCGGTCGATTTCAGGCAGCAGCCCTGCCAGCCGCTGCTCGTACTCGTGCGTAGGCTGGCGCAAGCCGTGCACGTTGTCGATGCAAAGGAAGGTGTGCTCGTCGACAGTGTAGCGGTGATAGCTGTCGCGAATAACCAGTGCGTCGATGCCGTGAAACTCGGGAATCAGCATCTCGAGCACGCCCAGCGCGTGCATGGTGCGCAGTGCATGCGCGGCATGCGGGCCCAGCAGCACCTCGCGCAGCGCATTCCAAAGGTAGGGCCCCTCGGGAATATGAATGGCCAGCACCGGCAGCGCGTCGGTAATGCGGTCTTCAGCCGCTTGCGAAAGCGTGTAGCCATGCGTGGCCATGAGCGAAAAGACCCGCAGAATTGCCGCGGTGTCGTTGAACTGCGCCCCCGGCTGCACATCGATGCGTCCCTGGTCGAGCAGGAAATCGGTGCCCGCAATGGGAGTTCTACGCCGCCGGAACTGCTTGTAAAAGCTGACCGGAGCCGGCAGATGTTCCATCAACAGCGCGGCGCGGCGATAGATGACCCGCGCGTGCCGGTAATAGGTGCGCATCCAGTAGCTGGGGTCGGCAGTACCGCGCGTTTCAAGGCCGATGGATCGCGCCGCCGCTTCATCCTGCGATTGCCAGTCGAGCGTATTGTCGTCGCGCCCGTGGCGGAAGTGCAGAAAACATCGGGCCGCTGCCAGAAAATCGAATGCCGCCTCGGCATCGCCGCGCGCGCTCTGGAACACTCCGCCCCGCTGCCTGGGCCACTCTTTGGTTTCCTTCAGATGGAATAGCACCGCGAACCAGACCGCCAGGTGGTAGTCACGCAGACCGCCGGGACACTCCTTCAGATTGGGCTCGAGGTGAAAAATGGTGTTGCCATATTTGGAGTGGCGGCCGCGGGCAATCTCGCCCAGCTTTTGCGTAATGTTGTTCCACTCGCTCAGCACCAGGCCGGGAAACGTGACCTGGTGAAGCTGCTGATAGAGCGGGAACTGGCCGGCCAGGTAACGGCGGTCGAGTGTGGCCAGAGTGAATTCAAGATTGTCGCCGTCAAATTTACCGGCTTCTTTCACCGTCCGCGAGCTCGGGCTGGCGCGCAGGCCCACGTCCCACATGCCCTGGACGATGGCTCTGACCGCTTCGCGCGACTGTTCTTCGGTCTTCTCGTCGGCGAAGGCAAAGAGAACGTCGATATCGGAATATGGGAAGAGATCTTTGCGCCCGTAGCCCCCCAAAGCCAGCAGGGTGACGCTCTGCGTAGGCAGGTCAACAAAGGCTCGGCGCCACATTTCAATGAGAATACGGTCGACTACCGCCGATCGCCGCCGGATGGCAGCGGTGCCGTCGCCAGTACGCTCACAGGTCTGGCGGACAAGCGCCATCTCTTTGAGATACTGCTCCCGGAGATCGTCGACCGCGAAAACGACTGGAGTCATAGGATTGTTTGGTGGCCTGCCGAAGCAAGAAAGGAATTGTTAACAGCATAAGACATCTTGGCCGCGAGCGACACCCCGCAGTTTCTGAGTTGCGGAAAAACGTGTGCCAAATCACTGCTTCAGCCGAATCTAAGCGGACACGGTAAAGTCCAAATATCCTGTCGGCTTACGGCAGCCATTCACCTTGCCAGAAATCAGTCACAGCCAAAATCAATCTGAGCTATGATGTTCAATTCACGGGGCGCCTCATCATGTTTGTCGTGAAAGGCTTTGCACTCGCTTCCGTTGCCTTCGTTTCGCTTTGCTCGACGGCCAGCTTCGCCCTGGCCGCATCACCCAGTGCATGTCAACTTCCGCTGCCGCCTGTCGCCGCTACTCGCTCCAGCATCTTCAACCCCCAGCAGGAGCAGTGGCTGAGCCAGGCTGAAGCTGACCTGGTTGAGCGCGGCCTGACGTTGCAGCCGGAATCGGCTAGCGCCTACGTAAACCGGATAGGCGAGCGGCTGGTTGCGGCCTTGCCACCGCCCGCAGCACCGTACTCGTTTCACGTCTTCGAATCCGACAGCCCTGGCGCATTTGCTCTTGCCGGAGGCCGCGTATACGTTAGCCGCAAACTGCTGCTCGACGCCCGCAATGTAGACGAAGTTGCAGCCATGCTGGCCCACGAGATCGGCCGCGCATACATTCACCATTCGGCATCGCTGGTCACGCTGCGGCTTGAGAAACTGCTCAACGTTCACTCAGTTGGCAACCAGGCCGATATTGAGGACAAGCTTGAACTGCTGCTGAACGTCCCTCCCACCGAGGCTTCCGATCCCAAACCAGGTGACCGTGACAAGGATGAAATGCTAGCCGATCACGTGGCTCTGTATGTGCTGATCAAGGCCGGCTACGTTCCTGAGGCACTCGCCTCATTTCTCGATCGCAGAGCCGGCGACCCTGGCATAGCGATAGACATAATTGACGAGCTCTTTGACTTTGAGTCGGACCCCAACGTTCGCGGACCTCAAGCGCATAAGGTGTACGGCGAACTTCTCTCGGCTTGCCGCAATCCCAGGCCGCGGTACCGGCCCGGCTTCAAGGCTTATGAAGACGCGCTCAAAGACTCGCGCATCGATCCAACGCTGCCTCCTTCCAACGGGCTTAATTTCATCGAGCTCACGCCGCCCATGAATCCGGCGCTGCTGAACGTGCGCCTGAGCCCAGACGCCAATTATGTGCTGGCCCAGGACGAGTCGCAGATTCATGTGCTGAGCGCGAAACCGCTCAAGCTGCTTTTCTCCATCGATGCGCGCGGCGCGAAGATGGCCCAGTTCACGCCTGACTCGAAGAGTTTGGTTTTTTCCTACGCCGGGCCGCGCGTGGAGAACTGGGATGTGGCCTCTCGGCAGAGAGTCGGCGTTTTGGACTGGGTGGACTACGATGGCTGCACGCAAAACAGTTTGTCGCCCGACGGACTCACATTCGCCTGTCTCAGCGCCGACGAAGGGAGACACTCGCTATGGCTTATCAACCTGAGCGATGGCGCGATGATCTATCAGAACTCGGACCCCATAGATCTAGAGAACATGCTGACTGCGCCACTGAACGCGCGATCAAGATGGAGCCAGGACGGGCGATATTTTCTCTATTCCGGGCAAGATATGCAGGTCTCTGTCGACCTCAAGACGGAAAAGAGCGGCGCTTTTGCAGCGCCGCCTGACATTGTGCCCGACAGCCAGATACAATTCGTCGATTCCAACCGGCTTCTTTACCTCTGCAGCCCCGATCTTTTTGCGTCGAGCGCGCGAGGCAAATTATGCTATGCCACGTTTCCGGGCGGCGAAATCCAAAGCATGTTCAATCTTGATGAGACGTTGTGGATGGCGCCGGTCACGCGCGGCCCGCACGTTCTTGTGGGCCCCTACGATGGGGCGGCGGCGCGGGTGCTTGATGCCGCAACCGGCAACCTGGGGCAAAAGTTCAAACTCGAGACTGTCGATCTTTCCGGAGATACGGTAGCGTACGAGGCCGACGAGGGCGGGTTAGCAGTGGGCAAGCTGAATGGTCCATTGCAAACCGCGCCGCTGCCGGTCACGCCGATTCGCTCATTTGAAGCTGCTGCGTTCAGCGCCGATGGTCGCTACCTTGCTTTGAGCGATCGTGCGCGTGGCGCGATCTGGGATTTAACCACTGGAAAACGGCTCAAGGTCACTCATCCTTTCCGCGCAGCGGCATTCAACGGCCGCGGAGAGCTTGAAGCGATCCAAGTGGAGCAGGAGTTGAAACCCGCCGGCAATGGATCGATCGATCGTGAGACGGCCAAGGCAGCGTCGAACTTCAGTATCGGCGCCACGTCAATTCAATTCGGCGATGTGATTGTGGGGGTAAAGCCGCGGACCAACGGCTCGGTCGTGCCGGATGCGGATCTGAACGTCATTGACGCCGCGACTAAAGCGGAGCTCTGGTCGAGGAATTTCTCTGCAGGAATGCCCCGGGTATTGACCTCAGAAAGCGGCCGAATGCTGCTGCTGATGCCGTGGGACAGCAAAGCGCGCGAAGAGGAACTCCGTTCTCGCAAGGACGCCTTGATCCGGACGTCCGATCTCCAAAAGAAGGAAGACAAAGATGGGTTGTTGATCGAGGTTGTCGACAGCAGGACCGGAGCGACTGAAAGGCTGGTTCACGTTCCAACCGTCGAGTCAGTGGTTGGCATATCAGCGTATGTGGTGCTCTTCGGAAACCTGCTGGCAGTGGAGGGGGCGCACAACAACACCACGGTCTATCGCGAGACCGATGGGGCTCGTCTCTTCGCGCTCTTCGGCACAGTTCTGACTGGAGACAGCAGCCTGGGACTGATTGCCGCGCGCAATCGCCCGCAGGAACTTTCGCTCTATAGCGCTGCAACAGGCAATCATTTGAGCGACTGGACGTTGGATGGCCCGGTTCTCGCCGCCCGCATTATTCCTGAGAAAAAACTTCTGCTGGCTCTGACTGCTTCGCAAAAGGTGTACAGGTTTGATCTACCGGCCGCGGCTACGGATTCGGCGCACTGAGCTGGCGACCAAGATCGTGTACCGCCGGTCTCCAGACCCACCGGAAAACTCTGCGCGGGCAAGAAGCGCCAGGGCACGACTTCGGCCCGTTACAGCGCGTTTTCGCCGCGCTCGTCGTTGCGGATGCGGATGGCTTCGTCGACCTTGGTGATAAAGATTTTTCCGTCGCCGATGCGCCCCGTTCGGGCGGCGCCCACAATGGCCGCAATGGCCTTTTCCTTCATCTCGTCGTGAACCACCATCTCGATCTTCACCTTGGGCAAAAGGTCCACGGTATATTCGCGGCCCCGGTAGAACTCGGTATGGCCCTTCTGGCGGCCGTGGCCGCGGGCCTCGAGAATTGTCATCCCCTCAATGCCTGCTTCAAGCAGCGCATCCTTGACAGCGTCCAGCTTTGAGGGCTGGAGAACAGCTTCGATCTTGAGCATACGTAAAATGCCTCGTTGGCTAGCGTAACAGGCGACACGGCACGCTGGCTGTCGCCGCTCTTCAAATTTATCGCCCGCCCGGTACTCTTTTGGCTCCGCCATTCTGCGGCGTTCCCTACCCTGGATTGTGGTTCCAACTCCGGGGCGGTAAACCTGCTCCCGTCCGTCCCGATATAGTACTTCGAAACATCGGTGAAATGAAATGTTTCGAGCCTTGCCTGACGTGAAAATACTGCGTCAGGAGTTGAAGTCGTAACCCTCTTCGCCGTGCTGCGAAACATCCATGCCGGCCGCCTCCTGCTCCGGAGTCAGGCGCAGGCCCATTGTCTTATCCACCGCAAACAGCAAAATCAGCGTGCCCGCAATCGACACTCCCCATGAGATGCCGACCGCCGCAAGCTGGTTGATAACTTGTCCCCAGTGGCCGTCGATGCCGCCGGTGGCTACGCCCTTGCCATAAATCGGGTTGATGACCGATGCCGCAAAGATGCCGGTCAGGATAGCGCCCAGCGTTCCGCCCGCTCCGTGTACGCCGAAGGCGTCGAGCGAGTCATCGTAACCGAACAGGCTCTTCACCTTGAACACCATGAACGAGCAGAAGAACCCGGCAGCCAGGCCAATCACCAGTGCCGACATGGGCTGAACAAACCCCGATGCAGGCGTGATGGCCACCAGGCCGGCAACCGCTCCTGAAATCGCGCCCAGGGCCGTCGGCTTGCCGTTGTGAAACCACTCAAAAATGGTCCAGCCCAGCGCCGCGGTTGCCGTGGCAAAGTGGGTGTTGATAAATGCGCTCGTGGCCAGCGGGGTTGCGCCCAGCGCACTGCCCGCGTTGAATCCGAACCAACCTACCCATAGCAGGCACGCGCCAATAAAGCTCAATACCAGCGAGTGCGGAGCCATTTTGGTGTGGGGATAGCCCAGGCGTTTGCCCAGGTAGAGCGCCGTGATTAGCGCCGAGACGCCCGAAGTGATGTGCACCACCGTGCCGCCTGCGAAATCGAGCGAGGGAATCTTGCCGCCATTCGCATTGAGCAGGCCGCCTACGCCCCACACCATGTGCGCCATGGGACTGTAGACCACGATCGACCACAGCGAGAGAAAGACCGCCATTGCGCTGAACTTCATGCGTTCGGCAAAAGCGCCGCAGATGAGCGCCGGCGTGATGATGGCGAACATGAGCTGGTAAATCATGTAGGTCTGCTCGGGAATGGTCTGCACGTAAAAATTCTGCGGATCCACGACATTCGACACTCCCCTGAGAAACAGATGATCGAAGCCGCCGATAAACAGGTTGCCGTGCCCGAAGGCCAGCGAATAGCCGCAAATGGCCCATATGATGGTCACCATGCACATCATGGCGAAGCTCTGCATCATGGTGCCGAGAATGTTTTTTCTGCGCACCAGGCCGCCATAGAAAAGCGCGAGGCCCGGGCCCGTCATCAGCAGTACCAGCGCGGCGCTGGTCAGCATCCACGCATTGTCGCCTGCCGACTGCGCGTTTTGTACCGCCTGCTGAAGAGCGGCAATCTGCGCCTGCGTTGCGGGCGCTGATGCAGGAGCGGTTTGGGCGGCCATTGGAAGAGAGAAAGAAATCGATGCAAACAGGAGCAGGAAATACGTACACAATCGGGACATTAATTTTTCGCTCCGAGATAATGGCGTCCGCGCTATCGCGCGGCTTTCTCAATGGCCACAGGAATCCAACAAGAGGCCTGCAGCCGTCCAAAGAGAAAAGCGAAATGCGAGTGCGCTTTAGAACATTTTCAAGGCCAGCAAGCCAGAACGCAAGTTTCCAGGTAAATCTTGATTGCTTCCTTATGACTTTATTGGGAAAGAGGCACGGACCGAAGCTGGTTTGCGCGCAATGGCGTTCCCGGCCGACCTGCCGTCCGGCTGAGTCGCCGCCTGCGTTATATTGGATATATGGCCCCAGCGTTGGAGCGCGATCGTTATCTCTTCGGCAACATGGAGAGCAGCGGCAAAAACCGCGCCAAACTGCAGGAAGTGAGCTATGGCTACGAGCAGCCCGAGGGAGTCTTCCTCACCACGCTCGACTTCGCGGTCAATTGGATAAGAAAAAGTTCGCTCTGGCCTATGACCTTCGGCCTGGCCTGCTGCGCCATTGAAATGATGTCGATGGGCGCTTCCCGCTTCGACATTGCCCGCTTTGGAGCTGAGGTTTTCCGCCCCTCGCCACGCCAGTCGGACCTCATCATCATCGCCGGTCGCGTATCGCAGAAAATGGCCCCGGTCATCCGCCGACTCTACGACCAAATGCCCGAGCCCAAATGGGTTATCTCAATGGGAGCCTGCGCAACATCAGGTGGCGTGTTCAACAATTACGCGCTGCTGCAGGGGGTCAACCAGGTCATTCCGGTCGATGTCTATGTCCCCGGATGCCCGCCCCGGCCTGAGCAGCTTATCTACGCCATTACCCTTCTGCAGGAAAAAATCCTTCGCGAACCCCGCAGCCTGCTCAAAACCCTCAACGTCGAATAAGATTCCCGAATTCGCCCGTTCGAACACTCTGGCCGCACCCGAGTGCCGGGTGACCGCTTATTCTGTCTTCAGGCCCCACAGCATGAACAATCTCATGCCGATGACCCCTTCCCCGATCGACTAAAAGGAGGGATTGTGCCCAATCCCCAGAAGCCCGGCCTGTCAGACAATTCCATTGGCGCAATCGCCTATCTTACCCCCGGGCCCGCGTTTTTCTTTCTCGCCATCAGGCGCTATAACAAGAGGCCTTACGTCCGATTCCACTCCTGGCAATCCATCGTATTCAACGCTTTTGTATTTCTCTTCTGCCTTGCGTTGAAGCTTTTGCTGCCGTTTGCCAAGTTCCTCGGGCCACGCGTGCTGCTGGGCGTGTGGTGTGCTGTCTTTCTGGTCGTCTTCCTCTTATGGCTGTGGTGCGTGGTGGGCGCGTTGAATGGCAAGCGTTACATGCTGCCGATCATAGGCGCATGGGCCGACGAGCAGGCCTACCGGTAGCGGGCGGTGCGACCGTCGGACCAAAGCGTGCGGATATGAGTAACTCACTGCTTGGACGCGGGAAAGCAGATTGGCCGCGACCCCTCAGTTCGACGAGGTTGCTTTTTGGTCCTTTGACTGCAACTCGTTTACCACCTGCCTCACATTGGGAACCGAAGTCGCGATCTGTTCGGCCTGCGCGCGCACGGAATTCGAGGCGACGTCACCGGTTAAAGTAACGACGCCATTTTTCACGTCGTACTTTACGTTTTTATGCAGACCATACTGGATCAGCGCGGCATCCAGGTTTTTCTCGATGCCTGAATCGAGATCGGAATTCATTGCCTTGGCAGCGCTCGCGTCACCAGTTTGGACCACGGCGATCTGATCCGCAACTACCTGCCCAGCCGCGATCGCTTTCGCAATCCCTTCGGCCTGCGTTCTGTCCGCGTCTGCTGCAACATGTCCTCCAAGCGTCACTACGCCCTTGTCTCGATCCTGACTTACTGAAACATCTTTAAGACCGGCTTGATCGAGCGATTTACGGACGCTGCTGGAAACATCGGGTGACTGCGTAGCCGTCTTTTGGCAGCCCATCAGCACGGCGGCAATCGTCAGCGCGAAGAATCCTATCCAGAACACCTTCAGCGATTTCATAACATTCCTTTCGCAAACTGCAGGAGTCATCCGCCAAGATCACGCATCAGCCGGTTCCTTCGGGCTCATTCGAGGTAGGAACTGACGCGGACCTTCGACGGGCATATAGGTAGCTATTTGTCTATTACTTTCTCGATCTGTCCGATCTTCTTTTGCACTTTTCCAGCCGTCTTTTCATCATGGCCTTCGGCTTCGAGATTCGCATCGCCTGTTACTTTGCCGGTTGTGATTTTGATGGCGCCCTTCACTTCGTGTGCCGTTCCCTTAAGTTCGTCTTTAGTCCCGTTTTTCATTTGGTTCACCCTCGCTTGATTTGAATTGACTGGTTTGATCCAGCATTTCTGTTTTGAGCTCCTTGGCGGCTGGCAGCTTACCCAACGGTTTCAGAGACTCGAACTCACTGAAGGGAAGATAGAAACAGTCTGAGCATTGCGTCTGGCCAATATCGCTCATGTTGGCGTTTGATGCCTCGGCAATTGAATCTGTCGCCAGAGCTACGAGTCCTATTTCTTCTTAAATTCGTTCTGAAAAGGCTGGGGACAGAGGGCCTATCTACATCACTCAGTTTTTTTGAAATTGAGTGAGCGCAGACGACAAGTGTTCACTATTGAGCATCTCTCGTACTGAAGACCATGCAAGTCTGGGTGAAGTTGGTCGCTGAGACGCGCGGGGCATGAAACCGCTCATTGGGATGGTGACTCGGATGGAATCTTACCGGTGCAAGATGGCTGCAATTGAGATCGACGATCCTCGCGGCAAAGGCCTGCTTACGGGCGTGGCAATTGAGGTGGAGGATCCGCGGTGCAGGAATCTGAAAGCCAACGGGACAATTGGGTTAGAAGAGAGCTGGAGCAACCGCGTTGGGATTGCGATGGAAGACGCACGCTGCCAAAACCTCGGCAACTGGTGACGAGGGCTTTGAATGGGGCCATGGCAACACTTTGGCCCTGCGAATAACTCTTTAGAGTTCAAACACAAAACCCGATTCAATCGGTTAAATAAACCGGGAATCGCATTCAGAAATGAAGGAGAACGAAAATGATCATAGTAGTCATTATTGTGCTGGTGCTCCTGTTTGGTGGGGGCGGCGGATACTACGGCTACAACCGTTGGGGCGCAGGCGGAGGAGCCGGCATAGGCCTCGGCACCATATTGCTTATCTTGCTGGTGTGCTATCTGCTCGGGCTGTTCAGATAGAGCCGGTTGGCATTGCTTGATCCTGAGTTCGCTGGCGCGGAATATCGGCGGGGCTGTCTGCATGAGACCGTCAGCGAAGTTCTGTCGATACGGTCCCCAAATCGGGAACTGATCGCTCCTTGTCCTGATCCCGGGCCATTACCCTCATAAGTTCCATGGGGCATGCCGCGCCAAGCAGGCCTCCGATTCAATCCTTTGTATACTTGAAGAAATGAACCACGGAGCGTTTTTCCCCGCATGAGCATTGCTCGCAAGTGCGATCTTCCCGGCTGTTCTCTACAAAGACTCGCACTCACCGCAGTTTTGTTTTTGGCAGTTTTAGCGGCTCCGCCGTTGCAGGCGCAGTCTGCCTGGAAGGTTGTCGGTCCTGACGGGGGTGATGCGCGGTCCTTTGCCGCCGATCCGGCGAACCCCGGCCACCTCTACCTGGGCACCACAAACAGCTGGCTCTACGAGTCGCAGGATGCGGGCGCCACCTGGCATCGGCTGGCCAAGCTCGACCCCGAAGACGGTTACGTTCTCGACAGCATCGTGGTCGATTCCTCAAACCCCTCAAATCTTTACGTGGGCGCATGGAAAGACAGCTCCGGCGGCGGCTTGTGGATAAGCCACGACGCCGGCCACAAATGGACTGGAGTTTCAAGCCTGAAGGGACAGCCGGTCCACGCTCTCATCCAGGCACCCTCCGATGCCCGCACCCTCTTCGCCGGCACCCTTGAGGGCGTTTATCGCACCAGCGACAGCGGCGGAACCTGGATCCGCATCAGCCCCGAAGGCAGCAAAGAAATTCACGAAATTGAGTCGCTCGCAGTCGATCCGCGTGATCCCGACATTCTTTACGCCGGCACCTGGCACCTGCCGTGGAAGACGACGGACGGCGGCAAAAACTGGAGCAACATCAAGAAGGGCGTGATTGTCGACTCCGATGTTTTCTCGATCATTGTCGATCCTGATAAGCCGCGCGTGGTCTACATGAGCGCTTGCAGCGGCATATATAAGAGCGACAACGGCGGCGATCTCTTTCGCAAGATTCAAGGCATTCCAACCGAGGCACGCCGAACCCGAGTATTGAGGCAGGACCCCGAAAATCGCGAAACTGTGTACGCCGGAACGACCGAAGGCCTCTACAAAACCGACAATGCTGGCCGCACCTTCCGCCGCATGACAGGGCCTGAGGTCGTGGTGAACGACGTATTCGTCGAT
>Ga0265338_10002846_pt1 | contig 25285 bp, 23 predicted proteins | sample 42126metaG_FD_193579 | JGI IMG/M metagenome (GOLD analysis project Ga0265338, IMG submission 193579) | Rhizosphere microbial communities from Carex aquatilis grown in University of Washington, Seatle, WA, United States - 4-21-26 metaG | ecosystem: Host-associated > Plants > Roots > Rhizosphere... | reverse complement strand
CCTTAACTAGGATGGTTGGCTGAGGAAAAACTTAAAAAATCCAAGCGGTTTGACAGATACAGCGCCAATCACTAACATTAAAGATGCCTTGGAGGGGCCCCTCATTTTCACCGATCGTTTCAAACTCATAATTCGCCGGATTGCAACCGGGTTTAGCCTGGCTGCACTCCTAATTTCGTTTACGGGTACAGCCTACGCCGACAGTTTTGACGATCAAATCAACGCCTTAAAAGCTCAGGCGGCCAACCAGCAAAGCAGCGCCGACGCCCTGCATGCCCAGGCCACCAATTACCAACAGCAAGTTGCTCAATACCAGGCTCAAATCAACGCGCTCAATGCTCAAATCGCGGTTGGCCAAGCGCAAGTTGCCAAGCTCAACGCCCAGATTGCCGACGCTCAGGCGAAAATGGCCGAGCAAAAAAGTGTACTGTCGGCCGATATCAAGGCCATGTATCTCGCCTCCGGCGTGACCCCCCTGGAAATGCTGGCGTCATCCAAAAATATCAGCGATTTCTTTGACCAGCAGGAGTATCAAGACTCCATCAAAAACAAAATCCAGACCGCCATGGATCAGATCATCCAACTCGAAGCTCAGCTCGAGGGACAGCAAAAGAACCTGCTCGGCATCTTGAGCGCCCAGAACGCCCAAAAGCAGCAACTATCCGCCACTCAAAGCCAAATGGCGGCCTTGCTCGCCACCGCCCAGCAAAGCGCGGCCGCGGCCGATGCCCAAGTAACCGCCTCCAATTCTCAAATCGCCTCGCTACGCCAGCAACAGGCCGCCGCCCTGGCCGCCGCCTCACGCGTCTTTAGCGGCACCATCCCTGGCGCATCCGGTGGCTCCGGCGGCGCCTGCGACTCTGGACACGGCAACGGCGGCTACCCCATGGCCTGGTGCAATGCCCCTCAGGATTCCATCACCACCCCCTGGGGCTACAGTCGCGAATGCGTTTCCTGGGCCGGTTGGCGCCGTAGCCAGCTCGGCCGTACTGCCTATGGCTGGGGCAACGCCAACCAGTGGGCCAGTGGCGCCCGGGCGGCCGGCCTGCGCGTGGACAGCTCACCCGAAGTCGGCGCCATCGCGCAAACCAGCGCCGGTCCCTTTGGCCACGTCGCGGTCGTCGAGGCCATCGAAGGCTCCACCGTTGTTGTCAGCGAAATGAATTACGACGACGCCGGTCATTACCGTCTGGGCGCCTATCCCGTGTCATATTTTGTCTACATACATTAAGGATACCCATTGCGAAACGTTAAACTCTCCAACGTCAAAGTTCCCCCTGTCCTGCTCAGCGTCATCGGCGGCCTGATCATCGCCGGAGTGGCTTTCTACGCCGGCGACGCATTCGGCCCCAATGTCAGCCTGCCGGGTCTGCCGGCGGTTGGCAGCCTCAATTATTCCGGCCTCAACCCGATTTACGACCTGCTCAAGCGCAATTTCGACGGTAACGTCACCCCCACTGCTGCCCTCGACGGCGCCAAGGCGGGGCTGGTAGCCTCGGCCGGCGACCCGTACACTGAATACCTCAATGAAACCCAAGCCACAGCTCTAAATGACGACCTCACCGGCACGCTGTCCGGCATCGGTGCCGAAATCGGCCTCAAAAACGGTGCTATCACCGTCATCGCACCCGTCGCCGGCACCCCCGCCGATAAAGCCGGCATCCGGGCTGGCGACATCATCGCCGACATCAATGGCGTTGACACCACCAACATGAATGTTGATACCGCCGTCGGCAAAATCCGCGGCAAGGCCGGCACCCAGGTTAAGCTCAAAATCGACCGCGCCGGCTCCCAGGAGCCCCTCACGCTCACCATCACGCGCGCACAAATCACCGTGCCAAGCGTGAAATGGAGTATGAAAAACGCCAACATCGGCTACATCAACGTCACCCAATTCGGCCCCGACACGGCACAGCTCATGGACCAGGCCGCCGGTGATCTCAAAAACCAGGGTGCCACCAAGATCATCCTCGACCTGCGCGACGATCCGGGTGGTTACCTCGACGCCGGCGTATCAGTCGCCTCGGAATTCCTGCCGCAAGGCAAAACCATCGTGTCCGAGCGCAAAGGCCCCAACGGCCAAACCACCGTCGACACGCTCACCGCCAAAGCCGGCGGCCAGCTCATCGGCCTGCCCACGATCGTACTCATAAACGGCGGTAGTGCCTCGGCCTCTGAGATTGTCTCGGCCGCCCTCCACGACAACGGCGCCGCCAGGTTAGTCGGGCAGACCAGCTTCGGCAAGGGCAGCGTCCAGCAAATTATGAACCTGCCCGGCGGCGCCGAACTCAAGGTTACTGTGGCTCACTGGTACACCCCTAACAGCATCAACATCGGTCATGCTGGCATCAACCCTGACATCACCGTAGGCCTGTCCACCGATGACTACAATGCCGGACGCGATCCCCAGCTCGACAAAGCCTTGCAGCTGCTGCAGTAAACCATTATCATTAACTGCAGATGGAGTGGCACGAACGCCCAATCCTGGGCGTACGGGGCTGATTTGTTGAGAGGAGTGCAGTGGCACAAAATAGTCAGACCAAATACATCTTTGTAACCGGGGGAGTACTCTCCGGACTCGGAAAAGGCATCACCGCGGCTTCTTTAGGCACTATCCTAAAAGCCCGCGGTTTTTCAGTAAATCTGCAAAAACTTGATCCCTATTTCAACACCGACGCCGGCACCTTAAACCCCGCCGAACACGGCGAGGTTTTTGTAACGAAAGATGGCGCCGAAACCGATCTCGACCTGGGCCACTACGAACGCTTTTTGGATGAGGAGCTTACCGCCACCAGCTCGGTTATGAACGGCCGAGTCTATGCCAAAGTCATTGCCGACGAACGCGAAGGCAAATACCTCGGCAAGACGGTCCAAATCATTCCGCATGTCACCAACGAAATCCAAAACTACATTTTGTCGGCCAGCCAGGGATTCGATTTCCATATCGTGGAAGTCGGCGGTACCGTCGGCGACATTGAGTCGCTGGCCACCCTGGAGGCCATCCGCCAACTGCGGCGCAAAGTAGGCTCCTCGCGAACGTTCTACGTCCACGTTGTCTACCTGCCATTTTTGGAGGCCTCACACGAGTTAAAAACCAAGCCCGCCCAGAATGCCGTGCGCGAACTACGCGACGCCGGCATCCACGCCGACGCCATTGTAGCGCGCGCCGAACGCCCCATTGCCCCCAATGTCATCGGCAAGCTGGCGATGTTCTGTGACGTCGACGAAGGCGGCATCGTGCCCATGCCCACCGTCTCCACCGTCTACGAAGTGCCGCTACTCCTCGAGCAGGCCGGCCTCGGCGACTTCATCACCGCCCACCTTGGCATGCGCACCCGCCGCGCCGACATGGCGGGTTGGCGCAGGCTGGTCGATCTGATCAAGCACCCTGACCACACTTCGCTAAAAATCGGCGTTGTCGCCAAGTACATGGACAACGTAGACACTTATTTAAGCGTATTTGAAGCCATAAAGGCGGCCGGTTGGGCTAACCACGTCCGCCCGGAAATCTGTTGGATCGAAGCCGAGGCGCTCGAAAAGGGGGACCTGTCGAAGCTGGAAGGCTACGACGGCCTCTTAGTGCCTGGAGGATTCGGTAAGCGCGGCCTGGAAGGCAAGATCCGCACCGCTCAATTCGCGCTCAAGCACAAAACCCCATACCTCGGCCTCTGCCTCGGCCTGCAGATGGGCGTCATCGCCGCCGCCCGCAACGCCGGGCTCAAAGATGCCACCACCTACGAACTCGACCCTCAGGCCAAAAACAAGGTGATCATCACCATGAACGACCAGGTCGGCAAGGAAAACACCGGCGGCACCATGCGCCTCGGCAATTACCCGTGCGTCATCGAGCGCAATTCCAAGATCGCCAAAGCCTACGGCACCACAAAAATCACCGAACGGCACCGTCATCGCGGCGAGTGCAACAACGATTACCGCGATCAATACGAAGCTTGGGGCATTCGCGCCGTCGGTGTCAGCCCCAACAAAAAACTGGTGGAAATCATTGAAGGCATCGACCACCCGTACTTTGCTGCCAGCCAATTCCACCCCGAGTTCAAATCCCGCCCCGGCCGGCCACACCCGATGTTCGATGGTTTTATCAAAGCCGCCATTGCCGAACATGCTCGACGCAATGCGCAAATTTCAGCAAAAGTAGTATAGTGACAACATGAGCTCCAAAAAACCCCGCATCCTCCTGGTAGAAGACGACCTGGGGCTTGCCACGGCCTATCGCGTACGCATGGAAACTGAAGGATTTGACGTCCGTCACTGCCCCAATGGTGAAGAAGCGCTCCAGGAAGCGCTAGAGTATCATCCTGATCTGATTTTACTCGATATCATGATGCCCAAGATCTCCGGTTTCGACGTCCTGGATATCCTAAAAAACACCAAGCAAACCGCCAACACCAAAGTTATTATCCTAACAGCCTTATCCCAACCAGCGGACCGCCAACGCGCCAAAGACCTCGGCGCCGATGAATTCCTGGTTAAATCTCAAGCCGTCATTTCCGATGTCATGAAACGCATCCGCTTCCACCTCGGCTTGGCGGCTTGAAGGAAGCTAGCGCCGACAGTTGACACCAAGAAGTCGTCCGAGTGGTAGCGAGTGTAGTGCGGCATGGGATTGGTTACAGCCCTTCAAGCTTACCGCTGTACACCTCGCAACGACCCAGGGACAGTAAGCTTATTGCGTAGACCTCCGAGGGAAGTACAAATGTAAAACGACTCAGGTCGCATACGATGCATCCTGAGTCGTTTGGGGCAAGCGGTCCAGAGCGCCGACCTACCCCTGTGACAGCTTTTGCTCATTGAACGGTAACGACCGTGTCCGACTGTACACAGTCTTGGCAAACGACCGTGTACAGTCGGCCCTGAAATGCCTACTGCTTGTCGGTGGGGGCTTTGACAACGAGAAAGTTCTTGTCGAACCAATTCCCGCCGACAACCGCAACGATTACGGCGATGCCCCCTTCTGTCATGCTGTACCAACTGCCCCACCAGAGAGCGACGAGCCCCAGCGCGATGGTCAGAAACAGCGTGAGCGCGATACCATCATTGTCATTAGCGTCAGCTGCGACATTCTTCTTGGCTAATATAACGAGGGGTGGTAAGGTTTCGTTTGTTGATCCGGGAAAACCGGGCCAACTCAGGCGAGATGTGCGCCCAGCAAGTTGCAATACTTGCTGTTACGGCTCACTATCGCGAAACCACTATGAACGGAGGGTTATGCGAAAACGCCCTTGGTGGGCAAGAGTACCCGCTAGCATTGCGAGCGTGGTTACTCTTCTCAGCATCGGATTCGCACATCCAACTCCATCGGCGGCAGCGACTGCCGCCACGTCCACCTCCTCTGCCCCGTCGGGGGCCACGCTGGTAGCGTTTGTTACACCAGCCAGCAAAGCAACCCCGAAAGCCGTATGGGTGTCAGAGGCGCAACTCAATGTTCGAGCTCGACCTAGCACGACCGGTAACGTCCCTCGGTACACCTTGAACTACGGGACAAAGATCATGGTTACCGCGGCCGTGCACGGCCAGGACCCGTATCGTACCGGGCAGAGCAAATGGTACGTGCTAAGTTCAGGCGGCTACGTCTGGGCCGGCGGCGTCACGATCGTCAGTCCGAGCCGAGGCTCACCAGCGACTTTGACCTCGGCATCGGTGCCGACCGGGACGCTGACATGTGCCGGCCTCGAAAGGCTGTGGGAAGACGCGGGCGGCAACCCTGCCCATGCCTTTATGGCAGCTGAGATCGCCATGGCCGAATCGGGCGGGCAGCAATACGCCCTTAGTCCGACAAACGACTACGGCTATTGGCAGATCAACAGCGCCCATGGGGCACTGGCGACGTTCAACGCCCTCGGCAACGCACGTTCGGCGATCATACTGTCGCACAATGGGGCCAATTGGTCCCCGTGGACTACATATACCCTGCGACTGTATGTGGGGCGATGCCGCAGTTAAGTGAAGCTCTTGTGGTTGGGCCGCCATGGCGGCCCAACCACAAGCCTAAGCCACATCGACGGTTTGAATAATGCCCTTAGCCTCAGCAAAAGCATAAGCATTTTGTAACGTATTTATACCTTTATCGGCCTTGGGCTAATAACCCAAGGCCGATAGCAAAGCACGTCCTTACCTATCTGTAAGTTCAGCGAGAACTCCTCTGTTATGAACGAGGCGAAGGCTCTCGAGAGCCTTCGCCCAGCCTCAATTGAATCGGCCGAACGAAGCCATGCAGCGACCTCGATTTGCATAGCATTGAACCCAAGCTCTTTGACCGCGTCTACGGTGTAGTCGGCGTCCCATAGATCTTCCCGCCCGGGAATTTGTGGTGAGGTTTGGGGGACGAACGTCCGAAAGCCGTTGGCCCGTAGAGAGGCTCCGAGTCTATGGTCGATTTCGCCCGTGATACTCGTGCGATTTCGAGTCGCCAATATGACATCGAATTCTCCATACGGCGGCTGCCGAGTAAATCCGTGGAAATCGAGCAGGAGCGGGCAGTAGCCAGCTCGCTCTGCCTGCATGAGAAACATCCGTATTGTCCAGTGGTAGCGTTCCCAGTACGTGCCGACCATATCTAGTTCGAACGCCTCGTCATAGGAACGGTTAAGGTCGCACAGGCTTCTGGGGAGGAACCCTCGCACGATATTGACCGGTGCAATGGTAGCTATATCTCGCACTATCGGCCACACTCGTATGTCACGACCCTTAACGCCATGTACACGTTGCGGAACAAGCCCCTCAAGTTCTTCGCTCGGCAATGTATCGTGCGGGATGGATATCGTTACAGGCGATATCCACGCTGGCCGGAGAGTCAGAAGAAAGTCGTTCTGATGTATGGTGTAGCCAGCACCAATGAGGTTCATATCCACTCCTCTGATTGGAGGTGCACTCGGGTAACAAAAAACCGCCCGAGAAGACGGCTCACCAACCAAACAAGCTGTTACGCCGGCTTCTCAGTCTGTGAATGAATGAGCCTCCGTAAAACCGGACCAGGTTGTACAACGTGTATTAATCAGCATTGCGCACTTACTTTTCCGTGGCGTTACTTCTCGTCGATAACCGAAACAAACTTACGCGGCACACGGCTGCCGGTAAACTTCTGTATCCGCTTGGTCGAAAACTTCACGATACCGTCACGCATTGCAAACAAAGTGTGGTCCACGCCCACTGCCACGCCAGTACCCGCTTCCATGCGGGTACCACGCTGGCGCACCAACACACCCCCGGCCCGCACGAATTGACCGCCAAACAGCTTAACACCCAGGCGCTGGGATTGACTGTCGCGCAAGTTTTTGGCTGTACCGCCGGCTTTTGTGTGTGACATGGCTTAAACTTTCCTCAAAAATAATACTTGCCGCCCAACTATCTGACCCTCGCGAGCGTACAGCAGGGGAGTGCGGACGTGGCTAAATCGTTTAAAAGTGTAGCCTAATCTGGACAGTTCGTCAACTAAGCCCACCTCGCTCCAGTTTTTACCCATACGCCAAGCCGGCACACACAGGGTAACCTCGGCTCCGGATGGCAATTGAACTGCCCAACTCATCAAGCTTTGCTTATAAAGAGCCAAAATATCACTTTTAATCGTCTCTAGCCGACCTGCCGTGGGGGACTGACTCAAATTCGGCCCCAAATACCCCTCGCTAACCACCGCGCAACCCTCGGGCAACCGCACCTCGCGCGCATCGGCTTGCTTTATCACCCAACGCGGCAAGGGAGTGGGGGTTTCAGGTCGATCATCCAACCACTCCAGGTTGGTAAGCGTCGCTGCCACCATTTCGCCGGCCAAGTCCGAACCATGCACCTCGCGACCCTGTAACAACGCCTCCATTAGAACCACACCGGTCCCGCAAAACGGATCGACCACCACCGGCGCACTAGTTGTGTTTACGAGCACCTGCGCCAACTTGGGTGGCAGCATCCCGACCTTGGCACTGCGGCCTGGTCGGCCATAATCGCGCTGCGAGTACCAATCGATATCCTGCACACCCGTGGTTTGCGCCACCACCATTTCGTTACCGGCCACCACCACCAGCAGCTCAAACCCGTCCTCGATCACCCGGTTGTGGCGAAGTTCAGCCGCACTCACCGCCAATCCCTTGGCTGGCGCCACCAACCGCACGGGTCCTCGCTCACGCAGCTGTTTTTTGAGCTGCAGCCCGGCAGCCTTGAGGGCCTGCGGCTCCGCCTTCAACCCGTAAGCACTCAAGGCAAACGGCGTCTTCGATCCACCCATCGGCAACGCAGTTACATCAAGCGGCAACTCCCGCAAGGACGCTGGCTGTCCGCGATACAATACCCGGCCCACCTTAACGGCTCCACCCAGCCGCGCTACATCAACGCTATCCGACACCAACGCCGCCTGCCGTCCAAACGGCGACACCGCCGCTGATCCGAGCAACGATTCCAGCTCGGCCAAGCCAAATTCGGGCTGCCGGCCCAATATTACCAGGTAACTAAACAAGGACATAATCACCACATTATAGCAAATTATCTAGCTCATTACCAATCCCGCCTGCAGCCATAAGCTATAATGCAGCTATGAACTTGCGCCGCTTCCTCATTCTCATCGGCGTCCTGGGCATTATCCTGCTCATCTTCAGTACGTTCGGCAATCCCAGCACCATCGTCCATGCCTTTTCGCAAGTCCGCTGGTATGTCGTCCCGCTGGTCATCGCAGCGCAAATCATCAGCTACTACTACAACGCCCGCTATTACCAGGAATTTTTTGCCATCTTCGGTCACAACGTCAGCTTCCGGCGGCTGTACGAAGCCTCGTTGGCAGTAGTGTTCGCCAACCAGGCCATCCCATCCGGCGGCGTCGCCGGCACCACCTACCTCGCCGAAGCCGTCAAAGGCTCTGGCGTTGCGGCCGGCCAAACCACCCTGGCCCAATTAAACCGTTACATTTTCACCTTCCTGTCGTACTTCATCGTGCTCGCTTTTGGCTTCCTCATGCTGTTATTCGGCAACGATCTAGATAAGGTCTCGGTCCGCTTCATGATTTTGTTAATGGTCATTGTCCTGGCCGCCGGGTTCGTCCTGCTGGCGGTGTTCTCCGAACGCTCCCGCCTCGAAATCCTACTGGCGCCCATCATCCGAGCATTAAATAAAAGCGGCCGCCTACTGTTTCGCCGCCGGCGCAAGCCGCTCGTCAGTACCGCACAACTTAGCGCGTTCCTGGACGAGTTCTACCACGGCATCCGCGAAATTCTTGGGCACAAAGGCCAGTGGCCGGCACTCCTCTGGTGGTCGCTCGGCGGCAACCTGGCCGAAGTCGCCACGCTGTACGCCGTGTTCATCGGCTTCGGCAGCTGGCCCAACCCCGGCATTGTCATCAGCGCCTACACCCTCGGCATTGCTGTCTCCGTCGCCGGCGTGCTCGTTAACGGCATCGGCGTCTACGAAGCCGGCCTCATCGGCACCTTCACCGCCCTCGGCATCCCGTTTAGCCTGGCCTTCGCCGTCGTCATCGTGTACCGCATCTTGAGTTTCGTACTGTTCCTGCCACCCGGCCTGCACTACTACCGCAAGCACCTCAAAGAAGCGGCGTAAATCATGACTAATACCTTGCCAGAGGCAGAAGTTACCCAAGTCACCAAATTATTATCAATGCTCGAGCCTGGCTTTCTCCCATTTGAATTATTTCATCAAATTGCTCGCCTCGTTGTGACACCAATTATCGAACTCGTCCCGCTACGGGTCTCAGCCACCGGAAGTGTCGAGATTCTCCTTCTGCCAAGACCGGCCGACGACCCAATCTGGCCCGGCCAACTCCATGTACCCGGAACAGTCATTCGAGCCACCGATTCACCTCATTCGTTCCACGACGGCTTACAACGGACCGTAAACGAATTAGGCGACGGCGACATCGGGGTCCCCGTATTTGTTAAAAATCTGCTTCATCCCTCAGGCCGGGGGATGGAGGCGACACAAGTCTACTGGGTAGAAATTAAGAGTCAGCCCCGAATAGGCAAATTCTACTCCGCAGACAAGTTACCGACTCTCATCGTCAAAACGCAGCTCGACTTCATCCCTGACGCCATCGCACATTTCAAAGCCAACCGGATAGCGTAAGATAACTACATGGAGCCACAGATCATCACGGTCACCGAGTTCGTCTCGATCATTAACGAGACGCTCAAATTCGCCTACCCGCAGGTCATTGTGGAGGGGGAAGTTTCAAGTTTTAAGGTCAACCGCGGCCAATACGTCTTTTTTGACCTAAAAGACCAAGACAACACCCTAAACTGCTTCATGATGCTGGCGCAAATGAAAATGCCGCTCGAAGATGGCATGAAGATCCGCGTTACCGGCTCGCCCAAGGTCACCAAATTTTCCAAATTCTCGCTGACCGTACGCGGCTATGAGCTGGCAGGGGAGGGCGCACTCAAACGCGCCATGGAGCTGCTCAAAAAAAAGCTGGAAGGGGAGGGGCTGTTCGACCCAGCCCGCAAACGCCCGCTCCCAGCCTACCCCCGGCGCATCGGCCTGATCGCCTCCGCCGCCTCAGCCGCCTACGCCGACTTCATGAAAATTTTGAACGCCCGCTGGAGCGGGGTAGAAGTGCTGCTGGCCGACGTAGCCGTACAGGGGCAACAGGCACCGGACGAAATTGTGGGCGCGCTGCAATACTTTAATCAACTGCCCGATCCCGCCGATGTACTGGTCCTCATCCGTGGCGGCGGTTCGCTTGAGGACTTGAGCGCGTTTTCGACCGAGCCGGTGGCGCGCGCAGTCGCTGCCAGCCGCACGCCCATTATCACCGGAGTGGGGCACGAAGTGGATTTCTCATTGGCCGACTATGCGGCCGACCTGCGCGCTGCTACGCCCTCCGATGCCGCCCGCCTGGCGGTGCCGGACCGACGCGAACTGCGCGCTCACGTTGAACACCTCATCAGCCGCAACGACAGCCTATTGCGCGCCAACCTGGCCGACAAACGCAGCCGCTCCGACCGGCTGCTCAGCCGCCTCGAAGCCAACCTGCGTCGCCCCCGCGAGCACCTCGAGCACCTCACGCGCACGCTCGAGCTATCCGCCGCTCATGTGCTAACCGACCGCCAGCATCGCCTGCAAACGCTCGAGCGCCTGCTAAAAAGCTATGACCCACGGGCGGTGCTCGAACGCGGCTACGCTATTGTCCGCCGCGACCATGCCGTCCTGCGCGACCCCAAAGACGCAAGCGACGGCGATGTCCTGTCAATTCAGCTGGCCAAAGGTCAGCTCAGCGCCCGCACGATGCGTGATACAATCTGATCAATGCCAACCGACCAATTCAATTTCGAGAAAGCCTTAAAAGAGCTAGAGGATATCACCGGCTGGTTTGAGAGCGGCGATGCCAACCTCGATCAGGGCCTGGCTAAATTCGAACGCGGGCTCGAATTGGCCGGCCAATTAAAAAAACATCTCGCTGAAATTGAAAACCGGGTCGAAAAAATCAAACAAAAATTCGCCCCCACCGATACCGCCGGCACACTACCATCAGAACTCCCCGAACCCAACGACGACCAGCCACCCCTCGGCGACCCCCCCGGCGACGACACCCAAACCGGCCTGTTTTGATTTACATCGTTATTTTCGCGCTCATCGTAGCCGCTTTCGCCTTCGCAGGCCTAGCCGGCGCGCCCTATGTCCCCATCCACCGCCGCAATCAAGCCGCCCTGCTCAATCTGATTGACCTTAGGCCCGGCCAAACGTTGGTTGATCTCGGCTCCGGCGACGGCCAACTGCTGCGAGCCGCCGCCAAACGCGGCCTGCACGCCATCGGCTACGAAATTAACCCGGTCATGGTGGCAGTCTCATGGCTCGTGTGCTGGCCGTACCGACAGCGTGTCACTATTCGCCGTGCCAACATTTGGCACACCACCCTTGCCCCCGCCGACGCTATCTATGCCTTTCTCATGCCCCGCTTCATGTCCCGGCTCGATGCCAAACTGACAGCCGAGATTAAACAACCCACCGTCGTCATCTCCTACGTTTTCCCGATTCCCGACCGCACTCCGGTCAAAACCGGTGCCGGTTCGCTCATCTATCACTATCCGCCGCAGCCCAAACCTTGAAACTGAAGGTCGGCTTGAGTTAGCATAAGCATTAAGAACAATGAACGACCAACCCACTATGCCAACCGCCAGCTCGTTCCCGAGCGGCTCCAGTTCCGGCCTCAAACCCGGTGGCGGGGGCGGAAGTGGCATTATCGTAACCATCCTGCTTGTGGTAGGGATACTCGTATTCGCAGCGCTCACCATTGTGCTCTACGCCAAATACACCGCCGAGGTTAAATCTGTTAACGATCAAAAAACAGCCGCCGCCAAAGCTGCAGCCACAGCGCAGCAGTCCCTTGACGACGTCGCCGCCACCAAAGCCGCTGAATCACCATTTCGGCCCTACACCGCCCCCGTTGCCGATGGTTCATTCATCATCAATTTCCCCAAAGACTGGTCCAGCTACGTCGATTCCGAACGAGCCGGCATCCAGGTAATGCTCGTCCTAAACCCCAATTTTGTCACTCGCACCAATGGCGTAGACGACCCGGATGCCACCCGCGTCAGCCTGCAGGAGCAAACCGGCACCCAGTTTTTAACCCAGTTTGCCGGCCTTATCCAACAACATAAGCTCACGCAAACCAGTACCACCGTTTCCGGCCAACCCGCCTACGACGTCACCGGCCAATTTTCGGACAAGAAAACCGTTCGCGAAGTTATCGTTCCGGTGCGCGATAAAGTCGTGGTTTTCAGCTCCGAAAACGCCAAATACGCCACCGAATTCACCGAGATCCTCGCCCAGGCCAAGATTAACCCTTAAAGACCAAGCCTTTATCCGTCTCATGCTTGGCCGAGCCCCCAGCGCGGTGGTACCGTTATAAAGATAACGGTTGCATACTTTATGGCCGACCCCAAACCCGTCTTAACAAAGCCAGAGCTGTCGATAACGCAACTCGGGGAAGCACTCGACGGCTTTGAGCGGGCAGACACGCCCACTAAACTGCTGCGGCTGGTAACGGAGGCGGTTATCCCGCTGGCCGCCGGCCCGGTGAGCGTGTTCGCCTACGGCCCCACTGGCGTTTGCGACTTCACCGACGAACACGGTCTGCCGGCACCCTTGCGCGGCCACATCCGCTACCCCGAGTTATATCACCCCGATAAGCAACCACCAGCCGAACTGCTCAAAAACTGGGCAGCCAGCAACGACGCTGCCACAGCCATGCGCGCCATAAACCATGGCGCCACCGGTGCCGCCACGCCCGCCATCTTCCCGCTGGTAGGCGGCCAGGAGCTGCTCGGTGGCGTCGTAATCTGGGGGGAAACCAAAACCGGCCCCGATACTTCCGCCACGCTCAAATTGCTCGTCCGCGCGGCCGCCGGCATTCTCCTGCGCATCCACCTTGCTGACGAGGTCAAAAACAATCTCGCCCGAACCATGACTCTCCAGCGCATCACGCAATCCGTGTCGAAATCACTCGATTTCGACCAGGTCGGCACCACGTTACTCCGCCACGCCCGCAAGCTATTCCACGTTGACGCCGTGGCGCTGGCTCTGGCTCACCACGACAAAAAGCGCCACGAGTTCTACATCAACCAAGCCCTTGGCCTATCCGACGAGTACATCAAAGCGGTACGGGTACCATTCCGCATGCCAATTGTGCAGCAACTTGTTAAATCCGGCACTCCATTCCAAATGTACGATGCCGCCGAAGCACCGCTGACCGGCGATATCGAGCTCGTCGCCAAAGAGGGGGTTAAGTCTGTACTGTTAGCACCCATTTTTTCAGGCGGCGAACCAGTCGGCGCACTGGCCCTCATTTCCAAACGCCCCCGTCATTTCACGGATTCAGAACTCCACTTCTCCGGCAGCCTGGCCGAACAGGCCGGCATCGCTTTCGCCAATGCCAACCTGCACGCAGGCTTACGCAAAGCCTCAAACGAAATTGAACAAACCCGCAACCTAATGCGTGACGGCCTGCTGGTACTCGACCTCGAACGCCGGCTGCGCTACTTCAATGCCGCGGCCGGCAGCCTGCTTAAGCTCAATTCCAAGCATCTGCTCGCAAGCTTCCCGCCGCCGCCGAAAACCGTACCCGGCGGTCCCCAGATCGACCGCCAGCAAATGACCACGGCCATCGATGCCGCAATTACCGGCGAATTTTCGAGTCATGGCTTCGCCGACGCCCACAAAGCCAGCACACAGCACTACGAGGCCATTTATTCACCCTACCGCGATGCTAAAGGCGCGCTGGTCGGCGTACTTGTCAACATCCGTGACATCACCTCGCTATATCTGGAGAAAGACAAGCTCCAGACCATCCAGAACAATATTCAAGACGGCCTCATCCTGCTCGACCAATCCGAGCGCATCGCCAGCGCCAATGACGAATGGCGCCGCCTGTTTGATCTCGACCAACCGCTCCTCGGCCAGCGCTTCTTCTCCGACCTGGTCCCCCACGCCGGCATACAATTTGATCGCGACCCAGCCACCTTCATCGAAGAAGTCTACAATGGCAAACGTGTTACCACCTACGCCCACTTGCCCTCCACCGGCCGTCATATTCAGCTGTCCATTGGGCCCATCACCACCGCCAACCAAATCACCGGCGCCGTCGCCACGGCCCGCGACATCACCCCATTAATCGAAAAAACGGTTGAAGCCAACGAAATGGCCGCCAAGGCTCAAACCCACCTGCGCGAGCTATCCCAGTTGGCCGAATTATCGAGCATCGTCGGATTCAATGTCTCAAACATCTACCAAAAATACTTGTCCAAAACCGCCACCCTGCTTGGCTCTACCTCGGTCGGCATCTACCTCTACCAACCGAGCAACCAGAGTCTCGTACGGCGCGGTGCATCCAATCCCGACACTGCCGACGTACCCGTCATCGAACTCGGCAGCCCGCACCCAGTGGCCCGCGCTTTTGCCACCCGCCGTGCCATTACCTCCGGCGACGGCAAAAACACCCCCCACCAGCTGTCCACGCCCATCACGCACCACTCCAAAACCCTCGGAGTACTGCTCATCGGCCGGGCCAGCCGCCCCTACGGCGAACATGAAGGCCGCCTGGCCCGCCTGGTCGCCACCCGCCTCGCCATCCTCATCGAAAACGCCAGCCTCTACCACGACGTCAATGCCCGCCGCGAACGCTGGGAGGCAGTGTTTCGCTTCACCGACGAGGGCATCGTAATTTTCGACCGCTCCGGCACCATCGTTGGCTTCAATCCTGCCTCCACCGAAATCACCGGCTTTTCGCCCGCTGAAGCCATCGGCAAAGGCTTTGGCAAAATCATCCGCACCGCCGTCCAAGGCAATGCCAGTATCCCACCGCTTACCCGCGTGCTCGGTGAGGGCGTCACCATCACCAAATCCGAACAGCTCCTGGAAAACCGCACCGGCAACCGTGTCTGGGCCGAAATCAGTTACTCGCCGATCTTCGACGACGCCGGCCGCGTTACCTCAGGGCTGGCCATCATCCGCAATACCACCCGCGACCGCGAAATCGAAGAAATCAAATCCGACTTCATCTCGATTGTCTCCCATGAATTGCGCACCCCCCTCACCGCCATCAAAGGCTTTTTGTCGATGACCTTAAAATCCGATTTCGGAGCGCTCACCGAAAAGCAGTACCACTACCTTTCGCGCGTTTACCAATCCAACCAACGCATGATCAATCTCGTCGAAGACCTCATGGACGTTACCTACATCGAATCCGGCAAGATCAGCTTAAACATTGGGCCGGTTGCCATGGAGTCGATCATCAGCGAAGTCGTATCTGAACTAGCTGCCAAAGGCGCTGCCAACCAGATTATGATCAATGTTCGCCGCCGCCAGCGCCTACCACTGGTCCTGGCCGACGAAACCCGCCTGCACCAGATCGTTTTAAACCTTGTCGACAATGCCATCAAATACTCCATGCCCGGCACCGAAGTCGATATCGACTTCAAAATTGTCGACGACAACCTCATCACCACCGTCTCCGACCATGGTGTCGGCATCTCCAAGAACCAAATCGACCGCCTCTTCACCAAATTCGGCCGCATTTTCAACCCCTTAAGCATCCAGGCCGGCGGCACCGGCCTGGGTCTGTACATCGTGCGCAACCTCGTTGAATCCCACAACGGCCGTATTTGGGCAACCTCGCAAGAAGGCAAGGGGAGCAAATTCCATTTTTCGCTCCCCATAGCCAAGCAGCTGCCCTTATTGGAATAGCACCCTCGACGCCAAGCTACCCAATCTGATACTATTGGCATGAAGGAGCTTATCTGTAATATGGCCAAAATCCTGCTCGTCGAAGATGACACCATCCTGGTTGAAATGTATCAAGCCAAGTTTGAGCTTGAAGGGCACCAGGTCCGAGTTGCAACCAACGGCGAAGAGTGTTTGGCAATCTTAAAAGAATTTGAACCGGAGCTCATTTTGCTCGACATCCTCATGCCAAAGTTAAACGGCTTCCATGTCTTAAAGGAAATCAAAAAACAACCCAGTTTGCGCCAAATCCCAATCATCCTGCTCACCAACCTTGGTCAAGCCGAAGTCGACATGAACCAGGAGCTGGCGAAAGCTTTAGGCGTAAACGATTATTTGATTAAAAGTCACCACACGCCCGATGAAGTAGTCCAAAAAGCCGTCCGCGTTATGAAAGCCTCTGGCCGCAATCCCGAGCCAGACAGCACCGACAAGCCCGACAAAGACTAAAATAGGCCTATGCCAACCTACCAGACTCTGGCCATCGTCATTGGCCGGACCAATTTTGGTGAAGCCGATCGCATAATCCGGCTACTCACGCCCGCACATGGCAAAATCAGCGCCGTCGCCAAGGGCGTGCGCAAAATCAAAAGCCGCCTGGCCGGGCATCTTGAACTGTTCGGCGAAACCAACCTCACGCTCGCCACCGGCCGCAACCTGGACGTCATTTCCGGCGCCCAACTAATGTGGTACCCGCACGAACTGGCGACCGACTACCAACGCATCAGTCTCGCCTACGCCTTCGCAACCTTAATCGACCGCACCGCCGCCGAGCGCCAACCTCAAACCGGGCTGTACAGTCACCTAAACCAAGCTCTGCACGCGCTCGAGAAGGGCCAGGGCAGCCAACTGCTTGAACTGTGGTTCAAGCTGCGCCTGCTCAACCTCACCGGCGTGCGTCCGGAGTTGAGCCACTGCGTTATCTGTGGCACGGCTGACCCGGCGCAAACCTATGCGCTCAAGCTCGCCGCCGGTGGCATTGTCTGTCGCAACGATGCCGGCGCTGGCGACGCCCCCATGTCACTGCCCGCCATCAAGCTCTGGCGCCTGCTATCTGATTATCCGTACGACACCGTCGCCACCATTTCTGACGGCCCCGCCTTGGCCACCGCCACCTTGCCATTATGCAATGCCTTTTGCGAGTACCACTTAAACATCAAACTGTAATCTTGACAACCGACCCAAAAATGCAATTATTTATACTTGTCAGCACCCACCACGCCCAAGGAGAACCCAAGATGCCTTCAATTGACGCTGACAAAGTCAGGTCCGAGTTCCTAGGAGAAGATCGACTGCTCACATCGCGCGAAGTCGCCGAGCTGTTTCGGGTCGATCCCAAAACGGTCTTGGATTGGGTGGCCAAGGGTCACATCTCCTCCATCCGTACGCCGGGGCGCCATCGGCGCTTCCGCGAATCCGAGATTCGCGCGTTCCTTCGAGGCGACGACCAGGATCAAACCTCGAACTAATCTAGTTACCGGGTGCAGCTTCAACTGCACCCGGTAACTAGGCCGCCATATCTGCTAAACTGTAACCGATGAACCGACCCGTCTCTGAACTCGCCTGGCAACTCGCCGATTATCAAGCCGCCGGTATTGAGCCACCGGCGCGCTGCGTTTCCAACCCCGAACTCACGGAAGGCCAGATGATGACCGCCGACGAGGTTGAGCAGTTCGTCATAGACTCCATCGCCACCATCCGCATCCTGGCCGACCGCCAGTCACCGCGCCTGGCCGACGTTATTGCCAGCTACCGCGCCGACCTGGCGTACCTGGCCAAAGTTGGCTCGCTCGCCGAAGATGACTATAATGAGCTCATTTCACCGGATAATTTACACTTTTAGGAACCAAACATGCCCAAACCACCTGCCACTACCCTCGAAAATCTCGTCGCCCTCGCCAAACGGCGCGGCTTTATCTTCCAAGGCTCCGAAATCTACGGCGGGCTGGCCGGTACCTGGGACTACGGCCCATATGGAGTACTGCTGAAAAACAATGTCAAAGATCTATGGTGGCGACATTGGGTATCCGAGCGTGAAAATATGTATGGGCTCGACACTGCCATCCTCATGAATTCACGCGTCTGGGAAGCCTCAGGGCACACCAGCGCCGGGTTTGCCGACCCATTGGTTGAAGACCTCAAGACCAATAAACGCTATCGGGCGGACCACCTTCTGGAAGAAGCAGGGGTAGAAAACGTGGCCGAACTGACCTTTGCGCAAATGGACGCCAAAATCCGCGAAATCAAATTAAAAAGTCCGGACGGCAATGACCTGTCCGACGTTCGTCAATTCAACATGATGTTCTCGACCAAAGCCGGCCCCATCGACGATTCGGCCGCCACCGTCTACCTGCGCCCTGAAACCGCCCAGGGCATGTTCGTCAACTTTAAAAACGTCATGGACTCAATCCACCCACGGCTACCGTTTGGGCTGGCTCAAATCGGCAAGAACTTCCGTAATGAAATCACCCCCCGCGACTTCATTTTTCGTGTCCGTGAGCTCGAGATCATGGAGTTCGAATACTTCATCAACCCCGACGACTGGGAGAAAACCTTCGAAGACATGCGTAGCCGCTGGCACGATTGGATCAAGCGAATTGGCCTCGATCCTCAGGACATCCATGAACTCGACGTACCTGCCGCCGACCGCGCGCATTACTCCAAGAAGAGCGTTGATTTCGAGTACAAATTCCCAATTGGCGTTAAGGAGCTTGGAGCAATCGCGTACCGCACTGATTTCGACTTGTCGAACCACATGAAACACTCTGGCGCCGACCTCACCTACACCGACCCCGAAACGGGAAAGAAATTTGTGCCACACGTCATCGAGCCCACATTCGGCCTCGACCGCCATGTACTTGCCATTATGGCTGCCGCCTACGAAGAAGAGAAGGTAGGGGAAAGCGACACGCGTACCGTTCTGCATCTAAAACCGCAACTCGCTCCCGTAAAAGTCATGGTTTCGCCGCTGCTGCGCAACAAGCCCGAGCTGGTTGATCTCGCTCGCACCGTTTTTCGCAGTACCAAGGAAAAATTCGGCGCAGTGGCCTGGGACGACAACGGTAATATCGGCAAGCGCTACCGACGCCAGGACGAAATTGGCACGCCATTGTGTGTCACCATCGACTTCGACTCGCTCGAGGACCACGCCGTTACCGTCCGCCATCGCGACACTATGAAACAGTCGCGCATCAAGATCGCCGAGCTAGCCGATCACATCACGCATCAATTGGCAAACTTCTAGAACGAGGTCATAACCCCATGAAAGTCACCACTGCTGTTATCGCCACCGCCGGGTTCGGCAGCCGCATGCTGCCCGTCACCGCCGCGGTCCAAAAAGAACTGCTGCCAGTGCTCGACCGCCCCATCATCGACTACGTCGTAGCCGACTGCCTTGCCGCCGGCGTTACCAAAGTCATCTTTGTCATCAGCCCCAATTCGCACGGCCTGCAGGATTACTACGTCGGCAATCCGGTGCTCGAATCTCACCTCAAACGTTATGGCAAATCGGCCGCGCTCAAAAAACTCAACCAAATCCACGCCTCCGCCACATACAGCTTTGTCGAGCAGCCTGACGACGCCGGCTACGGCACCGGGGTACCCATCCGGATAGCCGCACCGCACCTGCCCAAAAACGAAGCCTTCATTTACTGCAGCGGCGATGCCTTCGCGTACCGTTCCGACGGCGTTTCCGAGATGAAACTTATGGTCGACGAATTCACCAAAACCGGCGCCGCTGGAGCCGTCATGGGCCTCTGGATGCCCGATCACGAACTCCATCGCTATGGCGTGCTGGATCTGGAATCCCGTCGCGGGCACCAATATTTACGCGGCATTGTTGAAAAACCCGAACCCGGTCAGGAACCTTCCAATATCATCAATTCGGCGCTATTCGTAATGACCCCGCAACTCCTACCGTTCATTTACGACCTCAAAATTGATCCGCGGCACAATGAATACCTGGCCACCGATGCCATGACGGCCGCCGCCACTAAGCGCGACATTGTCGTCCACGAAGCCAAGAGCCGCTGGCTGGACGCCGGCAATCTGGCCGGCTGGCTCCAAGCCAACCTCGTTATGGCCCAGGCCAACCCGGAGCTGGCCCCGCTGACTGTTTACAAGCCGTAAAGTTTGTTATAATATCACTCGACCAATTTAGTGGGGGAGAACGGCATTATTCTCCCTAAAACTGTTGACACTAATTGTTCTATGTTTTATAATTTTCACAAATGGCAAACCACATTCCTACCAAAACTGATCTCGCCTACGATTACAAAGCCAGCGCTACCAAAATCCTCGGCGAACTGCGTCGCGACCGCGACCGTCAAATCATTGCCCGCCGCTTCGGTTTTGGTTTAACACGCCGCCAAACGCTGGAGAAAATCGGCAACGACTTCGACATCACCCGGGAGCGCGTTCGCCAGATCGAGAAGGCCGCCGTCGCCAAGATGCAGTCGAGCGGCTCGGCCGAAATCGCCCGCGCCGGCGAGCTGCTGCGCGTAATTGTCGCCGACCAGGGCGGCATTGCTCTGATCGAGGATGTCGCAGTCAATCTCGGCGCGCCAGCTTCGGACACCCCATACCTGGTATTTCTGGCTTTGCTGTCCCCCAGTGTGAACCTCCTCGAAGAAGATGATGATATGCGTCAAGGTGTGAGCCTGAACCCCATTTATTCCCGCTCCCAGATCATTGCCCTCACCACCGAGACCACCAAGACTATCAAAGACCACGGCAAACCGATCACCCTGGCCCGCCTGCACGCTAAACTTCCATCGGAGCTCGACCAGATCACGCTCGAGCAACTCATGCGCCTGTCGAAGCGCCTGGCGCATTTCGACGGCAAATGGGGGCTGAACAGCTGGCCGGAGGTCAACCCCAAGAGCATCCGCGACAAAACCTACCTCGTGCTAAGCCGCCACGGCCGGCCGCTGCACTTTAGCGAAATCGCCAGCCACGTCCGCGGTCTTGGCACCACCAAGCGCAACGTTACCGTCCAGGCCGTCCATAATGAGCTCATCAAAGACAACCGTTTCATCCTCATTGGCCGCGGCATCTACGCTCTCGCGGAATGGGGCTACACTCCCGGCACCGTCGCCGAGATCATCTCTAGCGTCTTGCGTGAAGAGCAGCCGCTGCACAAGGACGAAATCGTCCGCCGCGTGCTCATGAAGCGCCAGGTCAAAACCACCACCATCATCTTGAACCTGCAGGAAAAAGACCAGTTCCAGCGCACGGCCAAAGCCACCTACAAACTCAAAGACTAGGGCTTATAATTAAGTCGTAACGCGAAAGAGGGTAGTCCGATTAATTTAATTCTCGGCCCACTCGGAGCCATCATCCAGATCATCGGCTTGGTGTTATTCAAGCTGTACGGCTGGGTTGTGGTCGTTGCTATTCTCGGGTATGGCATCTGGCAAAACCGCCGCCGCGAACATTGGGTAAGCACCGTCGACAATGTCCTGCTGCTAATCGAGGTACCGCGCGACAACGAGAAAAAAGAGCTGTCAGCCGAGCAGATGTTCGCCTCGCTGCATGGTATTTTGCGCCCCAGCTCCGAGCTCAAAACCGAAGGCGTGATCCAGGAACATGTGTCGTTCGAAATTGTGTCGCGGTTGGGGGCCATCCAGTTTTACGTCTGGGCACCCAAACACTTAAAAGATTTTGTCGAAAGCCAGATTTACGCTCAATACCCAACAGTCCAGATCAAAGAAAATCCCCCCGACTACACCCAAACCGACGTCGGCAGCCGCACCATCTACGGTACCGAACTCAGCCTCACCAAAAACACGGTCATGCCCATCAAAACCTTCACGTCGTTTGAAGTCGACCCGCTGGCCGGCATTACCGGCGTACTCGCCAAAATGGAGCAAATAGGGGAGGAGTGCTGGATTCAAATTCTGGCCCGCCCACTCGACGACGCCTGGCAGGAACAGGGCAAAAACTACGTTGAAGGTATCAAGGGCGGGGGAGCACATGGCGACTTCAGCGCCCGCCTCGTCGACGCCCTCCTGCAAGTCCCGATCTACGTCCTGGCCAACTTTGCCAGGGCCCTGGCCGCACCACCCGAATACGGTGCCAAAGACGCCAAAAAGGCGGAATTATCAACGGGGCAGCAAGCCGTTATGAAAGCGGTTGAGGAGAAAACCACCAAGCTCGGTTACGAGGTAAAGATCCGCATTGCCTATCTTGGACCGGATCTACCGACCGCCAAAGGCCGGATTCAGGCCATCGTCGGCGGCTTCAAGCAATTTAACACCACCAATTTAAACGGCTTCCACAACGTTAAAATGTATAACTCCAAGGAATTTCTGGAAGACTACCAGGCCCGTCTGTTCTTCGATCGCGGCCACATTCTAAACATCGAGGAGCTGGCCTCGCTCTACCACTTGCCACATAAATCAGTCGAAACCCCCAGCATGGTCTGGACCACCGCCAAAACCTCAGAGCCGCCCGCCAATTTGCCATCCGAAGGCCTCATCGAACCCGAGGAGGTCAGCCTGTTCGCGCTCTCAAGCTTCCGCGGCCGCCATTTAAAATTCGGCATTAAGCGCAAAGACCGCGGCCGCCACCTCTACATCATCGGCCAAACCGGTGCCGGCAAATCGTTCCTGCTGCAGTTGCTCACTCTAAGCGACATCTACCACGACGAGGGCTTCGCCATCGTCGACCCCCACGGCGACTACGCCACCGACATCATGAAATACATCCCCGAACACCGCTTAAAGGATGTGGTTTATTTCAACGCCACCGACCGCGAATACCCCATGGCCTTCAATCCGCTCGAAGTCACCGACCCGGACGTCAAAAACCACATCGCTTCCGAGCTCGTCGGCGTCTTAAAGCGCATGTTTGAAAACTCCTGGGGACCCCGCCTCGAGTACATTCTGCGCTATACTGCCCTCGCACTGCTTGATTACCCCGGCGCCACCATGATCGACATCCCGCGCCTGCTCACCGAAAAAGCCTTCCGCAAACGCGTCATCAACCACATCGTGGACCCGGTAGTAAAAAACTTCTGGGTCACTGAGTTTGCCTCCTGGAACGAAAAATTTGCCTCCGAGGCCGTCGCGCCTGTATTGAACAAGGTGGGCGCCTTCGTTGCCAACCCGTTAATCCGCAACATCATCGGCCAAAAAGAAAGCGCCTTTAACATCCGCGAAATCATGGATCAGGGCAAAATCCTGATCGTTAACCTATCCCGCGGGCAGGTTGGCGAGGACAACGCCGCTATCCTCGGCGCCCTCATGGTTACCAAAATCCAGCTGGCCGCCATGTCGCGCGCCGATATGCCCCTAGCCGACCGCCGACCGTTCTACCTGTACGTCGACGAGTTTCAGAACTTTGCCACCGACTCGTTCGCCGTCATCTTGTCTGAGGCCCGCAAATACGGTTTAAACCTTACCGTCGCCAACCAATACGTTGCCCAGATGCCCGAAGTCGTCCGCGACGCCGTCTTCGGCAACGTCGGCACCATGATATCGTTCCGCATCGGTCCCGGCGACTCCACCGTGCTCGGCAAGTACTTTGAGCCGGTTTTTGAAGCCATCGACTTAACCAAACTGCACAACCAGAACATTTTTATCTCCATGATCATCAATGGCGAAAAAGCGGCCCCTTTCAGTGCCACCACCCTGCGCATGCCCGATCCGGAATTTGATCGCACCGAGACCATTATTGAGCTCTCCCGGCAGCAATATTCTTCGCACCGGCCCCAAGTGGAGGAGGATATCCGCTCACGCACCAATGACGCCGGCGACGAAGGCGCCCGCGCCGTAGCCAATGTTACTGATGAACAAAAACCGAACAGAGAACTCCTAGACGTTCTCAAAAATCCCAATCTGCCACCTCTGCCCAAGCGCCAACCTGAACATGCAAATAGCCAAAGCCGCGCTGACGGCAGGGGAGACAATAGGGGAGGCAGCCGGCCGGACAGCCATCACAGCCAAGGCGGCAGCCAACGCACTGGCCAGGCAAACCGGGCCGAGCATAATCGCTCGGGCGGGGGACGGCGCGAACCACAGGCAGCTGGGCCATTCCCCTCTCGTGCCCAATCCGCAAACCTAACCCCCGCACACCAGCCAACTCCTGCGCCCACGGCTCCAGCCACTCACAGCGCCCCCGCCACCGCTGCTCAAGCTGGCGGCAACCTCCGCACCGGAGAACCCATCAAATTCAACTAGAGTCCGGAGTCGCAAGAAAAGCATCCTGCCAGTCAGCACAGCACAAAGCAGACGCCCTACACTGTGTCACGACTCCCCGCAGCTACTTGTGCACGACCAAGTAAAGCAAAAAGCTAACCCTACATCGTCTCGAACCGACATAGCACTATGTCGCACAATGTACCTTTTGCGTCCCAAACCACCAAAAACCAGCTAAAACGCTAATTTAGCCAAAATCCGCCAAAATCTCATTTCACCCCACTTTACCCCTTTTTACCCATATGCGCGCTATCACACTCTCATCAAAAAGTATTTGCACACTCCTAATGCATAAATACGCCTAGACAAAAACCGAACTTTAAATGGGGTAGAGGGGACTACTTCCAGTAGGCCTTGCCGGCAATGCGCAAGTCAATGTAAGCCGTCGGCGTCTTGTTTTGCTGTTTAAGCAGCGCCTGCACGGACTTCAAGCCCGCCACCTCGTCGTTGGCCGCTCTGCTGGTATCGAATATCAAATTATAACCCTGGCTGGTCGCCACGGTCAGATCAAGCGTGGTGTCCTTAATACTCAAACCAGTTACGCTTACCTTATCAGCGGCCAACGCTGCCATCAGATCGCCTACAAACGCCACAAAGTGCGTGCTTACCACCTGCTGACCCGATTGCACAGGCAGATTGGAACCGTCTACCACGACCGGCAGGGTTGAGTTGCCAAACGGGCCGATCGCCGTACCGTCGCGGTCAAGCAGATACTTCTGGTCACCGGTCGACCAACCCAAGCTCGGCTGTTTGAGGAGCACGCCCACCACCACCGTATGAGGCAATCTGCGCACCACGCTTACGCTGCGCACCGCCGCGTTCTGCTGTTGTAATTTTGACTCCACTTCCCCACTATCAAA
>Ga0265338_10002845_pt1 | contig 25287 bp, 23 predicted proteins | sample 42126metaG_FD_193579 | JGI IMG/M metagenome (GOLD analysis project Ga0265338, IMG submission 193579) | Rhizosphere microbial communities from Carex aquatilis grown in University of Washington, Seatle, WA, United States - 4-21-26 metaG | ecosystem: Host-associated > Plants > Roots > Rhizosphere... | reverse complement strand
TGGGCGCTCGATTACGCCAGCTACCGGCCAATCGAGGAGCAGAACCGTGACCTTCCCACGCGCCGCCGCAATGACCTCCTTCACACCGACGCCTTCCCCACGCGTCCCACTCGCGGCTGGCGCATTCTCCGCTTCTTCCACAATATCCATCCCACGCGCACCCGCGACTGGGTGGTGGGCGAGCCGTTCGCCCGCGTGGTGGGCAACTTTACACCCGCTCATCTGGCTATGCCGCAGGCTGACTCGCCGCTGGCCCGTGCGGGCAAATCCCTGGCCCGGGCTAGCGGTCTGGCCGGCCTCGTTCCACAGTGGAAACGCACCCCCTACGACGAGTTCATGATGCGGCTGCACAATGCCATGAAGGAGGACTCGGTCTTCCAAGGGGTCACGGCGCGCGAGTACTTCCAGTTTGCCCCCGGCTCCAGTTGGATGGTCTACACAGAGACCGTTCCGCATGCCGTCCTGGCGGGCCAGTACGCACTTGAGCAGACTTTCCTGGTGGATCCCGCCGCCATGGTCACGCCCGATTCGGCGCCTATCCGCGTGCTGGAGAAGATGGCCGGCGCCACTCTTGCCTGAAATCCAGCGGGCGCGGCGTGGTTGTGTGGGTGCCGGGCTGGACCTGTCTCACGTCATTGCGCAGATCCCTGCCGCTCTACAATATTCCGTCGCATGATCCGTCTTCAGCATTGGACGTGGATGTCGTCCGGGTAATGATTGCAAGCGCCCAGCAAGATCGGCAACTCTCCGAGATCGTCGCAGCGGAGCGTCCGCGCCTGCTTAATTTTGTGCGGCGGCGTTTGGCCAACGAGGCGGACGTCGAGGACCTTGTACAGGACGTGCTTGCCGAACTGGTGCAGGCAAACCGGCTTCTGATGCCGATCGGGCACATGACCGGCTGGCTGTTCCAGGTGGCGCGCAACCGGATCACCGACTTGTTCCGGAAGAAGCGGCCGCTGAACTTCAGCGATGCCGCGGTCACGGACGACGAGGGCGAGCCGATCGAGCTTGAGGATCTGCTGCCTTCGCCGGATGCCGGGCCGGACGCACTCTACCTGCGCCGAGTGATCGAGGAAGAGCTGGAAGAGGCACTTGACGAGCTGCCGGAGGCGCAGCGGGATGTGTTTGTTGCGCACGAGCTGGAAGGGCGCAGCTTTAGTGAGCTGTCCGCGGAAAGCGGCGTGCCGCTGAACACGCTTCTGGCACGCAAACGGTACGCGGTGCTGCGCCTGCGAAAACGGCTGAAGGGCATCCACGACGAACTGCAAGGAAGGGGAGGTGTGCGATGAAAATGAAGAAGGCTTGGATTGCTGTAATTGCTCCGTTCGCTATCGCGCTGTTTGTCTGGATCGGCGGCGAGATTGTGATGCACCTGTGGAACTGGCTGCTGCCGCCGCTGTTTGGGTGGAAGCTGATCGGATTCTGGCAGGCGCTCGGGCTGCTGGCGCTGTGCCGGGTGCTGTTTGGTGGCTGGGGCGGCGGAGGTGGGCCGCGGGGGCGGCGCAACCGGAAGTTCGACGAGCGATGGGAACGCATGACGCCAGAGGAAAGGGAGAAGATGCGGCAGAGCTGGCGCGGGCCTTGCGGGAGCTTTGGCGAGCAGCCCGCCGGCGGTGGGCCCGGCACAGTGGTGTAGACAACCAAGCGAAGAAGGGGCTGCTCCGCGGCATCCCATGTCCCTAAGCCAGGACATGGGATGCCGCATTGACTGGAAGAGCGATGATCGGCCTTCCGCCATCAAACCAGCCGCAGAATGCCGGATTTCGGCCGTCACCATTGCCTGAACTCGGCCCTTAAACGGCAAAGGCCGCGTCCTGGGACGCGGCCACCACCTTCAACTCCCTACTCCCTACTTTTACATTCCCGCCGGCTTGGGATCTTTGGGGTCGTACTGCGCAATCTTCACCTTGCGCGCCAGTCCCAGCTTGGACAAGATCCAGATTCCGTAGAAATTGGGGTCGATCTCATACCACCTGAGCCCGTGCCGCGCGCTCACCGGGTGGGCATGGTGGTTGTTGTGCCAGCCCTCGCCGCCGGTCAGCAGAGCCACCCAAAAGCTGTTGCGCGAGCCGTCCTTGGTTTGGAACCGCCTGCTGCCCCACATGTGAGTGGCCGAGTTCACCAGCCACGTGGTGTGCAGGCCGATGGTGACCCGCAGCAGCACTCCCCACAGCACCATGGCAACGCCATTGACGAACCCGCCGAAGATCCACCCCCCGGCAAACAGAACTACGCCGCTCGCCGTGAGCGGCAGCCAGTGCCACTTGCTCAGCCAGCAGTGGAACTTGTCCTTGCGCAAGTCGGGCGAGTAGCGCGCAAGCGCCTCTATCTGCGCGTGCATCGACTTGCCGAAGAGAAGCCATCCGGCGTGCGCCCACCAGCCGCCTTCCTTGGGCGTGTGCGGATCGCCCTCCTGGTCGCTCAACTGGTGATGCACCCGGTGCGTCGAAACCCAGAAGATCGGACCGCCTTCCAGCGACAGCGTCGCGCACACCGTCATCACGTACTCCAGCCACTTGGGCACGTAGTATCCGCGGTGGGTCAGCAGCCGGTGGTAGCACATCCCGACGCCGACGTTGATGGCCAGCACATAGAGCACCACTGCCACCGCGAACCGCTGCCAGGAGAAGAAGAACAGCGCGGCCAGTGCCCCGGCGTGAAACACGATCAAGGCCACCATGGTGATCCAATTCACGCCTTCCGGCACCGTGGCCGCGCGTCCCATATTCACCTTTTGCTGCGCCGGGATGACATGAACACGCACACTTGCGGTTGAGGTTGGTGCGCCGGCGATCGATCTGGCGGGAACAACGGTTTCGGTTTCAACGGTAGGAGGAACGTGAACTACAGATGCCATTCAGTTTGTGTCCTTGCAAATGAGACGTAAATTGTCCACTTCTATCTAATTGTAGCCTATGGAACGATTTGGGTGGCCGTTAACTTCTCGCTTTGGAGAAATAATCGCCTCTTGCGCCTTCCCCGGCAATATTGCTCCCTGCCTTTGCGCACCCTTCGCACGCGCCCATCGGACGAGCGAAATCTGCGAGAGGCCGGGGAAGCGGGGCCAGCGGAGGACTTCCTCCGCTGCCCCGATTCGGGGTGGGGCAGAAGCACGCGGCGCCCGGGTAACCGCGGGTGGGCTGGTTGACTAACGCGCTTCCTGGTGCCCGGACGGCACCGCGCCGCGATTGACCAGGTGGCTTCTCCGGCCCAACGCTTCTTTCAGGCCATTGTCTCCCGCGCGCTGCGCCATAGATCGATGCCGGCATCGACCGCGTGCTTGTCGATCTCCTTCAGTTCGGCCTCAGTGAATTCGAGTTTGTGCAGCGCGTCCAGTGAGTTATCCAATTGCTCCACGTTGCGGGCGCCGACTAGCGCCGAGGTAACTCGCTTGTCGCGCAGCACCCACGCGATTGCCATCTGCGCCAGCGACTGGCCGCGGCGCTTTGCAATCTCATTGAGTTCCTTTGCCCGTTCGATGTTCTCCGGCTTGAGGAAGTCTTTCAGCATCGACGAGTTTTCGAGTGTGGCGCGCGAACTTTCCGGCACGCCGTTGAGGTACTTGTTGGTCAAAAGGCCTTGCCCGAGCGGGGAAAACGCAATGCAGCCCGCGCCGAGCTCGTCCAGCGTGGCCAATAGGCCATCTTCGATCCAGCGGTTCAACATGGAGTAGCTGGGCTGGTGGATGAGCAGCGGCACGCCCATCTGCTTGAGGATTTCGGCGGCCGCGCGCGTGCGCTCCGGACTGTAGGACGAGATGCCGACATAGAGCGCCTTGCCCTGGTGGATGGCGGTGGCGAGCGCGCCCATGGTCTCCTCCAGCGGGCAGTTGGCCCACGGCCGGTGCGCGTAGAAGATGTCCACGTACTCGAGGCCCATGCGCTTGAGGCTGTCGTCGAGCGATGCCAGCAGGTATTTGCGCGATGCGCCGATGCCGTAGGGGCCGGGCCACATATCCCAGCCGGCCTTGGTTGAGATTAAGAGCTCGTTGCGGAGGCCGCTTGAGCGCTTGCTGACGCCGAAGTCCTTGCGGAGAATCGAGCCGAAGTTTTCCTCGGCGGAGCCGTAGGGCGGGCCGTAGTTGTTGGCCAGATCGAAGTGGGTGACGCCGCGGTCAAAAGCGCGGCGGACCATGGCGCGGCCGGTCTCAAAGACGTCGGCGCCGCCGAAGTTCTGCCACAGGCCGAGGGTGATGGCGGGCAGCACCAGGCCGGAGCGGCCGCAGCGGCGGAAGTTGGCGTGGTCGTAGCGGGAGGGAGCGGGAACGTACTGGGTTTCCATGACTACCCAAGATTACTGCTTCAGGCGCTTGGTCCAGTAGCCCGGGCGGCGTTTGGCATGAGCGATGGCGACGATCTGAATATCATGCAGCCGTTCACGATACACGACCGAAAATGGGTAGCGATGAAGGACAATACGACGGGTTCCCCTAAGAAAGGGAACGCCAATTCCGGGGTTTGAACGCAACTTCCTGAAAGCCAGGGTCAACTCGTCTTCGAACCCAAATGCCGCAGATTGGCTCTCTGACCAATAGCGCTCAAAGGCTTCATCGGATTCGGCTTCCGCGGCGGAGTGGACCTCGACAGGTTTCATCCCTCTTGCCTGGCCCGCCTTCTTGCATCCATGCGAGCCAGCACATCATCGAGGGGGGACATTTGCGCTGTCCCTGAGTCGATTTCATCGAGACGGCGCTTGATCTCGTCATCCCAGGCGGTTTCGATCTCAACAGCGGAGGGCCCGTCACCCTCGATGAGCGCGCTTTCAATCAGCCATTCCCTCTCTTCAGGGGGAAGCTGGCGAACCTGTTCGAGGAGCCGTTGCGCGTTTGGACTCATGGAAGAATTGTAGCGCGATTAGAATATTGACACCGTGCAGAAAGCCTATCAAAACGCAGAAATCGATCTCCGAAATGTCCTTGAAACTCTCGACAAGCTGGAGTCGTAGCGGAAGCCATGAACGTGCACGCTCCCATCAAGAAAAAAACGCGGTAGATTTCCTGCCGCTTGCTCACTCCGCGTTATCGATCTGCGCCCTTTGCAACTTGTCGAAGTAATCCACGTACACGGCTCCATCACGCGGCGGAGCGGGACCGCTTTCTGGAGCGGCTGGATTGGGATTGCTTGCGAGTCATTTCAGCCACCTTTTCAGCGCACCAGAGCTTGATCAGCGATTGGTAAGGAACGTCCAACCGGCGCGCGTGGTTGCGAATCGAATTGAGCACGTCTTCCGGCATGCGCAGCGAGATGGTCTCGGTGGATGGCTTCAGCTTTGGAAAGCTGGCGAGCTTTGCCTTGCTCCAGTCGATGTACTCGGTGCTGTCGTTCGCGGGCGACTCCCAGAAGGCCCGCTCTTCGGCCTCACTCGCAAACTCAGGGGTTTTCTTCAACTGCCTCGGCATATAAGGCTCGCTCCTTTCTGCTCATGTCACGCGCCGATATGGGGCGAATGAGAGTCCCGTTCCCGCGCTCGGTGAAAGTGATGTGAAGCCAGCGATCTGCATCGGTCCTGCCGAGCGCGTGAAATCGGCGTTCCTGCAGGCTGTGTTTTACGTCCTGGGCCACTATCAAAGGCGTATTGAGAAAGGCCTGCTCCACTTCGGGACCTGTGACTCCGTGTTTCTCGTTCTTGCGGGCGTTCCCATCGTCCCAGTCGAACCCCGTGTAGGGCATCTGAAGGCCTTTCTCTGCGACTCCACTTGCCCCAGATAGTGTATATTTCTCCAATATACGCTAATGGAAGATTGATGGGCAACTACTCCGCGTTATCGATCTGCGCCCGCTGCAGCTTGTCGGAGTAATCCACGTACACTGCCTTCCACGTGGTGAAGAAATCCAGCGCTTCGGAGCCCTCGCGGTGGCCGTTGCCGGTTTGCTTGACGCCGCCGAAGGGCAGATGCACCTCGGCGCCGATGGTGGGCGCGTTGATGTAGGTAATTCCAGCCTCGAGATCGCGGATCGCCGTGAAGGCCTTGTTCAGGTCCTTGGTGTAGAGCGCGGACGATAAGCCGTAGTCGATGGAATTGGCGATTTCGATTCCCTGCTCAAAGGTGTCGAACTCGATCAGCGCGACCACGGGGCCGAAGACCTCTTCGCGCGCGATGCGCATGGAGGGAGTGACGCCGCCGAAGATGGTGGGATCGAAGAACGTGCCGTTGGCAAAGTCGCCATCGGTAAGCGGGGCGCCGCCGAGGAGCAACTCGGCGCCTTCCTTGATGGCAATATCGACGTACTTGTCCGAAGTCTCGATCTGGCTGGCATTCACCTGCGGCCCCACTTCAACCGACTCATCCAGCCCGTTGCCGACCTTGAGCTTTTCGGCCCGCTCCACCAGCCGTTCCGTGAAATGCTTCGCAATTCCCTTCTGCAGCAGGATGCGGCTGGTGGCGGTGCAGCGCTGGCCGGTGGTTCCGAATGCGCCCCAGAGCGCGCCATCGAGCGCGAGGTCGAGATTGGCGTCGTCGAGGACAATCATGGCGTTCTTGCCGCCCATTTCGAGCGAGACCTGCTTGAAGGTGGCCGCGGCACGTTGCGCCACCAGCGAGCCCACCTGGCTGGAGCCGGTAAAGCTGATGGCGCGGACATCGGGATGCTCGACGAGCGCGTTGCCCACCGAGCCTCCGCCGCCGTTGACGATGTTGAGCACGCCATCAGGCACGCCGGCATCGACGAGCGTCTGGACCAGGTTGTGCACGGAGAGCGGCGTATCCGTGGCCGGCTTGATGACGCAGGTGTTGCCCGCCACCAGCGCCGGAAACAACTTCCAACTCGGGATGGCCATGGGGAAGTTCCACGGCGTGATCATGCCCACTACGCCCAGCGGCATGCGGATGCTCATGGCGAACTTGTTCTGAAGCTCGCTGGGGGTGGTTTTGCCGAAGAGGCGGCGGCCCTCGCCGGCGACGTAGAAGGCCTCGTCGATGGCTTCCTGCACGTCGCCGCGGGTTTCAGCCAGCACCTTGCCCATTTCGCGGGTCATGTCGTGGGCAAACTGCTCCTTGCGCTCGCGCAGGAGTTGGCCGGCGCGGAAGAGGATCTCGGCGCGCTTGGGCGCGGGCACAAGGCGCCAGGTGGCGAAGGCCTTTTTGGCTGCTGCTACGGCGGCGGCCACGTCTTCAGGGCCGGAGGCGGGAAACTCGCCAACGATGTCAGAGTGGTCGGCCGGGTTGATGTTGAGGAAGGTCTTGCAGCTTTGGGAGGGCAGCCATTGGCCGCCAATCAGATTCAAAAACGATTTATGCGCCATGGAATTCTCCAGGATTGGCCGCGGCAAAGGGAATAAACAACGAGCCGCGGGCAGAATTACGACTGAGTGCGCTTCAGCACTCGCGTTGAGCCCGATATGCGGTATGCTGAAGACAACGGCAAACAGTTGAGTTTATCGCACTGGCTGTACCTTTTGCCCCTGCCTGAAACCATGCCGCACGCCACGGTCCGCTGGCCGTACAATCATCCGTAGGAAGTACCCGAGCAACAATGTCTTTAAACGGTTATCCTTCGCGCCCCTCGCGCTCGCACGGCCTGCGCTCGCTTTTCAGCATGTTTTCGAGCGACCTGGCCATTGATCTGGGCACGGCCAACACGCTGGTCTACGCGGCCGGCAAGGGCATCGTGGTCAACGAGCCCTCCATTGTGGCCATCAACAAGAACACCGGCGAAGTGGAGGCGGTCGGCAAGGAAGCCAAGGAGATGCTGGGCCGGACACCGGGCAACATCGTGGCCATCAAACCCATGAAGGACGGCGTGATCGCCGACTTCAAGGTCACGGAGAAGATGCTCAACTACTTTATCCAGAAGGCGCACAATCGCAAGATGCTGGTGCATCCGCGGATCGTGATCGGCGTGCCTTCAGAGATTACCCAGGTGGAAAAGCGCGCGGTGGAGGATTCGGCGTATCGCGCCAAGGCCAGCGAGGTTTACCTGGTGGAACAGGCCATGGTGGCGGCCATCGGCGCGGGGTTGCCGATTACGGAACCGAGCGGCAACATGGTGGTGGATATCGGCGGCGGGACCACGGATATCGCGGTGATTTCGCTCTCCGGCATCGTTTACTCGCGTTCTGTGCGCATGGCCGGCAACCAGATGGACGAGGCCATTACCAACTACCTGAAGCGCAAGTACAACCTGCTGATCGGCGAGCGAACTGCCGAAGCCATCAAGATCCAGATCGGCTCGGCCTTCCCGCTGGACAAACCGCTGACCATGGAGATCAAGGGCCGCAACCTGATCGAGGGCGTGCCCAAGACCATCACTGTCGACGACAGCGAAATCCGCGAGGCGCTGGGCGAGTGCATCGCCGTGATCATGAATGCCATCCGCGTGGCGCTGGAGCGGACGCCGCCGGAGCTTTCGGCCGACATCTCCGACCGCGGCATCGTGCTTACCGGCGGCGGCGCGCTGATCAAGAACCTGGACAAGCGCATCCGCGAAGAAACCGGGCTGCCGGTTTCAGTGGCCGACGATCCGCTGGCCAGCGTGGTGTTGGGCACGGGCAAGATGCTGTCTGATTTCCGGCTGCTGCGGAAGATCAAGATCGACTAGCGCATGCGCTGCGGCCAATCGCGCGCGCTTCCATCGCAGACGGATCGTGGAGTCCCAGCCTGAAGCTTGTGGCGCCCTGTCTTTCCCGAGACAGGATGGGCCTGATCGGATGAGAGCCAACAGCCCAGAGCGCACTTGATAAGAGAATGGACTGCATATGCCACCCGTGATCGTCATGATGGATGGGAAGTTCTCCCCGGAGGACCTCACCTCGCACGGCGCCCTCGATCTGCGGGCGATCGGCGACAAGGGATGGAGGGCGATTGTCGAGTCGTGCACAGCTTCCGAGCTGCGGCTTTACTACCTGAAGGTACGGTCGCTGGCAGGCGTTGATCGTCTGCGCCAGACCGTAAACCTCAGCATTGAATGGGCCAACAGAGTAGAAGATATTTCTCCGCTCTTCTCGATGTCCTGGCTGCGGAGTCTGACCCTTTATGATTTGCCTCGGATACGTCGACTGGATGGCATTGAGGCATTGGCAGGCCTTCAGGAATTGCATCTTTCGGGAAACCGCGGAAGCCTGAATCCGCCGCTTAAGCTCGATTCGGTGCGGCCCATTGCCACTCTTGAGAACCTGGAGAGACTGGAAATCGTCAACCTTCGACTCGAGGACAACGACATATCCTTCATCTCCTCCGCGTTTCCCAAGCTCAGGTCTCTGAGGCTTTCAGGAAAAACGTTCGAGCGTGCTCAGTTAGCGTATTTGGCAAAGCGGCTTAATGCGCAACTCGAGGACCCGATCCTGGGCAACTGGGAGATGAAGGCAGCTCGTTGCAAATGCGGAAGGAATTTCCACTTGTTCATGGGGCGCCGGATGGGAATGCTCTGTCCGGCTTGTCATGCAAAGAAATTCGATAAGCTCATCAAAGAGTTCGAGCATTCGGGGTAGGTCGAGCGCCACTTGCGCTCCATTGAAACACCGGAATCCGCAATTCGACCTCATTGATTTCTTCGCCTGGCTGCGGGAGTGAGTACGCTCATTGCGAGCGAAGAGCATGGGACGGTCTTCCCACGCGGTAGCCGCTATACTGATATTGCTTTCCGCGTGGTTCTCTCCCGCCTTTGTCGCCATGGAATCCTTCCTTACCCGCTATCGAAACCTCGTCGTGCTCACGGTCCTGCTGGTGGCTCAGATCATCGGGCTGGCGATGCAGGTGCGCCGCAACAGCACGGGGAGGAACGTCTACGACCCGGAGGACAGCTCCGGGGTGCGGCTCATCCGCCTTTGGGCCAACGCCCTGGTTTCTCCCCCCGAGCGCGCGACGGAGTTCGTCAAGAACGGCGTGGGGAGTCTCTGGGGCGACTACTTTGACCTTCGCCACGAGCGCCGGCGGAACCAGGATCTGCAGTCCACAGTGGACCGGCTGCGGCTGGAGCAGGCGGAGATGCTTGAAGACGCGCGCCAGGGCCAGCGGCTCCAGACCTTGCTTGGCTTCAAGGAAAAATACCTTTACTCCACCATGCCGGCGCAGGTGATTGGCACCAGCGGGTCAGACCAGTCGCGGCTCTTCACCATTGACAAGGGCACAGACGATGGCCTCAGCCGCGACATGGCAGTGATCACAGGGGAAGGCATCGTGGGCAAGGTCCGCGAGGTGTTTGGACATTCGGCGCAGGTGCTGGCCATCAACGACCAGTCGAGCGGCGCCGGCGTGATCCTCGTGAATGAGCGCATCCGGGGCATCCTGCGCGGCAACGCGCAAGGCCAGCCGCAGATTGTGGGCATCCTGGCCGACAATCGCATCCAGCCCGGAGAACAAGTGCTGACGGCGGGCGGCGACAAGATCTTTCCCCGCGGGCTGCCGGTCGGCGTAGTGGAAAAGGTGGTGCGCGATCCGGAGCAGGACGGGTTTATCCACGTGATTGTGAAACCGGCGGCGCACCTTGACCAGCTGGACGAGGTGCTGGTGATCACCTCAATGCAACCGCGCTTCAGCGAAGAGCAATTAAAGGACATGGCCCAGAGCCAGCAACTCAAGGGCGGCGAAGCCGAGGAGCTGGACCAGCAGCAGAAGGCCTCCCAGATTCTGGCGGAACGGCTGCCCGGCATTACGGATCCCAATGCGCCGCCGCCGCAGGCGCAGCCCGCCGCGGGCGCAAACGGCCAGCCGGCTACCCCGCCGCAGACCGTGGTGCCCAAGCTGCTGCCGCCCGCGCATCCTGACCGATTTGTGCCGGGTAGCGGGCCCGCGCCAGTCCAGACTGAGCCGGATCAGCAACCGGAGCAGACGGCGCCAAAGACAAAGAAGCCGGCCACGCCGAAAACTGCGCCGCAGCCGAAGGGGGATCGCTAGATGCCCGTGATCATGGCGGACTCACGCCGGGACTTTGAGGTTCACCGCTACCCGGCGCCCCTTTACCTGGTGGTGATTGTGGCGGCGCTGGTGCTCCAGGCCATGCTGCCGCGGGCCGTGGGCCAGAACCACATCTGGTTCGACTTTCCCCTGGTCATCACAATTTACTTCGCGCTGGGCCGCCGCAGCCCCATCCAGGGCATGACGATTGGCTGCTTTGTGGGCATCTTTGAAGACGCGCTTACTCATCACGCCATCGGCATCAATGGCATTGCCAAAACGGTTGCGGGATACCTGGCCGCATCGGTCGGCATTCGCATCGATGCGCAGAATTACCTGGTGCGCGTGTTGCTGAACTTCGCCCTCACCCTGCTTTGCAACGCACTTTATCTCTTCATCTACCGCGGCATGCTGGGGATGGAGCTGGAGTGGAGCTGGCTGACCAGCCTGTTGCAGGCGCTGGGCAATTCGCTCATCGCACTGGTATTCTTCCCGTTCCTTGACCGGTTCCAGAGGCACGACTAACGGCGATGATTCCTGAAGCTGTGATGGAATCGAACTACTTCTTCCTCGAAACTGCCCGGCTTGGCTTCCGCGCCTGGCGCGAAGACAATCTCCCCCTGGCGATGGAACTGTGGACGGACGTACGTGTCACCGGATTCTTCGGCGGGCCGTATTCGCCGGAGCAGGTTGTGGCCAGGCTGGTGCGGGAGATGGCGGACCAGCGCGATTCGGGGATCCAGTACTGGCCGATCTTCCTGCTCGCTGACGGCCGCCACGTGGGCGTCTGCGGGCTGCGTCCGTGGAAGCCTGGCGTCCCCGAGCTGGGGTTCCATCTGCGGCCAGAGTTCTGGCGTATGGGGCTCGCCTTTGAAGCCGCCACGGCGGTCATCCGGTACGGCTTTGGACGGCTCGGCGCAACGGCTATTTTTGCCGGGCACCATCCGGAAAATGTGGCTTCCGGGGCACTGTTGCTGAAGCTGGGCTTTCAGTACGCCGGCGAGGAGGTCTACCCGGTCAGCGGAATGCTGGAGCCAACCTATCTGCTCCACCCGGTCGATGTTTCCGGAGAGGTTGGCAGCAAAATCGGCTAGACTGTGCGCACGGTCCCCCCACTTCCCCGGAGGCAATCCCACATGAACGATTGGAAGTTTGCCCAGCGCGATCCCTCTGAGCAGCTCGCCAAGCTCCACTTCTTTTCCTATACAAAGAAGCACGCGTCCGGCGAAATTGAAGCCCGGATCACCGTGAAGGAGTTCGCCACGGCTGAAACCAGCGTGATGCGGTTCTTTGCCCAGGCCGATCTCGCGCTCAACCAGAAGGCCATGAAATTCCATCCCTGCGGCTGGCACGAGACGCTGCTGGGCGCACTCTCTGAGTGCCTGGTTCACCTGCGCAAGTTCGATTACGAAGGCGTCGAGGTGGAGTGCGTTCAGCCGGGGAACTGACGCGGCTGACGGCGTGCCGAAGGCTTAATCTGTTTATGACAAGCACGCCTGATACCTTCGGGCAGAGGTGAGTCCTTCGACGAGTCAAGACGAGTCCGCCTTCTAAAGCAAGGGCGCAGTCAGGTTCTGCGCATTCCTCGGGAATTCCACTTCCGTGCAGACCTCGTTGACATACGGCGTGATCCGCAAGCGGGAGTCCTGATTCTTTCCGAAGCAGACCCACAATGCGCAATGCGGGAACGGCCTGCCTGGGATGCGATCTTCCGGAAGATCGATGAGGCGGACTTTAGCGATTTCGAGTCCAGGCCTGACCCGCTTTCCGAGCAAGACAGCCTCACGGTGGTTAATATGCTTGAAAACCCTCCGGCTCCAAACGCCAGGTTGCGGGCGGCCATTGCTCAACTGCCAAAACCGGCGCGGTAAGGAAGCAGAGTTTGCATTCGAGCGCCGGACAGCAGATCCCTGTACTGCCTGGTACCAGACAGCTAAATCTGGCTGCCTGCGCGGTCCTTTGCCTCGCGCCCGGGCTTTCCATATTTGAGCCGATAAAGGGAACAGCCGAAATGCGCCAGTCGACTCTGCGGCTGTTGACACGACGAAGTGATGTATATCATGATAGATATCAGAAGGAGTGCACAATGCCAACCCCACAAAAGGCCCGAGTCTTCAAAAATGGCCGCAGCCAGGCCGTGCGCATTCCGGCGGAATTCAGATTCACCGCAGATGAGGTCTACATTGAGCGAAATGCCCAGACCGGCGCTGTGATTCTCAGCGAAAAGCCCCCTCGCCCTTCCCTGAAAGACGTTTACAGGGAGCTGGATGAAGCGGGTGCAGCCAATTTTGAACTAGATCGAGATCTTTCCCTGCCTGTGGAACGGGATTGGCAGTGAACGGATCACGTCCGTTTCTCCTGGATACCAACATTACCGGCTACATCGTCAGCGGTCGATCTCCCCAGGCTCGAAGAGTTCTGGACGAGGTTGCATTGCACACGCCGGTCCTCATTTCCAGCGTCACCGAGGCAGAAATTCTTTACGGCCTTGAGATGAAGCCGGGGGCCATCCGCTTGCGAAGCGCAGTGGAAAAACTATTTGAGATCGTTGAGATTCGGCCGTGGGATTCGTCCGCAGCTTATTCCTATAGCAGGCTGCGCGCCAAGCTCCGGGCCGCTGGCAAGACATTGGCTCATCCGGACCTAATGATTGCCGCGCATGCACTTTCGCTCGACGCGGTCCTCATTTCGCACGACAACGCTTTCCGCAACGTCGCTCCTCACCTGGACATTCGGGACTGGGCAAATGACGTTTGAATTGAGTTCATCTGCTCACCTCTTTAAGCCCAATCTTCTTCGCATCCAACTTTTGAATCCCTGATGCGCTTGTAATACCTCTGATCGATAACTCAAGAACGCAATCCATTTTCGCGCTATCTTAGATAGAGCAGTATGTATTCTGACCGATCCCGCGGCGAAAAACTCTCCGGGCTCAAGTCCACGGCTCTGCAGTACAGCATCCTGGCGATGATGCTGGTGCTGGTGGCCGGCTTGTGGAACCTGCAGGTGCTGGGCGCCTCGAATTACCGCGACCTGGCGCAGCAGAACCGTATCCGCAAGGTGCCCATCATGGCGCCGCGCGGCAAGCTGTTTGACCGCGACAGCCGGCTGCTGGTGGACAATTACCCGTCGGTCTCCTGCTTCCTGGTCCGTGAGCAGAACAAGATCGTGGATGCGGACCTGCCGATGATCGCGCAGGGGCTGAACCTGGATCTGGAACAGCTCCGCGCCACGCTGCGGCACTTCCGCGCCGCGCCGGGCTACCAGCCCATCCCCATTAAAGCGGACATTTCGGCGGACGAGCAGGCGTTCATCGAGGCGCATCGCAATGAGCTGCCCGAGCTGGAAACCATTGACGAAGAGCGCCGCCTTTATCCGCGGGACGGCTTCGCCTCCCACCTGATCGGCTACGTGGGCGAGGTGAGCGAAGACGACCTGAACCAACAGCGCTACGCCGCCTATCAGCCCGGCGACGAGGTGGGCAAGGACGGCGTGGAGGAAACATACGATCAGCTTTTGCGCGGGATAAACGGCTCGCGCGATGTGATTGTGGACAGCCACGGCCGCGAAGTGGGCATCCTGGGCACGCAGCATGCGACCCCTGGGCAGGATTTGAAGCTCACCCTCGATCTGGACCTGCAGCGCGTGGCCGAACAGGATCTGGGCGACGCAAACGGCGCGGTCATCGCCATGGATCCGCGCACCGGCGAGATTCTGGCGCTGGTCTCTCATCCTAACTTCGACCCCAACGACTTTGCCGTGCGCATACGCCGTGACGCGTGGAACAAGCTCATCACCGATCCGCGCCATCCGCTGATGAACAAGGCCATCCAGGACCAGCTCGCGCCCGGCTCCACGTTCAAGATCATCATGTCGGCAGCCGGCCTGCAGGAGGGCGTGGCCCAGGATATGCACGTAAACTGCGTGGGCGGCGGCAACTTCTATGGCCGCTTCTTCCACTGCGACAAGCACCACGGCGTCCTCGACATCAGCCAGGCCATCCCGCTCTCCTGCGACACGTTCTTTTACACTCTGGCGCAGAGACTCGGCATCGACACCATTGCCAGATACGCCACATCGTTCGGCCTCGCGCAGAAGACCGGCATCGACATGCCCAACGAGATGACCGGCGTGATGCCCTCGACGCAATGGGAGTGGAAGAACTATCACCAGAAGTACTACGCGGGCAACACCATCTCCGTGGGCATTGGCCAGGGCGAGACGCAGGTGACGCCCATCCAGTTGCTGCGCGCGCTTTCCGGCATCGCCTCCGACGGCCACTTCGTCCGCCCGCACGTGGTGGACCCGGCGCAGCTTCCCGCGGATTTCCGCCAGGCTGTGCTCGAATCTTTCCCCGGCTCCGGCGACAAGACCGTCCCGCTGAATCCCGACACGTGGGCGACCATCACCGACGGCATGGCCGCGGCCACCACCACCGGCACGGCAGGAGCTTCGCACATCCAGGGCGTGGACTTTGCCGGCAAGACTGGAACGGCGCAGGTGGTGGGCGGCGGCGACACCCACGTGAGGGGCGGGGAACGCACGCCGAACTCCTGGTTTGTGGGCATGGTGCCGCGGCGCAATCCCGAATTCGCCGTGGTGGTTCTCCAGGAGCACGGCGACTGGGGCTCGAACTCGGCGCACATCGCCCAGGCCCTGGTCATCACCTACGTGAACAAGAAGCGCCGCCAAGACCACAACCTGATGCAGCAAGCCGGCCAGCCCTCGAAGCCCGTGGAAGTTGGGGCCATCTGGAGCACCCCCGCCCCAGGCGCCGGCAACAGAAACGCCAAGCAGGCCGACGCACTCCACGCCGGGCACTACTTTGTCACGCCCGCGGAGCCGGCCAGCGCATTGACAATGAAACCAGCCAACTTCGACTCGCTCATCTCCGCAGTGCCTGTGCGCTGGCGCAAGGACCTTCACTGATGCGTCGCTTCATGAGCTTCCGCGACTTCGACTGGGCTCTCCTGCTGCTGGTGATCATTCTGTGCGTCATCTCTTTAATGGAGATCTACTCGGCCACGCTGCACACCAAGTACGCGGACGGCCACTTCCACATCAAGCAGCTCTTTTACATCTGCGGCGGGCTGGGGGCCATGTTCCTTTTCGCCAAGCTTGACTATCACAAGCTGATCGACCTGGCGCCGTGGCTGTACGGGTTCTTCCTGCTCACGCTGATGGCGGTGCTGGTGCCGGGCATTGGACACAAAGCGCTGGGCGCGCGGCGCTGGATCAAGCTGGGTCCGATGCAGTTCCAGCCCTCGGAATGGATGAAACTGGTCATCATCCTGGTGGTTGCGCGCTACTTCGCCAATCTCGGCGGCCGCTCCCTCAGCTGGAAGGAGATCTTCAAGATCTTCGCACTGGTGGGCATTCCCATGCTGCTGGTCCTCAAGCAGCCGGACATGGGCACCTCCCTGATGTACCTGCCGGTGCTGGTCATCGGCCTGTTCCTGGGCGGAATCAACTGGAAGCAGTCGCTGATCCTCGTCGCCGCCGGCTTGGTTTTGGTAGCGGGCGGCTGGTCGAGCGGCAAGCTCCTCAAGCCGTATCAGAAGGCGCGGCTGACCAGCTTCATCAATCCTGCCAACGACCCCCGCGGTGCCGGCTACCAGATACTGCAGGCCAAAATTGCCGTTGGCGCGGGCGGCATCTGGGGCCAGGGCGCGGAAAAAGGCACGCAGACCCAGGGGGCGTTCATCCCCATCCCCCATGCCGACTTCATCTTTGCCGCATTCAGCGAGGAGCACGGCTTCGTAGGCGCGATTTTTGTCCTCCTGCTATACTTCCTTGTATTGATGCGTTTGATTCAAAACGCACAAACAGCCGCCGACCTTGCCGGTTCCCTGATTATCATGGGCATCGTGGCTGTGTTGACCTTCCAGCTTCTGGTCAACGTGGGCATGGTCATAGGCATTATGCCTGTCACCGGAATTCCTTTGCCACTAATGAGTTACGGCGGATCTTCGGTGTTGTTTACCTTCCTGGCGCTGGGCGTAGCGATGAACGTGCGCATGCGCCGGTTCGTAAACTGAGTTGCATTCAAAGGGTTTAGACCCGCGAGCGCTGCCAAGGGGCGTGCCGCGGAAAAGATTGATCAAGTCAATTCGCCGGCCAGGTCCGTGATGGAACCAGAAAAAAGCGCGGCGGGATTGGGTTCATGAGCACGCAGAAACGGGCAAGCCGGTTCAGTCCAGCGGCGCGGGTGTGTCGCATGGGGGATACGCGCCGGCGCCGCCAGCCATGGAAAGGCACGCATCGCGCAGAAGTCAGGGGAAGTGTCACCCCGGCTTCCCGGGCAAGAAGCGCTAGTGCCGGCGCGGGCGGCATAACGGCCCCATACCATTCGATCGCATGGTCGATCTGGTTCTGGATGGCCACAAACTTTCTGCTTTGGGATCAGCCACTTAGACTGTCTGTTCGGCCGGCTATAGGGGCCGAACGTTCTGGTTCGCCGCCTCTGGGTTCAGCGGCTTCCGGCCTGCCAGCGTCTCCCGGTCATCCTGCCATTCCCTTCCCTTCCTCGCATGTTTCGCTCCATCCGGCCTCGCCGCAGGCCCCGGCCAAAATTCGCCGGGCGGAAAGGTACGATGGCCAAAGAAATTTGCATTTCCTCCACGCCGCATGAGACGCGGCTAGCGATTCTGGAAGACGACCAGCTCGCTGAAATCTACTACGAACGCGAAAACGAGTACACCCTCGCCGGCTCCATCTACAAGGGCCGGGTCACGCGGGTCCTGCCGGGCATGCAGTCCGCTTTTGTTGACCTGGGCCTGGAGCGCGACGCGTTCCTTTACGTAACCGACTTCCTGGAGATGGAAGACCAGGAAGAAACAGATGAACTGGAGCGCGCTGCAACCAGCGCCCCGGTGCCGCAGGTACCGCGGGAAGCCCGCCCGGAGCGCGAGCCGCGTGAAGGCAGCGGCGGAGGCCGCGACCGGTTCAACCGTGAAGGCCGCCGGGACCGGCGCCCTGCCGGAGAGAGCGCACCTGAACCCGTTCGCGAAATTGAGCCGGTCCGTGTCGCGCCGGTAGAACCGGCCCCGCCGACGGTGCAGGAAGAGGAAGGCGACGGCGCGGGCGAACCCCGCCGCTGGCGCGGACGCCGCCGGCGCCGCAGCGGGCGCGGCCAACCCACAGGGGTGTCCGGATCTGACCCGGTCGAGTCAGAGGCAGCGGCGGAAACCTACCTGGAACCCGCCGAGGAAGCGCGCCCCCGTATCGAACCACAGACATTTGCGCAACCGCCGGCCGCGGAGCAGGAACGCCCCGGTTACTATTCGCGCGAACCGCGCGAAGAACGCCGGGCGCGGGAAAGCCGGCCGGACCGCGGCAGCCGTCCCGAACGCGGCGGCCGGTCTGAACATGAGGCCAAGCCCTTCGTCTTGCCCGGCGAGTCGCTTTCAAAGTACGGCGGTGAGCCGGCCCAGCCGGCCAGTGGCGCCGCCGCTCCGCCTCCGCCCACGCGGCGCCTCCCAACCTCAAAGCCCTCCACGATGATTGAGTCTCCCCTGGCATGGGACGGCTCCGGTGTGATGCCCGGTGAATCGCTGGCCCGTCATCGCCGCTCCCCTGAGCCGGCGCGCGTCCAGCCCGAGCCGGAGGGTGCCTATACCGACGCCGCAGAGGAGCCGGGCGATACCATCGAGTCCTCTTACCTGGATCCTGAAGAATTTCCTTTGCAGGGTGAGGCGCAGGTTGACGAGGAGATGCTCGACGATGACATGGTGGAGGAGGAACTGCCCGGCGGACCCGCCGGCGCCACCGACGATTCCGATCCATTCGACGACCCATTTTTCACCGAGCCTCGCATGGGCGAACGGCCCGCTTCCGACGACTACCAGCAGGAAGAGCACACCGGCCAACAGCAAGGCGAACCCGCGGATGAAAGCAACATCGGCCATGCTCCCATCCCGGAACCCTCAACTGAGGTGGTAGCCGACTGGATCACTCCGCAAAAGGGCGATCCCGACCGCCCCGATCAGGAAACCGAGTCGCAGCCCGAGGCGAGCGGCGCCGAACCGGAGAATAATCGCTCCGCGTCGCACAATGTCGACCCGCTTCCGCCGAGCGAGTTCCGCCTGTTCGGCATGGGCGGCAAGAAAAAGAAGGATGACGCGGCGGAGCAACCCGCGCCGGTAAAGACGCCCGAGCCCTCGGCCTCTGCCGCGGCAGGTGCGGCCAAAACGAGCTCGTCCTTTTCGCCGGGTGCGGGCGTGGTTGAAGTTGAGGTAATCGACGGCGAGGAGTTCGACTCCCCGCGCCACCATCACCCCCGCCACGACGAAAACGACTTTGACGACCTTGAAGAAGAGGAGAAGCTGCGCTCCCAGATTCGCTCAGGCGAGCTGGGCGAGATGTTGCAGGAAGCCCACCTCGACCACAAGATCCAGCTCAACTTCGACGACAAGGGCGGCGAAGATGATCTTGAAGTTGAAGAAGAAGATGAGGAAGGCGAGGAGACGCCGGCAGTTGCCGGCGCGCCGGCTCCGGGACGCGAACGCCCCGAGCGCGGCGGGCGAGGAAGGCGCCCCGAGCGCGATCGTTCAGGCAGGCGCCCCGACGGACGCCGGCCATCGCGGCGATCCGCCCAGACCTCCGATCTGCCCACCATCAGTGAACTGCTGAAGTCCGGCCAGGAGATCCTGGTGCAGATCGCCAAGGAGCCCATTGCCAAAAAGGGCGCGCGCATCACCAGTCACATCGCGCTCCCCGGCCGCTTCCTGGTGTTCATGCCCACCGTTACTCACGTGGGAGTCAGCCGCAAAATCGCGTCGGACGAGGAGCGCCAGCGGCTGAAGCGGATCCTCACCAACGAGCGCGGCGAGACCTCCGGCGGCTTCATTGTCCGCACTGCGGCGGAAGGCGCGTCGGAAGAAGAACTCCGCGCAGACCTGCGCTTCCTCATCCATCTGTGGGAAGAGATCCGCGACCGCTCAGAGAAATCCAAGGCGCCGGCGCTCATCTACCACGACCTCTCGCTGATCGAGCGCATTCTTCGCGACCAGGTCAGCGCGGACTTCTCGTCCATCTGGGTGGATTCGCAGGACGACTACGAGCGCATCGTGCGCTTCCTTAACCGCTTTGCCCCCACCATGGTGCGCCGCGTCAAGCTCTACACCAAGGAGACGCCGCTCTTTGAGCACTTTGGCGTGCAGGATGAGATCTCGAAGGCCCTGCGCTCCAAGGTGTGGCTCAAGTCCGGCGGGTCCATCGTGATCAACCAGACTGAAGCGCTGGTGGCCATCGACATTAACACCGGCAAGTACGTAGGCAAGACGGCGCGGCTTGAGGACACCATCGTCAAGACCAACCTGGACGCGATCCCCGAGATTGTGCGTCAGATTCGCCTGCGCGACCTGGGCGGCATCATCATCATCGACTTCATCGACATGGACGAGCGCAAGAACCGCTTCAGGGTGATGGCCGCGCTTGAAGATGCGCTGAAGCACGATCGCGCCCCAACCAAGGTTCTGCAGTTCAACGATTTTGGATTGGTGGCGATCACGCGCAAGCGGGTGAAGCAGTCGCTGGAGCGCACGCTCAGCGTACCCTGCCCCACCTGCCAGGCCACAGGAATGGTGAAGAGCCCAACCACCGTGTGCAACGAGATTTACACCGAGTTGCGCAAGATGCGTAAGCACTTTGAGAACTCAGACGTGCTGGTGCGCGTGCACCCCGAGACCGTGAAGATGCTGAAGGCCAACAACGCGCGCTGGTTAACGGATTTCGAGGAGCTCACCGGGAAAAGCATCCTGGTTAAAAGCGACGCCACGCTGCATCCTGAGCAGTTCGATATTCAAGGGTAGGACGCTTTGGTAGGGCACGACTTCAGTCGTGCCGCAGGATGATCAACCAGAGAACCCGGGGGCTTCAGCCCCGTCAAACCAACGGCCGGAGCAGATTGCTCCGGCCATTGTGTTTTGAACCACCCGAACTTCGTGCCGGCTCAATTCACCGTCACCGTAAACGTGGCCGTCGGCGCTGCGGAGACCGGCGGACTTCCGATTGCGGTCACGGTAAACGTGTAAGTGCCGGAGGTAGTCCGCGCGCTGCCTCCCCCGCCTCCGCCGCTTCCGCCGCCGCACGCGCCGAGCCCGGCAAAAACAAACAGCAGCACAAGCACTCCTAGCAAGTTCCGCCAGCCGCGCCGCCGCGCGGGAATGAAGAACAGCAGCGCCGCAAGGGCAGCACCGCCCAATCCGCCTGAAATGCGGAATGCGGGCGGAGTGTTGGTTGCAAAAGTTGCCCCCGTGGTGCTCACCGCTACGTAAGACTGGCCGGTGCCGGGAGCAGACTGGGTCCCTCCGTAAAGATAAAACGCCGGCCCGTTGAAAGAGCAGGTGGGCAGGTTACTTGCCCCCGCCGGCTGCGACGTGAGCGCGCAAGACAGATTAATTCGCCCGTTCCATCCCGTTGTGGTGGTTGCAGTGACGGTTGACGTGGCTTGTTGCCCGGCCGAGATACTGGCGGGGGTGGTAGCGCTTATGGTGAAAACGGGATTCACTACCGTAATGCTGGCTGTTGCGGTGGCAGCGGTGTAGCTGATATCTCCGCTGTAATTCACGGTAAGCGTGTCCGTACCGATGGCGAGGTTGCTCGCGTCACATTCGTGAATGCGCTCCCGCTGGCGAGGTACAACGCTCCCGAGTTGAAATTCCCGCTTGTCAGTGTCACGGTGCCGGTTCCCTGCCCCGCGGCGCCGCCAACCACGATGTTCACTGAGAACCACTGTGCAGGGCTCACCGTGCTGAACTGCGGAGTGATCGTGATGGTGGGTGCGATCGGAATCCATGCGTTCACCGTTACGGTCAAGGATGTGGAGGACGGGCCGAAATATAAGTCGCCATAGTAGTTCAGGTTCAGGGTGTCGGTCCCGGTGCTGAGGCTGCCCGGGGGAATCGTAGCCGTGTACTGGTTTCCATTCAGCCAGCCCTGCCCGATCGGCAGAATGGACGAGCCGGCTGTTATCGTTACACCGCCTGCGGGAGTGCCCGAGGAAGAATTGACGGCGCCGGTAATGGTGAGCGGCGAGTTGTTGTAAAGCGTGGTGGCCGAAGGCGCCGCTGTCAATGTGGTGGGCGTGGCCGTTGCAGTTGCCGTCGCGGTTGAGCTAGCCGGAATATAAGTCTGATCGCCCATGTACTGCACGGTCAGAAAGCCCATTCCAGTGGGAAAGTTGAACGGCGGCACGGTAAACGTGTAACTGCCGTTGGTAAGCGTTCCCTGCATCGTCTGCGAGTAGCCATTTACATTCAGGCCCTGGAGCGTCACGCTGCCTGTGGGTGTGGCCCCGGAGCCGGTTACGCCCACCTTCACCTGGAAGGAAGAATCGGTCTGGAAAGGCGCTGACGGGCCGGTGACCGTCACTGTCGGCGTCAGCGCGTTCACAACTTCGACGGCCGTCCCTGTTCCGGCCAGGTAGTTATTGTCCCCGCTGTAGCTCGCGGTCAGCGTGTCATTGCCATTTGTGAGCGTGTTCTGCGGGATCTGAATCAAGCAATTTCCGCCGGGCAGTATGGTGCAAAACCCTCCCGTATACCCGCCGCCCGACAACGTCACAGTTCCGGTCGCAGTGGGGCTGCCTGCCCCACCTGAAACTGCTACCGTGACATTCACTGCGGTATTCGCGCCAACCGTCGAGGGATCGGGAGTCACAGTCACCGTCGGCGTCAGCTTGGTCACCGTAACCGTCGCCGTTCCGCTCGCCTCCGCATACGTCGAGTTGCCCTCATAGCTCCCGGTGAACGTGATCGTACCCGGCTGCAGCGAATTCCCCGGAATCGAAAACGCATAGCTCCCCGCCGCCAGCACCTGCGCCCCGCCGTCGTATCCACCGCCCGTAATCGTCACATTGCCGCTCGGCGTTCCGCTCCCTCCGCTAACCTTCACGGCCACGGTCAGCGCCTGATCCACCGAGATACTGCTCTGCGCCGGCGTCACCGTCACCGTCGCGGGTGTCGTCCCCACCGTGCTCGTCCACGCGTTCACCACGTTGGCCACATTCAGCGAGCCCAGCCCCGATGCGCCATCGAACCCCGCCGTCGCCGCATAGCCCGAGAGCAGCCCAACGCTGTCCCCCGAGTGCGAAATGACGCAGTCCACTGAGCCGGATGAGCACGCCATCGCGATGGTGCCCTCATCGACGTCGTGGAAGTAGCAACTGCCGCCGGATGTCTCTGATGAGCAGGTCCCGTAGTTCTGTTTCGCCGCAATCGAGTACAACTCCGCATTGGGATTGCCCTGCGGCGCTCCCATCTTCTGGTTGATCAGCGCCATCACGCCGGCCATCGCAGGCGTTCCCGCGGACGTGCCGCCAACCTCCTGCGCCACCGGCTCTGAAGTGGGGCTGGTGGTGGTGAGGCACGGGCCAGATGCCGACACGCACACCAGGTAAGCAGAGCCAAGCAGGCCGTTGCCGGCAAAGAACGATACGTCGGGCACGTCGCGCGCGCCGTCGGGGAGAATGCCCTCAACAGACGCCTGCCACGCGGGCTTGGCATATCCGCCGGTGCAACTGCTCACATTCTGCCCGTCGCCCGTGGTGCAGTTGCTGGCGCCGCCGCCGCCGCCCACCGTGTTGATGAAGGCGGCCAGATTTACTTGCGGACTGGTGTTGTCGTAGACCGTTATCCACCACCGGTTAATAAAGTTGCATGCCGATTCAGCATCAGTGGGAGCCGTGGCTCCGTATCCGGCTTTAACCAGTGCTGCAGACCACTCCTGTAGATAGGGCAGGATCGCCGGATTCGTGCAGCTATCGTTCCACGGAATCTCCGGCATGTAGCCGGCGGCGCTTTCGCCCGTGCTCGAATTGTTGCTCGACTTCCAGTACGGCGAGGGAGTCGAGCCCCAGTTCAGGTCCGTGCCTCCCACGGCGGTGTCGTACGGCGTTGAGGCCACGCCGCTCACTGACACGCCGTACTGGGCATAGTAAGGAACATTCTGCGCCTGCCCCTGGTCGCACGTTGCGGCGCCCGCATCGCCGCTGGCTACAAAAACCGCAATGCCCTCGGTCGCGGCGGTCTGCCACATATTGTTGTACGCGGCATTGCCTGCGGTGCCCAGCCCAAGCTCGCACTCGCCGTAGCTCACGCTCAGGATCTTCGCGGTCTGGTTCTGCACCACGTAGTTGGCTGAGGAGAAAACGGTATCGGTCATGGGCGAGGTCTGCCCGGACACAACCAGGACAATGGACGCGCCCTTGGCCACTGCTCCGGACCACTCCACGTCGAGCGAGTTCTCAAAGAGGTCGTCGACGGTGCAGGCGCCATAGAAACCCGTGCACTGGCCGGGATCGACGCCATTGGCGACAACGATCTTGGGCGCCGTCCCCGCAGGCAGTCCGAAGACCTGGCGGAAGCTGGCCACGTCAGTCAAGTCGATGTCGCTGGTTCCCGCAACGGCGATGGTCTGGCCCGTGCCGTCAATCGGCGTCCCCGCATTCCAAAGCGGAAGCACGTTGTAGATGGTGGCCCAGTCGTAGGGAGCCACGTCTTCAACGGTGTACTGGCTGGTGCCGGAGCCGATGGTAATGCCGAGGTCGGGACCGACTCCTCCAAACCCGCCCTGTCCGGACGCCGAAGACGCCGTGCGCTTCCACTGGCCGGTCGCGGGATCGAACGTGACACGCGAGCCAAGCCGGTGCTGGGGACGGGGCAGGAAGTTGTGTAGCGCCTTCACGCCCAGCACCACCGGGCCCAGCGCCGCGGGAATCTGCGGATCGGCCATGTTGGCAATGTGCGATTCGCCGTCAATGGAGAGATTGTGCAGCGAAGTATGGAACGCGGCTTGTACCTGGGCTGCAGTTCCGCTGAAGCGGATCGTCATGCGATCCGCAGCGACGTCGCTCACTGCGAGGCCGTGTGAAGCGAGCCACTTCGACACCGCGTCTGCATCGGCGGCCGAGGGACCGAACCGCGCGGCAATGTCCGCGGGCGCCAGCCAGCGATGATAGTTGGGCGAAGCAGGATCGTACTGGCCGGCGACAAAAGCATCGAATGCGGCCTGCTGGTCCGCGCTGCGGCGCAGCACCAGAACAAGGTCCGTCAGGCGCAGTCCGGGATCCACGGGGCCGCGGTCGTTCGCCGCATTGGCCCCGGGATGCGTGTTACCCGCAAGCGTCATCAGCGCGGTTTCATCAATGGGCCCGGCAATCCGGGATGCGGGCTTCTGGGCAAAGATTGCCAGAGCTGAAAAAGAAACGACTGCGGATGTGAGGACCAGGCGGGAGCGGAACATTTGGAGCCACCCTTCGCGGACCATCGCAGGCTGGACCCAGTACGGCCGGACAAGCGTTCAGGAGCCCCGGGGGGCTCGCAAGCCTCCCCCTTGTTCGTTGAGTAAGCCGAATGATCTGCTTATGAATTGGCTACGATTGTACGCCACCCGCGAGGCCGGCCCGGAAAGACTGAAGTAACTCGTAACTTCGGCTGTCTGTGCGCCCGATTTGC
>Ga0265338_10002844_pt1 | contig 25288 bp, 20 predicted proteins | sample 42126metaG_FD_193579 | JGI IMG/M metagenome (GOLD analysis project Ga0265338, IMG submission 193579) | Rhizosphere microbial communities from Carex aquatilis grown in University of Washington, Seatle, WA, United States - 4-21-26 metaG | ecosystem: Host-associated > Plants > Roots > Rhizosphere... | reverse complement strand
TCCCTGTTCCCTGTTCCCTGTTCCCTGTTCCCTGTTCCCTGTTCCCTAGTCCCTGTTCCCTAGTCCCTTAGTCCCTGGTCCCTCAGTCCCGAAGTCCCTGCTTCTACACACTCCGCGACTGGAATCGGCACCTGCTCCACGATCTCCAGCCCAAACCCCTCAAGCGCCGGAATGTGCATCGGCGTGTTCGAAAGCAGCCGAATCCGCTGAATCCCCAGGTCCGACAATATCTGCCCACCCAGCCCGATAGCGCGCAGAATGCGCCCGCTGCGAGCCTGGCTGCCCTCGCGGGTGCGCAGCTCCTGGTGCAGCACCACGCGGCCGCTGCTCGGCTCCGGCGCGCCCGTGGGCGGCACCGCACCGCCTGGCCCAAACTCCGGCGCGGGGGCACGGTCAATCTCAAATCCGCGCGAGGTGTTGTGCAGGTAGAGGATTACCCCGCAGCCCTCCTCGGCAATCATGCGCATCGATCGGTCAAGAATCTCGTGGCAGCGGCAATCGGCCCCAAACACGTCGCCAGCCGTGCAGCGCGTGTGCACCCGCACCAGCACTGGATGCGTGCACGGCGGGCGCAGTTCAAGTTGGCTTGCCTCGTCCGCTTCGCCAATGTTCGCCACCACCGCCGCTCCATCGTGGAAGGCCGGGCAGCCGGGGCACAGATCGCCGCGCACCAGCGCAATGTGGCTCTCGCCGCCGGTCACCTCGCTCTGGTAGGCAATCATGCGGAACTCGCCGTGGCGCGTGTTGATCAGCGTCTCGCCGGCGCGCACAATGTAGCGCTCATGCCGCAGCCGGTACCGGATCAGCTCGGCCACCGTGAGCATCAGCATCCCATGCTCTTTGCAGAAGTCAATCAGGTCTGGAACCCGCGCCATGGTTCCGTCGTCATTCATGATCTCGCAGATAATGCCCGAAGGATTCAGCCCCGCCATCCGCGCCAAGTCGACTGAAGCCTCAGTCTGCCCGGCCCTCACCAGCACTCCGCCCTTGCGCGCGCGCAGCGGAAAGACGTGCCCAGGACGCACCAGGTCGGCCGAAGTCGACCGCGGATCGATAGCCGTGCGAATGGTCTGCGAGCGGTCGGCGGCCGAGATGCCGGTTGTCACTCCCTCTCGCGCTTCAATGGTCTCAGTAAACGCCGTGCCAAAGCGCGAGCTGTTCTGCTGCGTCATGGGAAAGAGCCGCAGATGGTCGGCCCGCTCCTCAGTAATCGCAAGGCAGATAAGCCCGCGCCCATACCGCGCCATAAAGTTGATAGCCTCAGGCGTAACGAACTCGGCAGCGAGAGTAAGGTCGCCCTCGTTCTCCCGGTCCTCGTCGTCCACAACAACAACCATGCATCCCGCGCGAATCTCATTAAGCGCGCCAGGCACGTCAGTAAACGGAGGCTCGAAGGTGCGAGGGGTATTGGGCATGGTGCTGCACCTATTCTCGCCTAAGCCGGGAGCAAACGGCAAAAGCCGTCAGAAATGCAGTCTGCTAGAGCGAATCGTAGAAGACAGCCTGGCCAGTAGAGTCGAGTTGCATCAGCAGATCGAAATCCGCCACATTGCGAGTGAGCACAACGCAACCATTCCTGGCCGCCGTGAGAAATATCAGCGCGTCATTGAGCGCCTTGCGCCGCTCGTTCTTGCCGTATCGTTGCAGTCGCGCCAGCAGTCCAGCAAGGATACCCGCTTCGCGCCATGTGTCACGGTCCGGCGTAAGGATGCGGTGCTCTGGCCGCAACTCGATGGACGCGGCAACCTGGGCAATCACGTTTGCTGTATCCTTGCGCGTCGGGTCAAGCAAACCCACGAGGGCCGCCATCTCCGCTTCCGTCACCGAAGAGTGCCAAAGGCTCCCGATCCGGAGTGCTACCTCGACATCATCCGGCAGTCGGCCTTGCAGAGCGTCGATATAGACGGTCGTGTCAAGCAGCAGCTTAGGGAATGGAGGCTTGAGGTTCTTGAGAAACTGCAACTGAGAACGATTGCGGTAGGCGAGCGCCTTCTGATGTTTCTCCGGCTTCAGCCGTCGCAGCGATTGCTGGAACCGAGACTGGAACCGGGAGCTAGAACTCAAGGTCCAGATCCTTGCTCACCGTCCCGCGCTGGGCAAGAAGCCATTCTCCGTACTCGTCCGCAACCACGATGTTCGCCAGCGCGGCTTCGATCAGCTTCGAGTCGGATTGGATACCGGTTTTCTTCTTCGCCTGCTCAACCAGAAGCGATGGCATGCGGCCGCGCACAGTAAGCGTGCGGCCGCCACTCAGCAACCCCCGCTGCCCGGCAATGGATAGAGCATCGTCGATCCGGCGGCTGCTCGCAGCCGGCTTCGTGCGCCTTGAGTTTCGCGGAATTTGATATCCAATTGCCTGCGCCATTTGAGAACCTCTATCGAAGTGTAGCACATACTTTGCATGGTTGTGCTACATGTGTGCGCTAATCCTTCTTTCCGCTGAGCCCCTCCAGAAACGAAATGAAGGACTTCTTCTTGACCCATCGGCATCCGAATGGCGGGTAATCGCCCTCGGCTGAAAATGCCGGGAGCGACTTTGGAAGCTTGATGTAATCGGTGCAGACCCTCACACCGTAATCGCAACCTTGTGTTCCGTCGAAAACGCATTCATACGAATTCAGCATTGATGAATAGCCCTCATCAAATACCTCCGAATATTTCACCATCCCATATGCATTTTCAGTCTTTGACTTTGGCTCAATGGGCTTTGACTTGTCGCGTAGGAACAGGATGTAGTCCCCTCCGAGTTGCGTCCCGATGTATGGCCCAAAGTAGATCGTCTCTCCGGCAGATACACCTTTAAAGCCCTCTAAAACTCGAGCTTTGTAAACCGCCACATCATAGGCTTCGGTATCTCCGGAAACTACAGTTACAAGAGCGACTTTGTCGGCGTGCGTGAATAGCTCGGCAAGGTGACAGATTCCGGGCTCACTGATTGTGACCACTGAAGGAGACTGAGCAGTCCCGACCTGAGCGAATGCCATCAATGCGACAAGCAAGATGTGTGACGAATACTTCATACGGAATTCCCCGAGCCCAAGCATAACAGCCGTTTTTCAACTTACGAGACTGCAAGTCGATGGTGGGGCGCATCCCAAACAGCAAAAACGCCGCCCGAAGGCGGCGTTTCTGCTGTAGCTGGACTAACCCCTACAACGTCGATTCGATCTCGAAGCCCCAGGCCTCAAGAAGCGCCTCGGGGATGTACTTGGAGTTCTTGTTACGGCGCGCCCACTCACGCAGGCGGGTCGACCGGATATACTGGTCCGGCGGCAGCTTGAACTCCTTTACAATCTGCTCGAAAGAGGTGACTGTCGGCACTACCGGGCCAATCGGCTCCGGCTTGCCCCAGTTCGGATTTCCACGACGCTTTGCCATCTGTTGTTTGTCCTTGTGTGAAGGGTATTTTTGTCTGCTTGCCCTCGGACGGGAGGCTTGGGGAGTGCGCTATGTCCAGAGGTTACATCGCATTCTATTTTAGGGATTTCTTGTTCAAAAATCAATAGAAAAATCTAAGCTCGAATCAATTCCCTGAAATCCACAATACCGCAACGTTTACCACTTAACCCGCTACTGCAGAATAAGTTACGAGATTTCCTCAGGCTCGTTTCCTCGAACCCGACCCTCGTACCCAGTCATTTTTCTGAAATCGTTTAACTATCCGTCAAAATGTTTACTCATATGACAACAAAACCGCGCACAATGGTTACTTGTTTAGACTCCGCGGCCCCCCAAGCGCGAGCGAAAAGTTAATAGCTGACAGCGAGAAGCCAGCGCCTAAAAGCCAGCCAAAGCCCCACCCCGCACCGCCCCCGCCAGCCGCTCAATATCCCCAGCCAGCACGCGGTCTTCAACCAGCGGCGTCACAACGCGTCGCACCGCTTCATAAGCTCGCCCCACTTCGATGCCCGGCTTCAGCGGCAATCGACACTCCAGCCCCTGCGCCGCGCACATCAGCTCGATGGCCACCACGTGCTCAACATTCCAAACAATCTGACGCAGCTTCAGAGCGCCTGTCATCCCCATCGACACGTGATCTTCTTTGCCCCCGCTGGTCGGAATCGTCCCCGTCGACGCGGGATGCGACAGCACCTGGCATTCGTTAATCAGCGCGGCCGAGGCAATCTGCGCAATCATGAAGCCAGACTGCAGCCCCGCTCCACTCGACAAAAACGGCGGCAGTCCCTCGTTGATGTCCGGGTTCAGCAGCCGATCGATGCGCCGCTCAGTAATTCCAGCCAGATCGGTGAGCGCAATGGCCGCATAATCGAACGCGTAAGCCAGCGGCGCCCCATGAAAATTCCCGCCTTGTAATGCTCCCCGCTCCGGCGACTTAGTTTCAGCATCCGGAAAAATCAGCGGATTATCCGTAGCCGACCCAGACTCAATCTCCAGAATCCCAGCCACATGTTCAAGCACGTCACGCACTGCGCCATGTACCTGCGGCATGCAACGCAAACAATACGCATCCTGCACGCGGCTGTCGTGCTCGCGATGCGACTCGCGAATCTCACTCCCAGCCAGCAGCGCAATCAGGTGTTCGGCGGCAGCCATTTGCCCCGCATGCGGCCGCGCCTTATGTATGCGCTCATCAAACGCCGCCGGCGTGCCCCGCAACGCCTCAAGCGACATCGCTCCCGCAACGTCTGCCAGCCGCACCAAACGGCGCGCGCGTTCAAGCGCCAGCAGCCCCACGGCGTTCATGGCCTGCGTGCCGTTCAGCAGCGCCAGTCCTTCCTTGGCCTCAAGCACCACCGGCTCAAGCCCCGCGCGGCGCAAAGCTTCACCGCCCGCCAGCCGGTCCGCTTCGGTTCCTGCTCCGCCCTCAAACCACGCCTCGCCCTCGCCAATCGCCACCAGCGCAAGGTGCGCCAGCGGTGCAAGGTCCCCGCTCGCGCCCACCGAGCCTTTTTCAGGAATCACCGGAGTCACGCGGGCATTCAGCATCGCCACCAGCAGCTCAACCAGCTCAGGCCGCACGCCGCTGAATCCTTTGGCCAGCACGTTGGCCCGCAGCAGCAGCATGGCCCGCGCCTCAGGCACACTCAGCGGCTGCCCAATGCCGCCCGCATGGCTGCGCACCAGGTTCACCTGCAGCGCGCCCAGGCTCTCTGGTTTTATGTGTACGTCGCTAAGTTTGCCAAAGCCGGTGTTGACTCCGTAAACCGTGCGGCCTTCGGCCAATATCTGTTCAATAGCGGCGCGGCTGGCCCCGATTCGGGTTCTTGCTTCGCGAGCAATCTCAACCTTGCGGCCAAAGATCGCAACTGCTTCAATGTCGGCCGCCTTCATCGGCTGGCCGTCGAGCACCAATGTTTCCACTCGGCAAATACTAAGCCGCCGACTCACCATCTGTGAAGTGCGTCGCGCACTCGCCGATCGTCGGGTGCCCCCGGTCCCTCGCACTTGGGGACCGGGGATATCGCGAACAACACTGCTACCACCCCCTGCTAAAATCGATCCTTCGGGAGAAGCACATGCCAGACGCAACCTGCGATATCGGCCTCATCGGTCTTGCTGTAATGGGACAAAACCTGGTCCTCAACATGAACGACCACGGATTCAAGGTGGCGGTGTTCAACCGCACAGTTTCAAAGGTCGACGACTTCGTCAACAACGAGGCCAAAGGCACTGAGGTTGTGGGCGCCCACTCCATTGAAGAATTTATCAGCCTGCTAAAGCGACCGCGTCGCGTCATGATGATGGTCAAGGCCGGCGACACCGTCGACCAGATGATCAATCACGTGCTGCCACATCTCGAGCCCGGCGACATTGTCATCGACGGCGGCAACTCGCTCTTCACCGATTCAAATCGCCGCACCAAATCGCTGGCCGAACAGGGCATTCTGTTCGTCGGCACCGGCGTAAGCGGCGGTGAAGAAGGCGCGCGCAATGGTCCCTCCATCATGCCCGGCGGCAATCCCGCGGCATGGCCGGTTGTAAAGCCCATCTTCCAGGGCATCGCCGCCAAGGTTGAAGACGGCACGCCCTGCTGCGACTGGGTGGGCGAAGACGGCGCAGGCCACTACGTAAAGATGGTGCATAACGGCATTGAGTATGGAGACATGCAGCTCATCTGCGAAGCTTACGACCTGCTCAAGCAAGGCCTCGGCCTCACTCCCGATGAATTGCGCGACGTGTTTACCGAGTGGAACAAGGGCGAGCTTGACAGCTACCTCATCGAAATCTCCGCGCAAATCTTCGCCAAGAAAGATGAAGACGGCACTCCGCTGGTCGACAAGATTCTCGACACCGCCGGACAAAAGGGCACCGGCAAGTGGACCGTGATCAGCGCGCTCGACACCGGCCAGCCCGTCACGCTGATCGGCGAGAGCGTGTTTGCGCGCTGCCTCTCGGCTCTTAAAGAAGAACGCGTTGAGGCGTCAAAAGTTCTCCGCGGGCCCAAATCAAAACCGAATCCGGGCGACAGCGCAAAGTTTATTGAAGATGTGCGCCGCGCGCTCTTCTGCAGCAAGCTGGTGAGCTATGCGCAGGGCTACATGCTGCTGCGCGCCGCCGCAAAAGAAAACAACTGGAACCTCAATATGGGCGGCATCGCCCTCATGTGGCGCGGCGGCTGCATCATCCGAAGCCAGTTCCTCGGCAAAATCAAAGACGCATTCAAGAAGAATAAAAACCTCGAAAACCTGCTGCTCGATAAGTTCTTCTCGCGCCTGCTCAACAAGTACCAGGCCTCGTGGCGCAAGGCGCTCGTGCATGCGGTCAAAATGGGCGTGCCCACGCCCGCGTTCTCAACCGCGCTGGCATTCTTCGACGGCTACCGCACCGAGCGCCTGCCTCAGAACCTGCTCCAGGCGCAGAGAGACTTCTTTGGCGCGCATACTTACGAACGGGTAGACCAGCCCCGCGGCCAGTTCTTCCACACCAACTGGACCGGCCACGGCGGCAGAGTTTCGTCGACCACCTACAACGCGTAAACCCGGATTGGTACACTGACCACCGGATGCCGCATTACCCAAAGGAGACCACTTGCTTGGCTCTAGTACCTTTCGCTTTCTCCTTTCAGCCCTGATTGGACTCACGATCCTCGGTCAGAGCAATCCCATACGCGCGCAGCTTGACCAGAAAAATACCCCGCCCCCGCCCCACACCAAAGAGATACACCTGAAGCATGTGCTGGTGATCGGCCAAACCAAGGGATTTGAACACGATTCAGTCTCAGCCGCCATGGCTGCCATCTACAACATGGGCAGAGAGAGCGGCCTGTGGGACACCACAATGCGCACAGATACGGAACTGCTGACCAAGAAGGACTTGGGAAGAAACGCCAAAAATCTGAACTACTTCGACGTTCTCATCTTTGCCAGCACCACCGGCGAACTGGATATGGATGCGGATCAAAAGAAAGACATGCTTTCATTTATCAAAGACGACGGGAAGGGGTTCGTCGGCATTCACGCGGCGCTCGATACAAATTACACCTGGCCGGAATACGGCGAAATGATCGGCGGCTGGTTCGACCAACATCCCTGGATGACCTTCAATGCGCCGATCATCAACGAAGATCCGAGCTTCCCGGCCGTGCGCCACTTCCCCGGCGCGTTCGTGAAGTATGACGAGATTTATCAGCCCAAGTCCTGGTCGCGCGACAATGTGAATGTGCTGCTCAGCCTCGATCCCAGCAAGCTCGACTACGAAAACAACCCGCGCATTCACCGGACCGACCACGATTTTCCAGTTGCATGGAGCAAGCTCTATGGCAACGGAAGGGTCTTCTACTCGACGCTCGGTCACACAGAGGAGTCCTGGCAAGATCCAGACATTCGAAAAATGTACTTCGAAGCGATTAAGTGGGCGCTCAGAATGACGGAGGGAAGCACCACCTCTCATCCCCGTCCAGCCGCGTCCGCATCGGCCCATTGAGCAGCCGTTAACTCGCAAACGTTGTCGGTACCCCCGGTCCCTGGTCCGCCGCGGCGGAGGGACCGGGGAATACATTCCCTCACCCACAACGGTCCGCCATTCTCGGCGCAACCTCCGCATCCTCTCCCATTCCCTCCGCTCTAGATCGGATATATACTCTCTGCAACATCGCTCGTGCCATTATCCGTACTCCGAATAGCCGAATGAGATTCAATGAGGCGGCGGAACTGCCATGCCTGAAAGTGAATCGCCGAAAGTTGAGCGAAGGCGTCAATACCTTTGCATCTCCAATCCGAACCGGAAATCCCCGCTGATTCGCATCCCTATCCTGCTCTGCACCATCGCCTCGGGCATTTCTGCAATCGCCTTAGCGCAGGCCGCGCCGCAAGATTCCGGCATCGTGCTGCAGGTCGACACGCGCGAAGTCATTCTCAATGTGCTGGCGCTCGATTCCCATGACCATCCGGTTCTCGATCTCACTCCGGGCGATCTCGAAGTTTCAGAGGACGCAGGCCACAAGCAGAAGATCGCCCGAGACATTACCAGCCTCCGACTCGTCGACCCCAATGCGCCTTCGGAGAATCCACAAGGTGCCGGAACTGGGTTCATGGGCGTCAACGCCATCAGCTGCCGCGATCGCACCACACCGCACTACGTGCTTTCATACCGACCCAGCGATGAAGGCTGGAGCAGCGGCTATCACAAAGTGGTCGTAACCGCGCGCCGCCACGGCCTGAAACTCTTCTACGAGCACAGCTATTACGTGGGGCAAAAAGAACCGCTGCCCGAAGCCGACAAAATCTCGATAAAGCAAATCAACAAGGAACTCGCACAAAGCACCTGCGGCTCCCTGTCTTTATCGCCATCGGTCTCGCTACGGGCTGAGCTACTGTCGATAGGCCCGTCCCACTCCCTGCGCTACTCGTTGAATATCGATCCCGATTCGCTGGCGTTCGTCTCGCTCACCGGCGGCGGGCGGCGCCTGCAACTCGATTACGGCGCCTGCAACTTCGACGCGCGGGGCTACATGATCAACTTCCTCAGGTCAACAACTGACCAGGTGCTCACTATGCTCGACTACGAGCACGCGAAGGAGCGCGGCCTGCGCACGCTGTTCGAGTTTGAAGCGCCTGAGAAACTGGCCATGACGCGCTTCGTAGTCCGAGACCGCGTCACCGGCAACTTGGGTTTGGTAAGCGTAACTCCTCCCGCCAGCACCGATGCGCCTTATACCGAACTGGAACAGGATCTTCCATTGAAAGAAAGGCTGAAGCCCAGCTTCGCCGAACAAGACCAGGGCACCGTTCCGTTGCCCCCGCCCGGACGCTGGGGATCGTTTGGCTCCATCGTTCCCAAACCAAACGCCTTCTGCGGAGACGTCTACTCTCCCGTCGCAACCACGCTGGATTTTCGTGAACTTGATCCATCCGGCTTGGTCTTCGCCAATTTCCTTCAGGTGCCCGATCAACTCTCTCCCAACGGGTGCATGATTCCCGGCTTGAGCTGCGATCCAGCCTTTGGCGTCGATTATCGCGGCGCGTTTTGGGTCCGCACCCCGGGCGAATACGCTTTCTCACTCACGTCCGACGACGGCTCAAGGCTCGAGATCGACGACAAACTGCTCGTGGCGAATGACGGCCAGCACGCCCCAATCACCCGCGAAGGTCGAATCGTCCTCGACGCCGGAAGACACACCATCCACATCCCCTATTACGAAAATGGGGAAGGCTCGCTGATGCTCGAACTCTGGGTCCATCCACCCGGCGGCCAATGGAAGCTGTTTGACATGCGCGATTTCGCCCCGCCATCCAGCACAGCCGAAACAAAGTCAAAGTAGCTGCTCGATCGTTCGTGTCGCTTTCTACAATTGTCTTTCACAATCCACGCCTTCCACACCCCGTAAAATGGAACAAACGCTTTCTTCACCTTCCTCACTTTCCGGAGCGCCAACGAATGTCTACCATCCTTGAAAACCTACCCGTCGGCCAGAAGGTCGGCATCGCTTTTTCCGGTGGCCTCGACACCTCGGCCGCTTTGCACTGGATGAAGCTCAAAGGCGCGCGGCCATACGCGTACACCGCGAACCTCGGCCAACCCGACGAAGCCGACTACGAGGCCATTCCGCGCGCAGCTCTCGAATATGGAGCCGAAAATGCGCGCCTCATCGACTGCCGCGCGCAGCTTGTACGCGAAGGCCTCGCCGCACTGCAGAGCGGAGCCTTCCACATCACCACCGCGGGCGTCGCCTACTTCAACACAACGCCAATTGGCCGCGCCGTTACCGGCACCATGTTGGTAGCCGCCATGAAAGAAGACGACGTAAGCGTGTGGGGCGACGGCTCGACCTTCAAGGGCAACGATATTGAGCGCTTCTATCGCTACGGCCTGCTAGTCAATCCCGATCTCAAGATCTATAAGCCATGGCTCGACCCCGCGTTCATCGACGAGCTGGGCGGCCGCGCCGAGATGTCGGCGTTTATGCAGAAGGCCGGCTTCGAATATAAGATGTCGGCGGAGAAGGCTTACTCCACCGACTCAAACCTGCTGGGCGCAACGCACGAAGCCAAGGATCTCGAGCACCTTTCGAGCAGCATGCGGATCGTCGTCCCCATCATGGGCGTAGCCAGTTGGCGCAGCGACGTAAATGTGCAGCCCGAAGAGGTAACAGTCACCTTCCACGAAGGCACTCCAGTCGCGCTCAACGGCAAAGACTTTGCCGACTCTGTGGAATTGTTGCTCGAAGCCAATCGCATTGGCGGCCGTCACGGCCTAGGCATGAGCGACCAGATTGAAAACCGCATCATTGAAGCAAAATCCCGCGGCATCTATGAAGCGCCGGGCCTTGCGTTGCTCTACATCGCGTACGAGCGGCTCGTCACTGGCATCCACAACGAAGATACGATTGAGCAGTACCGCGAGAACGGCCGCAAGCTCGGCCGGCTGCTCTACCAGGGCCGCTGGTTCGATCCGCAATCCATCATGCTGCGCGAGAGCGCCCAGCGCTGGGTGGCGAGCGCCGTTACCGGCATGGTAACCCTCGAGCTACGCCGCGGCAACGACTACACAATCCTGAACACCGAGTCGCCCAACCTGACCTTCAAGCCCGAGCGGCTTTCAATGGAGAAGACTGATTCAGCCTTCTCGCCGCGCGACCGCATCGGCCAGCTCACCATGCGCAACCTCGACATTACCGACACGCGCGACAAGCTGTTGACCTACGCACAAGCCGGCCTGCTCACGCCGGGCGCAGAGGGATTCGTGCCCAAACTCAAAAGCGGAGAAGAAAAGTAAAAGCTCCGACTCAATTGAAACCCTTCAGGGCCGCTCGTTCCGCGCCTGCGCCTTGGCTTCGAGCACCGCATTTTTGAATGCGATCTCAAACGCGTGCGCAGAGGCTTGATCAGCGAAAGTCAGCCCAAAGGCCAACGTGTCATCCGGCGCCTGATCGTATTCCTTGCTTGAATGCGGCCCGGGGCCAAGCTGCATAAGTTTGTCGCGGTCGTAAATGAGCGTGTGAAACTGCTTGCCCTCGTTGCCCGCAATCACGATCATCGTGGTGTTGCCCACGTCGCCTGGCTTGTAGCTCTTCTGCGCGTCGTCACCGGTAAACACGCGGTCTTCGCTGATCAGCGTCTCGTCCACCTCAGTTAGGGGAACGGTGATCGACGCCAGTGGGAACGAGTAAACCTGCCAGGTCGTCTTGCCGTTTTCAGTTTTCGGCATCGCGCACACCGGCGCCGGCATCTTGGGCTGGATCAGGATCGTGTTCTTGTCGAGAACCACAATGCTGCCCGAAGCGGCATAAGCATTTTTGAGAGTTTCGATTGGCGTAGCAGAATTTTGCGCAACGCAAGTGTACGAAGGAATCATGAGAAAGCTCAGCAGAAAAAGCAGCGCCCTTTTCATAATCTATGACCTCAAATTCGACACTTATGAGCCGGCGTGAAGAAACAGCTTGGGGGGCAACTTGCGCCGGCGAGGCTGCAATGAGATCGCGGCTCCAGGGGGCCGGAAGAAACGGGAAGATCTTGCATTACCCCGCTGGATTCCCTCTGGAATTTGATTCGCCGCTTACCCGATGTATGGGCTCAATTGCCAAGATATTAGCATGGCAGCAGCCAAATACCATCCCGAATTCGGGCAGATTGGCTAGACTTTGGTGGGATAAGCCTCATTCCGGCCCCGCGAAGCCCTCAGCAATCATCGTTATCAATCCGCCCCAGAGCCTTACCTGCACCGCTTACTTTCCGATCACCGTCACCGTCGCACCGGTCAAAGCCATGCCTTCATGCTTGAGCTGATGCGTCTTTTCATCCCAGGTCAACTTTGTGACCGAGCCGGCGCCCTTCTCGTACGCATAGGTGGTTCCGTCATCCTGAAACACAGTAAAGTTGGCATCCGCGCCAGGATACACGCGAATCGACGCGACCTTCTGCGCTTTCTCCCAGCCGTTAAAAGTCGGCGCCATGGGCACAATGCTGCCTGCGCGCACAAACAGCGGCAGCGTATCGATGGGTGCATTCACACGGATAGTCTGTCCGCCGTGCAGCCGCTGATTCGTCCAGTAGTTGTACCAGTCGCACCCCGCGGGAAGATAAACCTCGCGGCTGGTTGCGCCCTGCTCTGTCACGGGCGCTACCAAAAATGCCGGGCCGAACATATACTCATCGCCGATATTCGCAACCTTGGGATCGTGCGGAAAGTCCATGAACAACGCCCGCATGTAAGGTGCACCGGTTTGATACGTGCGATACGCGAGCGAGTAAGTGTACGGCAACAGCGCGTAGCGCAGCCGGAGATATTTCTCAAGAATGGGTTCGGCCTGCTTGCCGTAGGCCCACACCTCGTTGTGTTTCCGCTCCCCGTGTGCGCGCATCACGGGCTGGAATGCTCCCCACTCGAACCAGCGCACGAAGAGCTCAGGATAATCCTCATAGCGTGCAATCACGTCGCGCACATCGGAGCCGTCAATCAGCGGCTTGTGCTCGGCATGGTAGTCGACGGGAAGCTGCGGCGAGAAGAATCCGGCAATGTCGGTGTCCCAGTAAGGCATTCCACTGGCTGTAAACTCAAGCCCCGCGGGAATCGACCGCTTCAGCATGTCCCAGGTAGATTGAATGTCGCTCGACCAGAAGACCGTGCCGTTTCGCTGCGCGCCAAGGTATGCCGCTCGCGCCAGAATGAAAACGCGTTTGCTGTCGCCAAAGTCGCGCCGCGAGCCCTCGTATACCGTGGCCGTGTGAAACAACGGGAACACGTTGTAGTAGCGCGTACCTGATCCAACGAATAGAACGTCCTTCGCAGGATCGATGTCCGGCTCCGTCTCATCGAGCCAGATGTAATCGAACCCGTAAGGCTTGATGTAGCGGTCGCGAATCTTTTCCCAGAACCAGCGGCCAGCTTCAGGATTAGTGGTGTCGATATTCGGCCCAATCACGCTTTTGTAGCCTCCGGGGTCAGGCGTTCCGTCGGGTCCATGAATCAGCCAGCCCTTACTCAACAGCATGTCGTAAAACTGCGTCCCCTTGGAGTAGTGCGGCCACACGCTCAGCAGCGAATCCACACCCATGGCATGCAGCTCGCTATTCATAGCGGCGGCATCGGGCCAGCGCTTGGGATCCAGATCCATTTCGCCCTGTTTAGTCATGTTCAAAAAGTCCACCACCATAACACCCAGCGGCAAATTCTTTTTGCGATACTCATTTGCCACATCCAGAACCTGGTCCTGCGTGGGATAAATCGCCTTGCTCTGGATATAGCTGTAAACCGTGCGCGGCAGCATAGGCGTGGCGCCGGTCAGCAGGCGGTAGCCCTCGTAAATCTCGTCGCTGGTTTTGCCCGCAATCACGAAGTACGAAACGCGATCACCAACTTCAGACGACCACGTGTTGCGCTGGTTGAAGCCAAGGTCAATCGTTGTCTTCGAAGGGTTGTCCCACACCAGCCCGTAGCCGCGGCTCGACACCATGAACGGCACGCACACGTTTTCGCCGCCCAGGGCGCCGTAATTGTGCCAGCATTCAATCTGGTGATCGCGCAGGTCCATCCAGCCCTTCTGTTGTTGGCCCAACCCGTAGTAATGCTCATCGGCCGGCGAGTCAAAGTTTGCGCCGACCCTGAATTCCTTCGCATTCGGCTCGGCAGGATCGGGCCGCGAAGGAAACATTTGCCACGTGCGCATATGCAGCAGCGTCTTGCCATCGGCCGTGGTCACTTGAAGGTCGTCGTTGTGCGGTCCGCCCCAGCCACCTCCTCCGCCGAAATAGATGTCGCGCAACTTGTTGTTTATATCGTCGAGGGGCATAGCCTGCGGCAGCTCGTCCTTGGGCCGATCTGTCGGCGCAATGCGGACAGTCATCGCCGCCGAGCGGTATACATCGGACCCATCGGCATTGTGCTCATGCGTCCATCCCTCAGCCGAGGGCTGGGCCACAAACCCATAACCCGGCACAGCCGTCGCAGAAGCCTTGTCAGCACTCATAGTGATGCGCAGAATATTGGACGCATACGGCTCCAGCGAGATCACGCCCCGTCCGCGATCAAGCACCAGCGGTCCCGGCTGAGCGGTTGCGGAACACGCAAAAATCGCCAACGCGACCAATGCAGTCAACACGAGCGGCAAACCTCTGCGCTCCGAATAACTATCGATCCAAGGCTCAAGGCAATTACTGCGCAACGTTTTCATAATCGGCAAAATCCGCATCACTGTTCCACTCCCCATGTTTTCTGCACATTCCAAGAGACAGATAAATAATTGCGGTCCGCAAACCCAGCGCAATTCTAAGAGCCGCCCGGCAATGGTGTCCACGCGGTGCTCTCGCCGCTTTCTATTCCCTACTCCCTATCCCTATTCCCTGCTTCACCGGAGCCTCTCCACCGGCGCAGGATCCATATCCGCGTAGTCCTGATTCTCACCACCCATGCCCCAGCAGAAACTGTAAGCCCGCGTACCCACGCCAGCATGGATCGACCAGCCCGGCGAAATCGCCACGCCCTTATCGGCCACCAGCAAATGGCGCGTCTCATCCGGCGGCCCCATTAAATGCACAACGCGCGCCTCGGGCGGCAAATTGAAATACATATAAATCTCTGACCGCCGCATGTGCGTGTGCGGCGGCATCGTGTTCCAGTTTGAACCCGCGGCCAGATGCGTTACGCCCATCACCAGTTGGCAACTGCGCGCGCCCTCAAGGTGAATGTACTTGGTAATGGTGCGCTTGTTGCAGGTTTCAACGGAGCCAAGCTCGGTAGGAGTTGCATCGGCTTTGCGCACCCGCGCAACAGGATGCACGGCATGAGCCGGATAACTGAGAAGATAGAAAACGGCCCGCGATGACGCATCGTTCGATGCAAAAACAATTTCATGATTGCCGCGGCCGATATAAAGCACATCCAGATTGTCGAGTTCCCAAGCCTGGCCTTCCACGGTAACTGTGCCCGCGCCGCCGATATTCAGCACACCCAGCTCGCGGCGCTCAGTAAAAAAGCCGGAGCGCAATTCGGGATACGTGGGCAGCGCGATCGGCTCGGCAAGCGGCGCGGCAAACCCAACCACCGCGCGATCGAGATCGACATAATTCAATTCAATCGCTCCGGGCGCGCAAAGCCCATCGAGCAAAAATGTCTCGCGCAATTCAGCAGTATTCATTCGCTCGTAGCGCACTCGATCAGCCATCAAAACCGTCTTCATGGTTCCTCCACACTCATTACAGCATTCCAGGCATCGAGCCGTAGCGATTCGAGCCCGATTTCGAGATCCGGGACGCCCGCATTCAGGTTCGCGGATGGCAAAACGCGGGCCTTTTGTACGGGGGTAGAATTAATGCCATGCTGCTCGATGACGATCGATTGTTTCCTGCCGAACCCGAGGCTCGCAAAGTTGCCCGGGCGCTTTATGAAAGTATCCGCAATTTGCCCATCGTCAGCCCGCACGGGCACACGCAGGCAGCGTGGTTTGCAGCCAACGCGCCGTTTCCCGATCCCGCCACGCTGTTCGTGCAACCCGATCATTACGTCTTTCGCATGCTCTACAGCCAGGGCATTTCGCTCGACGATCTTGAGATTGGCCAGCCCAAAATACGCGACCCACGCAAGGTTTGGCACATCTTCGCCAGCCACTATTACCTCTTCCGCGGAACTCCCACGCGCATCTGGCTCGATTATGCGTTCCAGAATCTTTTCGGAATGACTGAGCGGCTAAGTGAAAAAACCGCCGACCTTTATTACGACGCAATCCAGGAAAAACTGAATACGCCGGAGTTTCTGCCTCGCGCGCTGTTCGAGCGGTTCAAAATTGAGCTGCTGTCGACCACCGATTCACCGCTTGACGATCTCTCGCACCACAAAGCAATCCGCGACACGGGATGGAACGGCCGCATCATTCCCGCATTCCGCCCCGATCCGGTTGTCGATCCAGATTTTCCTGGGTTTCTCGAATCCGTAGCCAAACTAGGCGAGCAGAACGGCGAAGACACTGCCACCTGGGATGGCTACCTCGCGGCGCTCTTCAAAGCGCGCGCGCGCTTCAAGACATTGGGTTGCACATCCACCGATCATGGACACCCGACAGCACTCACCGCGGACCTTGACATTACCGATGCGGAGATTCTCTTCAACAAAGTTCTTGCCGGGTCCACAATCGAGACCGACCGCGAACTCTTTCGCGGGCAAATGCTGACCGAAATGGCGAAGATGAGTGTGGAAGACGGCCTCGTGATGCAAATTCATCCGGGCTCCGTCCGCAATCATAACCCGCTGCTCTTTGAGCGCTACGGCCACGATATGGGCGCCGACATTCCACAGTCGACCAACTATGTAACTGCTCTCAAGCCTTTGCTGGGCCGCTTCGGCAACGAGAAAAACCTCACCATCATCCTTTTCACGCTCGACGAAACCAGCTACAGTCGCGAGCTCGCGCCGCTCGCCGGGCACTATCCCTGCCTGCGCCTGGGCCCGCCGTGGTGGTTCCACGACAGCCCTGAAGGCATGATGCGTTTCCGCGAGCAGGCAACGGAGACGGCCGGTTTCTACAACACCGTTGGTTTCAACGACGACACGCGAGCGTTTCTTTCAATTCCATCTCGGCACGATGTTGCGCGCCGAGTCGATTGCGCATTCCTGGGCCGGCTGGTGGCCGAGCATCGCCTTGAGCAAGATGAAGCATTCGAATTGGCGCACGAATTAACATACGGGCTGGTGAAAAAAGCGTACCGGCTTTAAGCAGTTTGCGATTTGCACTCCTCGCCGAAACAGGGAGATAGGGTATTAGAGTTTCACATGCTGGCAAAGCAGTCATTTGAAGCGCAAGAAGTGTCAGGGCACGACTGGTAGGTCAGGGCTTTAGCCCTGACTGCCGATAAGGCTATCAAAAATTGGCGGGGTTTTAACCCCTGCGGGATATTTCCGCAACGTCTTAAGCCACTGAGGGGATACCAGGAAGAATGGCAACCAGGGCCAACGCATCAATCGAAGCACGGCGCGATGAAGAGCCCCCTTCGCGCCTCGGCAACGTGCGCTGGACTATCTGCGCCATGCTGTTCGCCGCTACCTCAATCAACTACATGGACCGCCAGGTGCTGGGGCTGCTGAAACCCCTGCTTCAGCACAGCATCGGCATGACCGAAGTGGATTACGGCTACGTGGTCGTTGCGTTCCAGCTTGCCTACTCCCTGGGACTGGTGGGCGCTGGATGGTTTGTTGACAAGGTGGGCACGCGCATTGGCTACGTGGTCATCATGGTCGTGTGGAGCTTGTCGGCCATGGCTCACTCGCTGGCCAACACGGTTGTGCAATTCGGTATCGCGCGCTTCTTTCTGGGCCTCGGAGAATCGGGCAACTTCCCCTGCGCCATCAAAACCGTGGCCGAGTGGTTCCCTCAGAAAGAGCGCTCACTAGCCACCGGCATATTTAACTCCGGCACCAATCTCGGCGCAATCCTGGCGCCGCTGATTGTTCCGTGGATCACGATTCATTACGGTTGGCACGCCGCATTCCTGACCACCGGGCTCTTCAGTTTTGCGTGGATTATCTTGTGGTACAACAAATACCGCAAGCCAACCGACCACCCCACGCTCACCGGTCGCGAACTGCGCCACATCTACCAGGAGGCCGCGGAGCAGATGGGCCCCGCCACCCCGTGGGCCAAGCTGCTAGGCATTCGTCAAACCTGGGCGTTTACGTTAGCCAAGTTCATCACAGATCCCATCTGGTGGTTTTATCTCTTCTGGATGCCCTCGTTCTTTGCATCGCGGTTTCATCTCGACCTCATGCATCTGGGTCTGCCGCTCATCCTGGTCTACAACGCATCGGCCGTGGGCAGCATCGGCGGTGGATGGCTGCCCGAGCTCTTCTGCAAATTCGGCTTCTCTGCCGTCCGTGCGCGGCTCACCGCCATGTTGATTTGCGCCTGCCTTGTGGTGCCTGTATTCCTCATCAACTATCTGAGTTCTGAATGGGCGGCAATCGGCTTGCTGGGCCTCGCGGCCGCAGCGCACCAGGGATGGTCGGCCAATCTCTTCTCAACGCCTGCAGACATGTTTCCGCGCAGCGCTGTTGGTTCAGTCACGGGCATCGGCGGCATGGCCGGCTCAGTGGGCGGAATGCTGCTCTCAGCAAGCGCCGGCTACATTCTTCAATTCACCCACAGCTACGCTAGCATGTTTGCGCTGGCCGCCACCGTTTACCTCATCGGGTTTGCGGTTCTTTGCACGCTCGCGCCGGGCTTGCGTAAAGTGCAGGTGAGCTTATGAGCCTCTACTGCGCGGTTGGAAGCACCGACACCGTGCTCTCGCACGATCAATTGCGTGAGTTGGTAAATGGCGCACTCGCCAAGCTAGGCCCACGCAACGCCGTGCTGGCCGTCCCGCCCGACCAGAGTCGCGAGCACTCGCAGGCCGGCCTGCTCACGCGCTTTGTCTACCAGCATTACGGCGACCGGCTCAAAGCCGTGCTGCCGGCCATCGGCACACACACTCCAATGCGCCCCGACCAGATCGCGCGCATGTACGCGGGTGTACCGCACGATCTGTTCCGCGTGCACAACTGGCGCACCGACGTTGAAACCCTTGGCGAAGTCCCAGCCGATTTCATTCGCGAACAATCCGAAGGCAAGCTGAACTACCCCTGGCCGGCGCAGGTAAACAAGCTCATCACGCAAGGTGGATTCGATCTGATTCTCTCCATCGGCCAGGTTGTGCCGCACGAAGTAATCGGAATGGCCAACTACACCAAGAACATCGTGATCGGAACCGGCGGCCGCGAGGGCATCAATCGCAGTCACTATCTCGGCGCTGTTTACGGAATGGAACGCATCATGGGCCGCGCCGAGAATCCAGTGCGCAAGGTCTTCGACTACGCCGCATCGAACTTCCTGAATCATCTGCCGATTGTCTACGTGCATACCGTCGTGGGCCGCTCTGAAGATGGCGGCCTGGCAGTGCGCGGGCTCTATATCGGCGACGACCGCGAAGTGTTTTTGCGCGCCGCCGAGCTCAGCCTGAAAGTGAACTTCGAGATCGTCGAGCGCCAATTCAAAAAGGCAGTCGTCTATCTCGATCCGCATGAGTTCCACAGCACATGGATCGGGAACAAAGCTGTTTACCGCACGCGCATGGCGCTCGCCGACGACGCGGAGCTCATTATTCTTGCGCCGGGCGTAAACGAATTTGGCGAAGATAAAGGCATCGATGCGCTGATTCGCAAATACGGATATCGCGGCACTCCGCACACTCTGAAAATGGTCGACGAGCACCCCGATCTCGCTGCCGATCTAAGCGCCGCCGCACACCTCATTCATGGCAGCTCAGAAGGCCGATTCAAAATCACGTGGTGCCCGGGAAATCTTTCCCGCGATGAGATTGAGGGCGTGGGCTATGGCTATGGCGATCTGAAAACGATGCTCGAGCGCTACAATCCCGCCAAACTCAATCACGGCTGGAACAACGTCGATGGCGAAGAGATTTTCTTTGTCGCAAACCCGGGCTTGGGACTGTGGGCCCACAAGAGCCGCCTCTGAAATGGGACTAGGAATGGTGAGCTGAAATTTGAACCTCGGACGATACTCAATCGGCACCGGCGACCGATTTGCACACCAGGGCAAAGCGCAGTTGCAGGCCTGCATTAAAGCGCTTGAGAGTGGCGTTGAAGTAGTACCGGTGTGGAACAAATCGAATCGCGAACACACCATCATCGGCTCGGAGCCCGCGCAGACCCGGCAAGCTGCGGATACGGCCGTGAAAGCGCTCGATTGGAAACTGCCCTACTATCTCGATGCCGATCACATCACGACGCAAACAGTCGGCCGCTTTCTTGAGCCCTGCGATTTCTTCACGCTCGATGTCGCGGACTTTATCGGTCAGCCCGCCGACGCAGCACAAATCGAATCGTTCGTCGCAAAACATCCGGAATTGCTTGGTTTAATCGAGCCAGCCGGTGCCGATGAGCCGATCGACATCACGCGCGAATCACTTGTTGCAACGGCGCACAAATTCCTGGCCGCAGTAAAAAAAGCCGGCGAAGTGTACCGCACAATTGAATCCCGCAAGGGCGCCGGCAATTTCATCTCTGAAGTTTCGATGGACGAAACAGATCGCGCGCAGAGCCCAGTCGAGTTGCTCATCATTCTTGCCGCCATCGCTGATGAAGACATTCCGGTGCAGACCATTGCGCCAAAATTCAGCGGGAGATTCAACAAGGGCGTCGATTACGTTGGCGACGTTGCACAGTTCGAGCGCGAGATGGCCCTGGATGTTGCGGCAATCGCCTACGCGGTCAAGCAGTGCGGCCTGCCTGCCGATCTCAAACTCAGCATTCACTCGGGCAGCGATAAGTTTTCAATCTATCCCGCGATTCACCGCATCATGCAGCGCACCGGCGCGGGCGTTCACCTTAAGACCGCGGGCACAACATGGCTCGAAGAGCTGATCGGTCTCGCCGAGGCCGGCGGCGAAGGGCTCGCGCTAGCGAAAGAGGTTTACGCCGAAGCCCTAAATCATCGCGAGGAGCTTTGCGCCCCATACGCCACAGTGATCGACATCAATGCAGACAAACTGCCTTCATCCGAAGCGGTAAACCATTGGACATCGGAGCAATTCACATCCGCGCTTCGCCACGTCGAAAGCAACTCCGCTTACAATCCAAGCCTCAGGCAGTTACTGCACGTGGGTTTCAAAGTAGCCGCAAAGATGGGCCCGCGCTATCTAGCGCTGCTTGATGCCAACCACGCCGTGATCGCAAAAAATGTGACAGAGAATCTGTTTGAACGGCATATCGCGCCGGTTTTTCTGGGGCGATGAAATCTGAATGCGCAGTCACGCAACGATTCGCAACAACCAAAATTCGGAGTAATCATGACTTCTCAAATCTTCAGCCTTGAAGGAAAGACCGCAATCGTCACCGGCGGCACCTCGGGAATTGGCCGCGCATTGAGCCTCGGCCTCGCCGAAGCGGGCGCCGACGTAATTGCGACCGCAAGACGCGAGCAGCAGGTGAACGAAACCGCAGCGGAAATCGAGCGGCTCGGCCGGCAAACCCTGCGCATCCCGTCTGACGTTTGCGACCGCGGCTCACTCGAGCGGCTGCTCGCCGCCACGCTTGAAAAATTAGGCAAGGTCGACATCCTGGTCAACTGCGCGGGCATCATCAAGCGCACACCCACCATCGACATCAGCGAAGAAGACTGGAACAACATCATCAACACCAACCTTACCGGAACTCTACGCGCATGCCAGGTTTTTGGGCGCCCCATGCTCGAGCGCGGCTACGGCCGCATCATCAACATCGCCTCGCTCAACAGCTTTGTCGCGCTCAACGAGGTTGCCGCCTACGCAGCCAGCAAAGCCGCTGTCGCCTCCCTCACGCGTTCGCTCGCGGTGGAGTGGTCAAAAAAAGGCGTAACCGTCAACGCAGTTGCGCCGGGAGTCTTCCGCACCGACCTCAACGCCAAGCTGCTTGACAGTTCGCCGCGCGGGCAAGAGCTGCTGATGCGCACGCCCATGGGCCGCTTCGGCAAAACCGAAGAGCTGATCGGCGCAACCGTCTATCTCGCGTCAGACAGCGCGTCGTTTGTAACCGGACAAGTGCTGGTAGTCGACGGCGGATTCCTCGCCAGCGGCGTGAATCAGTAACACGGCAAACCTCCGGCCGACCCGCTCACTTCGCGTTAGGCACAATCTTCTGGTTATCCTGGTCGTCAGTCTCAAGCGTCGCCGTGCCGATCGAGTGATACAGCTTGCCGTCAAACCGAAAGTAGCTCAGATTCGCTTCCGCGGCGCTCATGTGCCAACCGAGAACGATGTCCGGATAGCCGTGGCTCGTAGACGGTTGCACTGTGAATAGCCAGCCGCTAAACTCCGCGGGAGTTGCCAGCAAATTTGGCGTGTCTCCGTCGAAGCGGATCACCCACATTGCGCCATTCGCCCCCTGCCCTCCGCGCGCGCAACCCGCTGGGGCTTCCGCCAGCACCAGGTTCTGCCGGGGCGCAACTGGAATCAGCTCATACCGCAGGCCCTTGATCAAATCGTCCAGGTCGGCGCCCTCGCAATCCCACATCTCATCCCGCTTCTGTTTCCGAAGAAGATGCGCAAACCCTTTCAGCTGCGCATCCGTGAGGGAAGCAGGTTTAAGCATTTGCGGTCCGGCCTGAGGGCTCACATGGCTCCACAAATCAGCCTGTGCCAATGCGGCGGAAGCCGAGAAGACGAGAGCGATGAGAAGCGGAAAACGCATCGGTAATCCTCACTCGCAATACCCTGGCTATCTTAGCTCAAGGCTCATGAATATTCGCTCCACCTGAACCGGGCGAGTGGAAATTTTCCGGTTAGTCGCGTTCCAGTTTCTTGCGGCGCTTTTCCTCATACATCGCCTTATCCGCTTCGGTAAGCAGTTCTTTCAGGCTCTGGCGCGTGTGCTCTTCAGCGGTCACAAAGCCGATGCTGAAGCTGAGCGGGAAAGGCCGGTCAGACTTGGCGTTGCGCAATGCGCAGACTTCTTGCAAACGCTGAGCGGCAATCGAAATGGCCACATGGCTTCCCTGGCACACAACGGCGAATTCGTCTCCGCCCACGCGCCCCATCACATCGGTTTCGCGGAATGTCTGCTTCAGGATTTCTGCTATTTCGACAAGGAACGCTGAGCCAACATCGTGGCCGTAGGAGTCATTGATCTGCTTCAGGTGATCCAGATCGATGAATAAGACAGAGAGCGGCAGTTGGGAGCGCCGCGCCATGTGCAGCACGTGTTCAGAGAGCAGAGAGAATCCCCGCAGATTGTAGAGTCCGGTCAATTCGTCGCGGAGTGAAAGATCGTGAATCTCAATTTCCATGCTGTTGATGCGCCACACTAGCACCAACAGCAGGATTATCGAAAGCGCGGTCGCGATTGAGGTGAGAATTGCAGTGACGAAGTGTTCTGGAATTATGCGGGCGTTGGTCACGTGCACCCGGGCAATTTCGCGGAAGATGGGCAGTACGATGAGAAGCGGGCAAAGCACACGGGCCGTGGTCGCGCCAATTCCGCGGCCGAGGAAGATGGAAAGCACCCCTCGTTCGGATCGGCGCAGCAGGGCGACAATGGTCAGCAGGATGAGGCAAGTAAGGGTCTGCTCTGAAGCGTGGATTCTAGTCGAATAGCTGAAGACATGCAGTACGTCGAACACTTCTCCCGTAAAGAGCGTCAGCACCAGTAGAGACAGGGCAATAGCGGTTAAATCGGCTATCCATACAACGATGCGGTGCGTGGCGCCGATCAGAATCACCGACATCCCGAGCAGGAAAAGGCCGCCTGCGGTCTGAGCCGCGGGTCTCCCCGGAAACGGATCGCCTGTACCCAGGTCGCATGGCAGGAGCGTGTCGATCCCGAGAAAGATGTGCAGTGCGAATTCAAGCAGAATGGCCGCACCGTAAATGGCGACAAGGACTCCGAGAAACTCGCCGACCCTGTTGTAACGGCTGGAGTGCCGCGACTCAGAGAGTTCAAGGCTGATGGCGCTGAGGAGGAGGAAAAGTGCGGTTTCACACCTCATCACATCCCAGCCTGGGGGAAGGGCTCTGCCCAGCGCCCGAATGAACCACGCAGCCAGGATGAGTGTCGCGATTGCGGCCGCCGCCAGCAGACAGATGCGCCTCACCGGGGCAAGCTTATTCAGCAAAGCATGGTCCGGTCCGGTGTTGGAAGGAACACGAGTCAACGCTGGCATGGCGCGATGTCGGTGGTTTGAAACCTGCAAATGAAGCACTTATCTTCTGCTTCTGAATGCAGTGTAAATCGTTTAGAGAGGCCTGCCGAACCCGAGTTATTCGAGGAACGGCCAAGGCACTCAGTTCGGATTATCACCCAACCGGACATTACCCCATTTTTCTGGTTCTGCCTGGCTAATTCGTAAATCCCGGCTGCGGAAAAACTTGTTCGGACGCAGGCAAAGGGAGCCTTATATCTGGGCACGACTTCACGGCTCGCTGAAAAGCCGGCGAACTGGACTTTGTAATAAGAGCACGAGTTTACTCGTCCCGCAAAAGCTCTCCATTCGTCGCCGGGCTTTAGTGTCTGCGTGAGAACTTGCCTCGGCAGGCTTTGATCTGTCGTTTGGGAGGGAGCAGGGGCCTTCAGGCTGCTGATTTCGGCCCAAATAATCAATGCGGCTTTAGCCCCGGGCCATTTCGCTGCGACATTTCTGAAATCACCGAGTTCTCACGCAGACACTTCAGGCCCCTCAACCAGGCTCACTCAACTCAAGCCTTTAGGCTCGGGCTCTGGCCCAGAAACTGGCCTTGTCCTGGGAAATCCGTCATCAGATCTCATGCCCGTAGCAGCCGGGGTTGTGGGAAAGTGGAAAGCGCTCTTCAGCTTTCCAGCTTTTCCATAACCCTGCATTGCTGAATGGCACGGCTCCATCTAAACAACCTCTTGAGACACGACATTTAGCCCCTGCGAGATCGCATTTCGGTATTTCAACTCCACTCGATGGGATTTTCCGCCGCATGCCCGACCGGAGAAACCGTGACCCTTCCGTGCATGTCAATGGGCTTCATCACCGTTCGTGAGCTATGCGCCACAGGCGTGGAGCGATGCGCCCAAAGGCAGAAGAGGACAGCCATGATATTGTCTTGAGAAATGTGATGCCCACTCTTCAGGAACAATTCGGTCAGATCGACATCTATCTCTTCGACCAACTGCTGAAAGGCCGTATCGCACCCGGAATGACGATCCTCGACGCCGGATGCGGTTCCGGCCGGAATCTCGTCTATCTGTTGCGTGAGGGGTACAGGGTGTTCGCCGCGGATGCCGACGCGCGCGAGGTACACAAGGTTCGCAATATGGCGCGCGCGCTCGCTCCTTCGCTGCCAGAGTCAAATTTTCGGGTCGAGGCTGTTGAGAATATGTCGTTCGAGGCTGAGATCGCCGACGTGGT
>Ga0265338_10002843_pt1 | contig 25289 bp, 23 predicted proteins | sample 42126metaG_FD_193579 | JGI IMG/M metagenome (GOLD analysis project Ga0265338, IMG submission 193579) | Rhizosphere microbial communities from Carex aquatilis grown in University of Washington, Seatle, WA, United States - 4-21-26 metaG | ecosystem: Host-associated > Plants > Roots > Rhizosphere... | reverse complement strand
TACTACCATGGAAGAACGAGAATCCCTCGCAAAAAGAATACGGAAAGTGTGAGGTGGTTTGCGCGCAGGATAATCAAAATCGCTGATCCCGTTGGCATTTCGAAAATCCACCCCTGAAAAATCCGAAGACGGGTTGCCGTAAAGGTCGCGGCAGGAGGTAATGATATTCATGGAAGGGTTGGCGATGTAAAACTTTTTTTCATTCTGGGGATCAGCCACGAATCCCATGGGGTCCAGGGAATTCAATTTGACGCCCGAATTCATGAAGGAAGGGAGGTTTTGTCCGGGTTCCGGAATCTCATCTCCCCAAACGGACGAAAAGGTGACGGTTTGTTTAACGGGGAGGAGCCGTTCCAGTGGTGCCTCACCGCTGGCTTCGAGGGCATAAAGGTCTTTGCCGCTGGCCGCAAGGGAACGGATGGTGCTTGTCGCGGTGGCGGCCAATACTAACTTCGTTCCATTACCGTTCTTCCATTCCATCTTGTAAACCCTGGCTGACTTACGGTCGGCCACGTAAAGGAAATCGCCTACCACGCAAAGGGCGGTCGGTTCCTTTAAACCATCTGAGGCCGCCCCAACAGGGGTTTTCGTGGGGGCGGCTGCCTGCAGGGACGCAGGAACCGGCTTCTCCGGGTGAATCGCCACCAATTCCACCAGACCGGTTTTCAAATTTAATCTTTTCAACGCTCCCAGTTCGGGTTGGGTAAAGAAAATCGAATCCGCCGCGGGTAAATAAACCAAATCTCTTATCCCCCCAATGGAGACTTGAAGGGCCGGGCCTTCCGATAATTTGGAGGTTGGATTTCCCGCGAGGATGGAAACCATACCCGTTTTTAAATCCGCGAGGCGCAAAAGATGGTTGCCAGCATCGTTGATGACCAACCGGTCATCCGGCAGGTAAACGAGAGAACGGGGCTGGTTGAGGCTGGCGGCTTCTATTGAACCATCCTGGCTCCCGGGAAAATCCTTGCCCATGAGGGTTGTCACCTGATTAGCCTGATCCAGGTGAATGATCCGGACGCGATTATTTTCTGAATCGGCGACAAAAATCCGGGTGCCATCTAAACTCATCGCGAGGCCCAAGGGTTTATTGAAAAGGGCCTGTGTGAAATGTCCATCCTTAAAACCGGATAATCCTTTGCCGGCCACGAGGTCAATGGTATTGGAGGACATCGGCCCCAAGGTCCATCCGGCCCGTGGGAAGAAAAGGACAAGGCCGATCGACAATCGAAGACAACGAAGAAGGGTGGGATGATCCCGAAATCGGATCATGTTTCGAAAAAAAGTCCGGGGATGTAAAGTCATCGGCAAACTTCTTCCGTTTTTTATTTGGTTTAGATTTCCCGGATGACCGGTGCCGGCAACAATTCCAATGATTTTGTTCCTCATTATATCGCGCAGTGTAAAAAATAATACGAATGCATGCCGTTTAATCAAATTCGACGAAAACAACAGGTGTTTTGTTTTTAACTTGTTCGGTATCTTTGATAAAATCAAGGGAAATCAACGATTGCGGTTTGTGAACAAATAAATAGAAAATATAAAAATAACCAAGGATTAGGATTTTGCCCAAATTCCAGGAAGTTAGGCCTGGGAAAAATTTAGGGAGGAAGTTATGAATCGTTTCATGATGGCGCTGGTTTTCGGACTTTTTGTGTCGATGGCTGGTTTAGCCTTCGCGGACAACACCGGTAAGGGAGCAAATCCTTGTAGTGTTCGCAAAATAGCTTCCGGTTATTTGGTTCAAGCTTGTGGGCTTAAAGGTTACTGCTTTGCCAAAGAACTAATCCTACTTGGCGAAATTTCCTTATGAAAATTCATATCATCAATTTCCAAAGACTCTCTTGACACTCTCCCTTGAGTTATTATACTAACCTCGACTTTGTGAAAAAAATCACAATGTCCGGGTTTTTTAGCTAAAACAAACAAAAATACCCACTTTTCCTTCCCACTCCCACGGGTTTTAAGAGGTTTTCCATGCGCAAAAAGTACATTATGGCCCCAGGGCCTACCCCTATTCCGGCTGAAGTCTTGGCAGAAGCTTCCATGCCCATCATGCATCACCGTACCCCCCAGTTTCAGGCCATATTTAAGGCCGCCAGCGAGGGGCTGCAGATGTTTTTCCGAACCACTCAGCCTGTCATGACCTTTGCCTCGGTGGGGACCGGGGTCATGGAATCGGCCGTGGCTAACATGACCTCGCCTGGGGAAAAGGTGTTGGTCGCCTCCTGCGGCCACTTTGGCAACCGTTGGAAGGATATTTGCGGGGTTTACGGGGTTCAGGTGGACCATTTGGAAGCCGAATGGGGTAAAGCCATTGATCCGGAGGCGGTCCGCCAAAAGTTGAAGGCATCGCCCGATATCAAGCTGGTATTCACGACCCTCAACGAGACTTCCACGGGCGTTGCCAATGACATCCAAACCTTAACGAAAATAGTTCACGAAGCCGGGGCCCTGATCGTGGTGGACGCCATTTCCGGCCTTGGCGCCATGCCTTGCGAGACCGATGCTTGGGGCGTGGATCTGGTAATTTCGGGCTCCCAAAAAGGTTTCATGATTCCGCCGGGATTGGCTTTTGTCTGCGCTTCCAAAGCCGCGGTGGAGAAAACCAAAACCGCTAAGAATCCCCGCTATTACTTCAGCTATGACAAAGCCTTGAAAAAGATGACGGAAGAAAAGATGCCGGACACCCCCTTTACCCCGGCTATCTCCTTGATTATCCAGGTTAAGAAAGCGCTGGAGATCATCAAGGAAGAAGGCATGGAAAAGGTCTGGCAAAGGCACGCTGGGCTCGCCAAGGCCACTAGGGCTGGCGTTGAAGCCATGGGCTTGAAACTCTTCGCGCCGACGGCCCCCTCTAACGCTTTGACGGCGGTGATTTCACCCGACGGAATTGACAGCGGGTTGGTTAATAAAACCTTCCGCGACACCTACGGTATCAGCATCGCCGGCGGCCAGGCCAAGGTGAAGGGCAAGATATTCCGAATCGGTCATATGGGCTACGCGGACGGTTCGGACGTGATTTTGGGCGTGGCGACGCTGGAGATGGTGATGCATAAATTGGGCAAGCAGGTGCCCTTGGGCGTGGGCGTGAAGGCAGCCCAGGAGATACTGCTGGCGGAAAACCTCTAAACCAAAGTTTGACACGAAGCCACGAAGGCACGAAGAAGGATAAAACATCTAGGTTGTTTATGGATTCTTTTTTGGGGATGGTTGGAAAAGGGTTTCGATACGGTTTTTAACTTCGTGGTCTTCGTGACTTAATGGTAAAAATCTTTCCAGGAGTTTTTATGTTCAAGGTACTCGTTTCCGACAAACTTTCCGAGCAGGGATTGGAAATCTTCAAGAAAGAGAAGGATTTCCAGACCGACGAGCATATCGGTAAGACGCCCGAAGATCTGAAGAAAATCGTGGGCGAGTACGACGCCTGGGTCATCCGCAGCGGCACCACCATCACGGCTGATCTCATCCAGGCCGCGACAAAATTAAAAATCATCGGCAGGGCCGGGGTCGGGGTCGACAACGTGGACCTGGAAGCCGCCACTAAGCGCGGCATCATTGTCATGAATACCCCCGACGGCAACACCATTTCCACCTCCGAGCACACCATCGCCATGCTGATGTCCATGGCCCGGAAAATTCCCCAAGCCCAGCAGTCGCTCAAGGAAAAGAAATGGGAGCGGAGCAAGTTCGTCGGCTGCGAGTTGAATGAAAAAATCCTGGGCGTGGTGGGGCTGGGCCGGATCGGCACCAACGTGGCCCGCAAGGCCCTGGGGCTGGGCATGCGCGTCATCGCCTACGACCCCTACGTGGATCCGGCCAAGACCAAGGGCCATGAGTTCGAGATCGTCACGATTGACGACATCTTCAAGCGGGCTGACTTTATCACCGTGCACACGCCCCTGACGAAGGAGACGAAGGGCCTGATCGGCGCCAAGCAAATCGCCGTCATGAAGGACGGAGTCCGGCTGATCAATTGCGCCCGCGGCGGCATTATCGATGAAACGGCGCTTTACGACGGCCTCAAAAGCGGCAAGGTCGCGGGCGCTGCCTTGGATGTTTTCGAAAAGGAGCCTCCCTTCGACAGCCCCTTGCTGACCTTGGACAACGTGGTTTGCGTGCCGCATTTGGGCGCCGCCACGCAGGAAGCCCAAGTCAATGTGGCGGTGGTGGTGGCGGAACAAATGGTCGAGGCCCTCCGGGGCGGCAGGGTTAAGGCCGCGGTTAATATGCCCTCGCTGGATCCAAAAGTCCTGGAAGAATTGAAGCCCTACCTCATCCTGGTGGAAAAAATCGGTTCCTTTCACGCCCAATTGGCCGAGTCCTTCATCAAGACGATCCAGGTGGAGTACACGGGGGAAGTGGCCAAGTTTGACACCAAACCATTGACCCTGAGCCTGGTGAAGGGAATCCTCCAAAAGGGAATGAGCGAATCGGTGAATTACGTCAACGCCCTTTTCATCGCCAAGGAACGGGGCTACGAGATTTCCGAAACCGTCAATAACAGCGTCAAGGACTACTCTTCCTTGATCACGGTCACGGTCAAAAACGAAAAGGGGACCCATACCATTTCGGGAACGGTCTTCGGCAAAAAGGAATTCCGCATCGTCAATTTGGATGGGAATACCACCGATTTCACCCCGGTGGGGAACATGATCTGGATGGCCCACGAGGACCGGCCAGGCATCGTGGGAAAACTGGGTACGGCCCTGGGGAATAACGGGGTCAATATCGCGGGACTCTACGTGGGGCGCCAGGAAGTGGGCGGAAAGGCCATCGCGATGGTGAACGTGGACAACGATGTTCCCGAGAAAGTGATGTCCGAATTGCGGGAGATTCCCCATATCCAGGACTTGAAGTTCGTGAAGTTTTGACCCGGGACCAGTTGCCTTGACATGCTTTCGGAGGAGGGATACCTTAATACCCATGAAATTTAAAGCCCTCGCCTTATTCGCCGCCTTCGGCCTTGTATCCTCCCTCCAGGCCGCTCCCAATTTTTGGGAGGTGGCAGGAGCGACGCCTACGCCGCCCGAGCCCCCCCAAATTCAAGGGATTGAGCAGTCGATGGATTCCTTGACGGCGACTCCCACCCCCGTGGTGGCCCCCTTAGTCCAAGTCGCAGCGCCGACGCCCACCCCTCAGCCTGGTTTGAGCGCCAAAAATCCGACCCAAGCCGCCCTCTTTTCCGTTTTCATTCCCGGATCGGGGCACTTTTACGCGGGCGATCCGGCCAAGGGACTGGTATTCGCGGCCCTCTTCGGCGTCGGCCTTTGGCAAACCATCGACAACCTCCAATTGGTTTCCGATAACTCGGGCGGCTTAATCGCCAAGAACGAGACGGCGGGGAATTTGTTCGGGCTGGCCACGCTTGCCGCCTATGGCTTCGGGATCCAAGACGCCTATAACACGGCCGTCACCTACAATAAAAAAAATTATTTGACCCTTAACTTTGGAATCGCCCCAAGGCCCAACGCCAGCCTCGCTTATCGGTTCTAGCGGGTATGTTGATGAAACCGGCGCCGGGAACCAGTTCCTCCCCACTTCTCAAAAAAATCCTATTTATTTTGTCCCTTTGGCTGGCTTCCTTTTCCAAGGTCCCGGCGATGGAGCTGGACAGTTTCCCGGTGGAATCCTTTTCGAGGGATTCGCTGGTCTTTTCCTTTTTCCGGGAGGAACGCTCCAGCTTTTACTGGATCAATATCGGGGTGCCGGACGCGTTTTTTAAAAATGTCAGCCAGATCTCGGCTCCCCCCGACCCGGTAGCCTACCAGGTAAGGGGCATGGAATACGGCCTCCGCGTCGCGGGATGGTGGGATGATCAATTTCAAACCAGGATCACGGTACCCTTCGAGGGCAACGCCCTGGTGGACTCGGTGGATTTGGGAAATCCCCATAATGTCACCCAATTGGGCGATATTGAGATCGGCGCCACTTACCTTTTACTGGGGAAAAGGGAAATGGGACATTTTGTGGGGTTGGACGGCTGGTTCCGTCTGCCCACGGGAACCAATCCCTTTAACCTGGCTTTTCCCCTTCTTTCCACCGGCAAGGGAGCGCCTGAGGAAGCGGTAGGCCTGACGGCAGGTCAAGAACTAGGTGGATTTTCTTTTTTTCAAAGTATACACTATGAAAAAACCCAGCCAATTTATGTGGATTCGCCTACCGCCTTGTTGGGACAAGGCACTTTTCAATGGCCGGATAATTTCCGGGCCATGGGGCGGATTGAGTATCTCGTTTTTCGACGGGCACAACGGTTTGTCAGTTTGTTTTATGAGCTTAACCTCCGGATCAGCGGTTCCATGGAAATGAACCAGCAGCCTGTCGCTTACGGCCAAGGCCAGTTGACGGACCGGCTATTATTTTCCTCCCTGGGCCTGGCAGTCAGGGTCGATAAGGAGTTTTCCGTGGAGGGGAAGGGGATTTATTTTCCCTTTGAACCGGTTGGGATCGACAAGCCCCGTCCCGACTACGGGCTGATGTTTTCCCTGTCGATGCAGTTCAGGCCTTTTTAACCTATTTAAGGAGTCTTTTGATGCCCGACGCAAATATGTTCGTGGAGAAGAGAATCCATCCCCGGGTGTCCGTCAAGATTCCTGTGAAGTACCGCGTCATTGAGGACCAAAAGGAACTGGAAACGGTTTTTGAGCGGAAGAAGAAGGAACAAACCACCCGCACCATGGATGTCAGCCTGGGCGGCCTCTATATCGTCGCCGACACGGTCTTAAATATCGGAAGCATCCTCCGGCTGGACATCTCCCTGCCCGCCAAGGCCTCCATCATCTCGGCCTTCGCCGAGGTCGTTTGGGCCAACGAAACGGGGGGAGGCCTCCACTTCCTGGCCATGAAGGAAGAGGACGTGGAATACTTAAAAAATTATTTAGGCAAAGTGTCCGACGACAAATGACCCTCCGATGACCCTTAAGGCCCGAGATTTTTTCTTCCCCTATTGGTTTTTAGCGGCGCTGGGCGGCGCGGCCTTGGGATGGGCCGCCGTTTGGGGCGGCTTGGCGGTGGGCTTGGCGGCCGGCGGTCTGGGAGGATGGCTGATTTTATTCATCTACCTTAAGGCCGTGAAAAATTCCCGGAATAAATTCATCCAAAAACTCTCCGAGTCCCTCCCTGAAAACTCATCCGCGCGGGAAGCCCTGTCGCCCGCGGATGCCGGGGGCGATCCGGTGGAAGCCTCCTTGGGAAGGGCCCTTGACAGGATCCAATCCCTGGAAAGCAAGACCGGTCCCGTTCTCGCCGCACCTGATTTTCCCTGGCAGGAATTTTCCAACAGTATGGAAAACCTCGCCCAGGAGGAAGAAAAGATGGCCCAAACCTTCCACATGTTCAAGGAAGTTATCCGCGATTGGTCCTCGAACATTGAAAAGGCCGGCCGCATCAACAAGTCCCTTCTTCAGTTGAACGCCTTGATCGTCAATGACAGCAAAAAGGTCGCCGCCGACACGGATGAGGCGGCCCGCTCCGCCACCGACGGCATCAAATCCGTTGGAAAAGAAATCAAGGCCATGACCGAGATTAAGGCCACCATCGGCTCCTCGGCGGAAGTGATCCAGCAATTGAACCTGGCCTCGGCCCAAATCGGCGACTTTTTAGTGACCATCACCTCGATCGCCCGAAAGACCAATTTGCTGGCGCTGAACGCGGGCATTGAGGCGGCCAGGGCTGGGGAGCACGGCCAGGGATTCGCGGTGGTCGCGACGGAAATCAAAACCCTGGCGGAAGCCTCCGCCAAGGCCTCGGGGGACGTAAAGCACTTGGTGGATGATATCCGGGCCAAGACCACGAGCGCCATTTCCCTGATCAATACCACGGGGAAAATCGAGGAAAATGTCAACGTCGTTTACAGCGCCGGCGACGTCTTCATGAATATCGTGAAATCCATCCGCAAGGCGGGAGGCCTTTTGGGGGAGATCTCCCAGGCCTTGGACGACCAGCGCAACGACAACGAGCTTTTGGTCCAGCTCATCAACAAAATCAGCATGGCGGGGGACCACGTCCGGGAGCGTTTTGAGCTGGTGGAGCAGAGCCTGGAGATGGTCCAAAAACTTTCCCGAAAAATGAAGACGGCCATGGATAATTTTAAGTCGGAAAGGCCATAGCGGTCGCTTTCGATTCAATCCTTCCCGAATAGGGCCCGACCCGCTCAAGGAAATCAACCCGTTGAATGACGGCGGCGGTGCTACCGCGGATTACCGATCATTTTGGACGGCGGCGGTTCAATTGAAGGTTAAAACGGTTTTGAACCGGGGCTTTTGCCTTCGATTCCAAGTTGACAGGTTTTGCTTTGGCGGGTTAAAGTATCCGGGCCCAAAAGACGGCCGAGGGCCTGTTTTCAGACTCGTCAGATGTCGCGCTTTACTTACATAACCCAACTTTACCGAGGTTTTCAATGATCGTCTGCCCGGCCTGTAAAGCCGAAAATCCCGACGGTACAAAAATTTGCGTTAAGTGCGCGACCGAGCTCCCCAAGCCGGTAAAGGCCAAAACCGCCGCAGCCGGTCCCGCCAAGTCGTTTGGAATGAGGGATTTCGGCAGGGACTTGGTGGATTTACTCTGGCTTCTCGTCATTATCCTCCTGATTTGCACCGGTTTTTGGTGGACGATCACCAAGGGAACCATGCACCTGACCGATACGGAAGAAGCCAAGATCTTGGATGTTCCGATCGTGGTCGCGGAGAAGCCGGCCGGCCACAAGAAATACGGCCATTCTTCCCGGTCCCCGAAAACCCAAAATCAAGCCCCTGAGAACCTCAGCGAACTGCCGTCGGTCCCCTCCGGATCAGCCGAGAATTTTTTTAATAAGGGAAAAGAACAGTTCGACAACAAGCATTACCAGGTTTCGTTCAATTATCTCCGCCAAGCCTTGGAAATCGATCCCACCTACGCGAAGGCCTATTTCGGCTTGGGGTACCTCTACGCGCGCTTCGATATGGACGACGCGGCGGTCCGGATGTATGAGATGGCCTTGCGGTTCGACCCCAACCACGTCGAGTCCATCAATAACCTCGCCATGATGTATTACCGCGCCGGCAACTTGGATGATTCAGTGGTCTTGTTCCAGAAGGCGGTCGCCCTCAACGCCCAAAACGAGGACTATGAATACAACTTGGGACGGGTTTACTTGGAGAAGGACCAATTCAACGAGGCCCTGCAGGCTTATCAGGCGGCGGCGGTCCTGAAGGCCGGCGATGACCGCGTTTACAATGACATGGCCTTGATCTACGAAAAAATCGGGAAAAAACAGGAAGCCCAGGATTCCTGGCAGAAGGTCATGCAATACTCAACGAACCCGACCCTGCTGCAGCAGGCGAAAGCCCATTTGGACTTCCTCCAAACGCAAAGCTGATAAAGGCAGTCGACGGTCAGCGGTCGACAGTCGGCAGATACACCATTCCAAAAAAATGACTTCTTGACTTGCTTTGACATTCCAAAGCTTTCGTAGAGGTTTATCTTTTACTCACCCTGCTATATTTTTAATTTGGCGCTCGAATTTACAGGGATGTTTTCCGATGTTTTAGCTGTCGACAGCCGACCGTGGACTGTCGACTGATTTTTACTTTTCCTGATTCTTAATCTTGGCGTAAAGCTTGAAGAGTTCCTTGAAGGCCCGGAGAATGACTTTGAAATTCGCCCCTGTCTGGGTACCGGCCACGCGCGGATAGTGGGTGACCCCCACTTCCACGAAGCGAAAGCCCGCCTTGTTGGACCTGGCCAAGAGCTCGGTAGAGACCATCGCCCCGCCAGCCGATAAATGAACCTTATCAATCACCTTGCGCTTCATCAGCTTAAAGGCGCAGTCCACGTCCCTCACCTGGAACCCGAACAAAAACTTCACCAGGGATCCCCACATAAAGGCGTTCAACTTCCGCATGGCCGGGTCCCGGCGGTTTTTACGGTAGCCCAGGATCAGGTCGCCCTCGTCCAGCTTCTCGATCAACAGCGTGATTTCCCTCAGGTCGAACTGAAGATCCCCGTCGGTGAAAAAAACGTAGTCGTACCGGGAGGCGTTATAGCCCGAGATGACGGCTCCGCCGTAGCCTTGGTTTTTCTCGTGGTGGACGGGACGGACATTGGGGTCTTCCTTGGCGAGTCGGTCGATGATTTCCCCAGTTTTGTCCTTGCTGCCGTCGTTGACGGGGATGATTTCCCATTTATCCGCCACTTCCGGGAGGACCTTTTGGGCCACCCGGACCATGTTCTCAACATTGGCTTCCTCGTTGTAGGCTGGGAAAAAGACGGAAAGGGAAGAGAGCTTAGGCATGGAAACTCCTTAAAAGGAAGTGTTCACCACGAAGGCGCGAAGAAGGCGAAGACATAAAAACGAAAAGATATTACCACAAGAAATGTTCTGCGAAATCAAATTCAGGAGTTTGTTGATATTGACGGGTTTTGCTTAACTTCGTGTTCTTCGTGCCTTCGTGGTGAAAATGGTTGTTTATTCTTTGAAATCAGGGACTGTGACTGATGGATCGACTAGGCGGGCGACCTTGTTGCCGACGTCCACGGCGAAATTGGTGCCGCGGTCCTCGGGGTAAACCAGGGCCATGTTGGCGAGATAAACATTCTCGATCGGCGTTTCGTAGCCGGGCTTGACCTCGCTGTAATGAAGGGGAACGACGGGTTGGGCGTAAAGATCCTGGAAGAGGAAATATTCCTCCAGCCAGCTTTCCTCGAAGGCCGGGTTGATTTTTTTCAAGTGGGGAAGCAGTTCGGCGAAAATTTCCTCTTTTTTCATCTTAAAGTACTTGTGGTCCTGGGGGAGGTAATTGCCCACATACATCAAGTGCTTGCCCTGGTACCAATCGATAGGCGCGAAGTTCGTGTGCTCGATCAGGGCCAGGATGGGAATGTCGGCGTCCGCGATGTTGATCCAGTACATGTCGCTGAACTTTTGCTTCATCACCAAAATCAGGCATTGGGCCCCCAGAAAGTCCAATTGGGTCAGGCGCTTGACGTAATCACCAGGGAGTTCCTTGCAGGTTTTAAGGAAGATGGGGGTGGCTGCCGCGAAAATGAGCCGGTCATAAGGCATTTCCTTGCCCCCGACTTCCAAGCCCTTCAATTTTCCGTTTTGGGTTAAAACCCGGGTGATCGGCTGGCTGAAGTGGATTTTGACACCGGCTTTTTGAACGGCCTGGGCCAGGGCTTGGTGGAATACCTCGAAGCCGCCCTTGAAATAACCAAGCTTTTCCTCCGTGCCCTTCCGGGAGGAAGCGCGGGTGTGGATCCTGGCCCAAAGCCAGGCCATGGCGACCTTGTCGAAATAGCGGCCGAATTTACCCTTGAGAAGGGGCTCCCACACAATCCTCAATAGCGCCTCACCGGAATGTTTTTTCATCCACTCATATCCCGTGACAGCCTCGTATTTTTTCCAGTCATTGACCTTGCCGAGGTAAAGGGCTTGGAGTCCAAAGCGGATACGGTCCAGAAAGGGCAGGGGAGTGAACCGCAGCAATTGCATCGGCGTTCCGAAGGGATAGAGCTTGCCCTGGTAAGTGAATCCCATCTGGCTGGTCAGCCAATGAAGGCTGTCCCGGACTCCCAATTCATCCACCAGGCCGCGGATACAGGTGTCGCTGGTGAAGATATGGTGGTAATACTTCTCCAAGGTGGTTCCGGCGACGGGGAAACCGGAGGCCAAGCCGCCCGCGTGGTCGGACGCCTCGAAAATCTCCACCTCGTGCCCGGCCTTGACCAAGCGGTAAGCGGCGGTCATTCCGGCGACTCCGGCCCCGACGATTCCGATTTTCATGATTTTTCCTTTTTGTCCTGATCAATGGATTTTAAGGTGAGTCCCTCGTGGTTGAGGAAGTAATAACCCAGCAGCGTAATCGGGAGGAAAACCAGCATATGGACCGTGACGATATAGGCGAGGGCCGTATGGCTGGGGATTTGGTAAATGGTGAGAAGGGTGACGCCGATGCCCTCGAAAATCCCCAATCCGCCGGGAGTGCTGGGAACCATCAACCCCAGGTTCGTTATCGCCATCAGCAAGGCCGCGGAATTGTAGTGGATGGGGTCGGGGGCCAATTGGAAGCCGGCTGCGACCAGGAAAAAGGCCGTGAACTCACAGGTCCAGGCGGCCAGGGAGAAAACCAGGACCAAAAAGGTTTCCTTGATGTTTTGAAGGATTTGAAGGCCGTCCAGGAAGGTGTGGCATATTTTCTCCAAGGGAGAGTGGTATTTGGGGGGGGCATGGGAGATTAAATAATTGATGATTTGGGTGGTTTGTTTTTTAAACAGGATCATGGCGAAAAAAGTCAAAAAGGCCGTGCCAAAGACAAAGGAAGCCAATTGGGCTGGTGTTTCGATGTTTTTGGAGATGGGAGTCGAGGCCGAATGCCTTAAAAAAATCGATCCGCCCAGGATCAACAACATGGCCATGCCGTCAAAAAGCCTCTCGAGAATAATGGTCCCCAGTGAGGCGCTTCGGCTGATGCCTTCTTTTTTCCCGTTCAAATGCGCCCTGAAAAATTCCCCCAACCGGAGGGGCGTGACATTGTTCGCCATAAACCCGATGACCAGGGTGGGAAAAAGGCTTTTGAAGGAGCATTGTTTGATCGGCGCCAAGAGAATAACCCATCGGTAACCCCGGATGACATAACCCAAAAGGTAAACCAGGAGGGCTGGTATCAACCAGACAAAATGAAAATTGGAAAAGTCCCCTGCGATATCGGAAAACTTGATGTTCCTGAACAGGAGGTAAAAGGAGCCGACAATGAGGATGAGGCCTATCCATGTGCGTTTTTGGGTTAACATTTACCTTTCCGTGCCTGCCGTAATGAGAAGCTATTTTCCATGATAAAAGACCCATTTGGCACAAAAAAGAAAAGAAAAATACCCCTCCGCCACTCCGCGCGTTTAGGATAGGAAGCCTAAGGCTTGGTATTTCCGCTTAGCCTTTCGTTGAGGCAAGACCCATCACCCTGTTCAGGAGGATTTATGAAGAAGCTTTTTCCCCTTTTCTTATTGGCGGTTATCTCCTTTCCTTTGACCGCTTCGGCTCAGGACAAGACGGCGCCGGCGGTTTCCTATAAAAATTTTAAGGACGCTTACGCGGCCGGCAATCAGGCCCTGAAGGAGCGTAAATTCGACGACGCGGTGGGGGCTTACGCCGAGGCGGAAAAACTGGCCACGACGGGGAAGGGGAAAAGCCAAGCCGCGAATGCCCAGGGCTGGACCTTGATGAAGGCCCGGAAGTTGGAAGAAGCCAAAAAGGTGCTGGAACGGGCCGTGGAGGAGGATGGGGACAACAAGGTCGCCTTGAAAAACCTCGGAGTGACATCCTTCCGTCTCTATGATTATGGTTTTTCCGGGGTGGAGGAGCTGAAGTCGGCGGTTAAAAACCTGGAAGCCAGCGGCGAGAACCAGGAGCTTTTGGAGCGGGCGAAGGGCGCCCTGGGGCGGGAGGATTCTTACGCCCAGGCAACGGCGACTCCTTCCGCGGCTGTCAGCACGGCAGGCCTCAATTACAAGGCCTTGTTGACCCTGGGGGACAAACTCCAGACGGACGGAAAATTCACCCAAGCGACCAAAGTTTTCAAGCTGGCCGAGGAAACGGCCCATTCGCCCGGGGCCAAGGCCGCCGCGGCCAACCGTCAAGGAAAGTTGCTGCTGGATTCCCACCGCCCGCAGGAATCCATCCCCTTTTTCGAGCAGGCGGCGAAGGACCAACCCAGCGAAAAGGTTTACTTGAACAATTTGGCCTACAGTTATTGGGTCCTGTACGATTCGGGCCGGGGAAAAACGGAGGACTTGAAGAAATCCGTCGACTCCTTTTACAAGGCCAATTCCATCGACGCCTCCTTCCATTCGGAAATGCTGAAGATGGCCTTGGATGAGCTCAAAGAGGTCGACCCGGAATCCGCCAAAGCCTATAGCGTGAAAGACGACAAGGATGACGCGGAAGGCGACAAGGACGATAAGGACGCGAAAGAAGATTCCAAATAATCACCGTTGCGTTGGAAGGAAGACGACCTTAACCTAGGGAACCGCCGATTAAAATCGCCCCCCACCCCTGAATTCCAGGCGGGCCGGTTTCCGTCGGCGGTTTTTTATTTTGGGGATATTGAGGAATGGGCTTTCCTTGACGCTTTTAAACGAACTTGAAAAACTTCACCGGTCCATTCGGAACTGTTCCAAGTGTTTTCCTCAAGGGGGAAATTGCCCCGTGGCGGGAACGGGACAAGCCAAAAAGGGCGGTCTTTTTTTGATCGGGCAGGCTCCGGGGATTAAAGAACCGGCGGCCCAAAAAAATTTCGCCTGGACGGCCGGCAAACGGCTTTTTCAATGGTTCCTCACGATCGGATTGCCGGAGGAGAATCTCCGGCGCTACGCCTACATCACGGCCGTGACCAAGTGTTACCCGGGAAAGGCCAAGGGGGGCAAGGGGGACCGAAAGCCGAATCCCGCCGAAATCGCCCATTGCGATCCTTACCTCCAGGAAGCCCTCCGCCTGTTGAGCCCCTCGGTGGTGGTTTTAATCGGGAGCCTAGCCATTGAAAGGGTCCTAGGGCCCCTCCCCTTTTCTGAAGCGATCGGAAAGGAATTCGTTAAGGAACTTCCCGGCGGCAAGGCTTGGGTCATCCCCATTCCCCATCCCTCCGGGGCCAGTCCCTGGCCCTATCTTCCGGGAAACAAGGCGAAACTTGACAGGGCCTTCCGTTTGATCAAGAAGCGCCTTCAAAAACAAAAAATATATTCCCAATTGTCGGCGGTCCTTTAATCGCCTTTCCCAATAATTCATCCCGACCCCCCGGTCCTCTTCGTAAGCGGAAAAGCCGGGGAGTCTTACAGGTCTGAGGCGGCTTTTATTTGGGGCCAGGCCTTGGAATTGGGGAGAAATGATTCTCCTTGGTTGTATCTTCCTCGGCCTTGGTTAAAATAGTGCCTCATTTAAAACCTTCTGGAGGAACCCGTGATCCAACTCTCCGCCGTCTCAAAACTTGTCCCATCCTCAATCCCCAAAACTTGGGTGCTCTTGGCTTGTGAAAAAGAAAGCGGGTTCCTCAACGCCCCTGGCAAGTCCTGGGACCTGGTCCGAAAAGGAGCCGAAGCGGAAGGCTTTATGGGGAAGGCGGGTCAGTCCGCCCTGGCCTATCCCAAAACGGGGCTTTCCGCGGAAAAGGCCGTCATCCTGGGGTTGGGAATAAAACAAGAGGTCGGCGTTGAGGCCCTGCGGCGCGCGGGGGGGCGATTGGCGCGTAAGGCGAGGGAAATCCAGGCGGATGAAATTTTTATCGAGTGGCCCCGCTCCTTCACGTCCGAGCAAATCAAGGCTTTCGCCGAGGGGCTCATCCTGGGTTCCTACCAGTACAACCGCTATAAAACCCAACTCAAAGACTCCCCGAAGGGTGTTGAAAAATTGGTGGTGAAGGTTCCCGCCGAGAGGTTGGCCTCCGCGAAATCAGCGTTGGAAACGGCCCAGTCCTATTGCGCCGGCACGGTGATGGCCCGGGACCTGATCAACGGGGCCCCCAGCGACATTACCCCCAGGGTTTTGGCCCAAGAAGCCAGGAAGATCGCCAAGGGTCCTGTCCGTTTGAAGCTTTACAGCACGAAGGAGTTGAAGCGTATGGGCGCCGGGGGGATATTGGGCGTCAACATAGGAAGCGCCCAGGAGCCTTATCTCATCCACCTGCATTACAAGCCGAAGGGCAAGGCCCACAAGTCAGTGGCGATCGTCGGAAAAGGCATCACCTTTGACTCGGGCGGGTTGTCCTTAAAGCCGGCGGGATCCATGGAAACCATGAAAATGGACATGTCCGGGGCCGCGGCGGTTTTGGGGGTCTTCAGCCAAATCACCAAACTAAAACCCAAGGTGGAAGTTCACGGCATCATCGCCGCCACCGAAAATATGCCAGGGGGCAGGGCCTACAAGCCGGGGGATGTTTTGAAAGCCATGAACGGCAAGACGATGGAAGTCCTCAACACGGACGCGGAGGGGCGGTTGGTGCTGGCGGACGCCTTGTCCTACGCCGTCCAACAAAAAGTTGACGCGATCATCGACATGGCGACCTTGACGGGGGCCTGTATCATCGCATTGGGATGGCTCGTCAGCGGCGCGATGACCAATGACGCCAAGCTTCTCGACCGCCTCAAGACTGCCACGGATTCGGAAGGGGAGAGAATATGGGAAATGCCCCTGGTGGAGGAATATCGGAACGATATCAAGAGCAGGGTCGCGGATATCAAGAATATCGGCGGCGGAAGGGACGCGGGAACCATCATTGGAGGCCTGTTTCTGCAGGAATTCGTGGGAGACACCCCTTGGGTCCACCTGGATATCGCCGGACCAGCCTACCCCGAGAAGGAGTATCCGGCCCTTCCTTATTTAGGGGCCCACGGCGGAACAGGGCTGATGGTTCGCAGCCTTTTGACCTTTTTAAAGAACGAATAAAGAAGCCGCCAACCCCTTTTTTCCTTTAAAACCCCATGCCGGGAGGGAGAGGGGAGGGTTGGGCGGCTGATTCTGGGCTTTCTGCAACTATTTTCCGGGTTTAAACGTCCAAAAAGCAGGTAACCAGGTGACTCATGACTGAATCGGAAGCCATTGAACGTTGCCGTCAAGGCGACGTGAGCGGACTTCAAGTCTTATTCGAGCTCCATCGGACCAAGGTTTACCACCTGTCCTGGCGCATGCTTGGGTCGCCGCAGGACGCGGAGGATGTTCTTCAGGAAATATACCTGAAGGTTTTCGACCGCATCAAGAATTACCGGGGGGATTCGGCGTTTAGCACCTGGCTTTACCGGATGACCACGAACCACTGCCTCGATATATTAAGGCGGAGAAAGATCGTGGCTTTCCTGGGGTTTGAAAACGCCCCGGAAGCCGTGGACAAGAAGGACAGCGAGAAGGCTGTCGATTTGGGGCTCAGCCCGACCGTGGAGAAGGTTCTGGCGAAACTGCCGGAAAAGCAAAAGGCCTGCCTTCTGCTCCGGGAAATGGAGGAGCTCAGTTACGAGGATATCGCGTCGGCGCTGGACCTATCCTTGGGATCGGTGAAGTCGAATATCCACCGGGCGAAGATTTTTTTGAAAGAGCAGCTGGAGCAGGAAGGGCTGACGCCCGAAGATTTGTAGGGAATGGATTGAGAGGCTCGACATGAAACATGAATGGCAGGATGGGGAAATATCGAAAGTCTTGAGGGATTTGTCCCGGCCCGAGCCGGCTCCCCAGACCTATGACCATGTCTGGTTCAAAATCGAGGATAAGATCGCCCAACGGCAGAGGCATTTCCTGGATTCCGTCGTTTGGAAGCCCTGGGGCCATCCGATCCGCTGGGTCGCCGCGGCGGCCTGCCTCTTCGTGACCTTCAGCGGGCTGATCTATCACCAGGATTCGGTGGATCAGAACGAGTTAGGAGCCTATCTGATCAGCGTATCCAATACGGCCGAAAGCGTCACCCGCGACCCGGGGTTGGTGAAAGTTTCCGTCCTCTTGAGCGAGCCTTCGTCCTCGGCTCCCGACATGACGGTGGAAAATCACGCCGATCCGTTATCCGGGGACGAGATATTTCTTTAACGAAGGGGCTGGGAGTTGCTGGGGCTGGCGGTCAACCAAATTACGGGGAGCGGGGAATGAAAATAACGAATCTTGCTTTGGCTTTTGTCTTAACGGCTTTGGCCGCGGTTTGGGCCCAGGCCCAGCCCTCTTCGGAGGCGACTCCTCAGGCGAAGCCGACCGAGGTGCCGTCGTCCCACCTTACCCGAAAACAAATATTGGAGAAGCTCCAACTGACCGCCGAACAGAAGCAGGAACTCCGCAAAAACCGCGCCACCTACCGTAAAACCATCGCCGAGTTGGACGGACAATTGAAGGTGAAGAAGGTCGAGCTCGAGAACGAGATGGAAAAACCCGAACCGGACGAGGCCAAACTCAAGCAGATCGCGGACGAAATCGGTGATGTGCAGGGCATGAAGATCAGCGCGAAGATCAAGGCGGAGCTGGAAGTGGAGAAGAAGATTCTAACGCCCCAGCAGGTCGAGACCTTGAGGACCCTTCAAGGGAAGGAAAACCCGGCCTCGGAAGAGATTCTTTAAAATCTCCGGCTCTTCCGGACCGGACCAGGTCCAATATTTTTCTTGCCAAGGACATTCATTTTTTGTGCGGTTTTTTTAAATTCCCCCTGGCCCGTCAAAAACACCTTGTTTTGCCCGGGCCCTTACCGGTCAGAAACATTGCTAACAAATTTCCGCGGCCCGATCATTATTTCGGCTTTAACTTTGACAAGTTTTTGGAACCGGTGATATTATTTAAAAACTATGGGATTCCTCTACAACGTCGCTTCTCCATTTTTAAACCTGCTCAAGACGATTGTAAACGGGCTTGAGTTCCGCAAGTTCAAGGAAGCCGTCCACCGCAATCCCCAAGACCACCAACTCCGCGCCCGTTTCGCCAAATACTGCCTTAAAACCTATTTCCAGGGGTCCAACTCCAAGATTCACGTCGTCGAGGCGGTCAATCAATTCGAGAACATCGTCCATTCGGACGTGCTTGACTTGGAAGTGTTTTATTTGATGGGGAAGTATTACCAGGGACAGGATAATCACAAGGCCAGCGAGATTTACCGCAAGGGGATCAAGCGCTACAACGACTTTGTCTCCAAAAGCATCGAGTTCCGCCATGATTACGTGGAGACGGCCTTCACCATCGCCCTCAATTTACTGGCCCTGGAGTCCAATGTCGCCGATCCGGAGTTGGAGAAGTTTTTTAAGAACATCCGCCGGACCTACCTGAAGCAGTTCCTGGAAAACAAGGTGGAGTTCAGCCAGGAAGCCCTGGGGGATCCGGAAAAGCTGCGCCCCAACGCCAATTAAGCTCAAAATTCGCCAGAACCAGCCTCAAAATCATCCTACCCCGATATCCCGCATGATCGATTTGGAACAAGAGAGGGAGATGTGGGATCATACCGCCCTCGATTAAACCCGATCAAGTCATCGGTGGTTACCGGCGCACAGAGTCTTTGACGAAGTGGTTGGAAAACAAAAAAGCCCCGGGGAATTCCCGGGGCTTTTTTGTGTTACGGATAAGAGATTTAAAAGGCTTAGACCTCGGTGGTGACCTTGGCGCCTCTTTTGTAAAGTCCGCTCGCGGCGAAATAACCGATCGCGAGGACTCCCACGAACCAATACCACTCGTCGTGCATAAAATGCTTGCCGGCGGCCAGCATGGCGAAAACCAGCGGGATGGAAAGATAAACATTCAATTTGGAGGCGTTGGCGGCCCGGGTGACGATCTCAGGGGCGGCGGCGCTTCCGGTCTTGATGCCGTTGATGATCTTGCGCTGGGCGGGCCAGATGACGAACCAAACGTTGAACCACATGATGGTCCCGAAAAGGGCCCCCATCGAAATCCAATGGCCCCGGGACGTATGAAAGTCGGCCCAGCCGTTGGGCGAGTAATTCATGAAAAACAGCAGCCAGCCCAGGATGAAGGTGATCATCGCGGCCCAGCGGAAGAAGAAGAGGGCCCGGGGCATCAATTCCGGCACCGCCTTTTTCTTGGTGTCCGCGTCCAGCACCTTGACGTAATTCGCGTTGACGAAATTAAAGAAATACAACAAGCCGATCCACATGATGCCAAATACCACGTGGAACCAGCGGAAAAGGATATCCAATATCTCCGTTGTAGAAACGTCCATATTTCCTCCGTCCTTCAGATTTTTGATACCGACCTGCGCTACGTTATTCGGGGCGCCGGGAAATGTCAAGGAGGGCTGGCTCGGGGCCGGCGGGATTCCTCGGGCCGCCGCTCGGGGAAGCGAAGTCTGGTGAAGTGTTGGCGCCTTTTTGCTAATATGTCTCCCGGGCGACGCGGCCGAAAAGCGGAACCAAATCAACTAAGGCGAAAAATGAACGAGTGCGAGCAAATTCATCCACTGTTGAGGGGCTATTTGGCGGAATCCATTTCCGCCAGGGAGCGCCGGTTGGTGGCCAGGCACTTGAATCTTTGCGCTTCCGCGAGGAAGGAATTGGACCGGCTCCGGGGAGGTTCCCCGAAAACATCCGCGGCCCAGCCGGTTTCAACGGCGGCCCCCGGCTCCTCTGCCGCCCCGCCAGCTGCCCATTCGGCAGAACCCCCTTCCGAGCCTTGGGACTTGAAAATCCTAAGGTGGATGTTCAAAACCCCCAAGCCGGCCCCCAAGCCCCCGGCGGAAGTGAAAAAGCCCCGTTTGATGAAGCCGCCCCAAGCCGAAATGACTCCCGGGCCATCCCGGTCTCCCTTAAAACCGATTTTGATCGTGGTTCTTATTTTCGGCGGTTTGATACTCTTGACCCATTTCATCCAGAACGCGGGACAAAACTCGGCGCTGAAGGGCGCCCAACATTGGCTGTCCAAGAAGGGTTACCATCTGCCGGGGGTTTCCTCGTCGCTGGAATTGGTGCTGGATTTGACCAACTTAACCCATTGGGACGGCAATGTGGCCCCCGTCGCTGTCGCCAGCCGCGATCTCATCACGGACGCCGACCACTTGAACGTTTACTGGAATATTTTACAGCCCGGAATCCCCCAGCCGGCCGTGGATTTCACTAAAAACGCCTTGGCGGTGGTGTTCCTGGGTCCCAAGGCGACCGCCGGCTACCTGGCCAAATTTAAAAGGGTCGAGAATTTCTCGGACAAAACCATTCTCTGGTACGACGAGGTGGCTCCCGCCTCGGGGGAAATGGCGACCGCCTCGGTCAACCGCCCCTGGGTGCTTCAACTGATCCCCAAACCCACCCAACTGCCCGTTTTGATCCAGAAGATTCAATAAACGTAAATCTCGCCACCAAGGCACCAAGACACGAAGAAAAGCTAAAATGAATCTGTCGAGAAAGCGGGATTGGATTAAGTGTCGGCCGAATAAAAATTTTTTGAAGTTACTGGTTCCTTGGTGGTGAAAAAATCGTGAGGAGTTTGCTTTGAAAATCGGAATTGTCGGCCTGCCGAATGTCGGAAAATCCACCTTGTTTAACGCCATCACCAAATCCAAAGCCCCGGCGGAAAACTATCCTTTCTGCACCATCGACCCCAACGTGGGCGTGGTCACGGTGCCTGATGACCGCATCGGAAAACTGGCCGAGATCGAAAAGAGCGAGAAACAGGTTCCTGCCATCGTGGAATTCGTGGATATCGCCGGCCTGGTGAAGGGCGCCAGCAAGGGGGAGGGATTGGGGAACAAATTCCTGTCCCATATCCGGGAAGTGGACGCTATCGCCATGGTGGTGCGCTGTTTCGAGGACGCCAATATCGTCCATGTGGAAGGCACGATCAATCCCGTCCGGGACATCGAGATCATCTTGACCGAGCTCTGCCTGGCCGATTTGGACACGGTGGATAAGCGGCTTCAAAGGACCGAAAAAGGCAAAAAGTCCGGCGACAAGGAAGCCTTAGCCGAGTGGGACTTGTTTTCTTCCGTTAAGAAATTGCTGGAGGAGGGAAAGCCCGCCATCGCCTTGGAGGCCACAGCGGACCAGGAAAAGAAACTGAAGGAGTTGAGCCTTTTAACCCGGAAACCTTTCCTATATGTAGGCAACGTGTCCGAAGGCGATTTGGTGGATGTCTCCAAGAACCCCTATTACCAGGCCTTGTTGAAACACGCAGTTTCCCAAGGGGCTAACTGCCTTCCTATTTCCGCCAAGATCGAGTCGGAAGTCGCCGAATTGCCGGAGGAGGAAGCGGTCCAATTTCTCGCCGATCTCGGCATCAAGGAGCGGGGACTTCACGCCATCATCCGCAAGTCCTATGAAACCCTAGGCCAGATTTCCTATTTCACGGCGGGGCCCATGGAATCCCGCGCTTGGACCATCACGAAGGGGACGTTAGCCCCCCAAGCCGCCGGAAAAATCCATTCCGATATTGAACGGGGTTTTATCCGCGCGGAAGTCTATTCCTTCGAGGACCTAGCTTCGGCCGGTTCCACCGCCAAGGCCAGGGAGGCGGGCAAGCTCCGCACCGAGGGCAAGGAATACGTCATGAAAGACGGCGACGTGGTGCATTTTAGGTTTAATGTTTAAAACGTTCGGCTGAAGGACACCATTTAGCCAAGGTACAGACCCCGCACAAAGGCTTTCTCGCGTCGCAGACCTTGCGGCCGTGCTGAATCAGGCGGTGGGAAAAGTGGAGCCACTCCTCTTTCGGAATAATCTTCATTAAATCCTTCTCAATTTTGACCGCGTCCTGGTGCTTCGTCCATCCCAGGCGGTTCGAGAGTCTGGTCACGTGGGTGTCCACCGTAACGCCTTCCGAAATGGCGTAAACTTCGCCCAGTACCACGTTGGCGGTTTTGCGGCCCACCCCTGGAATTAATATCAGCTCCGCGATGGTCTTCGGCATTTTTCCTTTATACAAACCAAGCAGTGCTTGGGCGCAACCAATGAGGTTCCTGGCCTTGTTGTGGTAAAACCCTGTGGATTTAATGAGCTTTTCCACGTCCTTTTGTTTGGCTTTAGCGAGCTTTTCGGGGGTGGGAAATACTTTAAAGAGCCCTGGGGCCACCAAGTTGACGCGCTCGTCCGTGCATTGGGCCGAGAGGATAACCGCGCACATCAGTTGAAAGGGGGATTTGTAATGAAGGAAACAGCGCGTGTCCGGGTAGAGGCGCTGGAGTTCGGCGATGATTTTGGATGTATGAAGGTTAGTCATGAAACCTCTTTGGCCACGGATGAACACGGATTAACACAGATAAATCATTTTCTCAGAAATTGAAAGCCTTTCCTATCCGAGTTCATCCCTGTTCATCTGTGGCAAAAATATTTTTGGTGGTCTTGGAAAATCCTGGACGGTTCCATATGATACCGCCCTATGCCCATCATTGAAGTCGAGAATCTCTCCAAAATCTACCGCACCCAAAAACGCCTGCCGGGATTGGGCGGGGCCTTCAAGGGACTTTTCAACCGTAAGTACACTGAAGTCCGGGCCGTCGATGACGTTTCCTTCAGCATCGAGGAGGGGGAATTGGTCGGCTTTCTCGGGCCCAACGGCGCGGGGAAGACCACAACCCTCAAAATGCTTTCCGGCATTCTCTTTCCCACGACCGGAACCGCCAAGGTCATGGGATTCACCCCCTGGGAGCGGAAAAACGAATACCGCCGCCAATTCGCCCTGGTCATGGGGCAAAAAAACCAGCTTTGGTGGGACCTGCCGGCCCAGGAATCCCTTTATCTTAATAAGGAAATCTACGGCGTCTCGGACGAGGCCTACCGGCAGGTCATGGATGAGATGACGGAACTGCTTCAGGTAAAAAAACTCCTGGGAATCATGGTCCGTGAATTGTCCCTGGGGGAGCGCATGAAGTTCGAGCTGATCGCGTCCCTCCTGCACAGGCCCAGGGTCTTGCTGCTGGACGAGCCCACCATCGGCCTGGACGTGGTGGCCCAAAAGAATATCCGGGAGTTTATCAAGGACTACAACCGCCGGACCAAGACCACGATCCTCTTGACCAGCCACTATATGAACGATATCCAGGCCCTTTGCGAGAGGGTGGTCGTCATCAACCAGGGGAAAAAGGTGTTCGACGGGAAATTGGACGCCGTCGTCGAGCAGTTTTCCCAGACGAAACTGATTTCCGTCACCTTCAAGACAGGAGGGGTCAGCCGGGAGCAATTGGCCGGCTTGGGGGAGGTCCTGGAAATCACGCCGGTGAAGGCCGTCTTGAAGGTATCGCGGGAAAACGTCAAGAAGGCATCGAACGCGATCCTGAACCAATTCGACGTGGATGACATCAACATCGAGGAGGTGCCGATCGAGGAAGTGATCGAGAGGATGTTCAAGGAGGGCGCGAAGTGAGCGCCGGCACCGCCTCGGTTTCCAAATCACCTTTCCATAAATACTGGGTCATCCTCTCGACCCGCACCCAAGAGGACATGTCCTACCGGGCCAATTACGTGTTCGGGGCCATCTTCCGTTTCCTCCCCTTGGTGACCTTGATTTTTCTTTGGTACGCCGTCTACCAGTCCCGCAAGGTCATCGGAGGCGATCTGACCATCAAGGGCATGACTTTCAACGACATGATTACCTACAACGCCTTGATGTATGTGGCCAGGGGATTCTCCAGCGTCCCCGGAACCACCTCCGACATCAGCAAGGACATCAAGGACGGCCTCTTGAACCGTTATTTGATCAGGCCCATCAATTACCTTTGGTACCAGGTCATGTACCGCCTGGCCCACAAGCTGGTTTTCTGGTACGTGGCGCTCTTCACCTTCCCTCCCATCTTTTTCCTGATGCGCCATTACTTCAGCCATGTCCCCACGATGGTTGAGACCGGGGCATTCGTTATTTCCCTGGTAACGGCCTTTTGCATCGGCATTCTTTTTTGTTTCATGATCGGAACCCTCGCCTTTTGGTTCACCGAGATTTCCACCTTCCTGTTCGTGGTGATGATGATCGAGTTTTTCCTCTCGGGCCAAATGATCCCCCTGAACATTTTGCCCCAATCCATGCAGCCCCTATTGATGCTGTCGCCCTTTGGGTATGAGGGCTACTGGCCCTGCGCCATTTTGATGGGGAAGGTTCCGCAAGACCAACTGGCCCAGGTGCTTGGAACCGGCTTTTGCTGGGTGGTGGTTTTTTATTTTCTGGGCCAGGTTTTGTGGAAGGCGGGTTTGAAACGCTATTCCGCGGTAGGCGGATAACGGCAGTCGACAGGTGACAGTCGACAGTCGGCAGGGAATTCTTTAAAGCATTAACTGTCGACCGTCGACTGCCGACTGTGGACAAGCGACTAAATGATAATTTTGGGGAAAAACGATGTTGAAACCAATGGCTCGTTATTTACGTCTCACGGGACTCATGATGAAGAACTGCCTGATCCGTGAGATGCAGTTCAAGGCGAATTTTCTCGTCCGTTTGTTGACCGAGTTCATGTGGCTCCTGATGCAGTTCGTCTATATCGGGGTTATCTTCGGACAGACCCAGGAAATCGCCGGATGGAGCCTTTGGCAGATGGTCGTTCTGGCAGGGACCAACCATGTCATCACCCAGCTTTTCGAGGCCCTCTTCTATGACAACTGCACCAAGCTGACGGACCAGATCCGCCAGGGCGATCTGGACTTCAACCTCATAAAACCCATCAACACCCAGTTCCTCGTGTCCCTGCGCTATACCGACTACTCCTCCATGGTCAACAGCACCCTGGGCTTGGGGGTGATCCTGTTCGCTCTCAATAAAATGGGGGCTTCCGTCGGCTTCGGCCAGGCCATCCTCTTCGCCGCGCTCGTGGCCAACAGCGTCATCATTTATTATTCCATCCTTTTCGTGCTGTCCGTTTGGACCTTTTGTATCGGGCGCTCGAACA
>Ga0265338_10002842_pt1 | contig 25296 bp, 20 predicted proteins | sample 42126metaG_FD_193579 | JGI IMG/M metagenome (GOLD analysis project Ga0265338, IMG submission 193579) | Rhizosphere microbial communities from Carex aquatilis grown in University of Washington, Seatle, WA, United States - 4-21-26 metaG | ecosystem: Host-associated > Plants > Roots > Rhizosphere... | reverse complement strand
GGCTTTGACCGGCGCGGCTTTGACCGGCGCGGCTTTGACCGGCGCGGCCTTCGCGGCGACCTTCGCCGGGCCCGCCTTCACCGCAGCCGCCTTGGCCGGCGCGGCCTTCTTCGCGGCCGGCTTGGCCGCGGCCTTGGCCGCCACGGGCTTCTTGGGGGGAGACTGCTTCACTGCCGGCTTCGCTGCTTTCTTTCCGGCGGCCTTCTTGGCGGCCGGCCGCGGTGCGGCCTTGACCGGCGCCTTCTTCACGGCTTTCTTGGCCGCCGGCTTGACGGCGGCCTTCTTGACCACCTTCTTTGCCACCTGGGCCGCCTTCTTCGCGGCCGGCTTGACGCCCTTGTGCGGGGCCGCCTTGGACGCGCCCTTCTTCGTCGTCGAGCGGGCCGGGCTGGGCATCGCGTCCTTCCCTCGCTGCTAGACAGCCGGCTCTTCCGCCGACCGACCCTTCACCGAGGTAGGCCCCGGAAGGAGCGGGAGTGTAGCTGCCCGATGCACGCCCTCAGGTCATATCCCCTGGTCGGCCCCAGATCCGGGGCATCGGAGACGAGCTCAGACGTATACCCACACCGTCGCGGAGATGGGCATGATGTTGTTGGCCCAGATGAAGTCGATCGCCGCGTCGGAGACGCGCACGCAACCGTGCGACGCCGGATAGGGCGGCACGTCGGTGTAGCCGTGCACCGCGATCCCCGTGTCGGTGAAGTAGCGGGGCCGGTACAGCTCCCCGAGCGGGCTCTTGTCGAAGCCGTCGACCGCGCGGATGACCTGGAACATTCCCTCCGGGGTGTGCGCCGAGTAGCCGACCCCGTCGAGCGTGTACGGATGGTCCGACCCCGATGAGGCGTTGAACACCCACTCTGCGTGCCCGCCGTTGGCGACGAAGAGCACCTGCCGGGTCTTGTCGACCTCGATCACGTAGCCGCTCGTGGAGCGCGGGACCGGGCGAACCGCGACGCGCATGCGGTTGTGGGTCGCGGCGTCGACCACTCCGGTGCGGGGCAGGTTCTCGTACTTCTGGAAGGCCCACACCGCCTGTTGGGTGAGCGAGTCGAAGACGCCGCTGACACCCGGCAGCCAGTAGCCGAGCGAGAGCAGCCGGGACTGCACGCCGACCACCGCGGCGCCGCTCGCGCCCAGACCGATGGGCGGGGTCTCGATCACCGGAGCGCCGAGCGCGAGCAATCGGTAGCCGCTCGTGCCGGGCACCGACGTGATCTGGGTGATCACCCGCAAGGGCGAGAGCGTGCTCTTCGCGCCGCCTTCCTTCTTGGCGTCGCCGAAGTTGTAGACGCTGCCGTCTTGGGTCGCGAGCCAGTAACCACCGCCGGTCGAGTCGCCCGCGATCCCGACCACCGGCGCGGTCACGTGCTTGTTGCCGGTCGAGCCGTGGAACTTCGCGTTCCCGAAGGTGAACACCCCGCCGTCGCTCCCGACCAGCAGGTACCCACCGCCGTCGGGCGTGGCGGCCATGCCGATGATCGGCGCGTTGAGGTGCTTGTTGCCGGTCGAGCCGTGGAACTTCGCCGACCCGAACGTGAACACCCCGCCGTCGCTCGCCATCAACCAGTAGCCCTTGCCTTTCGGGCCCGGGATCATCTGCGTGATCGGGGAATTGAGGTGCATCGAGCCGGTCGAGCCGTAGAAGTGCGCGTCGCCGAAGGTGAAGACGCCGCCGTCGCCGGCGATCAACCAGTACCCCCGGCCGGTCGGGGTCGCGGCGATGCCGACGATCGGGGAATTCAGGTGGATCGAGCCGAGCGATCCGAAGAAGGGGGCGTTGAAGCCGAACACGCCTCCGTCGTTGGCGACGAGCCAGTAGCCCTTGCCGTTCGGGGTCGCGGCCATGCCGACGATCGGCGCGTTGAGGTTGCGGCCCGAGGTCGAGCCGTGGAAGGACGCGCTGCCGAACGCGTACACCGTGTCGTCGTGGCCGCTGACCGCGGCGCCGGCGGCGGTGGTGCCGACCGCGGCGCCCGCGACGATCGGGATCAGCGAGACGCACAGGAGTGCGGCGAGACGCGACGCGAGGAAACGGCGGGAAGGCACATGTACACGCAAGGGGAGACTCCAGAGGCAGGCGGCGAGCGGAAGGCCGGAGCTCGCAGCCCAATCGTGACGAACCGAAGGCGGGCCGGAGGCTACCAGCGGCATCCGGCGAAAAACCCGTCGGGCCCCGCCCGCCGGGCGGCGAAAACCGTCAGCCTTCCTCGGAGGGGCGCTCGGTAACGTAACCACATGTTCCAGCCGGTCGACTCGCTCGACCTCCTCGAGCTCGAAGCGCGCGTCCTCACTCGTTGGGGTGACGACGACGTGTTCGGCGAGAGCCTGCGCAACCGGCACGGCCGCCCGGAATGGATCTTCTACGAAGGACCGCCGACCGCCAACGGCCGCCCGGGCATCCACCACGTGTGGGCCCGGCTCTTCAAGGACCTCTATCCCCGCTTCCACACCATGCGCGGCAAGCACGTCGTGCGCAAGGGCGGCTGGGACTGCCACGGGCTGCCGGTGGAGGTGCAGGTCGAGAAGGAGCTCGGCTTCACGGTGAAGCACGAGATCGAGGACTACGGGATCGAGCGATTCAACGCGAAGTGCCGCTCGTCGGTGCAGCGGTACGTCGAGGACTGGCAGTCGCTGACCAGCCGCATCGGCATGTGGCTCGACACCGCCGGGGCGTACTGGACGCTCTCCAACGACTACATCGAGAGCGTCTGGTGGCTGTTCAACCAGATGTGGGAGAAGGAAGCGATCTACGAGGGCTACAAGGTCGTGCCCTACTGCGGGCGGTGCGGCACCGCGCTGTCGAGCCACGAGCTCGGCCAACCGGGCGCGTACCGCGACGTCACCGAGCCGTCGGTCTACGTGCGGTTCCCGCTGATCGACCGCGACCTCGACCTGCTCGTGTGGACGACCACACCCTGGACGCTCCCCTCCAACGTCGGCGCCGCGGTCGGCCCCCACGTCGACTACGTGCGCGTGCGCGCCGGCGAAGGACGCGACCTCGTGATGGCGCGCGATCGCGTCGCCGCGGTGTTCGGCGACGAAGCCGAGGTGCTCGGCACGATCCCGACGGCCGACCTCGTGGGCGCGCGCTACGAGCCGCCGTTCTCGCTGATACCTGTCGACGGCGACGCCTTCAAGGTCGTCAGCGACGACTTCGTGACCGTCGACGACGGCTCCGGCATCGTGCACCTCGCGCCCGCGTTCGGCGAGATCGACCGCGAGGTCGGCGAGCGCGAAGGGCTCCCGACAGTGAACCCGGTCGACGAAGCGGCGCGTTTCACCGGCGCCGTCGGCGCGCCGTACGCCGGGAAGTTCGTGAAGGACGCCGACCCGGAGCTCGTCGACGCACTGCGCAGAGCCGGCAAGCTCGTGCTCGCCGTCGACTACACGCACTCGTACCCGCACTGCTGGCGGTGCGACACGCCCTTGATCTACTGGGCCAAGCCCACGTGGTTCGCGCGCACGTCGGCACACAAGGACGCCTTGCTGCGCGAGAACGAGTCGATCAACTGGCACCCCGAGCACATCAAGCACGGACGTTTCGGCGACTGGCTCGCCAACAACGTCGACTGGGCACTGTCACGCGACCGCTACTGGGGCACGCCGATCCCGGTCTGGCGCTGCGGCGACTGCGGGCACGACACCTGCGTCGAGTCGCTCGCGAAGCTCTCGGAGCTGTCGGACCGCGACCTCACCGGCATGGACATGCATCGTCCCTACGTCGACGACGTCACGATCCGCTGCCCCGCGTGCACCAAAGGAACCGCGTCGCGCATCGCCCCGGTGCTCGACGCGTGGTTCGACTCGGGATCGATGCCCACCGCGCAGTTCCACTACCCGTTCGAGAACACCGAGGCGCTCACCGATCGCTTCCCCGCCGACTTCATCTGCGAGGCGATCGACCAGACGCGGGGCTGGTTCTACTCGCTGCTGGCGGTGAACACGCTCGTGTTCGACCGCACGCCGTACCGCAACGTCGTGTGCCTGGCGCACATCGTCGACGCCGACGGCCTCAAGATGTCGAAGTCCCGCGGCAACATCATCGACCCGTGGTCGGTGTTGCAGGAGCGCGGCGCCGAGGCACTGCGCTGGTACATGTTCTCTTCGGGCTCGCCGTGGACGGCGAAACGCGTCTTCGTCGACGGCATCGACGAAGCGATGCGGAAGTTCCTGCTGACGCTCTGGAACACCTACTCGTTCTTCGTGACGTACGCGAACCTCGACACGTGGACGCCGGCCGGCGAGAACCCGAACGGGCAGTCGGCGCACGTGCTCGACCGCTGGATCCGCTCCCGCCTGCACCGGACGCTGCGCACGGTCACCGAGTCGCTCGAGGCATTCGACTCGCTGAGCGGCGCGCAGGCGCTCGCCGAGCTGGTCGACGACCTGTCGAACTGGTACGTGCGGCGCTCCCGGGCGCGCTTCTGGAAGTCGTCCGATCCCGCCGCGCACGCAACCCTGCACGAGTGCCTCCTGACCATCACCCAGGCGCTCGCGCCGTATTGCCCGTTCATCACCGACGACATGTACCGCAACCTCGCGGGCACTTCGAGCTCCGTGCACGTCACCGACTGGCCCGCGGTCGACGAATCCGCGATAGACGACGCCCTCGAGGCGGAGATGGCGCTCGCCCGCCAGTTGGTCTCCCTCGGACGCGCCGCGCGCAGCGACGCGAAGATCGGTGTGCGCCAACCGCTCCCGCGCGCGATCGCGCTGCTGTCCGCCGGCGAAGCCCTGCGCGACGAAGTCGTGCACGAGATCGCCGAAGAGCTCAACGTGAAGCACTTCGAGGTCGTGTCCACACTCGAAGGTCTCCTCTCCTACCGCGTCGTACCCAACTTCCGGGCGCTCGGTCCGCGCGTCGGCAAGCTGCTCCCCCGCGTGAAGGAGATCCTCGCCGCGCTCGACGGCGCCGAGGTGCAACGTGCGTTCGACGAGCACGGCCACTTCGATCTCGACGTCGACGGCGAAGTCGTTCGGCTCGAGCCCGGCGACGTCGAGATCCGTGCCGAGCAACACGAGGAGCTCGCACTGGCGCAAGACGCGCGTTACGCCGTCGCGCTCGACCTCACCCTCGACGACGACCTGCGCGCCGAAGGCATGGCGCGCGAGTTGAGCCGCGCGATCAACGACCTCCGCAAGGGCGCCGGCTTCGACATCAGCGACCGCATCGTGCTGCGGTACTACACGACCGGCGACCTCGCGAAAGTGGTCGAACGGCACCGCGACTGGATCATGACCGAGGTGCTCGCGACCGCGATGTTGCCGTTCGACGGCCCCATCCCCGTGACCGCGACCACGATCGAGGTCGCGGGCGAACCCATCACCCTGGAGCTACACCGGGCGACTTGATTTGCGGCCGCGACCGGCGGCCCTCGATCGCCCGTGCGGCCTCGTTCGAGGGCCGGGCCTCCGGATCTGCAACTCGTTGATCGCTAGCGGCGGCGGCGGAAGACGTCGCGGAAGCCCGAGTTCTCGGCTTCCTGATCGAAAAACATGTTCTCGCCGGTCGTGTCGGCCTCGTCGCGCGGGCCGAGGGGCGTGTCGTCGTGGACCGCCTCGCGCAGCGTCGCGAAGAACGCGTCGTCGTCGAGAACCTCGGCGTCGATCGCGTCCGCGCCGTTCGAGTTGGCAGCCGTTCCGTTCTCGACCGGCGAAGGTGCGGTGACCGCCGGCGCGCTCGCACTGGCGGGCTTCGGCGCGAACGGGTCGGGCGCCGGCGCGGCAGCCGGCGCCGTCGCAGCCGACTTCTCGAACGCGAGCGACGCGCTGCCCATCCCCGCGCGGTCGAAGAGCGACTGCACGTCGACGGCCTGGGTCGACGTGTCGAGCGCCGCCGCGCGCTCCGCTTCGGTCGGTGCGGGCGCCGGCGTGGGCGATGATGCCTGCGCCGCGAACGGCGCCAGGTTCGCCGTGAACGGCGCGGGTTGCTCCGCAGGGGCAACCGGGGCCGCCGGCGCTTCGGGCGTTCGGCCGATCGGCGCCTCGACCGGCGGTGTGTCGAAGGAGGAGCGCCGGGCAAAACCTTCGTTGAGCACCGGCAGGTCGACGTCGCTGGTCTCGGGCCGCGGGCCGGGCGATGCCGGCGGGCGACTCCGCAGCGCGGAGAGGTCGGCCTCGAGCGCTCGCACCATCCGGTCGCGGTAGTCGGCCTCGAAACGGGTGAGCGCCTCGACGTCGGCCAGGAGCGCGTCGCGGCGGCCGGCGAGATCGAGGACCTCTTCTTCGAGCCGGCGCCGTTCGGTCTCGCCGCGGCGACGGGCGTCGGCCTCGGCGTCGGCGACCAGACGACGGGCTTGGATCTCGGCGTCGTCGAGCATCTGGCGGGCCTTCGCGGTGGCCTCACCCACCGCCTCGTCGGCCGCGCGCTGCGCGAGCAACAACGTGCGGTGCAAGATGTCCTCGGTCTCGCGCGTGTGACCGGTCTCCGACTGCACCGTCGTGAGCCGCTCGTTCATCTGCTGCATGCGCTCGTTCACGGAGTCGAGCGTGGCGGCGGCGCGTTCGAGCAGTTCGTTCACGTCGTCGCGGTTGTAGCCGCGGAAGCTCTCACGGATCTCGACGTCACGAAGCTCACGGGGGGTGATGTCCATGAGATCCACTGTAGACCGGCGTTTGGGCGGATTGGTGACTCTTCGACCGCCCCTACCAGGGAGAACGCCGATGCGTCAGCGGCACACCACGCCACGGACGATGATCAGGAACACGAACAGCACCGTGAACGAGAGGTCGAACATCCCCGCCGGCGGGATCACTCGGCGTAGCGGCGCGAGCACGGGCTCGGTCAGGTCCATCACGATCCGGAACACCGTCGTGAACCCTCCGCTCGAAGACGCGGGGAACCACGACATCACCGCGCGCAACAGCAGCACGATGATGTAGACGGTGATGAGTGCGCAGGGAACGCTGCTCACAGAGAGGTCGGGCTCATAGGTGCGACGCGCGGTAAAGGCCCCGCGCCTGCAATCGCTCCTTCTCCTCGTCGGAGACCTCGACATTGGAGGGCGTCAGCAGGAACACCTGATCGGCGGCCTTCGACATCGTGCCGCTCAGCGCGTATGCCAACCCGCTCGAGAAGTCGATGAGCCGGCGCTGCAGATCACGATCGACGCCTTGGAGATTCAGGATCACCGGCTGCCCGTTCTTCAAGCGGTCGCCCACTTCCTGGGCGTCGTTGAAGCCACGCGGGTCCATGACGTGCACGCGCGTGGTCGGCATCGGGATCGCGGTGACCGCGGTCGGTCGGATGGGTGCCACCGGTGCTTCGGCCTCCTGGCGGGCGTGTCGACCGCGGAACACGGTGACGGGGCTGGTCTCGGCTGCCGGCCGGGCGGTTGCGACCCGGGCCGGGCTCGGCCGCGCGGGCGCCGCGGCAACGGCGGGCGCGGGCGCGGCCTCTTCGTACTCCTCGTCGAGGTAGTACTGATCGTCCTGCGCGTCGTACTCGTCGTCGTCGACGAGGCCCAACCAAACCATCGCCGTGCGAAAAACCGACATGACTTCCTCCCGATGCCCGCGGCTCGTGCCACTGGGCACTCGGCAAATTGTTCACGGCAACGCTCTGGTGCCAGAGCCTATCGTCGCAGATCGCCGCCGAGCGGCGCAGATCAGGGCCCCGAGCTGCCCGTACCGGTGGCGGTATCGCCGGATCCGGGGATCGCCGGGCGGGGCCCGAACACCGAGGTCCCGACCCGCACCAGGGTCGCCCCCTCGGCGATCGCGGCCTCGAAGTCGCCGCTCATCCCCATCGACAGCGTCGCAACGCCGAGGCGCGCCGCGAGCTCCCGCAGCGTGACGAAATGCGGCCGCGGATCGCCGAGCTGCGGGGGCACGGTCATCAGGCCCTCGACCTGCAGCCCGAGCGCACGCAACGAGCCGAGCAGGGCCGGCGCATCCTGAGCTCGGCAGCCGCCCTTCTGCTCCTCGCCGGCGACGTTGACCTGTATCAGCACGCGCGCGCCGGGCGCGTACCGCGCGATCGCCTCACCGATCTCCGATCGGTCGACGGAGTGCCACAGCGCGACCGCGGGTGCGACCTGCTTGACCTTGTTGCGCTGCAGACGGCCGATGAAGTGCCACACGAGCGGCTCGGCGTCGGCGGCGAGCGCATCGACCTTCCGGGCGAGCTCCTGGGCGCGGTTCTCGCCGAAGTCGCGTTGGCCGGCCGCGACCGCCGCCCGCACGGCCGACGCGTCGACCTCCTTCGACACCGCGACGAGCGTCACCGCGCTCGGGTCGCGCCCGGCGGCGCGCGCAGCCGCACCGATGCGCTCGCGAACCTCCGCGAGGCGCGACGCGACGTCGGCCATCAGCGCACCACGACCGTGGCCTGGCGACCGGTCACACCGTCGCGCCGGTAGGAGAAATAGTCACTCGACGCCGCTGTGCACACACCCGCGATGCTCAGCTCGTCGACACCACAACGCGCGAGCGCAAGGCGTACCGCCGCCGGGATGTCGAGCGCCGGCCGCCCGTCGTGCGTGCGCCCCTCGACCTCGGGTCCGAACCGTGCGACGAGACGCGCGAGGTCGGCGGCGCCGAACTCGTAGTGCTCCGGGCCGATGCAGGGGCCCAGGAACGCGCGCACCGGTCCGTGGCCGATCTCGCGGAGCGCGCCGACCGCGGCCTCGACGACCCCGAGGCCGAGCCCGCGATGCCCGGCGTGCACGACGCCGACCGCGTCGTCGGACGCGAGCGCGATCGGCGCGCAGTCGGCAGTGATCACCGCGAGCGGCAGCCCGCGCGCCGCGGTGACCGCGGCATCCGCCTCGGGAGGAACCGGCCCGGTCGGCCCGGTCGCCACGTGCACGCCCGCGCCGTGCACCTGGCGCATCCACACCCAACGCGTCGGTTCGACGAGTCGGGCCGCAGTCGCGACGGCTACCCGGTTCGCGCCAACCGCGTCGACATCGTCACCGACCTGGTCGCCGACGTTGCACGAGTCGTACGGCGGCGCCGAGACCCCGCCGTGGCGATCACTGCACCAGACCCGAGCGGGCCCCAGCGCGACAACTCCTACGTTCAGGTGCGCCACCACGGTCGGATTCGCCTCGGACCGGGCGGCTTCGCCGCGTCCGGCGTCGCGACTCCTCAGCGGAGAAACTCGGGGACGTCGAAGTCGTCGTCGCCGAGGTCGAGCGCGTCTTCGCCCGCGAGCGAATCCTCGTCGCCGTCGAGACCGAGCGGGCTCGACGCGCGCCCGCGGGCGCCGGGTCGCTGCTCGCCCTCGAAACGGTCGAAGCCCGCGGCGATCACCGTGATCCTGACCTCGTCCCCGAGCGCGTCGTCGATCACCGCGCCGAAGATGATGTTCGCGTCGGGATGCGCGGCCTGACCGATGATCTCGGCGGCCTCGTTGAGCTCGAACAGCCCGAGATCCGACGGCCCGCTCACGTTGAGGAGGATCCCGCGCGCACCTTCGATGCTCGCCTCGAGCAGCGGGCTCGAGATCGCGGCGCGCGCCGCGGTGACGGCACGCCCATCGCCCGACGCGTAGCCGACACCCATCAACGCGGAGCCCGCGCTGGTGAGGATCATCTTCACGTCGGCGAAGTCGGTGTTGATCAGTCCGGGCGTGGTGATGAGATCGGTGATGCCCTGCACACCTTGGAGCAAGACCTCATCCGCCATCTTGAACGCGTTCAGCATCGACGTGTGCTCGTCGCTGACCTGCAACAGGCGTTCGTTGGGGATGACGATGATCGTGTCGACCTTGTCCTTGAGGCTCGCGATGCCCTGGTCGGCCTGCACCGAGCGGCGCCGGCCCTCGAACCCGAATGGGCGCGTCACGACACCGACCGTGAGGGCGCCGAGCGCCTTGGCGATCTCGGCCACCACGGGCGCACCACCGGTGCCCGTTCCGCCGCCCTTGCCGGCGGTGATGAACACCATGTCGGCGCCCTTCAGCACCTCTTCGATCTCGGCGCGGTGCTCTTCGGCGGCTTGGCGGCCGATCTCCGGATCGGAGCCGGCGCCGAGCCCGCGCGTGAGCTGGCGACCGATGTCGAGCTTCACGTCGGCGTCGGAGAGCAACAGCGACTGCGCGTCGGTGTTGACCGCGATGAACTCGACACCCTTCAAGCCCGCGTCGATCATGCGGTTCACCGCGTTGCAGCCACCGCCGCCCACACCGACGACCTTGATGACTGCCAGATAGTGCTGGGGACCGCCGAGCATCGGGTGACCTTTCTCACCGCCTCGGTCTGACCGATGCGGCTTTACAGTTCGGTACTACCAGATCGGTTGCACCAATACGGTCTTGCGAGGTTCGGCCTGGCGCTCCGCCCAAACCCTCGACCTCAACTTCAGGTTGACAATTATGTCAACCTGTGCTTCGCGTCGAGACTGTACCGGAGCGCGCGCATCGAATCAACGATCCGGGGACGCGTGCGGTGCGTGCCCGGTCGGTCAGCACCGGACCGGCACCTGGGGCACCGACACGTCGATGTAGGTGAACGGTCCGTTCGCGACGTCGTTGAGGACCGACAGCGCCGCCACCCCTTTGGCGCGCAGGGAGTCGAGCGTGCCCAACCGCACCTGTTGCGAGCCGGGCACCGCACCGTCGACCGCCCGGCACGTCGTGCCCGCGGGCGGCGCGCCGCGCAGGTCGAGCACGATGCTCGCGCCGCCCACGTCGACCGCCGCGACCCTCGACGCGAGGTGCGGCGGCAGCTGCCGCAGGACGTCGGCCACCCCCGGCGGCGCGAGCTGCGCGCCGACCTCGGCGGTGCGCTCCCCGACCACCTTCACCGTGTGCGCGGGAACCGACCTCGAGAAGGCGATCACCCGCCCCGTGGACGCGACGAGCGCGACCTTCGTGGGCGACACGCGGACGAACGCGGTCGGTACGTACTCGGTGACGGCGACGCGCAACGTGCCCGGGAGATCACGGCCGACGCGGGCGTGGGCGACCCACGGGAGCCGTTCGACCCGGCGCTCGATCGCACCGGTGTTCACGAGCACCAGCGCGTCGCCCGCGTGGACGTGCGTCGAGGCGACGATCGCGCCAACCGGCTCCCGTTGCGAGCCCGTGACCCGTATGTGATCGACGTCGAGCAGCGGCGAGTGGATCGCCAGGTACGCCAACCCGATCACGACGATCGCGCTCGCGATCACCAGTGTCACCCGTAGCCGCCGGCGGCCGGCTTCGCGGATCACCTCGATGCGGCGCTCGCGGATGCGCGGGTCGATCATCGGTCGAGCCGGCGGACGCTCTTGCACGGGACGATCTTGGGTCGGGACGCTCACGATGCCTCCGCGTTCGTTCGAGCACCGGAACGAGGACCGAAGCCGACGAGGTGCAGCTCCGTCTCGAGCTGCACCCCGGTCGACTCGTACACGCGCCCCCGCACGAGCTCGATCAGGTCATGGACATCAGCCGCACGCGCGCCCGCGTCGGCCACGAAGAAGTTCGCGTGCTTCTCGGACACCACTGCCCCGCCGACCCTCAGCCCCTTGCATCCGGCGGCCTCGATGAGTCGTCCGGCGGAGTCGCCGGGCGGGTTCGTGAACACCGACCCCGCGTTCTGCCCGCCGGGTTGGTGCTCGCGCCGCCAACGCACGATCTCGTCGATGCGAGCCGCACACACCGCCGGGGCATCGTTGCTCCCGACGAAGGTCGCGCCGACGACCACCGCGCTCGGCGACAGCGCCGAGCGTCGATACGCGAGACCGAGCTCGCGCCGCGGCAGCTCGCGGAAGCGGGCATCGGCGAGATCGAACACTCGGGCGCTCAGGATCACGTCGGCCGTCTGCGCGCCGTGACCGCCGGCGTTCATGCGCACGGCTCCGCCGACCGAGCCCGGGATGCCGACGAAGAACTCGAGCCCGGCCACTCCCGCGCCGGCCGCGCGGCGCGCGAGAACCGGCAGCGGGACCGCGCCGCCCGCGCGCACCGCGACCTCGGCGGCCCCGGGGGGCGCCGACGACGAGTCGACCGCGCCCAGGTCGATCGACTCGAACTCGCCGGCGAGCACGAGCGCAACGCCCGCGAAGCCGTCGTCGTCGACGAGCAGGTTCGACCCGCGTCCGACGACCATCCGCGGGACCGGCGACGCGTGCAGCACGTCGGCGACGACCCGGAGATCGTCGTCGGACGTCACGCGCGCGACGACCGCGAACGGTCCGCCGCACCGATAGGTCGTGAGGCCGGCGCTCGACACCGCGCGCTCCACCCGCCCGGGGAGCCGGGCGGCGAGCGTCGCCGCGACACCGTCGACGGCGGCCGGCGCGCTCACGGGAGCGCCGTTTCGGCGCGGCCGAGCCAGGTGTCGGGCAATCGCGTGAGATCGCCCGCCCCGAGCGTCAGCACGACGTCGCCGGGCCGCGCGATCCGGCGAGGAAGGTCGAGCAGGTCGGAAGGACGCGGGAGGTACGACACTGCGAGCCGGGGCGACGCGTCCACGACCGCGTGCACGATCGACCTCCCGGACACGCCGGCGATCGGCGTCTCGCCCGCGGCGTACACGTCGGTGATCACCACGACGTCGGCGCCGTCGAACGCGCCGGCGAAGTCACCCGCCAGCGAAGCGGTCCGGGTGTACCGGTGCGGTTGGAACACGACGATCACACGTCGCCATCCACCTTGGCGCGCGGTCGCGATCGCGGCCGCGACCTCACCCGGCAGGTGCGCGTAGTCGTCGATGTACGTCACGCCGTCGTGCTCGCCGCGCCGCTCGAAACGGCGGGCGACGCCGCCGAAGCCGCGCAGGGCCTCGGCGATCGCGTCGAACGGCACACCGAGCTCCAGCGCGAGCGCGCTCGCACCCGCGGCATTGGTCGTGGCCTTCACCGCCAACGGCACGACGAGCTCGCCCTGCGGCTCTCCTCCTGCCGACAACGTGAACCGTTCGACGTCGCCGTCGAGCGCGACGTCGACGACCCGGTAGTAGGCGCTCGGGTCGAAGCCGTAGGTCCGGATGCGAGGTCGGGTGCTCGCGAGACGCGCCGCGACCACGTCGTCGGCGCAACACACGACCGGACCGGGCACACCGTCGACGAATCGTTCGAACGCGGCGGTGAGCGCCTCGAACCCGCCGTAGTGGTCGAGGTGATCCGGCTCGACGCTGGTGACGATCGCCGCCTCCGGACCGAGCTTCAAGAACGTGCCGTCGCTCTCGTCGGCCTCGACCACCAACCATTCGCCGGCGCCGTATGCCGCGTTGGCCCCGACTTCGTTGACCTCGCCCCCGATCACGAAGCTCGGCTGCCATCCGGCGCTGCGCAACATCAACGCGAGCATCGACGACGTCGTGGTCTTGCCGTGTGAACCGGCCACCGCGATCGTGCGCCGCGTCGCCGCGAGCGCGGCGAGCGCCGCCGCGCGGTGGAGCACCGAGATCCCGAGCTCGCGCGCCGCGACCAGCTCGACGTTCCGCGCGGGGATCGCCGTGGAGTAGACGACGGCATCGGCGTCGTGCGGAACGTTCTCGGCGCGGTTCCCGACGCTGACCCGAACGCCCGCAGCCGCGAGCCGGGCGAGGATGACCGACTCCTTCAGATCCGAGCCGCTCACGTCGTGACCCATCCGTGCGAGCAGCAACGCGATCGCGCTCATGCCGACACCGCCGACACCGACGATGTGGATCCGACGCGGCCGGGTGAGGTCGAGCGGCGGCACGTCGATCACGGGCGGCGGCGCGTCGTCAGCCACGGGCGCACTCCTCGACGAGGTCGGCGACGCGCGCGGCCGCGTCGGCCCGCCCGAGACTCTTAGCAGCGACGCCCATCCGCTCGAGTCGGCCCGGATCCGCGAGCAGCGATGTGACGACGCCGTCGAGCTTGGCCGCGTCGCACTCCGCGTCGGGTATCACCACGCCCGAGCCGGCGCGTTCGAGCGTCTGCGCGTTGCGCATCTGGTGGTCGCTCGGCGACCCCGGCAACGGCACGAGCACGGCCGGGACGCCGGCCACGGTGAGCTCGGCGATCGTGCCCGCTCCCGCCCGGCACACGGCGAGCGTCGCTCGGGCCAGCAGGTCGGGCATGTGCTCCTCGTAGGGCACCAACTCGTAGACGAGCGAGTCGTCGGGCTTGCGTTGATCGGCGAGGCGCGCCGCGCAGTCGTGCTCGTTGCGGGGACCGCACACGTGGTGCACGGTGAAATCGCTCCGGGACCGCCAACGGTCGTAGCAATCGATCGCCGCCGAGTTGATGGTGCGGGCGCCCTGCGCGCCGCCGTAGACGGCCACCAGCGCGGGGTCCGATGCGGGCCGCCGCACGAGGCTCGCGATCGCCGCTCGAACCGGATTGCCGGTGAGTGTCGCGTTGCGCAGCGGCGTGCCCGGCAACGACACCGCCGCGCGTGCACCCAGCCGCACGCCGATGCGGTTCGCGAGGCCGGGGGCCGCGTCCTGTTCGTGCACGAGCGTCGGGACCCGCCGGGCGCGCGCGGCGACGACACACGGCAGCGAGGCGTACCCGCCGAAGCCGATCACGACGCGGGGCCGGTAGCGGCGCACGAGCAGCCACGCGTGCACGAACGCCGACGCCGCGCCCAGAATTGCGCTGACGTTGGCGAGCGTGATCCGGCGTTGCAGCCCGCGGCCGGCGAACAGGTCGATCTCGAAGCCGGCCTCGGACACCACCCGGCCTTCGATGCCGCGCCGGCCGCCGACGAATCGCAGTGACTCGCGAGGGTGGCCGCGCTGCACGAGCTCCTGCGCGACGGCGACGGCAGGATACGTATGGCCGCCGGTACCGCCACCCGCGAACAGCGCGAAGACCGGTTCGCTCACTGGCCTTCGCGCCGGACCTTTGCCATTTGCGCCGACGCGAGCGCGGGCTCGGCGCCCCCACGCGCCGGAGGCGGCGTTCGCCGGGCGACGTTGGCCAAGATCCCTGCTCCCAACATCGTGATGACGAGCGACGAGCCGCCAGCCGACAAGAACGGGAGCGTGATGCCCGACACCGGCAGGAGCCCGACGACGGCACCGAGATTGATCGCGGCCTGCCCGACGATCCACGCCGTCACTCCCGCGGCGAGCAGGGTGCCGAAGCGGTCGGGGGCGCGGCGGGCGACGCGGAAGCCGACGAGCCCGAACGCGGCGAACAACGCGAGCACGAGCAAGCAGCCGACGAGACCCAGCTCCTCACCGATCACGGCGAAGATGAAGTCGGTGTGGGCGTTCGGCAGGAACATCCACTTGGCCCGGCCGGCACCGAGGCCGACACCGCTCACACCGCCGCTTCCGAGCGCGATCAGCGATTGCGCGATCTGATAGCCGGTGTTGGCCTGGTCCTTCCACGGGTGGAGGAACGCGAGCATGCGCGCGCGCCGGTAGGGCGCGGCGAACGCGAGGGCGGTGACCATCACCATCGCGCTGCTTCCCAGCGCCGCGAGATGGTGACGGCGCACTCCGCTCACCACGAGCAGCGCGAAACCGATGAGCGCGAGCACGATCGCAGAGTCGAGGTCGGGCTCGAGCATGACCAGCCCGGCGAGCAGGCCGAGCATGAAGAGCACGGGTGTCCACTGGCGCCAGTCGTGAAGCCGGTCGGCGCGCCGAGCCAGCACGTTCGCACCGCAGCACAACAGCGCGAGCTTCGCGACCTCGGTGGGCTGCACCCGGATGGGTCCGGCGCCGAGCCAGCGCCGCGAGCCGTCGACCATGATGCCGATGCCCGGCACGAGCACGACGAGCAACCCCGCGCCCGCGAGGCCGAGCAGCCACGGCGCGGCGCGGCGCCACCAGTGGTAGTCGAACGACGACGCCGCGACGAACGCGATGACTCCGCCGATCGCCCAGATGAGCTGGCGGTCGAAGAAGTACCACGACGAGCCGTAGTCGCTGAGCGCGGCGACCGACGACGCCGAGAGGATCATCACGAGGCCGACGATGTTGAGCACACCCACCGTCGCGCAGAGGATCACGTACATCGGCGGCCGCGGCAGTGCCTGGTGGCGGCGCACGATCTCGACTCCGGCCTTGCCGATCGGCGATCGGCGATCGAACCACAGCATGCGGAAACGCGGCATCCGGATTCGAGGGGAAAGGACGGTCATCGGCTCGGGGCTCCTTCGGCGAGCAGGTTGCGTACCTCGGACGCGAAGTCGTCACCGCGCTCCGCGTAGTTGGCGTAGGCGTCGAACGACGCGCAGGCCGGCGACAGCAGCACGGCGTCTCCGGGCTCGGCCATCCGCGCCGCGGCCTGCACCGCGTCGTGCATCGACGCGGCCGTCACCACCGGCGCGACGCCGCGGAACGCGTCGGCGATCTCGGGCCCGGCCTCGCCGAACGCGACGACGCCACGCACGCGATTGCCGGCCCGCGCCAGCACCCGGAGATCGAGACCCTTGTTGCGCCCGCCCGCGAGCAGCACCACGGAGTCGAACGATTCGACCGCGCGCACGGCGGCGTCGGGGTTCGTCGCCTTCGAGTCGTCGTACCAGCTCACCCCACCAGCTTCATCGACCAGCGCCACGCGATGTGGGAGGGTCGCGTACGATGCCAGCGCAGCGCGGATCCCAGCCGCCGTCGCGCCCACCGCAAACGCTGCGATCGCCGCTGCCAGCGCGTTTGTGCGATCGTGAACCAACGCGCGGCGCATGCCGGCCACTGCGGCGATCTCGGTGCCGTCGGGCGCGATCAGCTGCCCGTCGAGCTCACGCGCGCGGCCCTCGGCGTCGGCGCGACGCGAGAAGCCGACGACACGCGCGCGTGTCTGGTCGGCGATCTTCGAGGCGTCCGCGTCGTCGGCGTCGAACACCAACAGGTCGTCGGAGGTCTGGCACGCGCCGATCCGTGCCTTGTCGGCGACGTACCGCTCGTAGCTGCCGTGCCAGTCGAGGTGATCGGGAGTGATCGCGAGCACGACGGCAACCTGCGGGTGGAACGTCTCGGAGCACGCAAGCTGGAACGACGACACTTCGGCGACCAACACGTCGACCGGATCCCCGACCGCGTCGATGAGCGGCCGGCCGACGTTGCCGGCCGCGACCGCACGCCGGCCCGACTCGACGAGCATCGCCACCGTGAGCGTGGTCACTGTCGTCTTCCCGTTGGTGCCGGTGACCGCCACGATCGGCACCTGCGCGCGTTCCCCCGCGAGATCGATCTCGCTGCGAACCGGGATCGACGCCTCGCGTGCCGCGCGCAAGGCCGCGTGGTCGAAGCGAACCAACGGGCTGGGCACCACGCAGTCGGCACCCGACACCGCGGTGCGCATCGCATCCGGCGACGGCGACTCGAGCACCCGCGCCCCGAGCTCGCTCACCACCGCGAGCCGGCCCGCGTACGCGTGACTCGCGCCCGGAGCATCCTCGAGAACCGTGACCTGCCAGCCCTCGCCGCGGAGCCGGCGCGTCACGGCGACTCCGGTCTCCGCCAGGCCGATCACGACCGCGCGCATCACTCGAGCCCCGGCCCGAGCAGGTGAAGGAAGTCGGCGTAGAAGATGCCGATCGCGAGCGCGACGCAGATGCCGGCGAAGAGCCAGAATCGCACCGTCACGGTGAATTCCGACCAGCCCCCGACCTCGAAGTGATGATGGATCGGCGCCATGCGCAAGACGCGCCGCCGGAAGCCGCGGTACGACACGACCTGGGCCACGACCGACAGCGTCTCGACCACCGGCAGGCCCGCGAGGATGGGCAGCAACAGCGCGGTACGCGTCAACAGCGCGAGCCCGGCCATCGCCCCGCCGATCGCGAGCGACCCGGTGTCGCCCATGATGATCTGCGCGGGCGCGCCGTTCCACCACAGGAATCCCGCGCACGCACCGAACATGGCGGCGGCCACGATCGCCTGGTCGAGCGCCTGCGCGGTCTGGGCGTGCAGCGCCGGCAACTGGTAGTAGAGCTGCGGGTGACGGAACTCGGTGAACGCGATGATCATGAACGCCGCGAACACGAATGCCGACGAGCCGGCCGCGAGCCCGTCGAGACCGTCGGTGAGGTTCACCGCGTTCGACGTCGCGTACACGATCAACACCGCGAACACGAACCAACCCGCGGTGCCGAGGTTGCTCGTGAGCGGTCGCGTGAACGACAGGTGCGTCGACGTGTGCACGAAGTCGAGCGACAGCCACGCGAACACCGCCGCGATCGCGACGATCCCGAGCGTCTTGCCCCGCTTGCGCAACCCGAGGTTGCGGCGGGCGCGCACACCGAGGTAGTCGTCGAGGAAGCCGACCGCACCCAGGCCGACGATCAGCGCCAGCAACGTCCAGCCCGAGGTGGAGAACGCAACGGTGCGGTGCCGCACGTGCGCGAAGACGTACCCGATGCAGGTCGCGCCGACGATCGCGAGACCGCCCATGGTCGGGGTGCCCGCCTTCGCCGCGTGCGGGTGCTCGATCGGGCCGTCGTCGCGGATCTGCTGACCGATCCCGCGGCGGCGCAGCTGGGAGATGAGGAACGGCGTACCGACGATGGTCACGAGGAACGCCGCGCTCGCGGCCATCAGCATCGCGATCATGACGCCGCTCGCAGGAGCTGCACCGCGACGACCTCGAGCCCGACCGCCCGGCTCGCCTTCACGAGCACGGTGTCGCCGGCGACGGCCACGGCCGCGACCACACTGAGCGCCTCACCGGCATCGTCGGCGAAGCTGATCTCGGCGACCGCGACCGACGCGGCGTCGGCGATCGCCCTCCCGCCCGCGCCGACGCCGATCAGCACGTCGATCCCGAGCTCGGCCACTCGCCGGCCGACGGCCGCGTGGGCTTCGCCACTGTGCGTCCCGAGCTCGTGCATCTCGCCGAGCACCGCGATCCGCCGACCCGTTGTCGGGATCCGCGCCAGCGCGCGCAACGCCGCGTCCATCGACGCGGGGTTCGCGTTGTAGGCGTCGTTGAGGATCGTGACGCCATCGGGAGTGATCTGCAGCTCGAGCCGCCACGACGCCGGTCGGACCGCGGCGAGCGCGCCGGCGGCGAGATCGAGGTCGACGCCGAACCCGACGTGCGCGGCCACCACGGCGAGCGCGGCGTTCACGACTTGGTGCTCGCCGTGCAGCGGCACTTCGAATCGGCGGCCGGACAGCACGAACGTCGGGTGCAAGTGCTCGTCGAGCTCGATGTCTTCGATGCGATAGTCGGCCCCGGCCGCGGTGCCCACGGTCACGACGTCGACGCCCGGAGCGGCCGCGAGCGTCGGGGTCCACTCGTCGTCGGCGTTCAAGACTGCGAGACCGCCGGCCGGCAACGCCGCGAGCATCTCGCCCATCGCGTTGGCCGCGCCCTCGGGACCGCCGAGATGCTCCGCGTGCGCGAACCCGACGTTCGTGACGATCCCGACTGCGGGCCTCGCGATCGCGCAGAGCGCGGCGATGTCACCCGGGTACCGCTCCCCCATCTCGGCGACGACGACCCCCACGTCGGCGGGCGCGTTGAGCAGCGTGATCGGCAACCCGAACTCGTTGTTGTACGACGCCGGGCTCGCGTAGCAGCCGAGCGGCGCGAGGATCGCGGCGAGCAGATCCTTCGTCGAGGTCTTGCCGGCCGATCCGGTGACGGCGACGACTCGCAGCTCGGGGCGCGCGATCCGCGCCGCGCCCGCCAACTCCTGGAGACGCCGGAGCACGTCGTCGACCTGCACCAGGGCGGCGCCGGGCGGAGGCGTCACTCCGGGAAGCGGGCGCGAGACCATCGCGACGGTCGCGCCGGCCGCGAACGCGGCGGCCACGAAGTCGTGACCGTCGCGGTCGCCGTTCAGCGCCACGAAGCACGCACCCGGATCGAGCGCGCGAGAGTCGAACGCCCACGACGTGACGACCGCATCCGGGGCGCCGGTCACGACTCCCCCGGCATGGTGCGCGATTTCGGCCGCCGTGGTCGTCACGCGAGCTGCCCCAGCTCTTCCCGGGCGACGTCGCGATCGTCGAACGGCTCGGTGCGGTCACCGACGATCTGTCCGCGCTCGTGACCCTTGCCCGCAACGACCACGACGTCACCCGACCGGGCGCCGGCCAGCGCTTCGCGTATCGCGGCCCGACGGTCGAGCACCTGCTCGACGCGGCTTCCGGTGGGCACGCCCGCCATGATCTCGTCGACGATGGCGCCGGGCGCCTCCGACCGCGGGTTGTCGGTCGTGACGTACGCGACATCGGCCTGGCGCGCCGCGACCTCGCCCATCAACGGCCGCTTCGCCCGGTCGCGGTCGCCGCCGCAGCCGAACACGACGACGACGCGCGCGCCCGGGGCGACCAGCCCGCGCGCTGCTCCCAACGCCGATTCCAGCGCAGCCGGCGTGTGCGCGTAGTCGACGAGCACGGTGAAATCCTGACCGGCGTCGACCCGTTCCATGCGCCCGGGCACGACGGTCGGGCGCTCGAGCCCGGCCACGATCGCGTCGAGCTCGAACCCGGCGACGAGGGCCGTCGTGGCGGCGCCCAGGGCGTTCGCGACGTTGAACGCGCCGACCAACGACATGTGCACCGCAACCGGTTCGCCGCCGCACGCGACCAGGTCGAAGGCGGTACCTCTCGACGACAGCACGACCCGGCGCGCGGTGACGTGGGCCGACGGATCCTCGACTGCGAAGCGCGACACGACCACGCCCTCCTCCGTCGCGCGGCGGGCGAGGCGCTCCCCGTAGGGATCGCCGACGTGGATCGCAGCGCGGCGGGTGAACACCGGAGCGAACAGCCGGGCCTTGGCGTCGAAGTACGCGTCGACCGACTCGTGGTAGTCGAGATGGTCGTGCGAGAGATTCGTGAAGCACGTGGCGGCGAAGTTGGTCGCGTCGACGCGGTGCTGGTCGAGCGCGTGCGACGACACTTCCATCGCAACCGTCTCGACCCCGCTGTCGCGCATCTCGGCCAGGATTGCCTGCAGCTCCGTCGCCTCCGGAGTCGTGTGCACGTTGGGCAAGGCTCGAGTGCCGACACGCGCGCCGACCGTGCCGATCACGCCCGCGACGTCACCCGCCGCGAGCGCGATCGACTCCAGGAGGTAGGTCGTCGTGGTCTTGCCGTTGGTTCCGGTGACGCCGAGCACTCGCATCGCGAACGCGGGCTCACCGAAGAAACGGGCCGCGAGCGGTCCGAGCACGGCGCGCACCGATGCCACGCGCGCCTGCGGCACGTCGAGCGGCAGCCACTCCTCGACGAGGAGTGCGACGGCGCCGGCGGCGACCGCGGCCGGCGCGTGCCGGTGCCCGTCGGTGACGTTCCCGCGAATGCAACAGAAGAGCGCGCCCGGACGGACCTCGCGACTGTCGTGCACGACCGATGTGATCTCCACGGGGACGGGCCGGCCGGGCACGAAGCCGGCCGCGTCTCGCATCTCCAGCACGCCCGCGCCGTCGAACCCCGCCAGATCGGCGAGGAGGTCGTGCAGTTGCACGCGTCCTCCCTATCCGCTCTGTGACGTGTGTTTGGGCAGGGTACCGGGAGTCTTGCGGGTGGTCCGGGTGGCGTGGCGCGACGGCCCCTGCACGCCGGTCGAGCCCGACGGCCCGGTCGGGCCCGCAGGTTGGGTGGAGCCCGTCAGGCCCGTCGGACCAGTGGAGTCCGTGGGTCCGGTGGAGCCCGTCGGTCCGGTCGATCCGGTCGGGCCGGCCGACTCGGTGGATACCGCGGGGCCGGTCGACACCACCGACCCGGTGGGCCCCGTGGGACCGGTCGGCCCGGTCACGGTCACCGGCGGCGCGATCGGTGCGAGCGGCGCCTTGGCGGCCGCCTGCGCGGCGGCTTCGGCCCGCAGTTGCGCGGCGGCGGCCGCGACCGCGGGATCGGTGCAGGTCGTGCCCGACGCGGCAGCCGACGCACGCGCCGCGTTGTACTGCGAGTTCGACGGGTCGTCGGGCGCGATGTCGTCGTGCGTCAACGCGAACTGCATCACGTCGGAGAACACCGGTGCCGCAGCAGTACCGCCGTAGGTGCTGGCGGGCTCGTCGAGCACGACGATCGCCGCGAGCTTCGGATGCGCGGCGGGCGCGTACCCGATGAAGGAGGCCATCGTGCCGGTGGAGTATCCGCCGTTGACCGCCTTCCGCGCAGTTCCGGTCTTGCCCGCGATCGTGTAACCGGGGATCGCGGCGCACGCACCCGTGCCCGCGCTGACCACACCCGTCAGCATTCCCGACATCTCCTGCGCGGTGTGCTCCGACACGACGCGGTGACCCCGCGGGGCGGCGGTCTCGTGCCGGATCCCCTGCCCGTCGATCGTCGCGTCGAGCAGGCGCGGCGGGCGCGTCACGCCGCCGTTGGCGATCGTCACGTACGCGTCGAGCATCTGCATGCCGGTGACCGCGACGCCGTAGCCGATCGCGGTCGACGCGAGCCCGGTGTCGTAGTAGTGCGACGGGTCGAGCAAGAGACCCGCGGCCTGCCCGGGGAACTGCACCGAGGTCGTCGCGCCGAGACCGAAGGAGTGCAACGCACCGGCCAGCTGGTCCTTGGTGAGACGTTCGGCGATCTTGATCGTGCCGATGTTCGACGACTGGCGCAGGATGTCGGTCACCGTCATCTTGACGTCGCCGTGGGGATCGACGTCGGTGAAGCGCGTCGAACCGATCGGCAACACCGACGGCACGTCGATCTCGGTGTCGGGAGTGACGAGGCCGTCCTGGATCGCGGTCGACAGCGTGATCAGCTTGTTGGTCGATCCGGGCTCGAAGAGGTCCATCAGCGGACGGGTCGCAGACGTCGGACCCGACGGGTGCGCAGGTGAGTTGCCGCTCGCGCCGTCGATCGAAGCCATCGCGAGCACGTCGCCGGTCGTCGTGTCGACCACGACCGCCATGCCGCCTTTCGCCTTGGTGGCCGCGACCTCGTCGATGAGCGACTGCTCGGTCTCCCACTGCAGCGGCTCGTCGAGCGTGAGCACGATGTCGGTGCCGCGCCGCGCCTCGACCTGGGTCCGCGCCGTGTTCGGGATGTCGAGGCCCTGCTGGTCGCGCTCGACCACCATCTCGCCCTGCTTGCCGGCGAGCAGGGGTTGATACAGGCTCTCGAGCCCGCTGAGCCCTGTGCCGTCGCCGCCGACCTCGCCGATGAGCGATCCCGCGAGCGCGCCACCCGGATACTGCCGGGCCGATTCGGGAACGAAGCCGACCCCTTCCAGCCCGAGCTTCTTCACGCGCGCGACCACGTCGTCGCCGACGCGGCGCGCGAGGTACTCGAACTCGAAGTGCCGGTCACCGAGCCGGGAACGAAGAAGCTTCTCGCTCTCGTGGAGCACCGGCGCGAGCTCGGCCGCGTACGCGATGGGGTCGACAACCTCCTGCGGGTCGGCGTACACCGACGTGAGCTCGATCGACATCGCGAGGTCGCGCCCGTCACGATCGAAGATCGTTCCGCGTTGCGCGGGCAGCGGCACGGTGTGCACGGTCTGGCGGAGCGACGCGAGCCGGTAGCGATCCCCGCTGAGCACCTGGAGCTGCGCGACGCGGAACGCGAGCGCGCTGAACACCACGAGCACCAGCACGCTGCACAGCGCGAGACGCTTCGCCGGACGGGCCGCTCGCGACGTCACGCGCGGCGGCACGCGCACGAGCGCCGGACGCTCCTGCACCCCGCGCTTATTGCCCGGTGTCGTCAATGGCCCGGTACGGGGTGAGGGGCGGGACGGGCAGGCTGTTGGTCGACGCGAACGACGCGGCGGCGGGCGGGTGCAGGCCCGTCACCTCGGTCGCCCGAATCATGCCGAGCCGCTTGGCACCGTTCGCGACCGCGTCGGGCGACGACAGGGTGGCGACCTTGTCGCGCAACAACCCGTAGTCGCGTTGCTGCACCGAGAGCTGGTTGTCGAGCTTGTCGAGCGTGAACGCCGACTGGGCGGCGAACACGTGGAACGTGACGAGCAGGAACATCGACGCGGCCGATATCGCGGCGACCCCGAGCACCAGGAGCTGGGCCCGGCGCCGGCGATGCAGCAGCCCGCGCTCGATCTCGGGGGCGACGCGCAGGTGGCTTGGGCGGCCGGACTCGGGAAGTTCGTCGTCGGGGAGGCCGTCTGCGGTCGATGCAACGGCTGGGTCGGTGGCGTCGAGACCGGCGTCGTCGTCCCCGCCGGCTCCGGGTTGCGCGAGATCGAGCTCCGTCACCTCGAGCTCGACGGCACCGGGCTCCGCCGCCGCGAGCTCGGCGTCGGTGAGCTCGGCCCCGTCGGGAGCCGCGAGCGCGAGGCTCGCAGCGCCGGCCGCGACGTCGCCCGCGTGGCGCGAGGCGTTCGGGTTCGGGAGTGCAGGCATCGAATCGCTCCTCAGGCCGAGTCCGGCAGTCGCTCGACCGCGCGCAGACGGACGCTCTCGGCTCGCCGATTGGCAGCCACCTCGTCTGCACGCGGCCGGAGCGGCCGCCGAGTGAGCAGTCGCACAAGTGGATTGCGCGACGGCTCAGGGACTGGGAGCTTCGGCAGCGACGGCGCGGAGTCCGCGTCGGCCCAGCTCGCGAAGGTCTCCTTCACCATACGGTCCTCGAGGGAGTGGTACGCCAACACGAGCACCCGACCCTCCGGTCCGACCACGTGCACCGAGTCGCCGAGACCGTCGGCGAGATTCGGGAGCTCGCGGTTCACTTCCATGCGGATCGCCTGGAACGTGCGGCGCGCGGGATGGCCGCCGCGGCGCCGGGCGGGCGCCGGGATCGACGCACGGATCACGTCGACCAGCTCGCGCGTGGTGCGCAGCGGGCGGGCGGCGACGATGCCGCGCGCGATGCGCCGCGCGAATCGCTCCTCGCCGTTGCGCGCGATCAGCGTCGCGAGCTCCTCGACGTCGTAGCCGTTCACGACGTCGGCGGCGGTCAGCGCCTGCCTCGAGTCCATGCGCATGTCGAGCGGGGCGTCGAAGCGATAGGAGAAGCCACGTTCGGGGCGGTCGAGCTGGGGGCTGCTCACCCCGAGATCCATCAAGATGCCCATGGCTCGTTCTCCCTCGCAATAACGGTCGACCAGCTCCGCGAGCTGTTCGAATCCACCTTCGACCACCTGCGCGCGCGCCCCGTACGCGGACAAACGAAGACGAGCGGCCTGGGCGGCGTCGGCGTCACGGTCGATTCCGAGCAAGTGCATGTCGGGCCGCGCGTCGAGAAGCGCAGTGGCATGGCCGGCGCCACCCACGGTGCAATCGACGATCAGTCCGCTCGGTACGGGCGAGAGAAGTTCCACGACCTCCCGGACCATCACCGGGAGATGCGAGAACTCCGCCACCACAACTGTCTCCTCGAACCGTTTCGCCGGAACCGCACGTGCCGCCGGCCCCGTCTCCAGCCCCCCGGTCGACAGGCGCCGCCCGGGATGTCTCCCCGAGTCGGCAACGGCTGATAGCGGGCGGAGTAGGGGCCAACAACCGCGCCGGCCGAGGGGCTGGAGACGGGCCCGGGGTGTCCGGGCTCCGTTGTCTTTTCAAGCTGT
>Ga0265338_10002840_pt1 | contig 25299 bp, 20 predicted proteins | sample 42126metaG_FD_193579 | JGI IMG/M metagenome (GOLD analysis project Ga0265338, IMG submission 193579) | Rhizosphere microbial communities from Carex aquatilis grown in University of Washington, Seatle, WA, United States - 4-21-26 metaG | ecosystem: Host-associated > Plants > Roots > Rhizosphere... | reverse complement strand
CGCCGCCCCCGGGCAACGCCCAGGGCCGACCGGAGTCTCCTACGCCTACGCTGACATCCAGGATGTCGACGGCACCATGGCGGGGAGCCTGGCGGTTCTCGGCGACGCGATGGCGACTACCGCCGCCATCGCCGCAGCGATCGTCTGCCGTGTCCTCGCCGACGAGCCTGCGCGCGTTGCCGGAGCCTGGACACCCGGCACGCTGTACGGCCAGGACCTGATCACAGACGCATGCGACGTCACCGTCACATCGGCCGATCCCCGCGCCATCTGGGCCGAGCAGGAACAAGCTGCGCAGTAACAGATCCAGGGAGCCGGTTCCTGCCCCCTGGAGTGCATCACCCGAACGACCAGCGTCAAGCATCAGCCGAAGGGCCGCGGCCCGAGGCCCGAGGGTCCTGGCCGGCCTAGCCCAGTCAGGCACGCGATGAGGCTGTCGGCGATGGGCGGATATTGCCAATTCGGTGCTGCTCCGACCGCCTCAAGGGCTTTGCCGGGGTGAGGTGGAGTCGTGGGCTGCGGAGGCGCGGGAGGCGGATGTGATGATTAGGTCAGTGACACGGGCGGGGTCGTCGGTCATGGGCAGGTGGCCACAGCCGGGGAGCGCGGCGGATCGGGTGTCTGGTGGCAGTTCACCGAGATTGCGTGACTGGTGCGTGAGCAGCACGACATCACGGGACCCGAATGCCGCGGTGACGGGGGCCGTGACCTGCTGGGCGCCGCAGAGGCGCCGGCGGGCGGTGGCCTTCAGCGTGGCGTCGAAGCCCGGGCAGGTGCCGAGCGCCCGCACCGCCGAGCGGGCTTGCCCGGCCGGGAGCCGTGCCGGATGGGCGAGCATCTGGCCGAGCACGACAACGCGCCCCGGGCGGGTGGCGACGATCCTGGACAGCGCTGGCCCGGCGTGCCGTGCCAGCCAGCGGGACAGCCGCAGGGTCACCATGCAGTACAGCGGGGTGCCTCCCCGCCAGAGGCCGGCTGGTGAGAGCAGGGTCACCGACCGGACGGGGCGGGTCTTGGCCAGTTCCATGGCCACCCAGCCGCCGAGGGAGTTCCCCGCCAGATGAGGCCGGTCGATCCCCAGGTCGTTCAGCATGCCCGCGACGGCTGTGGCCAGTTCGGCTGGGCTCGGTTCGATGCCGGCCGGCAGCGGTGCGGACGCGCCGAAGCCTGGGAGGTCGACAGCGATGACGTCGAACCGTGCCGCGAGGGCTGGCACGATCGCCTCCCAGGCTGCCCGGGAGGAACCCAGCCCGTGCAGCAGTATCAGGGGCTCCCCCTGGCCGCTGCGGGAATAACCTGTCGCGTTCACCTGCCCGCCTTCCTGGCTCGCTCGCGTTCGTGCGGCCGGCTGGCGCCTGCGGCGCCGGTCCGCACGGCCATGGCCGTCACGCCTCCGCATTGACCGGATGCCCGGACCAGCCGCCTTGCGTGCTGCGACTCAGCGGTACCCACCCGGCCGCGGCAGCGAACTTGGCGCTGTCGACGCGCTGCGATCGGGTGAGCGGCTCTGCCCGCGGGCCTGCGAGCTTTTGCAGCAGGGCCGGGTAGAACCTGGCCTGCCCGGTCGCCGCGGCCAGGTCCACCGCCCGGGTGCCGACCACACCGGTCGCGCCGGCGACGAATACCTTCATCGCGAATCCTTTCGCTGGGTGGCGAGTTGGCCGGAGCGGCCCGGCGGCACGTGAACCGGCGGCGGGCCCGTCGCCGGGCGGGAATCCAGGGCGAGCGCGCACCCGGTGAGCTGGCGGCGGAACGTGGCCTGCTCGGCCGCGGTCAAGGACGCCACCATGCGCTGTTCTACCGCCCAGACGGCAGGCCGGGCGATGGCCAGCACCTCGCGCCCGGCCTGCGTGACGTAGATCCGCCGCAGCCGCTGGTCCCGGGCGTCCGGGCGCCGTTCGAGCAGGCCGGCGCGCTCCAGGTGAACCACGATCGCGTTCACGCTCTGCGGGGTCAGCATGGTGTCGCGGGCAAGCTCGGCGCCCGACAGCCCTGGTTCCGCGTCGGCCACGCTCAGCACCGAGTACTGCGCCGCGGTGATCCCGATCTCGGCCAGCGGCTGGTACATGGCCGTGCGCAGCGTGTGCTGAGCCTGGCGAAGCAGGTACCCGACCCGGCCGTCCGGGCCGCGGAACCCCTCGCCCAGCGGCACTGGCATATCATCAGCTCCCTGATAAGTTCATCAGGACACTGACAATAACCGCGGAATGCCGCAGAAGCAAATCCCGGTCAAGGCCACCGCGCCTGGGTCAGGGAACGCAGCCATGGGTCGTGCTCGCCGACCCGGAAGGCAACGAGTTCTGTGTTCTAGGCTCGCTTGCCGCCCACGCCTGACCGTGACCACATCTGCTCGCGCCTGCTCGCCGGCGCCGGCCGCCGCCATGGTGTTCGTGCGGTTGGCCGGTCAGCCGGTGATGCTGTTCGTGCCGTTCTCCAGGTGGCCGGTGTAGCGTCGCGACCAGGACTTGTCGCCGCTGATGGTGACCGTCAGGTCATACCACCCGTTGCTGGATGCGAGCGGGTCCACCGCGTGTGCCGCGCGGCGGTGCGCGGGCACGTGGTAGGCCTTCGCCTTGTCCCGCGAGTAGCCGTTAGCCGCGACCGTGAACGTCACGGGCATGGTGCCGGTGTTGGTCAGGTACAGCGCGAGCCTGGGCTTCGGGCCGAAGCCGCCCGTGTCGTACGCCGCCTGCACCTGCGCGGTCACGCCCGGGGCGCTGACGTCCCCGGTGAAGCGCCGCAGGAAGCGGTTCGGGCCCACGACCGTCAGGTCGTAGGTGCCGTCGCCGCGGCCCGCGCCGATCTCCACGGATCCGGAAACGGTCTTGTTCCAGGCCGTGCGCGACCCCTCGACCGTGTACTGACCAGGGAAGTTGCCGGGGTAGCCGGCGATGTTCGCATCCGGGGCGGCGTTGCTGTAGACGGAGAAGTGACTCGCCTTGCGGACGAACGGCCCGTTGTTGCTGAACGACAGGTTCGCCTTGACCGCCCCGTTGCTGCCGAACGTGAATCCCAGCAGGTTGGCGTTGGGCTGGTAGGGCAGCGGCCGCGCCCGCTTGGTGCCCGGCTCCTGCGTCGGCATCGCGTTAGTCGTGGCCGGCGGATGGTATGCGCCGCCCGGGGGGTCGCCGATGGGCGGGCCGGGCTGAGGCAGTTCCGGCAGGCCGTAGACCGGCGCGGAGAAGTCGAAGGCGCTGAGCAGGTCACCGCAGACGCTGCGGCGCCAGGCGCTGATGTTCGGGCAGATCGCCGGCGTGCCGAGCGCCTCGGTCCACCTCTCCAGGAACTGGATCACCGAGGTGTGGTCGGAAACCTCCGAGGTCACCCAGCCACCTCGGGTCCACGGGGAAATCAGCAGCAACGGCACCCGGAAGCCGAGGCCGACCGGCAGCGGCTGGGTGACGCCAAGGCTGGCGAGTGCGCCGGACGGCTCGAAGTAAAACTCGTCCGTGATGCCGGGCGCCGGCACCGGCGGCGGCACGTGGTCGAACTGGCCGTCGTTCTCGTCATAATCGATGATCACGAGGGTGGAGTTGAAGACGTCCGGGTCGGTGTTGAGCGCCTGGAGCACCTGGTGCACGTAGTAGGCGCCGTCGTTCGGGGCGCCGTCCGGGTGCTCGGAGAATGACTGGTTGGTGACGACCCAGGAAATCTTCGGCAGCGTGCCGGCGAGCACGTCGTTCTTGATCGCCAGGGCCAGGTTGTCCCCGTTCCCGCTGTCCGCGGGGTACGGCTCCGCAACGATGGCCACGCCGTTGTCGTAGAAGACGTTGCCGGGGGCGGGGGTGCCGCCCTGCTCGGGGTCGTACTGGGCGAACGTGGCGAAGTACTCGGCGCCGTTGTCACCGTAGTTGTCGCTGCCCTGGTATACCTTCCAGCTGACGCCTGCGGCCTGGAGCGTCTCGGGATAGCTCGGCCACTTCAGGAACTCGCCGAGCTCGTCGCCGCCACTGTAGGCGACGAAGCTGCTGTACTTCTCCTGGGCGTCGATCGTTCCGCTCCACAGGTACGTGCGGTTCGGGCCGGTCGCGCTCAGCACCGAGCAGTGGTAAGCGTCGCCGACCGTGTAGGCGTCGGCGAGGGCGTAGTGGAACGGGATGTCCGTGCGATTCAGGTAGCCGAGCGTGGTCAGGCCCGCCTTGGCGAACACCCAGCCGTTCATCCAGCCGCCCCACCAGGCTCCGTGCTGGTCATCCCAGCTGTGCGACGTCCCGCCATAGCCCTGCGCGCCGACCTCCGGGTTCGGCGGCTGGTGACCGGCTGGGTAGTCCGATGCGGGGGCGTCGCTCAGGTGCCACGGGTACTGCGTGCCCGTGACGGGGGTGCCGGGCTCCGTGGTCGGCTGCTGGAACACCGGCAGGCCGCCGGGCAGCGTGATGATCGCGCGGTCGCCGAAACCCCGCACCCCCTTGAGCGAGCCGAAATAGTGGTCGAAGCTCCGGTTCTCCTGCATGAGGATCACGACGTGCTTGATGTCGCGGATATCGCGGTGCAGGTGCGGACCGGGGAGAGACCTGGCCTGCGCGGCGGCCGGCGCGATGGTCGCTACCGCCGCGGCGCCAGTGACGGCTGCGGCACCACCGATGAAAGTCCTGCGAGTCAGCTCGGCCATGGGACGGAACCTCCAGTTCCGCTCGGGGAGCGAGGGCGGAACGAAACTACGGGCGTCACCCAACGGCCGTGCGACACTGAGCTGAACGCTGGTCAAAGCCATCGCGGCGGGCGCGAGCCCGCGTGCCCAGGCACGGGCGAGCATCCCGGATGCGGCTCCGTGAAGACGTGGGGCGTTGCGTTACGGCGCTTCACCGTGCCGCACGGCACGTGCCGCGGATAAGCAGGACGGGAGGCGGCTGTGCCCACCGACGACCTGGCGCGGGAGGCCGCCGAGCTGCTGAGCATCGCTGGCTCGTCGGAGTCCAGGTCGCTGAATCGGCTGGTCCTGCTGGCCGCACGGGAAGTGCCCGCGTGCTCCGGCGCTACCGCCGCGCTGTGGCGGGACGGGGAGCCGGTCGTCCGGGCGGCCAGCCACCCGGACCTAGCGGAGCTTTTCGACCTGTATCAGGGCAGTCCGACCGGGCCGTGGCGGCAGGCTCTAGGCAGCGGGGAGACGATGGGCTGCCCCGACACGCTCGACGGCGAGCGCTGGCCGGAGTACGCCGCGGCGGCACTGCAGCGCGGGGTGCGCTGCTCCGTTACCCTGGTGCACCAGTTTCCCCCGGCCGCGATCACGCTGAGCCTCTTCGGGGCCAGGCCCCGCTCGCTCGACTCGCAGCAGCTTCCGCTCGCCGAGCTCCTGGTGGCGTTCGGCGGGGCTGTGATGGGCAACGCCTCGGTCTACGGCGATGCCCAGCGGATGGCGCTGCAGTTCAGGGACGCGGCGGAGTCGCGGGCCGTGGTGGATCAGGCCAAGGGGATCTTGATGCACGCGCTCGGCTGCAGCGCCGAGGACGCGCTGGAACGGATGCGCTCGATCTCCCAGACCCGTCATATCAAGGTGACCGAAGTGGCCAGGATCGTCATCGACTCGCAGGGGACCGAGGTCCGCTGACCAGGTCGATGGACGGCAGCGAGCGCTCATAGATCGCGAGGGTCTCCTGGCCGATCCGCTCCCATGAGTAGCGGGACTTGGCCCGGTCCGCGGCGGCCAGCCCGTGCCCCTTGAGCAGCATGGGGTTCGCGAGCAGCCGGCGGACCCGCCGCGCGAGCAGCGCTGGCTGGCCGGGTGGTACCAGGATGCCGGTGACCCCATCGACGACCGTGTCCTGGTGACTGCCGACCGCGGCGGCGACGACCGGGACGCCGCAGGCCATGGCCTCCAGCGTCACTGACGTCGCGGCCTCCTCAGGGGCCATGTCCACCAGCACGTCCGCGGAGCGCAGCAGCGCGGGCAACTCGGCCGCGCTGACCCGGCCGTGCCAGACGATCCGGCCGGCCACGCCGAGTTCCCTGGCCAGCTTGGCCAGGCTGCGGTACACCTTGTCGGACCGGAGCTGGGCGCGGTCGGGGCCGCCCGCGATGATCAGTTCCGCGTCCGGCACGTCGGCGAGGGCGCGCAGCACCGTGTCCAGGCCCTGGTCCTCGGCCAGCGGCTGTACGGACAGCAGCCGGGGCCGGTCGGTGCGGTCCGCGGCCGGGCCCTCAGGCAGGAATACCGCGGTGTCCACACCGCGGGGCACGACCCGGACCGAGTTTCGCGGCACCCCGAGCCGGGCCAGGGCCGTCATCTCCGCGGAGGAATCAGCGAGCACCGCGCGGACCGTGCGCGCGATGACCGGCTCCAGGCGGAGCCGGGTTGTCCCGTTCGCGCTGCACGTGCGGGGCTGTGGCGGCCTGGTCCCGGCCGGCGGGTCGGCGACCCCGAGGGACTGGAATGTCTGCACAACTGACACCGGCAGGCCGCGTGCGCCAGCCAGCGCGGCCAGCCCGCTGGTCCAGAAGTGCGCGTGCGCCACATCGGGAGCGCTGCGGCCCCAGCTCTCGGCCAGGTACGCACTGAACGCCGGGACGTGTGCGGCAAGCTTGTCGGCCGGCAGCCGCTTCGGCGGTCCCGCGGGCACGTACTCAACGGTGACACCAGGAGCCAGGTCCGCCCGGGCGGGCAGCGACGCGGCGTCCTTGCGCACGTACACGGTGACCTGGTGGTCCAGCCCGGTCAGCGCTCGCGCCAGTGCGGACACCCGGTCAGCCTGATTGCCCAGGGTGGAGCTGCCCGCGCGGGAACTGTCCGGGCCGGGCCTGTTCGGGCCGGGCCTGTTCGGGCCGGGCCTGTCCGGGCCGGGCCTGTCCGGGCCGGGCCTGTCCGGGCCGGAATTGTCCAGCTCGGCCTCCGGCGGCGGGCTGAGTGAACTCGCCTGCAATGCGACCAGGGCAATATTCATGACGTGCCTCCTTGGGGGTGGCCACTGCGGTCACGCCGTGGGTCGCCGAGGAGGCTGGGGGATGCGGGGCTGCGGTTCCAGAACCGGGATAAACCCAGGGCAGGCACACCTCTGCGACCACGCCGGAACAGCGTGGTGCGTGCCTGCGTCGTAGACACCGCTAAACGGATCAGTGCCCAGCACGAGAGACGGCCAAACACGGCTGGCCAGGCGGGCCGGGCCAGGCCAGCCCCGCACCTGGCCGGCCCGGACCTGGCCGCACTGGACCTAAACTGGCCTGGTCGGCCGGGGGAAGCCCGAGACACGTCCGCCGCCATCAACGAGATTGGATCTGGCGATGGAGCACCCCCCTGACTCGCTCGAGAGCGAGATCGCCGGGCTGACGGCGCGCTGCGCTGCGCTGCGGCAGGCTGCCGCGCTCCCCGGATCGGAACTTGGCCCCGTGCTGCAGGCGGCGTTCACCGAGCTGGATGGCGCCATCGAGGCGCTCGCGATGGCACCGGGCCGCGCGGCGGGCCCGGATGCGTCTGCCGGGTCAGCGGCGCTATTCGCCGAACGCCGCCTGCTGCGCGCGGTCTTCCAGGATGTCCCGGTGCCGCTGTTCCTGCTGGGCCAGGACACCGCCGTGCACCGGGTCAATGCCAGCGCCGGCAGCCTGCTGGGCTCTCGCCCCGGCTATGCGACCGGCAAGCTGTTCACCGCCTTCGTGGACCTTCCGTCGCGCGCCGCCGTGCACAGTCAGCTGGCGGCCGTCGCGCGTACCGGGAAGCCGCGGAAGATCGCGTGCCGCCTGCTCAGCGTGGCAGGCACCGTGCCGTGCAGCCTTACCATCGCGCTGGTCAGTCTCCAGGGAGATGCCGATCAGCTCATCGTGGCCGCTGGCCGCGGCGCGGCCAGCACGTCGGGCAGCCCTCTGGCCACGGCCGGACGGCCCGCCGCGGCCCAGGATGCCGCGGCCCACGGAGCGGCCGACCAGGGTGCCGCGGCCCACGGAGCGGCCGCCCAGGGTGACGGGTCCGCCCGCCTGGTCGAGGCCATGACCCACCGGTTTGACCTGGCCACGGCGGCTACCAGGCTGTTGCTGGAGAACGCCACCTTCAGCGAGTCGGTGACCCTGCAGCGGTGCGCGCGCCTGCTGGCGGGTGAACTGGCCGCGTGGGTCATCGTCGATGTGGAGCGGCGGCAGCGGCTGCGGCGGCAGTTCGTCATGGGGCCATCCGACCAGCACTCCGAACTGGCCCGGATGCTGGAGACGATCGATCCGCAGCCGGGGACGGTGCCCAGGAAGGTTCATGAGTCCGGCAGCTCGCTGCTGCTCACGCACGCCGAGGATGCCGGGATTCTCGGTGTCGGGCCCGACGATGTCCCGGTGATGATGCTCCTCGGCGCGACATCCGTGCTGTCCGTGCCGCTGTCGGACGGTAAGCACACCTACGGCGCACTGACCCTGGCCCGGCATGCCAGCGAAGGCCACTTCGACATGGCTGACCTGGGCCTGATCGAGGAGATTGGCGAACAGCTGGCGCTGGCGATCAGGCTGGACCGGATGTTCCGCCGGCACACCGAGATCTCTGATGCGCTCCAGGCCAGCCTGCTTCCCCGCGAGCTGCCGCAGGTCCCCGGGGTGGAGATAGCCGCGGCCTACGTGGTGGCCACCGAGGGCCTTGACGTGTGCGGCGACTTCTATGACGTTTACCGCTGCCCGGACGGCTGGGGGCTGTCGATCGGCGACGTCTGCGGCCAGGGGGAGGAATCGGCGGCGGTCACCGCCGCGGCGCGGCACGCGATCCGGGTGATCTCGCACTGGAACCCTGACCCCGCCGACGTGCTGGCCAAAGCCAACGAGTTGATGCTGGCCGAGGACGCTGGCGGCCGGTACGTCACGGTCAAGACCGCGCGGCTGGCCTGGCGGGACACCCGGCTGCACGTCTCGCTGGCCAGCGCGGGCCATCCCGGGCCGGCTCTGATCAGCCCGGACGGGCGGGTGCGGATGCTCGGCCCGGGCGGCCTGCCGCTCGGGCTCTTCCCCGAGGCTGACCCGGGCACCGAAGAAATCGATCTTGAGTCAGGCGATGTGCTCTTCTTCTTCACGGACGGGGTGACAGAAGCCCGCAGCCCCCAGTCCGGTTACTTCGAGGACCAGCTGACCGATGAGCTGTCCGGGCTGGCCGGGAAGGCCCCGCAAGACATCGTGTCGGCCATGCAGGCGCGGGTGCTGGCGTTCTGCCACGGTGAACTGCGCGATGACGTGACCATGCTGGTCATCCGGGCCGGAGAGCCGCCGGATCAGTAAACCCCCAGGTCACGGCAGGAACGAAAACCGGGGCATGTTCTGCCCGGACTGCCGGTTACAGCAGGAGAGGGCCGGCACCAGGCTGGCCCAGCAGCGTGGGGTGGCAGACATGTGGGGCCGTAAGCACCGTCCGGCGGACAGTGACGGCACACGGGTGATCGTCGTCGGCGCGGGTTTCGCCGGGCTGGCGGCGACCGAAGCGCTGGCCGGGGCGGGAGCCCAGGTCATGCTGATCGATCGCAACGTCTACAGCACCTTCCAGCCGCTGCTCTACCAGGTGGCGACCGGGGGGCTGAACCCAGGCGACGTCGCCTACCCGGTGCGCGCCGTCACCCGCGCGCACGGTGCCCGCTTCCGGCTGGGCGAGCTCACCGGCATCGACGCCCAGGCGCGGCGGATCACCCTGGCCGACGGCGCCACGTTCGAGTACGACTACCTGATCCTGGCAACGGGCGTATCGGCCGCGTACTTCGGCGTGACCGGGGCCGCCGAGCACAGCCTGGGCCTCTACACCCGCAGGGACGCGGTCGCGCTGCGCGATCACATCATGGCCCGCCTCGAGCGTCTTGACGTCGCGGGCGCGGGGAAGGAAGTCAACTTCACCGTGGTGGGCGGCGGCGCGACCGGGGTCGAGCTGGCCGGCGCCCTGGCCGAGTTGCGCGGCACCGCCCTGGACGCCGCGTTCCCCGAGGTGGACCTGGCCTCCGTGCATATCCGGCTGGTCGAGCAGGCACCGGAGCTGCTGGGGCCGTTCCACCCCGCGCTGCGCGACTACGCCCGCGATCAGTTGCAGGCACGCGGCGTCGAGGTCCGGCTGGACACGGCCATCCGCGAGGTCACCAGCGACCGGGTGCTGCTGGCGAACGGCGAGGAACTGCCCAGCGATGTGACCGTCTGGGCGGCCGGCGTGTCCGCGCCCACCGCGGCCGGTGGCTGGGGCCTGCCGCAGGGCCGGGGTGGCCGCATCATGGTCGGGCCCGACCTGCGGGTGCAGGGCCAGGACCGCGTCTTCGCGCTGGGAGACATCTCACTGGTCACCGGCCGGCCGCTGCCGCAACTGGCGCAGCCCGCCCTGCAGATGGGTCGGCATGCCGCGGCGCAGGTGCGGCGGCTCGCCGCGGGGCAGCCGACCGCTGCCTTCAACTACCACGACAAGGGCATCATGGCGACGATCGGCCGCCGCTCCGCGGTCGTCGAGCTGCCGCATGACCTGCGGATCCGCGGCACACTGGCCTGGCTGGCCTGGCTCGCGCTGCACCTGGTCACGTTGCTGGGCAACCGCAACCGGCTTTCCGCGCTGCTCAACCTGTCCTGGCGCTACCTGTCCTGGGGACACGGCGGGGGCGTGATCGTGGGTGACGACCCGCCGCCGTTCATGATCGACGGCCCGCTCCCGGTGGGTACGGAGCGGTCCGGCTGAGGCCTCCGCCCGCGCCCACCGCGTCCCTGGCTGAGGCCACCTGCCCCCGCGCCCCCATCGCCCCCGGTGATAGCGGGCTGCTTAGTATGGACCATGCCCCCAGCCACCGAGCGATCAGACATGTCTGCCACCTCCCCGGGAGAATCCGGCCACCCCGGCGCCCCCCCGGAGCTGGTGACATCCAGATCGCTGGTACTCCGGCGGGTGCGCGCCGCCGACGCGGTGGACATTGCCGGCGCTGTCCGGGCGAGCCTGGATCACTTGCGGCCCTGGATGCCGTGGGCGAACCGGGACGCGGCCGACGCCCGGGCGCAACTGGCCCGCGTCGCTGAGGCCGATGAGCTGTGGGAATCCGGCACAGATTTCATCTACTCCGTGCTGCTGGCACAGGACCGCACGCTGGTCGGCGAGATCGGCCTGCACCACCGGGCCGGTGACGGCGGCGTCGAGATCGGCTACTGGATCGACGTCCGGCACGCCGGGCACGGCCTGGGAACCGCTGCCGCCGGGGCGCTGACTTCCGTCGCGCTGGCGCTGCCCGGCGTCACCCGGGTCGAGATTCACTGCGACGAGGCGAACCAGCCGAGCGCCGCGATTCCGCGCAAGCTCGGCTACCGCCTCGACCGCATCGACGATCATGAGCCGGAAGCGCCCGGGGAACAGGGCCGCCGGATGATCTGGGTGATGGAACAGCCGGATCCCGGGCCGCAGCGCCGCGGAGCCGGCCGGTGAGCTGGCCCGCCCTGAGCCCGCCGGCCCTGAGCCCGCCCGCCCTGGGCTGGGCCGGTCGGCGGCTGTGGCTCGCGGGACTCGTGATGACGCTGCTCGCCCTGGCCGGGTGCGGGACCGGCGGCACCGGGCCGGAACCCGGCAGTTCCCCGGTGAATGACCAGGCGCAGGCGGCCGCGGCCAATCCCGATCTCGATCCAGGCAGCTCACTGGGCGGCCGGCCAGCCCCGGACTTCCATCTCGTCAACCAGTTCGGCCAGCGGATGTCGCTGAGCCAGTTCCGCGGCAAGGTCATCATCCTCGCCTTCACCGATTCGGAGTGCACGACCATCTGCCCGCTGACCACGGTCAGCATGGTGCAGGCGCGGCAGCTGCTCGGCGCCGCGGGAACGCAGGTGCAACTGCTCGGCATCAATGCGAATCCGCAGGCCACAGGCGTGTCGGACGTGCTGGCCTATTCGCGGGCGCACGCCATGGTCAATCAGTGGGACTTCCTCACCGGGTCGGCGGCCCAGCTGACGGCCACCTGGAAGGCATACAACATCGCGGTGCAGATCGCCCGCGGCGAAATCGACCACACGCCGGCCCTGATGGTTATCGACCAGCGGGGCCGTGAGCAGAAGATCTACCTGACCCAGATGGCTTACGCGAGCATCGCCCAGTCGGCGCAGCTCCTCGCCCGCGAGGTGGCCAGCCTCCTGCCGGGTCACCCCAAGCTCGCCGACCAGGCGTCGCTCGCGCACATCTCCGGGCTGCCTCCCACGTCACCGGTCACCCTGCCGGCCGTGCCCGGCGGCTCAGTCACGCTGGGGCCGGGGCGTCCGCGCCTGGTCATGTTCTTCGCCACCTGGGTGGCGGAGACGTCCGATCTGCGTGGCCAGCTACTGGCGCTCAACGCCTACCAGAAGGCGGCGCGCGCGGCCAGGCTGCCCGCCCTGACCGCGGTCGACGAGGCGTCCACCGAACCGTCGCTGGATGCGGCTCGCCTCTACCTGGCCTCGCTGGGCCGCCCGCTGAGCTACCCGGTGGGCCTGGACGGCACCGGCCGGCTCGCTGACGGCTACGGGGTCGCGGACCAGCCCTGGTTCGTGCTGCTTTCCGCCTCCGGAAAGATTCTCTGGAAACACGATGGCTGGCTCCCGCGGCACGCCCTTGAGGCCGCCGCCCGCAAGGCATGAACCCAAAGGCACCTACCAATGGCAGCACGGGACTGGCAGGCCTGGCACGACGACTATGACGTGCCGGGTTCAGGACTCGCCCGGCGGCTGGAGGTTGTTCAGGCCCGCATCCGCGATGCCCTGGACAGCGCTCCGCGCGGACCGCTGCGGGTGATCAGCATGTGCGCCGGCCAGGGCCGTGACCTGATCGGCGTGCTGGCCAGTCACCCGCGCGGCAACGAGGTGACCGCCCGCCTGGTCGAACTTGACCCGGGCATCGCGGCCGTGGCGGCCGAGGCGGCGGTCGCCAGCGGGCTGCCGTCGGTGGAGGTGGTCGCCGACGACGCCGGGCTGGTAGATGCCTACGCTGGGCTGGTTCCGGCGGACATCGTGCTGGCCTGCGGCGTGTTCGGCAACATTGTTAGCGCTGACATCGAATGCACCATCACCTGCTGCGCCCAGTTGTGCGCGGCCGGCGGGACGGTGATCTGGACGCGGGGCAGGTTCGAGCCCGACCTGATCCCGCAGATCTGCCGCTGGTTCGCGGAGCGTGGGTTTGACCTGCAGTGGCTGTCGGACCCGGGGGAGAGGTTCGGGGTCGGCGCGCACCGGTTCTCCGGGGGGCCGCAGCCGCTCGCCGCGGGCCAGCGGATGTTCAGCTTTGTCGACTACGACGTCCTGCGCAATGGCGCGGGCCGGGGGCTGGGGAACCGCTAGTTGGCCACGAAGCGGCCGACCATGAGGCATTCACCTTCATGAGATTCTCCGGAAGGTCATCGATTCGACCCCGATCTGAACCGGGCCGGGCCAGTCGCCTCAGGCGCCGGGCCCGGCGGCCCGTGCGGGTCATGGCCGGGCTTAGCCTGACGTTGTGAACGCGGAGCCTGCCGGGGAGATCCGGTCCGAAGACCGTTATGGCGACCTGGTGGACGAGCTTGTCGGCGTGGCCGGCATCACGCCGCCGCGGGGAGGCGGTGGTTTCGGCCGGACCGCCCTCCGGCTCGACAACAAGATCTTCGCGATGCTGGTCCGCGGCCGGCTGGTTCTGAAGCTTCCCGCGGGGCGGGTCGACGCACTCGTCGCGGCCGGTGAGGGCGCCCGCTTCGACGCGAACAAGGGCACGCCGATGAAGGAATGGTTCAGTCTGGACCCGGAGTCCGGCCAGTCGTGGCTGCTGCTCGCCCACGAAGCCCTCGACTTCGCCCGCTCCAGCCGCTGACGGCGCGACAGCAGGGGGCGCAAGCTGGCCGACTGGCGCATCAGAGGCTTGGTTCTGCCTCTGGTCAGTGCCAGCGGCCGCCTGGCGGCTGCGGGTTCAGCGCAGCAGCCAGGCGGCCCGGCCGCAGGTTATCTGGGTTATGAGGTCGGGAAGTTGAAGTAATGCAGGCTGGCGTACGGCGGGTTGCCGCCCGCGCCTGACACGAATTCCAGGTACACGTTGTGCGTGCCCGTGGTCTTGGTGATGTTGGCCGGGATCGTCTTCCAGGTGGACCAGCCGCCGGTATTACCCACCGCGAAGCTGCCGACCGGCGCGTTCGACGGGCTGTCCAGCACCACCTCCACCAGGCCGCTCACCCCGCCGGCGGCCCCGGAGGCGACTCGCGCGTCGAACTGGCTCGATCCGCCGGCACCGAAATTGACCCCGGTGTACTCCAGGTAGTCGCCGTTGATGAGCTGGGCGGCCTGGTTGCCGTCCACCCCGGACGGATTGGTGTCACCGGTGGCCGCGCTCACCGAGATCGTGCCCTTGCTGCTGCTGTAGCAGTCCGCGGAGATGTTCGACGTCGCGGTCGTGGTGCACGATTTGCCGCCGCCGCCGCTGGAGGAGGTGGGGCTGGGTGACGGGCTGGGACTGGCCGTGACGCTCGGGGTGGGCGTCGGGCTGCTGCCGGCCCCGGTGGTCTGGTAGACCGCGACGTAGCCCACACTCATCGCCGCACCTGAACTGGTCGCGGACGTGGGTGCGGTGCATCCGCAGATCGCGTCCGGGTAGGCGCCGCCGATGGCCATGTCCAGGATGAGGAAGAAGCCGTGATCGACGGCCGCCTGCCAGGTGGCGGTGCCGACCTGGCTCTCGGTCACCGTGTAGTAGGCGGTGCCGTTGAGGTAGTAGGTGATTGACTCGTTGCTCGTGTTGGTCCGGTTGACGATCACTGAGTAGGTGTTGTAGCCGGTCTGGCAGCCGGAGCAGGCCAGCAGGCCGCTGCCGAGCCCGGTCGTCTCGTTGCACGCCCCGCCCGGGTCGACACCGCAGTGCAGCGTGCCGGAGTGCTCCGACAGTGCGTTGACGTCCTCCATGATGTCGATCTCGCCGGTGGACGGCCAGTTCGAGCAGGTCATGGTGCCCGCTGTGCCGGCGCCGCTGGCCCGGAAACCGGCGCCCAGCATCCAGAACGCGGGCCAGTAGCCGACGCCACTGGACGGGCTGGGCTGCTTGATCGAGGCGCTGACCTCCATCTCGCCGCCGGCCGGCGCAGTGAAACTGTCGGAGACCGTCTCGAGGCGGCCCGACGTCCAGGAGCCGCCGGAGTTGATGGGCGTGATGTTCAGGTGACCGCTGCCGTCCTCGGAGACATTCGCGGTTGAGCTGGTGTTGGACTCCACCTCGCCGGTGCCGTAATTGGCGGTGCAGCCGGTACCCGAGTACTGGGTGCCGGTGTCATAGGTCCAGCCGGAGTCGACGCCTGAGCCGGCCGCGCCCGAGAAGCTGTCGCTGTAGGTGGTGGTCCAGCCGGCCGGCGGGCCAGGCACGGTGGTAGCGGACGCGGACAGTGCGCCCGTCATGATCGCCATCGAGGCGCCCAGCGGCACGACCAGCGCCGCGGCGGCGGCAGCGAGCCAGCGCCGCCGCCTTCGGTAGCTGCCGGTCCGTGACCACAGGTGGGGTGTGAGCATGGCGGATTCTCCTTCCGGGTGAAGCGATACGACCTTGTCCCGCTCCGGTCTGGCCCCCGCCCTGCGGCCAGGTAAATCCCTGGCCTGCCCCGCGGCCGGCCGCATCACCGGCTCCTCACCCGGTCCCCGGCGCCGGGCAGCCGCAGCTGGCCCGGACCACGAGATGGGTGGGCAGCACCTCGGCCAGCGCGGGCAGCGCGGCACCGTCGATGCGGGCCAGCAGCCGCTGGGTCGCCAAGGTGCCCAGCTCACGCAAGGGCTGGCTGATGGTGGTCAGCGGTGGGGTGACCACCCGGCTGGGGTAGATGTCGTCGAATCCGGTGACCGCCAGCGTGCCGGGCACCGGGATGCCGGCCTGCTGGAACTCCCGGAGCACCCCGATCGCCATCTGGTCGTTGGCGCACGCCACGGCCTCGGGCAGGGACGGCCGGCCCAGCAGCACCTGGGCCGCCGCCGAGCCGCTGACTTCGGAGTAGTCCCCATGAATGACCGGGTCGGCGGCGCAGCCGGGGGTGCCGCGGACCATCGCATCGAATGCCGCCAGGCGCTCCTGGGCGTCAGGCGAATCCTGCGGCCCGGCCACGAAACACAGCCGCCGGTACCCGTGCGTTCCGGTCAGGTGCGCGATCAGGGCCCGGATGCCGGTGGCGTTGTCGACCGCCACGACATCCAGTTCACGTTCATCGCGTGGCCCGGCGATGAGCACGATCGGCACCCGGCGGGCCAAGGCGTGCAACTGGTCGGCGGGCATCACGTCTTCGGCCAGCAGCAGCCCGTCCACCTTGCCCGACAGTGACCGGACGCGCCGCTGGAACTGCTCGCCGCGGCGGCCGAGCGCCAGGAGCAGGGAGCACTCGCTGGGCCGCAGCACCGCCTCGGCGGCGTGCACGATCTGGTCCACGAACAACAGGCTGGTGTGCTCGATGTCGATCTCGTCGACACCGCGCTCCAGGGCCACCAGGCCGATGATGTCCTTGCGCCGCCGGGACAAGCCCTGCGCCGACCCGTCCGGCACGAATCCGAGCCGCTCGATCACCCCGAGGACCCGCGCCCGCGTATCCGGGTGAACAAGATCGGAGTCATGCACCACGCGCGAAACCGTTGCCGTGGAGACACCGGCCAAGCGCGCAACATCATAAACCGTGGTCATGAGACATCCCTGGCTCACGAGCAGTGCCAAACGGTCTGGGTAAGCGGTCTGGTAAGCAGGCCGTGTAAGCGGTTACATATGACCGCTCGATGCTTACCATAGACAAACATGTAAGCGGTGTCAATGGCCGGTGCCATTATCCCTGGGCGTTCATTAATCGCCCGGGAGAAAGGCGGATGCGGCACCTGTCACGGCGGCCCCCGGCGCCGGTCGCCTGGCTGCTGGATGGCGCGGGGCGGGGCGGGGCGGGTGCGACGCAGGCTGGGTGGTGCGGCGTGCGGCGCTGGCGGCTAGGCCTGATCTGGCCTGGCTAGTGGCCGAGGACCGGCATGCGCACCAGGCTCATCTTGCACTGCCTGGCCTTCACGATCAGCTCCGCGGCCGGTGCCTTGGAGGCGGACCAGCATCGCGGCGCGCCGTGCGAGCCCACACTGATGATCAACGCGCAGCTCATGGCGGCGAGTGCCATGGGAAAGAACACGATCGCCTGCATCCGCTCCGACCGCCGCTTGGCGAGCCGCCGGAGCGGGGCAGTGTGCCAGGAGAACCAGAGGCGGAACCGGGTGAGCAGTGCCCGCAGGTCCTCGATGCGGGGCATCTCCTCCTCGCGGGTGAGCCGCGTGAATATCGTGAACAGTGCCATCAGCCGGGGATCGGAGTCCCTCAGCAGGCTCTCGATCCGGCTAAGGACGCGCTCCTGGCTCGCGGGCAGGCTCACGGAGGACTCCCATCTGCCCGGCGCTGGTCGGCGTGCTGCACTCCCTGATACGGGCTGTGTACGGACAGGCTACCTGCCGGTCCGTACCCGCCCACGCGAGACATCAGTTTTCTATCCGGGCCGTCATAGCTCTGTAAGACTGCTGGTAGTGGCATATCTGGTCAGACATGTACATCTGTCGCCGTCTGGACGGCCGGCCGGTATGGCTTCGCCATGGTCGCCGGCTGACACAGAGCAGGCCCGGCCGGGTGCCCGGCGAAAACGGCGTGCGTTAAGTTGATCTGGTGGCTGCTGGGTAGCAGATGCCTCAGCAGGCCCTGCGGCGAGGGGATGTCACGATGGGCACTCGCACCTGGATCGAGTCCTGGCCGGTGTACCGCCAGCTCACCGGGCAGGACCGGCTCGGCCTCGGCGCGGCGACCACGACCGCGCGCAGTGACAGCCTCCGGCCGAGGACCGAAGCCGCCGACAAATGCGTGAAATCCATCTGCCCCTTCTGCGCGGTCGGCTGCGGCCAGAACGTCTACGTCCAGGATGGCAAGGTCACCCAGATCGAAGGGGACCCGGACTCCCCGGTCAGCCGCGGCCGGCTGTGCCCCAAGGGATCCGCGAGCCTCCAGCTGACCACTGGCGATGCCCGCCAGTACGAGGTGCTGTACCGGCGGCCGCACGGTACCGAGTGGGAGCACCTGGATCTCGGTACCGCCATGGACATGATCGCCGACCGGGTCATCGCGGCCCGCGAGTCCGGCTGGCAATGGTCGAGCAACGGGCAGCGCACCCGGCGCACGATGGGTTTCGCCAGCCTGGGCGGTGCCACCCTGGATAACGAGGAAAACTACCTGATCAAGAAGTTGTTCACGGCGCTCGGCGCTATCCAGATCGAGAACCAGGCCCGTATTTGACACTCCTCCACCGTCCCCGGTCTGGGGACTAGCTTCGGTCGAGGTGGAGCGACCACGTTCCAGCAGGATCTGCAGAACGCGGATTGCATCCTCATCGAGGGTTCCAACATGGCCGAATGCCACCCAGTGGGCTTCCAGTGGGTGATGGAGGCCAAGGCCCGCGGCGCGAAGCTGATCCACGTCGACCCCCGGTTCACCCGGACCACCGCGCTCGCCGACCTGCACGTGCCGCTGCGGGCCGGCGCGGACATCGCGTTCCTTGGCGGCCTGGTCAACTACGTCCTACAGCACGATAAGTACTTCCGCGACTACGTCGTTGCTTACACCAACGCACCAGTGATCCTGACCGAGGAGTTCGCGGACACGGAGGACCTTGACGGCGTCTTCTCCGGACTCGACCGCGAGCACCGTGTCTATGACTCCGAGACCTGGCGGTACCAGGGGGATGAGGAGATGCGGCCCGCCAGCGGCCAGCGCGGCGTGGGCCGGTCGCTGCGGGAGGTGCGGCGGGCGGCCCGGGGTGAGGCCCACGGTTCTGGTGGCGCGGCGGCCCATCCCGAGCCGGACACCGACGAGTCGCTGCAACATCCGCGCTGCGTGTTCCAGGTGCTCAAACGGCATTTCGCCCGGTACACACCGGAATTGGTGGCTGAGATCTGCGGGGTACCCGAGGAACTGTTCGCGCAGGTGGCCCAGCTCATCACCGAGAACTCCGGGCGGGACCGCACCACGGCGTTCGTGTACAGCGTCGGCTGGACCCAGCACACCGTGGGCGTGCAGTACATCCGCACCGCGGCGATCCTGCAGACGCTGCTCGGCAACATGGGCCGGCCGGGCGGCGGCATCCTGGCCCTGCGCGGGCACGCGTCCATCCAGGGGTCCACCGACATCCCCACCCTGTTCGACCTGCTGCCCGGCTACCTGCCGATGCCGCACGCGCACAGCAACGACGACCTCGACAGCTATGTGGAAGCCGAGCGGATAGACAAGGGATTCTGGTCGAACACCCGCAAGTACATGGTCAGCCTGCTGAAGGCATGGTGGGGTGACGCAGCCACCGCGGACAACGACTTCTGCTACGACTACCTGCCCCGGCTGACCGGCAGCCACAGCACCTACGAGACGGTGCTGGCCCAGCTGGAGGGAACCTGTCAGGGGTACTTCCTGTTCGGCCAGAACCCCGCGGTCGGCTCGGCCAACGGCCGGATGCAGCGGCTCGGCATGGCGAACCTGGACTGGCTCGTGGTGCGTGACCTGGTGATGATCGAGAGCGCCACCTGGTGGAAGGACGGCCCGGAGATCGAGACCGGGGAGATGCGCACCGAGGACATCGGCACCGAGGTGTTCTTCATGCCCGCGGCCGCGCACACCGAGAAGTCAGGCAGCTTCACCAACACCCAGCGCATGCTGCAGTGGCATCACACCGCCGTCGAGCCGGCCGGCGACGCCCGCAGCGACCTGTGGTTCACCTACCACCTGGGCCGCCGGATCAGGGAGAAGCTGGCGGCCGCGGCCGCCGGGCTTTCCCCCGGAGCCGGAGCAGCGGACGCCGCCGGGGCCGCCGGGGCCGGGGCCGCCGGGTCGGAGGCCGCTGATCAGCGGGACCGCCCGGTCTTTGACCTCACCTGGGATTACCCGACGGAAGGGCCGCTGGAGGAACCGGACGCCGAGGCGGTGCTCGCGGAGATCAACGGCTGGGACGCGGACGGGAAGCCGCTGTCATCCTTCGGCCAGCTCGCGGACGACGGCTCCACCGCGTGCGGCTGCTGGATCTACTGCGGGGTCCGGGCCAACGGGGTGAACCAGGCGGATCGCCGCACGCCAGGGAAAGAGCAGAGCTGGGTGGCGCCGGAATGGGGCTGGGCCTGGCCGGCGAACCGGCGGGTGCTCTACAACCGGGCGTCGGCGGACCCGGACGGCAAGCCGTGGAGCGAGCGCAAGGCCCTGGTCTGGTGGGATGCCGACGAGGGCCGGTGGACCGGCCATGACGTACCGGATTTCGTCGCGGACCGCCCGCCGTCCTACCGGCCGCCCAAGGGCGCCACCGGTGTGGCCGCCATTTCCGGCGTCGACCCGTTCATCATGCAGGCCGACGGCAAGGCGTGGCTCTTTGCTCCCGCAGGCCTGCTGGATGGCCCGCTGCCGGCGCACTATGAGCCGCAGGAATCCCCGTTCCGCAATGTGCTCTACGGCCAGCAGCGGAATCCGGTCCGCGAGATCATCCAGCATCGCCAGAACCGGTTCCAGCCCAGCGGCGACCAGCCCGGTTCCGCGGTGTTCCCGTACGTGGCCACCACCTACCGGCTCACCGAGCATCACACCGCGGGCGGCATGTCCCGCCAGCTGCCGTACCTGGCCGAGCTGCAGCCCGCGTTCTTCTGCGAGGTCTCACCCGAGCTGGCGGCCGAGCGCGGCCTGGAGCACATGGGCTGGGCGACGATCATCACGGCGCGCAGCGCCATCGAGGCCCGGGTCATGGTGACGGCCCGGATCAAGCCGCTGGAGACCCAGGGCCGGCGGCTGCACCAGATCGGGCTGCCCTATCACTGGGGGCCGAACGGCTACACCACGGGGGACTCCGCGAACGAGCTGGCCCACCTGTCCCTGGACCCGAACGTGCACATTCAGGAGGTCAAGGCATTGGCCGTCGACATCCGCCCTGGCCGGCGGCCACGCGGACCTGCTCTGCTGGAACTGGTCCGCCAGTACCAGCAGCGGGCCGGGATCACCGGCGAGACCGGGACCGAGGTGTGAGATGAGCACGGAACCAGCACAGCGCGACCTGGGGCCGGCCGAGCCCGCGGCCGCCTTCGACCCGGTGGCGCACGCGGGCCACGCCAGCCACCCGCCCCGGATGGGTTTCTTCACTGACACATCGGTCTGCATCGGCTGCAAGGCGTGCGAGGTGGCCTGCAAAGAGTGGAACGCGGTGCCCGAGGACGGCATCGAGCTGTCCGGGATGTCCTACGACAACACCGTCGGGCTGGGCGCCTCGACCTGGCGGCACGTGGCGTTCATCGAGCAGATCGTCCGGCCTGCGACGCCGGGCGGTGGCGGGCCTGGCCCCGCCGCCGGCGCACCGGCTGTGGGCGGCCTATCCACGGGCGGCCTGAGCACGGGCGACCCGGCCACCGGCGACGCGTCCCGCTGGCTGATGTCCAGCGACGTGTGCAAGCACTGCACCCACGCGGCCTGCCTGGACGTCTGCCCGACCGGGGCGCTGATGCGCACCGAGTTCGGCAGCGTCGTGGTGCAGCCCGATGTCTGCAACGGCTGTGGCTACTGCATCCCCGCCTGCCCGTTCGGCGTGATCGACCGGCGCAAGGAGGACGGCCGGGCCTGGAAATGCACGCTCTGCTACGACCGGCTCAGCGGCGGCCTGGAACCGGCCTGCGCGAAGGCCTGCCCCACCGATTCCATCCAGTTCGGGCCGCTGGACGAGTTGCGTGAGCGGGCCGCGCAGCGGGTGGGTGACCTGCAGGATGCCGGGGTGGCCGGGGCGCGGCTGTACGGAGCGGATCCGGACGACGGGATCGGCGGCGCGGGCGCGTTCTTCCTGCTGCTGGACGAGCCGGAGGTTTACGGCCTGCCGCCGGATCCGGTCGTCACCACCAGGGACCTGCCGCGGATGTGGCGGCACGTGGCCACGGCGGGCGCCGCGCTCGCCGCCGGGGCCTTGGTCGCGGCCCTGGGCCGGCGTGCCGGAGGCCAGGTATGACCTCCCACGGCGGTGATGACCAGGCCAAAGATGTCGGGCCGGCGGATGCCGGGCGGTCGGCGCAGCCGGGATGGCTCATGCGGACCGGTGGGCCAGCGGACGCGGGCCGCCGGGAGGGCCGGGGGCGCAGGCGCGGCGGCCAGCGTGGTGAGCAGCTGATGGTGCCGCGGGCCGAGTTCCAGTCCTACTACGGGCGGCCGGTGCTCAAGGAACCGGTGTGGAAGACGCCGGATGTGCCCGGCTACCTGTTCCTGGGCGGCCTGGCCGGCGCATCCTCGGCCATGGCGGCCTCCGCGCACCTGGCTGGCAACCGGGAACTGTCCCGCATGGCCAAGACGGCGGCCCTGGGCGCCATCAGCCTGTCCGCGGCGGCACTGGTGCACGACCTGGGCCGGCCGGCCAGGTTCCTGAACATGCTGCGGGTGTTCAAGGTGACGTCGCCGATGAGCGTGGGTTCCTGGCTGCTCGCCGCCTACGGCCCGGTCGCGGGGGCCGCCGCGGCCTCGGCGGTGACCGGCCGGCTGCCCCGGGCCGGTGCGGCCGCCACCGCCGCGGCCGGCGTGCTGGGGCCCGCGATCGCCACGTACACCGCGGCGCTGCTCGCGGACACCGCGGTGCCCGCCTGGCATGATGCCCATCGCGAGATGCCGTATTTGTTCGCCGGGTCCGCTGCGTCCGCCGCGGGCGGACTGGCCATGCTGGCCGTCCGCCCGGCCCACGCGGGCCAGGCGGTCAGGTTCGCCGTGCTCGGCGCGGCCGTTGAGCTCACCGCCAAGAGCCTGCTGCTCCGGCGGCTCGGCCCAGCGGCGGAGCCGTACCAGGCTGGACTGCCCGGGAAGCTGATGGAAACCGCCGAGGTGCTGACTGCGGCCGGGCTGGCCGGCGCGGTCCTGGCCGGCCGGAACCGGGCCGCGGCGGCGGTATCCGGCGTGGCGCTGCTCACGGCCTCGGCGCTGACCAGGTTCGGCATCTTCGAGGCTGGCCTCGCCTCGGCCCGGGACCCGAAGTACACAGTTGGCCCGCAGCGGGAACGCCTGCGTCAGCGCTCCTGAATCTTCGAAACCGGCCTCGCCTTGGCCAGGGACCCGACGTACCCGGTTGGCCCGCAGCGGGAACGCCTCCGTCAGCGCTCCTGACGGTTCCGCCCAGGGCATTTGTGAACTACCGATAGACGGTATATAAGGGCTGCCGCCGCTGCTCGTCAGCTGCCTGATCAGCACGGTGGCCCAGGTGCGGGGCCACCGCCTGGATCGGCACGGAACCGGTGGCCAAGACGGGCCGCCGGGCCAGGGCGCCCCGGCCTGAGCGCCGATCGCGCTCAGGCCGCTCTCACGGGGTGACGGTGAATGGCCGCATCATCTCGTTGTCCTCATGCTCGACTATGTGGCAGTGGTGCACGTAACTCTGCGGCCCGGTGACCCCTTTCGGCAGGTCGAACTTGCCCCGGATCGTGGCGAAGGTGCCGGGGTTTACTTTGAGGGTGTCCTTGAAGCCGCGCTCCTCGGGTGCTGGCGGCTGCATCGGCCCGGTCGCGAACGGCCCCGGGTCGATCCCGCCGGGCACCCCGGCCGGGCCGCCATAGGCGGCCTGGTAGGCGGCAGCGTCGAATGGCGTCCGGCCGACCACCTGGAAGGTGATCAGGTGCACGTGCATCGGATGAGTGTCGCCGGTCATGTTGACATAGACCCAGTCCTCGACCGTGCCGGCCTTCGGGGTTTCCGTCGCCGGTGGTCCCTCGAAGTCCAGGCCGCTCATGTTCAGCGACCAGCTGGCGGTCTCCGGGGCGACCTCGTTGAGGGTGATGTACCGGGTCCGTACCGGATGGTGCAGGTCAGCTCGCTGTCCGGGCAGGCTCGATGGTATCGACGTCGGGCCCCGCCAGGTGACCGAGGTGCCGACGCGGATCTGCATCACCGCCGCCAGCGGCGGCGCGGGGGTCGACACGGGTGCCGCCGGGGTGTGGTTGCTGACCTCCAGGGTCCGGCCGTCCAGCCCGCGGAAGTCGATGAGCACGTCGGCCCGCTCGGCCGGGGCCAGGACGAGCTGGCGCACTGGCACGGGCCGGTCGAACAGGCCGCCCTCGGCGCCGATCTGCCACATCCGCAAGCCGCCGAACTGCAGGCTCATGATCCGCGCGTTGCACCCGTTGAGGACCCGGAACCGGTACATCCGCGGCTCGACGTCCAGGTACGGCCACACCTTGCCGTTCGCGAGCATGTGGTCGCCGAAATACTCGCCGATCCAGGTGATGCCCGGGATGTCGCTGACCGGGTAGAGAAACTTCCCGTCCGGGCGGAACTGTCGATCCTGGATCACCAGCGGGATCTCGTAGGCCCCGCCGGGAATCCCGATGGGATTGGGTTCGGTGCCGGTGTCGTGGACGTCGCGGATGAGGTACGCGCCGGCCAGGCCGGCGAACACGTCCAGCCTCGTGGTGCCCATCCCGTGATCGTGGAACCAGCGCAGCGAGGCCGGCATCTGCGGCAGTTCATTACTGTAGGTGACGTGCTGCGTCTCGCCGCGGCCGAACCCATCGGGTGTCAGTATCGGGTTCCCGTCGTCGGCGGCGGGGACGAAACCGCCGTGCAGGTGGGTCATCAGCCGTACCTGGTTGCCGAGCGGGGTCAGCCGGGTGTCGACCGGGATCCAGTCCGGGTAAGTCTCCGGGAGGTCGTTGGTGTAGCTGACGTCTATCGGGCTCCCGCTCTGCGCGACGAGTGCCATCCCGAACGAGCCGGCCTGGCCGGCCAGCCCGGAACCGTCGTCATAGGCCCACAACGGAGTCGGCGGCAGGTCAGGATGCAGCCGCCGGGTGATCTGGCGCTGGGTGAACGAATACCGGCCGGTTCCGCTCGGGGCTGCCACCACGATCCCGGCCCCCGGCACCGGCAGCGGCTCGCGGAACTTCGTGAGCCGCCCGCCGGATAAGGCGGAGGTTAAGCCGCGCCGTGCCGCGGCAGGCAGGGCCAGCACAGCGCCCGCGCCCATGCCGTATTGCAGGAACCGCCTGCGCGTCGTATCCGTCATCTTCTTCCACCTCCGGGGCATGCCGGCCGTAGCCGACCGCTGGGAGGCCGGCGGCCCGGCCGTTCCGCAGCGAGAACGTGGCGGCTGAAGCGTGTGGTGACCGTACGTAGTGTTTCCTCAGGGAATCCTCTTCAGCTGCTCTACGGCCCATCTGACGTCGGCAGGCCCTGGCAGGGAAGGGGACATAAGGCCTGGGCGGCAGGCCTTATGTCCCCAGCACTTCCCCAGAGGCGGGACGCGAGCGGTTGGCGCCAACCGACGATCAATGGTGTGGCGCTCCTGACGGTCACTCCGTGCGCTCGGGCTCCGTGCGCTCGGGCTCCGTGCGCTCGGGCTCCGTGCGCTCGGGCTCCGTGCGCTCGGGCTCCGTGCGCTCGGGCTCCGTGCGCTCTGGCTCCGTGCGCTCGGG
>Ga0265338_10002839_pt1 | contig 25299 bp, 25 predicted proteins | sample 42126metaG_FD_193579 | JGI IMG/M metagenome (GOLD analysis project Ga0265338, IMG submission 193579) | Rhizosphere microbial communities from Carex aquatilis grown in University of Washington, Seatle, WA, United States - 4-21-26 metaG | ecosystem: Host-associated > Plants > Roots > Rhizosphere... | reverse complement strand
TGTATTCGTGGGTGCGTTTAACAAGGCGATAGCGGAGGAGATTAGCAATAAGATCAACCAACGCAATGTGGATGTGAAGACGTTCCACGCTATCGGCCTGCAATGCTTCCGTCGTATCCAATCACGCTTCGAGATCAATGGGTACAAAGTGAAATCCCTTGCTCGTCGGCGGCACGCAGCGGATAAGAAATCGGCGCAAATCGTGACGGATGCGGTGGGATTCGCCAAGCAAGCGGGGTTTGGGCTCCCTTCTCTCCCTTTATTCACGGATTCAAACACATGGCGGGAATTACTGGATAGCCATGAGTTGCTGGATGAAATCTCCAGTGATGTTCTCCCCAGCGACATTATTGAATCCTGCAAGATCGTGTATCGCCAGTCCCTCGATGCATGCGTAGCGAAAGGGCAGGCGGAGATCGATTTCAACGATATGATATTTGCCCCTCTGTACTTCGCGGCGGGGCCGGATGATTACCGCCGGTACGATTGGGTGCTGGCGGATGAAGTACAGGATCAGAATGCGGTGCGCCGGATGCTGGCGGAACGCTTGCTGAATAAGGGTGGGAGATTTCTAGGGGTGGGCGATCCGGCGCAAGCCATTTACGCATTTGCGGGCGCGGATTGTGGTTCAATGGATCGCACCAAGGATTACATGCAATGCGTGGAATTTCCTCTTAACCTTACGTACCGCTGCCCAAAATCCATTGTCGAACTTGCCCAACAGTGGGTGCCGGATTTCCAGGCGCACGAGACGAACCCGGAAGGCCACATCACGCACCTCCATCACTCCTCTCTGTGGCGGCAGATGTTCAATGCGGATCAGGATGTGATTCTGTGCAGGAATCGCCGTCCGTTAGTGGGCATTGCGAAACGCTTGCGGAAAATGGGTGTGATGTGTAAAGTGGAGGGCGGAAATGGGCGCGGGCTCATCGCATTAGCGGAGAAGTGGGGCGACACCATCACCATCGATCAATTGGCGGCGTGCCTGGACACGTATGAGTCAACGGAGATCGCCAAGCATATTGCAAAGGGCCGGGAGGATAAGGCGGAAGCAGTACAGGATAAGTGCGATATCCTCCGCGATCTTATGGATGGGTTGGCCAATGACGATTCCGTGGAGTTACTGGTGAGGCGCATCGATTCCATGTTTGACGACTCCGGCGAATCCCCAGTGTTGAAATTATGTACGATTCATCGGGCAAAGGGCCGGGAGTGGCCACGTGTGTTTCTAATCGGTCGCAAGGTGTACCAGCCAAGCTACTGGGCGGTGAAGAGTGGGAACCCGGAGACACTGCAACAAGAGAAGAATTTGGAGTATGTGGCGGTGACGCGGGTGCAGGAGGAGTTAGTGGAAGTGGAGGTACCGGAGAGGAAGAAGCGGAAAAAGGGCGGGGATGACGATTCGCCGGAATGGTGGGAGGAGGTATAAACAAACAAAGAAAAGAATAGTAAGTCTATTGACTCTTCCCTACTCATTGTGTAAACTGATCCCGGTGAGTCAATTCAAGATCAAACGGCGAAAAGAGAAAAGGAAGGGGAAACACATGGCGGACACAGCAGTAGGGTTGAAACTGATCAGGGAAGACGAATACGCTATTCGTGTCGGGGATGAAATTAGTGACGCATTTGGGATTGGCGATCCCGCTGTATTCGAGTGCGGCGGGAAAACGTACATCGCGGATGTGGAGTTGGACGACGATGGGAATATCGTAAGTAACCTGGGGGATACCTGGGTTGCCATTGCCACGGATGCGGAAATCGAAGAGGATGACGGCGATGACGATGGGGATGGCGATGGCGGCGGTGAGGAAGTGGAAGTGGAAGTGGGAACGGATGCTGAGGATGAACAGGCGGCGTAAGCTGCTAACGAGTTTTTGGGCGGCGTGATGCGCCTGCCCCAAAAATTGGTAAACGTCTTACCAAGATTGCGTTGTCAGGTCATCAGGCAGCGGGATCGAAATGGGCTGAAGGTACAGCAGCAGCCGATGGTGGGGATTCCCACCGTTACGTGACAAGCCGGGAGAGACCGGCACAATCAAATTCAAAAATCAAATCACAGGAACAGAGAAAAGGGTGAGGAGAATTATATGAGCAAAAAGGTAGCAGACGCGGGCGAGAACACAGTTACCGCCACAGGGATTGTGCAGACGGTGCCGATCGAGTCGATACTGATCGACCACAAGAGAAATTTGCGTTTCGGCACTCCCAATGCCAAATCCATCGCGGAACTCAAGGACAACATCGTGAGGGAGGGATTGCATGAGCCGCTCATCGTGAGTGAATTGCCCCTGCCGGTGGAGAATGGATTTGTGTACCGTCTGGAGGCTGGATACCGGCGGGCGGAGGCGATTCGCCTGGGTGTGGAGTCGGGGGAATTAGAAAGCCACGTGCTTGTCCACGTCGAAGCATTTACCTCCGAAGCCCAAGCCCGCAACGTCAACTACACCGAAAATGACAAGCGGCAGGAATTATCCCCGATGGATCGCGCCCAAGCCATTGCGCAAATGCGTGAAGAGGGATTGAAGGACGCGGAAATCGCCGCGATCATGGGCAAATCCAACGGGTACATCTCCATGGTGGGGAAGTTGATGGCGTTGCTCCCCGCTATCCAAGCGCGTATCCACTTGCCCAAGGAGGACCCGAAGAATCTGCCATGGACACTCGCGCGGGAGTTGGCCGGGATGACGGAGGCGCAACAAGATAAAGTATTGGCGGAGCGGGATGCGGCGACGCTGGGCGGGCGGAAAGGGAATAGCAAGGCGCGAACCCTTGCGGCGGCGGCGGCGGAAAAGGGCGAGACGGATGATGCAGGTGGTGGTGGTGAGGGAGCGGAGGGAGGAAAGAAGAAGAAGCAGGCGATCTCCGCGAAGAAGGCCATTGGGATTCTCAACGACCGGGTGGCGGAGATCAAGGCGGAGGAGAAGGTGACGGCCAAGCAGGAGAAGGCCGTGGAGGTGTATACGCTGATTAAGCGGATGCTAACGGCGAGTCTCGGGGCGCAGGCGTTTTTGAGGAAGTTGGAAGAAGTACTGTAGGGAAATAGGCATTCCGCAGTGAGTGAAAGGCTGGGGGCGAATATCACACAAGGGGTACCGCCCCCGGTTTCTGAATCGAATTGGTTAGGGCGGGCGTTAGTGCCTGCCCTTTATTTTTTGTATGTGTCCACTTCCTTGCTTACGTGTTTTGAGATTTGGCAGTTATTGGCACAATGGGTAGCATGGCGGTGGGATGTGAGTGTGAAATGGGTGTGGTGGGCGTTTTGGGTGGCAGTGTGGGCGGTGGTGGGCGCGGCATGGAGTGTATGGGAATGGTGGCCGGTATTGGCTCCAGTGATGCGAAAAGTGGGATGGTAGGACAGTAGGACAGTAAGGCGTAAGGCAACAGTGCAACATGTATAACACGCTAAAATTAATCATCAACGCCGACATCTCTCTTTCCGTTTTTCTTTACCGTTACAGCATTCGCCACCATTGGGTGCGCTGTGGGTTTTGGGCTTCTCGTTTAGGGGATGGGTGGCTTTACGCTTTGATCTACCTGTACATTAGGCGTTGCCTGGGAGAGATCGCATTGGCCACAAATGTGGCGGAGGCGGTGCTATTGGCCTGGGGCGCATGCGGCGTCGTGAAAATGGTGATGAGAAGGAAAAGGCCACAGAGAACGGCGGCGAGAATGAATCATTCATTCCCATCGCAGCATACGGCGGTGGCGATGGCGGTGGCGTCGGTGGTGGGTGGGCCATGGGCATGGGGATTGGCGGTAGGGGTGGCGGTAGGGAGAGTGTTGTGTGGGGCGCATTGGGTGGGGGATGTGGTGGCGGGGGCGATGATAGGGGTAGGAGTGGGGAGATGGATTTAACACCGGAATGCAGAAAGGTGAGAATATCATGGCCACCGCTTCGATTGGGTTGCCTGGGCTCGTGGGATGGCTCAAACCATTCAGATGTTGGAAAGAGCCATCCCCTAAGCCAAGGTATCAAGTGTTTTATCCTGGGAAACGCTAGTCAGTTAGGAAGCGGGTGGGATTATCGCCGCCGGTGTGTCCTCCCCTTCCTCCCCATCCTCATCTCCATCCGGTTCCCCCACCGTACTCGTATCGAACTTCAGGAAATCTTCAATGAATGTGTGTAGGCGTCCTTCCGGCAGTGCCGCCAATCGCGCTTGTAAGGGCGGGTGAGCCAGCATCACGGGCTCAATCATCGCCCCATGCGCCCGCAATTGTTCATACAGGGGAACGCCATACCCACCGATGAACCAATCCGCGAATCTCTCCCCACTTTCATCCGGCAATTCCAAATAATTGAGGAGGGGGATTTGAATGGAGGAGAATACCGCCGTAACCTCATCCACAGTGGGATTTGCAGCCACCTGGGGCACGCCGGGAGCGATTGGACCGCCGGGGGTGGCAGTTTGGGGCATTCCGGTGCCGGGGGGCATTCCGGTGCCGGGGGCCTGCCTGGGGGCGTTTGTGGAGCCGGAACTGGGCATTTGGGTGACATTCCCAGCGCCTGGGGCCGGTGCCACCTGCCCGCCGGTCAATACCTGCCCCAGCATGCCTACGACTGGCGGGGCCAATTGAATTAGTAATTTCGCCCACATGGGCATGTCATCGGCGGCGGATTCCGCTTTGTCGGTCATGCCTAGGCCATCGATGGTGGATTTCATCTCCTTCATTGCTTTCAACCCATCGTGGAAGTAAGCGAATGGGGAGGAGGGGGTGGAAGTGCCGGTGGTGGGCGCGGCGGCGGGGGGAGCGGTACTTAATTTTTCCACTTGCCTTTCGAGGGATTTGATTTGATCCTGCTGCATTTGATGCAACATGGCGCGTAGTTCCTTCACTTCATTGTTTTCCGGCGGGGCGGAAATTGGTTCTGGTCGCAGTTCCTTTACCACTTCGCCAATTGAACGGAGTACCGCGCCTAGGTCATTGATGGGTGCGGCGGGTGAGATAGGGGCAGGCGGGGCCGGTGGCGGTATCGCCGCTTTCTCCACGAGTTGCCGGGTAAGTGCTGCATTCTGTTCCATTAATTTATCTGTGATTTGTGCTGTTGCCATTTCTTCCTGTTCCCTTTCTTTGTCTCTATCGGCTGGTAGTTTGCCGGTCTTTTTCAGATACTGCACGTACGTTTTGTTATCCGGGTTGTCGAAGTCAACTTTATCGACATCGGAAATTAATTGATCATTGGGTGGGTAGCGGTCGTAGTCATACCCCAATCCAGTGATGTGAATGAGCATGACGTTACGCGCCTTCTCCCCATTCACCTTGTCGCCTGCTGTTTCGTTTAGAAAGAGGCGATACCTACCCGCGCCATAACGATTCAGTAAATCCGATTCCTCTTTGATTGGATGAGGGTCATTGGCGGAAACGATATCGATGTACTTGTACCATTTCGGTTTCCCTGTGTCGGGATCGATGGGCGCGGGCACAAGTACAGGGACATCCCGGTACAAATACCAGTCACATCGATCCTTGAATGAGGAAGGGAGCCCATTGACCCAATTAAGCGCAACGTTAGGCCGATTCTTCGGATTCGCGGATTCAGATGAGAATTTCCGCGTGGGGGGCGTTGGAAACCTGGGAACTCCTAACGGCTTACTGGGTGCGTCCTCCTTTAACGGCCTCCCCATTCGTTTAGGCTTAAACTCCTCCACTAACGATGGCCCATCTGTTATTTCATCCGGCGGTGAGTCATCCGTGCCGATTTCCGTTACTTCCTCACCCTGTTCATTATCGTTTTCAGCCACTTTTATCGTCCCCTTTTACTTAATTTCTGGCTAGAAAGTCTCTTGCCAGTTCAAATCGTTGAAAAACAAGGGTATCACTGTAGGGTGCGTTACGCAAGCGGCACGTATATATAGACTCTTCCAATTGCCACGGCGATAAAACTGCTATAAAGTGCAATGGATGGCGCATTCACTTCCCCGACTCGCCCAATGGTGCACCATTACCCACTCTTTACACTTTGATGTGTGGGAGGGAAGGGCGTGAGATTGGGATTGGGTGGGGCAAGCGGTACGAATGATACCGCAGTGCATGACACGCTGGGGCCGGTGAGGATGTCGGTGCGGGAGTTGGGGAACGATCCCGATACGCAAGTGTCACTCACCATATCACTCATGAAAGAACGTGCGTGTCAGGATGCGGTGGACCCTGCCTTTAACGCATGGGCAGTGTCAATCTGTGGCGATGGCGGCAGCGATATGGATAAGATTGGCGCTGCATACGCACACGTTAAAAACGCCCTTACATTCAAACGTGATGAATTACAAGCATCGCAATTGCAGGGCGTGGTGGGTACGGATGACGCCATTGAGGTAATCATCCGCCCGTTGGACATGATGCGGTATGTGCAGGCGGGCACGAGTACCGGGGATTGCGATGACTTCTCCATGTACCTTGCGGCGTTACTGGAATCGGTGGGGGTGCCTTGTTCGTTTGTAACGGTTGCCGCCGATGCCCAAGCCCCCCGGCAGTACTCACATGTTTATGTGGCGGCGTACCCGGATGTGAATGGAGAACGTATTCGCGTTCCACTGGATGCATCGCATGGGGATGGCGTGGGGTGGGAAGCGGAACAAGTAGTGGAGGTAAGAAGGAAGCGTGAGTGGAGCGTTGGCGGTAATCTTGCGAGTCTATTTGTGGACTTTGCGGGCGCGATATTTAGCGGGATCGTTGCTTGGTATTTGTGTGGGGTGATTGTGAAGGAATTGAAGAAGGAGTTGATGTAGGTATGAATATCCAAACGCGGAGCATGACACCTGGGGCGGCGTCGATGACGGCGGAACAGAAGGCGCAAAGGGCGGGGATGCCCGTGAATGGGTACACGAGATTGATGCTGGGGCAGCATGCGGGAAATGGCGGTGATGCTGGGTTGCCGCCGGGGGTGCAGCATCCGTATGTGATGCGGCCACATCTGGGGGAGATCCTTGCGGGGAATTTTGTGGTGCCGCAGAACCCGGTGAGAAGGAATACAGGCACGAGTGGGATTGGGCAGTTGCGGAGAATGGCGAGACTGCAAGGAATTGGAGCACTAGGGCAGGACCCTACTGTAGATCCCACTGCGGACGGCACGAATGCATTGGATATTTTCAATGCGGGTGTGTCGGTGGACCCATCGCAATCGTCTGATCCATTTTTAACTGTGCCGCCGCCAACGGTGACGGGTGGGGATGTGGTGGGTGGCATTGATGCCAATGGGAATACGATTGCGTCGCTGGGTGGGAATACGGTAACGTTTCCGCCTGGATCGCAACTGATCCCCATTACGCAGAATGGCGTAACAGTGGCGTATTCCACGGGGGCGATTCCGAATCTTGGGATTCCGGCGAATACGATTCAAGCGCCGGTGGGGTACTCGGGGCCTACGGTGTTACAGCCGGGGCAGGCGCAACCGGCAGCACCGGCGGGGTATGCGTGGGCGACGGTAGCAAACAGTGCCGGGAATACACTTGCCAAACTATTGGCGGTATCGCAAGGGGGTGCTGCGATTACGTTGCCGAATGGGAATCAATTACTGTACGGCAGTGCGGCAAGCGCGAGTACGGCGGGTGTGGCGGGAGCAGTGAGTGGGGCGACGAGTTCCAGTGTGTTGTTGTTGGCTGGGGCGGCGGTGCTGGTGTTGTTGGTGATGAAAGGGAAATAACAACGCATGACAAAGTACATGACACCAACAGGCGAATACTCACACCATGAGTCTTCTCCATTCTCTGATAAGGAGGGCGCGGAGTATTACTTAACTCGGCTTCCCCCAGGATTCAGAAACAAAGACGTGATAAAACGCGGGCGAGATTACTACGCTGTCTGGTTCCAACCACAAAGCGCCAAGAAAAAGAAACTGCCAACCAAAAACAGTGGGAAAGCGTCAAAACGAAAAACAAATCCGCCGGGGCGATTGATCCCGGCAAAGGTGAAGGTGATGGGGGATGGCACGATGAAGGTGTTTGTGAATCCAAAGCACATGCGCCAATCGAATCCCAGCCGGTGGGGTACTTCCTACTTCGTTTCACGTTCGGCAGCGGAACGGTACTACAAGGATTACGAAGGAAGTTTGGCACAGGCAAAGATTGCCGTGGCGCACAAGATAGCGTCTGGTGATATCCACATCGGACGGCCACCGCTCAAAGCTGGACAGAAAGCATTCCTGTTGGACGGCGGCAAGCGGTACGGCATTAAACAATCGTAAGTGAACACACAATCACAATTCGTTCCCCCCTCCACCATCGCTTTCACGCGGCGGGCGCACACCTATGCCCAACGCCGCACTGGATTACTAGGCGCATCCCGCCTCTCCCCCACGGAAGGCTTACTCATTCCCAACTGTTCCGCCATCCACACTCGCGGCATGGCATTCCCCATTGATGTCGCCTTCCTCTCCTCCACCGGCAAAGTACTCGGCACTGTCTCTGCAATGATGCCGGGTGGCACGGCGCAATGCGACGGCGCATCATGCGTGTTGGAATTATCAGCGGGTCGCCTCATGCAGACGCATACCCAGGTGGGCGACACCATTCAATCGTTTGCGTACCCCGACTCCGGCATCCCCGGCGTTTCCCTTGGCGCAGTGCAGCGCGGGCACACACGTACCGCCGCAGGCATTGGGCAATTGACCCCCACCTCCGCCGCATCCATTATGACGGCGGGTGTACAAACGGCGGCGGGCATCATGGCGGGGCTTACTGCTGCTATTGGATCAGCCGCATCCACCGGCGGCATCTCACTGGCGATCACAGGCGCGATTGAATTGGGCACATTACTGTACAACGTGTTTAAGGGGTGTGGGCCGACGTGCACAGAGGCAACGTCACTAGTGAATCAAGCGGCACCACTGCTACAGCAGAATTTAAACAACTACCTATCCGCACAGGCGGCGGGTGCCAATTACGCCTCCTTTCAATCTGCCTGCCTCACATACTTCGATTCCACGTGGGCGGCGTTAATGAAGGCGTGCGAGACATCGCAGTTAGGCGCGGCTGGGCAAAATTGCATTGCTGACCGGGCGCAGGGCGCATGCAAGTACAAGACATCACCTAGTGGGTGGCAGGTGTCGCCAAATTCACCCGGCGGGTACTCATACGTGGGCGCGGGTGCGAACGGCAGTGGCACCACATGTTGGAATTGGTATGTGGGGTATCGCGATCCAATCGCCAACGATCCCACTGTGATCCCCGATCCCGTTGCCACCGGCGCGGCGGTCACTGGCGATGGCACGGGCACCGGCAGCAGTACGAACGAGACGGGAGGAAGCACTACGACAACCACAGCGGGAGCAATTGCAAACGCGCTTACTAGTGGCTCCTCCCCTCTCCCCATTCTTTTGGCAATTGCGGCATTGATCCTATTCGCGGTGGAAGGGTAATTGGAAACACGTATATGATTCTCACTCAATCGCGCGGCGGTAACGGAATGGGCAATGTGAATGCCAATGCCATTGGAGTATCGCGGAAGTACGCACAGCGTGGCGCGGGAATGCGCGGCATTGGGCAGTACGCGGATAACCTTCCCAATCCCGCCCTCATCCCTTACCTCCCCGCCGACCAACAAGCGGCAGCATGGGCAAAATTAGCGGCGGCGGGATGGAACATCAATCCATCCGCAGGCACAGCGTTCCCACCCTCCGCACCCAACACCAGCGGTGGCCCTGCTGGATGTTTCGCCGGTGGATACGCGGATAACATGAATCAGTGGTTATCGTCACTCAGCATGCAATCGCCAACGGATGCGGCGGTGGGGTGTGGCAGTGGCGGCGGCACTCCCTGTGCAAGTGCGGCGGATGCGGCACAGATGGCTGTGGCGATTTCCAAGTCTTGGTGTCAAGAGTCCAACAACCAAGCGCAATTCGGTTGTGTGGCAGATCCTAATTGCGGAGATGGGGGAGTAGCGGCGGCACAACCATACGTTGCGGCGGCATTGCAATTGTTCAATGAGTTTCCCGCATCGGTGTGGGCGACGGAAGCGGCGAACGCGGCAAGTGGGCAGTATTACGGCGCAGGAGATACCGGCGGCAGCGACGCGGGGCCAAAAGTGAATATCATCACCGGCGCACCCATTGGGAATCCAAATGTACTGTCTGCCCCTCCATCCACGCCATCCAATGCGTTAACGCCACCCAGCACCGCACCCGCCGTGGCACCCGGCACCGTAGTGCAGAATCAATCCGGCAGTGGTACCACATTGGGGCCCAACGCGGCGGGCACGACTGGGACTAATACTCCCGCGCCAACTGCCACCGATCTCACCGTGGGCGGCGTGGATGTCGTTTCCTGGATTCAGGCGAATTGGGTGATCCTTGCGGCGGCGGCGGGTGCGTTGGTTGTACTGGGGATGATGCCGAAGGGAAGAGGGTAACACAGTGACAACACCGATAATCTCAATGGGATCGTATGGCGGAGACACCGACCGACTGATTGAACAGATCAAATGGCAGGATGCACTACACAAAGAACTTGGATCGGCTATCAGTGACTTTTTGCAGGCAGCGTTCCCACAAGCAAAAGAGGAAGCATCCAATCTGGGATTCGCTTACGTTCGCCTCATGACGGCGGGCACGAACGATCAAATTACAATGTTACAGGAACGCAAAGCGCAATACGAAGCATCCAATCACGGCGATCCTTATGCGTACCTACCTCCGCCCACAATGGAGACGTTAGTACAGCTTACTAAGCAGCGTGACGCCATCCAATCTCAAATGGACGGCGCTAACAAATTGGCAAACGATATGGACGCCAAATCGGAGGGCTCCGGCAACATGCTTCGGGCTCAAATCCAAATGATGGGCCTGGACACGGCGCTAACCAGCATTGAGGAACGCATCTCCGAGGTTCAGAAACGATTGGAGGCGCAAACGGCATGAAATTATCACTACATGGCATTGGCAATGGCATTGGCGATATCGTTCCGGCGGAACTCCAGGACGCCCCGGATTACTCCGCCTCCGCTCCACTCTTTCTTTACTCTTTGAATCAACTGGCGGATGGAGCATCGTATTACAACCCTACGCAAGCTGCGCAGGATGCGAGTGGGGGGAATGGCGCGGGCGGGGGGAGTAATGCGAATCCATTGAACGGCAGTGGGTATGCAACACCGCCATCGTATTACGATTCCGGGGATTCAACCATGGGGATTATCCCCGCCACGGGATCGATTGCGGCGGAGACGGACGCATTGAATAACGGAAATGGGGGCGGGAACGCTATGACAGTCGATCAGGCAATTTGCCAACAGATTCAATGTGGCGCGTTGACGCAATCACAAGCGGGGCCGGATTTGGTTGCGGCGTGTTCAGCGGCTGGGTACGTGGGAGCGAGATCCTGTAATGATCCCGTGTGCGATCCCTACACCGCCGCGATGATTGCCAATGGGGTGTGCCCGCCGGTGTACCCCACGGCGTCGCCAATCCCAACGCCGTCCGCCACGTTGCCTTCCGCCACCACCGCGCCCATGCCTAGCATCATCGCCACCGCGCCAGTGGTTGCGCCCATGCCGGTGATTACAGTGCCGATTATGCAGCAGAGGATGCCGCAGATTGTGAATACCACACCAGCGGTACTCACGCAGGCGTCATGCGATAACTCATTCGCACAGTGGGTGAGCGATAACCCATTGCTGGCGCTGGCGGGATTGGCGGCAGTGGCATACGTATGCGCGAATGCGCGTGGTGGAAAGGGGGATCGGTAACGCAATGGCGAAAGATAACGAGTTGATGAATATCGCATTAATTGCCGGGGGCGGATTCGCAGTCTACTGGTACATCACGAATTACGGGCCCAATGGGGCAGCGAGTGCGGGGAATGTATCGTGGTGGCAGACGTGGTTTGGCACGTCCACAGCGGCACAAGTGGCGACGGGCACGGGCACTGGTACGAGCACCACGCCAGCGGCAAGCATTAACACTTCCGCCACGGGCACCACAGCGGGCACGGGGAATGGATTGCCAGCGGGCACCACGCCGAAGCAAACCTCTACTCCCGCTCCATCCTTATCCTCGCAGTTGCAGGCGGCGGCGACGGCGGCGGGGTACGCCAATATAGTGTCTAGTGGGAATCCCGCCAATACACCGGGGCAGTTGAACGCGGATGAGTGGAATTATTTTTACGAGCAAGTGACGGGGAATACCGCCGGTGTGAACCCCACCACATTCAACGCGGCGTTTTTTCCGAATGGTCGCCCCGCGTCGCCAGCGGATGTTGTGCAGAACCAAATCAATTCATACACGCAGATGCAAGTGGCCAACCAGCAGTTGGGGATTAATGTGGATTTCGCGCTTCCCAACGCATCGGTGTTACTTACGCAGGCGCAGGCGCTGCCCCAGTCGTACAACTACCCTGTATATACCGCGCAAGCGTGGGTGGCGGCACTGGCGGCAACTGGGGATGCAACGTTCAAAGGAATGGCGGGCATTATCAATCTGCCATCGTTTGGCGGCGGCGGCGGGATGGGCATGAAAGGATTTGGCGGGGCATTCAGTAGTAAGCCACGGGCGAAGTCGGGGGCCATGGCGGGAATGATCTATGGCGCGAGTGGGAGGGTTAACTAAATGATGTGTCTGGGGTGGTCAACAAAGCCGACGTGTGCGGCGAGACCGGCGGTGCAGGTGGGGGGCAATGCGTGTCCAGACATTACGTGGTTCTGGGCGTCGGCGGTAGGTGTGGCGTTACTGGCGATGTTTGGCGGGAAGAAAGAAAAGTAATTAAAATGACACTGGGACAAGTCACGACATGCCCGACCACGGACATACAATTTCCAAATGGGTGTCCATCCGGTTTTACATTGGCCCCCGTGTATTATGTCCCAAATAGTGAAGTGACGAATGCAAACGCATCCACACCGGGAGCTGTACTACAGCCAAATCCTTCATATACAGGGAGTGGGAATTGCAATTTATTGATGTGTCAAGATTCAACGGGTAAAGTGCCTCAACAAGCGGCGGCGGCGGGATGCTCTCAGCTTAAGATTTACATGCAACCGTTGCCACTGGCAGTCATTGCTGGAGGTGCGGCGGCTTTGTTCTTTTTGGATGGTTGGTTGAAGTTGTTGGGAGTAGCTGCGTTGGCGTACGGGGTAATTGGGACTGGACTTAGCTATCAGGTGCAGGCGCAGTTGAATCCCCAGACTGGGGTATTCGATTGTAACGTGATTGGAGCGAGTGGTTGGTAGTTGGAGAGCATAAAAACAAATGACACTGGGAACTCTCAATGCAATTGGCCAAGCGGATTTCACCTGCCCCTCCATGCAGCAATTGCAAGGGCAGGTAGATCCCAATGATCCATGCCAAGCGGCGGCGGTGATCGCGGCGGGGCCATCAAGCACGAGTGCGCCTGGATCGTTCTTGCAGTGGAGTCCTACGGCGGCGGGCAGTGCGGTGGCACCGGCACAATCGTCATCGACCACGGCGGCGTTACTGGTGGGCGGAGCGTTACTCGTATTCCTTTTACTCAAGTAATCAAATGACATTAGGCACTCTCAATCATCGCGGCGGCATCGGGCAAGTGAGTAACGCCGGTGTGTCTACACCATCGGTGGGACCCTTCCAAGCTCTATTCTCGCCCACGCAGGCACAATCTTCCGCCTGCCCCAACCCATTCACGCGATTCTTTAACTACGCGGATTGCCAATCGGCGGGGAGCCCTGGAGCATCACTACCGTTAACGTCGGTACCGTCTCCGCCAGCCACAACACAAGGCACGTCCGCCACACCTCCCACGGGGTACACGGCATCGTATGCCGGGACCGATTCCACCGGCCAAGACATTTACACATATGTGCCGGATGCCAATACGTTACAGGCGCAAAATACGGCGGCGATCACGGCAGCTACGGCGGCGGCATTAACAGCGGCGCAGGCGGCGGCGAATCAACCGCAACCAGTAGATTGCACATCGGAATTCAATTACTTATTCAGTTCCCAATGCCCGGTGAATTGCAACGATACGTTTAGTGGGATGTTCAATTCCACTTGCGGCACGCCGTGGGGGCTATACGCATTGCTGGGAGTTGGCGCATTGGTCGCATTCTCAGCAGTAAAGAAGGGGCGGCGGTAACGCAACGCAATGACCACGGCAAAACAAGTATTAAAGGAAAGTGAGGACGTAAACACAAATGTCTAGACTAGGAATTCATCCCGCTCCGGGTATGGGAGAAATCCTCCCCGGCTGGTTCGCCGTGCCGCAGAATCCCGTCGATGTGGGGATGTCAGGCGTTTCCTACACGCCGGGGATTGGGGAGATCCTACCCGGTTCATTCGTGGTACCGCAAAACCCATTAAAAGCGTTTACCACTGGCAATGTGAAATTGATCGGGCAAACGGGCGGGAGCGGCGGCGGCAGTGGCCAATTGAATGGCGTTGCCGTGAGCGACTGCGGATGTGGGTGCGGCGGGCATGGCGGGTGCGGCAGTGGTGGCGGTATGGGGCAATTGTCCCTGAGTAACGTGGGGAGTGAATTCACCACATTTACCACCGATCTCACGGCGGGGAATTTCACCCAGGCGTTAACGGTGGATACCCTATTTGGGTTTCCGGCGGGCATCACGTTGGCCACCGCTGCATTGGCTGCGTATTTCCTCCTGGGGCCGTCCACGGGGCCCTCCCGCGTGGCTAGGGCGCACCGGGCGTACCGGACGTACGCGAGTAACCCCCGGAGACGCAGGCGGCGGCGTTAAACGGCAGCGGTAAGCAATACGTAAATCGGAAAAGAAAGGTATTCACCAAATGTTAGTCCTACTTGCTTTAGTTTTTGCGTTCGTCCTCTTCGTCGTCAGTGCGGTAACGGCTCCCCCGTCTCCCGCCCCATACCCATGGACCCGGTGGATTAGCTGGGGATTGGCGTGTTGGGTGGCGGCGGAGATACTGCGGGTGGCACCGCCACTGTGGGGTACATTCGGGGGGCACTAAGGATAACGCATTTACACACTGAACTAAATGGCACAACGCACCAAAGCACCGGCGAAGACACTCACCCTAAAAGGTGAGTTGGGATTCATACGCACGGACAACCGCGACGGGTATAAGTCCTTACGGGCCGGTGACAAGGTGAAGGTGACGTGGCATGAGTATTTAGGCAGTGGTAGTGCTTACATGCGGGAAATGGGAGCGGATTGGACGACCACCATTACACCTGAGTTGGGGAACAGGATTTTTAAGAATTGGCCAAGTGAGTGGAAGGACTGGAGGACGGAAGGGAATCCCACGGGAACTGGGAGAATTATTCTGGTGGACCGTGGGATTGAAGAGAATCCATTATTCGGATTCGGTAAAGCGAAAACCTCTTATTCTTCAAAGCTCATGACCGGCGCATACAATGCCGGGTACAAGGGGAGTAACGGACATCGTGGCGACGCACTGTTTAATGAGTGGTTGTCGCATCAGAGCGAAAAGGATTTGGATTCTGGATTCGTTCGCCGCCTACGTGACGAGTACAAGAAGGGAATGAATGATTTCCATAACAAACAGGGCGGGAGTAGCTCCCATGACTTAGCCCGCTCATCCCCACACACTCCGTTCACCACTGGAAAAGCACGCACATCCACCAGCGATGAGATGCGGGAGAGACGACGGCAGGAAGCGCGTGAGGACCGGGCGCAGATTCGGAAAGAACGAGCGGAAGAACGCGCACAAGTGCGTAAGGAAAAGTTGGAGTATCGGGAACGCCTTGCAGCATTGAAAGCGGAGAAGCGGGCGCATGGACCGGCGGAACGTGTACGCAAGAGCGAAGATTTGAAAAGCATGGGTGAGGAGTACAAGGGGAGAACGATTAGAAGGACACAAAAAGGGTTTGAAGTGTTGGGGGAAACGTGGACCACGATGGGGCAGGCAAAGGAATACGTGGATTTGTACAACATCACGGGAGGGAAGGTGTACAGGAAAACGAATTCAGGGCGGAAAGGGGCGGAGGCGAAGAGGTTTATAATGGCGAATCCAAAGCGAAACTCAGGACTGAAACCAGTTCCCCACATATGGGATTACTCACCCGCACAGTTGCAAAAGTTTGCGAATGAACAATATCCGTTTGGCGTGAGTGAGGAAGCTACACAGGAATGGATGCGTCTTCGGGATGAGTACTACAAGGCAGTTGGCCCACGAAGCGGTGAAGAAATATTGAAAGCTGGCGACAAACACGGTAGAAATTTTGTCTGGAAGTGGGTACAGGAATACAGGAAAAGTAATCCGGGGCCGGTTGAATCCACCCTCCGCTCCGTCACCACCACAGGGAAACGCGTGGGGCAGTATCTGGACCGGGAATTGGGGCATGTGGTGGGAAATCCCAAAACAAAGTTAGATTTGATACTGGATTCCATTGATCGCACTGGGCGTGAAGTGACGTTTGATGTGCGTGATGGTTACACAGCGGAGCAAAAGAAAAGACTAGAAGACACTGCACGGGCACGTGGGTTTAACGTGTCTGGAGACGGGAAATACATTCTAGTCCGTAAGATCAAGTCTAACCCCGATGGCGATTTGTACGACCGCATCCAAGCGCATTTGGCGGAGCCGGATACCGTCATCGCCATCCGCACGCACCTAAAGCAAACGAATTACACCGGGAAACACGCCTCCCTATTCATCCGCCCCACTAAGCCGGGGGAAACTGGCGTGTACGTGAAACGCGGGAAGCAGAGGGATTATGTATTCCCGCAGTACGTGCATTTTGGGAGATGGAAAACAAAGTCAAACCCGGAGTCTTCCGCCGCTTCCATGTACGAAACCTTCCATGGTCGCCCTTCCCAAGAGGAAGTCATCATTGAGCGTGATCTCCATTATCATGAAAACGTCGCCGGTCTCGGTACCTGTTGCGGCTTCATCGTCACCCTCCTCTCCGGCTACCAATGCGTGATCGGCCTATCCGGTTACGAATGGCAGGGTAAAATCCCCAAGCCCGATGAGAAATGGAAGCCCCGCGTGCACGGCGGGTTTGTGAAAACGGACCCCAATGCGGAAGAAGTCCTTCTCACGTCAAACGAAGACGGCACCCAATGCTTCCTTGACGGCGGGGACCAATCCCTAGATGTGGAATCGTTAGGCATTACCGGTCATGCCGCTAAAAAGGAATCCATTGTGCTTGGCGATGTCTCATTCGTCGGGTACGAAACAGAAAAGGACTTTGATAAATTCGAGCCCACGCAGTACGTACACTCATTCAGTGAAGACACGCGTGGCCCATTGCCACAATTGCGGTACGACCGGCTTAACCAATCTTTACACCTTGATGGGGGTGTGTACTTCATTGATCGTCCGCTAATGGGGACATCGGCGGGGATTGAGGATTAAACGATCTTTACGGGGCATCAACGTAGGGGGAGTGACCGATACACCCGGTACTCAGTGATTAGACGAGTTAGAGAAAGGAGCAATACACGATGGCAACAGCAAGAGTTCTTCGCCGGGTGGCCAACCCTACCCGCCGTAAGTACTCCTCAAAGCGCGTGCGAAGGGCACGCAACGCATCGGGCCACTTCGTCAGTGCCAAGCGTCACAAGCGCAAGTCACATGCAAGTGGCAGTGGTAAGCGGAAACCCCTTATCAAGCGGTATTCCGTCAAAGCATTAAAAAAGGAATTGAGGAAGCGTGGCGTGAAGGCAAACCCAACCCGCCGCTCAACTTCAACGCGACGACGATACACGGCTAAACGCACGGTTCGCCGCCGCCGCAGTAACCCTTTACTCATTGAGTTGGGGGCAATCAATCCAAGGAGAGTCAAAAACACTATGGCAGCAGCACGTAAGAAAAGCTACCGCCGCCGTCGTCGGGCCACAAACCCGCCGCGTGCTGCGGTAAGGCGGCGGAGACGTACCGTGGCGGTGACCCATCGCCGACGCCGTTACACTCGTCGCGCGTCCAATCCCCCGGTGATGCATCGCCGTCGACGTCGTCGCATGAATTCCCGGCGTCGTTATTCCATCCGCCGCAATCCGTCCATTTTCGGGGCATCCAGTGGTAAGGATCTCCTCATGATGACGGGTGGTGTGCTGATCGGCGTCGCCGCAACCAAGTACATCCCGACTCTGCTTCCCGCCAGCATCACCAGTCTTGGCGGCGGCAGTCCGTTCGTGGGTGTCCTTATCACCGGCGCGGCGGCGTTTGCCGCTGGCTTCATCGCCAAGAAGGCGGGAATGTCGGAAGCGTTTAGCAATGCGGTCATGCTGGGCGGATTGGCGCAAGCCGGTTCCCAACTGCTGACCATCATTGCACCGCCTTCCTTGTCCCAGGCCCTCGCGTTGTCTGGCATGGGAGACATCATCCCCGGTATGTTCGTGGTTCCCCAAAACCCCGTCCGCGCCGGGATGCCCGCTCCTGTAATGGCCATGCCCGCTAAAACGGGTGTGGGCGCGTTCCGTGGGGCGTTTGGAAATCGCCGGTAACGACTGGCGTTTGACTGACACTGAAAACGAAAGTTAAAGGAGAAATAGAAACAAATGGCAGCAAATTCAGTGCCGGTGCAAAGCGCCGGTGCAGCACTCTCTTCCGATCAACAGTCCTGGATTTATTCCCAGTTCAATGGGACTACCTTCCAGGCGAACGCAATGGATGTCCAGCACGAGCCGTTGTACGATGAGTCCACTACCGCTCAAGCCGCAACCATCGCGAATCTCACGCAGTTCTTCACCAACCCGGCGGGCAAAACCCTGGCACAGACCAACGTGACCACGGCGAAGCGCCTGGACGCGCCCGAAGCGTTCGCAGTCATGGGGATTAATTTCTCGTGGCTGGAATCGATCCTCTTGGCCGATGCCATCGCCGTCAAGAATTCTTTTGCTTTGGAATTCTGGATTGGGCAGAAGTATTACAACCGCGCCCCCGTTTCCTTCTACAACGCGGGCACCGGCTTGTATGGCACCTTGTCCACCGTCGCGGCGGCGGGCAATTCCATCATCACCAATGGCCTCCCTGCAAAGGGTCACCGCCATGAACTCGCCATCAACATCGTGATCGACAACCAAGCGTCCTTCTTCGGGCAGTTGGTTGGTACTCCCGTCGTCCTCACTGCCACCGGCAGCGGCGGCGTGGGTGCAACCCTCATCATGTTGCTGGATGGTCTGCACGCACGCGGCGTCCAGTAGGAACGCCAGTTGGGCGGGGTGGGGCTTCGGCTTCACCCTTCCCAATTGCAACAATCTTGGTTCATGGGAGGGGATTTCCCCGCATGCCTTGCGCCGATTTCACCCCGGAGCCCGCATGTGTCACCGCCCCCACCATGTGCCAATGTCCTCCCGGCGGTGTTCGTCACTGTCTCCGCCGGGGGGCAATTGATTTTCAATTTACACAATGAATTGGTAAGAGCACCCAACAGTGAATGCGCGTGATACCCGAATCTACTTAGGAGCGACACAACAATGAGAAATCCACTTTCCCCCGTGGCGGCGCAAGGGGTGCCGATCCCGGAAGACGGGTACATGGACGTGGCGTATTCGTACCCGTTTAACTTCTCCCTCACGGCGAATCAATTGTCACTGGGGAATCCAGTGAGCATTCAGACGGATGCGGATTTCGCCTTCCGGGGATTGATCTTTGTTTCCGATGGCGTGTTTCAAGTTCGTTTGTACGATGGGCAGCAATATCAACTGAGTGCGGGATTTATCTCCTCCCTGTGCCTGCCGAATACCGCTGGTGATCCATTTCCATTTGTGCCGGAAGTGTTTTACCCGGCGGGATCGCGCATCACCATTGACATTCAAGACCTCAGTGGAGATGCGAACACCGGCCAATTGCTTTTTGTCGGTGTCAATCGCTACCGCCTGGGGAATTAAGTAACAGGAGGGTGAAAGGAACGGGGGAGCCAATAAAGTGTACGATTACGAAACGCCAGCGGGGAGCGGAGACATTTTCTACACCTACGTGTACAATCCGGCTCAAAACGGATTAATCAATGGGAACACATACACGTATCTGCCGATTCAAGTTCAAGATGGGGATTTTGCCCTACGCGTATGGGCGGGCGCTAACAGTGTGTTGGCAAGCCCACTGTCAACGGCAAATTTAGCGGTGAATCTGTGGGGATTGATCCAACTGTACGATTATCGATCTCGTTTATTCTTTGATACGCCATCGGCTGCGTTCTCATTTTCCAACACTGGTACCGCCGTGGTACCGGAAAAGGTGTACCTGGATAATTCCGCCATTCGGTTCGATCTCATCAATGTGGAATTACTGAAGGATGTGACGGGTGTGGTGCCGGTGTCTCAACTCGCATTCCACGGCGTGAGACGGATCAAGGGCAGGCAGAGTGATCCCACTCCCTCACCGTACCGATACAAAGAGGTGGATTTCTCCATCCCATTCTCCTTCACACTGGCAGGCAATGGCACCGCAGCGGGGCCGGGACAACTTACGCAGTACACAGTACAGATTCAAGACTTTGACTTTGAGTTACGCCGCATTGAATACTGTGCCTCCGATTCCGGCGAACCCGTCATTCTGCAAAACGGCGATATCGGCTCCATTTCCTTCTTCGGTGTCCCAGGCACTGAGGTAATCGCCATCAACCAAGCGGGCACGCCTAACCTACCCTTCTTCATCAATGTGGCGGGCAATGTGGTCACACTGGGCGCATCCACCGACGCTCTAGGCTTCTCCATCATGGCGGCGGCACTTGTGCCCCCACTCATCGCCGCCAACCCCGCTGCCGCCGCGCTAATCACTGCTGTAGATCCCGTGGCGGATATGCCGGTGATGGGATCGGTTATCGTTACATCATCTGGCTCCGGTGGACCGGCGTTACCCAATCCAATCTCCCCGGAGTTCCAAATCACCTTGTACGACGCAACATGGCGGGCACGCAGCAATTCTCCGGTGAATTGCAATCGCCTACTACACTACAATGCGTCCAACTACGAACAATCCACAGGAGTGGGCGCACCTATGAACTCTTACCCATCCCCCGGAATACTTTACCCGGTGAACTCCGTGATTCGTTTTGACATCTTATCGCTCGTGCCCTCTACAGCGTCCAATCCCAACCCAAGTATCAATCTCGTATTCAAGGGTGTAAGGAGATTGCCATGTTAGGCATGCCGGGGATAGACGACGCAACCATTTACGACTACGAAACTCCCAACGGGAGCGGGGATTACTTCTTTCAGTACGTTTTCAATCCGGCACAGGCGGGATTCACAAATGGCGGCAGTTACGCCTATATCCCCATTCAAATCCAGGATGGTGAATTTGTGCTCCGCGTATGGGCGGGGGCCGATTCTTCCCTGTACCCCAATACACCTGGAACCGCCGCCACTTCCAGCTATGGCACGATTCAACTTTACGATGCGAGATCCCGCTTATTCTTCGATCGTCCGGTACTTGTGTTCTCCAACTTCCGCACCGGCACCGCCGTGGTACCGGAAAAGGTGTACCCCTCCAATTCGGCTTTACGCTTTGATTTGGCGAATGTGAGTATACAGCAGGATTTGACGGGCACGGTACCCGTGGCACAGTTAGCATTCACCGGCGTGAGAAGGGTAAGGGGGATGAAAAACGATCCCACTCCTTCCGAGTACAAGCACAAGGAAGTGGATTTCACAATCCCTTTTCAGTTTTCATTGGCGTTAGATGCCGTGCCGGGTGTAGGTGCCGGATCGCCGACACAATTCACAGTGCAGGTGCAGGATTTCGATTTTGAGTTACGGCGGGTTGAGTACTGCACGAGCGTTCCCGGAGGTTCCGCCGTCGCCGCCACGCGTGAGTATGGGGATGATGAAAGTGTGGTACGTGTAACGGCGGTGACGCCGGGTGTGGCTGGGAATAACATTCAGATATTTTTGGACGGGAATGGTCCGTTTGCGCCGAATCAGCCGGAAACTGTAACCGTGGTGGGGGATGTGATTAGTTATCTCCCTCTGTGCAACGGCGGCGGCATGCCTATTTACAATCCACCCACGCAGGGCACCAACGCACAACTAGTGGCGGCATTCGCGGCAAGCCCCGCCGCGTCCGCCTTGGTTACACTGGTTCTGGCATCCGGCCCCGCAACGGCAAGCGGGTGGGGAAAAATTCCCACGGGTGGGTTTCTGGAGGGTGGCACCAGTGGTGGCGGCGGTGGAAGTGCTATTCCCGCCCTCCCCAACACCCAATGCCCAGAATTTCAAATCACTCTCTACGATGCAACGTGGCGGGCACGTAGTAACGCCCCAGTCAACTGCAATCGTCTACTTCATTACCGCGCCGCCCCTTATCAGGACTCCGGCGGGAACCCTTTGAATTTCTATCCATCCCCCGGAATACTTTACCCAGTGAATTCGGTTATCCGTTTCGATGTGTTATCACTGGTGCCCCCCACGGGGAATGCACAAACAATCACTCTCGCATTCAAGGGAGTAAGGAGACTGCCATGTTAGCCATGTTAAATGCAACAGATGTGGACCCGGTTGACGGTTACACGCTTTCCCTAAGTCAATTGCTACTTCCCATTTCTTACCGTGCATCCGCACTGGCACAGATGGAAGTGCTGAGAAAGGCGAAAACGTTTCAATTTAAAGCGATTTGCATTCCCGGTCCCGATAACCCATCTCCCGGTGGGACGACGAATAACAATGCAGTGGGGTTGGTCCCGGCATTTGGGCAGATTGAGGAGCAAGTGCAGGTGGACCCAGGCACGTATCTGTACGGCTGGATGTTCTCCGGGGCGTTAACCAGCACCATTGCCAATACCAGTTTATTCCATATCCTTGTGACGGATGCGTGCTCTGAAACTCCGCTCATGTCGGATTACGTGCGTTCCGTCCTTTATACGAACAACCCAGGCAACAATATTGTTCGTGGCCCATTCCTCCTGGCACAGCCGCGATTGATTTCCGATCCCGGCCTTATCAATGTGGAGATTTACAGTGGGTACTCTGTGGATACCTACGCGCAGCTCGTGCTGTTTTGTTCCGCCCCTCGCGCGATGCCGCCCGCCGATTCCTTTAATGGGAATACCGGGTGGAATCCCGGCGCGGGCATGGGGCCCCGATACTAAGCCAAAGGAGAAACGATATGGATAACCGATCACCCGCCGTAAACGCCACCGCCGTGCTACCTCCCCAGGTGCGCACGTACATGAACACCAATCGTATCTCCGTGCGCCCCCAGGCCAACGATTACGATGCGTGTCTGTGGCAGGAAAAAGCCGCATGGGATTGTTTAGTGCGTGATGAGGGGTTGATGAAAATCTGCTGCCCTTCCGGCGGGCGGCAACCATACGCATTGCCCCCGTACATTGCCATGCCGGATTCGGGGCGGAGATTCAAGGAAATTGGCAGTGTGCTAGTCGGCACCAACCCTCCATCGATTACTCCGCCTAACGATGTGATGGTGCCAGTGCTGCAATTCTCCGTTCCCATTGGATATGATGGCGTCATCGATACCGTCATCTGCGGATTAGCGCCGGGAGCGGGCGGGAGCACCGGGTTTGTGGAAGGTAGTGGCACAATCGTTTGGCGTGTCGCCTGTAGCGTTGCCAACAATCCCACCGTGGTTTCACAACCCCGCTTCCTCCGCAATTTAGGCAATTTGCAATTCAGCCTTGGGAGTTTGGCCGTGCCTATCCCCACCCCAAACAGTAGCCTACGCGTCTACAGCGGCAATCTCATCACCGTGTACGCGGATTTCTTCGCATCGGGCTCCGGCGTGCTCGATCCCACCGCCACCGTTGTGTGTTCGTTGTCGGGATGGTTCTACGGTCGGTAATTAAAAGGCGAAATGCAATGGGAAGTGTTATCTTTATCATTGCCGCCATCGTCATCGTTTTCCACATCGTCAAAAAAGTCATCGAAAACATAGGAGTGTAACTCATGAGAAAATCCATCGCTACCATCGGTACCACCATCGGTACCGCCATCTCCACTGCCATTGCCATTGCATTCTCACTCACCATTGGCATTCAAAGCGTAAAAGGGCAAGTGCCCCCACCGCCGGATTGCGTGGTGTCGTTTCAGACCACGGTGACAACGAGTGGGGGGAATACGTTTAACTTTCCCAACAATGCCACGGGGTTCGATAACCGCACCGCCGGGTGTGTGACGTGGTTAACGCAATACCAAAATACCAGCGGGTTTGTTACGTCAGTGGCGATTCAATCGGCATTGGGGGCAGTAACGCCCGCTACGTTTGGCGCGTACACGGGGACTACATTGTTTTCGAGTACGGGGTTTGGGGCGAGTTCCACGGCTGGCACGAATTGTTGCATTGCTACTTACTCAAACATTGTTACGGGGACGGTAGTGAGTACGCCATGGATGCGGGTGCATGTGGTCACGAGTGGGGCGGGATCGGTGGCGGGAGTGTTGTATGGATACAAGGCGGGATACAGTGCGAAGAGTGGGGGCGGAGGCGGTGGAAACGGAACGGTAACGAATGTGGCGGGTGGATGTTCGTTGGCGGGCGGGCCGATTACCACTACGGGCACACTGTCACAGGCGGAACCTGTGAATAAGCAGACCGGAACCACTTACACAGTTGTTGCAGGTGATTGTGGGAAGTTGGTAACGCAATCGAATGCAGCGGCGGTAGCGTACACATTGCCCGTTGCGTCTACGACGGGTTTTGGGATGGGGTATTACGTAGACGTGCAGAACACCGGGGCGGGGACTGTAACGATTACGCCAACCACGAGTACGATTGATGGGGCTTCGTCACTGGCATTGACCACAAACCAAGGCGTAAGGATCGCGTCCGATGGGAGTAATTATTTCACGCAACGGGGAGTGGGTGGAAGCAGCGGCGGGAGTGGAGTAACGAATGTGGGAAGTGGGTGTTCATTGGCGGGCGGGCCGATTACCACCACCGGAACGCTTTTACAAGCCACGCCCGTAAATGCCCAAACGGGAACTACCTATACGTTTGTGGCGGGGGATTGCGGAAAGTTGGTAAGCCAATCGAATGCATCGGCTATCGCGGATACATTGCCGGTGGCAAGTACGTCCGGTTTCGGCGCGGGCTTTTTTACGAAAGTGGAAAACACCGGGGCCGGTGTGGTGACGATTACGCCCACCACATCTACAATCGACGGGAATGCAACGGTGGTGCTGAACTCTAATCAGGGCGTTGAAATTGCATCGGATGGAACGAATTATTACACGGTGAGGGGAATCGGGGCCGGATCGGGATCGCCCACCAGCCCGGCAATCACCTGCCCGCATAACGCGGTGTGCTCGGGGATTCTGCTGAAAGACACGAATTCAAACTACTGGGGTCCGATCTATCCTGTGACGTTACCTCCTCTGGCAAGCTCCTGGACGCAAGTGGGGAGGGCATCGAGCACACTGCAGAATATACCCGGTGGCGGTCTAACGTACACGTCTGGTTTCACTGGAACCATTCCGGCAGGTTACCAAGTTGCC